>ERZ773070.584-NODE-584-length-26387-cov-9.529166_pt1 | contig 26387 bp, 20 predicted proteins | sample MGYA00580618_ERZ773070 | MGnify/ENA primary metagenome ERZ773070 (study PRJEB29015, sample SAMEA2738023) | human oral metagenome | biome: human oral; feature: human-associated habitat; material: dental | place: China | collected 2019 ... | reverse complement strand
AGTTCTCTGACTACTGGAAAGCGATTCATGCAGCAGGCAGCAGCAAAATCCCGTATACACTCATCATGGCAGATGGCGGCCCTGACGCCAAGCTCGACCCAGGCTATGTGCGGCTGCTAAAAAAGAACGCCGAGCTTGGTTTCAAGACTGTCGCTTACATTCGCACCGTTCAGCAGACTCGCCCGATTGCCGAAGTTAAAGCCGCAATGGCTAAGTTCATTGAACTTTACGGAGCGGACAAAATTCACGGATTCTACTTCGACGAGATATCATCCAGAAATAACGGCGCAACGGCTTACATGGCAGAATTATACAACTACACGAAAAGCACTTACGGCAACAAGTTGGTTGTCGCCAATCCTGGTACCCATATCACCGACACGATTGCGCCATACGCCGATATTTTCATGACTAACGAAGGCACTGCTGACGAATATATTAATAACTATAAGACCGCTTACTCTGCCTTTGAAAAAGATCCGGCAAACTCCCATCGTATTTTCCATACGATTTATGCCGCAAAAGCTAGCGATTACCAAAAAATAATCAATTTATCGCGCCAACGCAATGCCGGCTGGGTATTCATCACCACCGATAGTACGATACCTGATGGCAGACCGTACAATGATTTGGCGAAGAATTTCCCTAGCCTCGTTGATAGCGTCAACAATTTAGGCCGCCAGCCGCTTGATCCAAATAGAGCCACGGAACAACCTTTGCTGTCCGGCGCAATAATCGACGGATCATCTGTCACCACGACTATACTTAGCCAATAATCGCATCGGTATGCTACACTATGTTTATGGTTACCAAGGCAAATAAATCTCCCAAGAAGACTCGCAAGCAGCGTGTCAAACACATTACAAAAACAGACACTCACTTCATGGTGCGCCGAAGCTTACTGGTGTATGCGATATTGGTTTTTGTGCTTTTTTGGCTAACAGCTATGAGCGTATATCTAGTCGACAGAATGGTCGTAGAATACACCAACACTGCCCGCTATAACCAAATCCATAATACGTATAGCAGTTTGAAGCTAGACAAATCGTATAGACTGGCCGTTTATAAAAGTAATATTTCAAATGATAAGTCCATCACTACAGAGTATGGTCATAACGCTTCTGTAAGTAAAACTCGTATGGATTTAACCGAAAAAATTAAAGAAGCTGGCTTCTCGCTTATCAATACAAAAGATAAAGATACTATCGTTCAAAGCGATACGTTCAAGGATACTAACGGCCATATTTTATACCTGAGCGTTATACCGCAGGCGCTGCATAAAGATTATACATACGGCACCTCCGAGATAGCCAAGCCGTACGCCAAAATAGACGCCAATAAATTCGACCACGAGCCAACTAGCTACGTCACTATCAAAATAAGCCTTGGCGACTAGCGAGATAATTGCTGGCAAAAATACGAAACGCATACTTTGCATTAGATAATTGTTTATGTTATAATATAGGCATGGAGACTAACGGCGGCGAACTGGGTTTTAACGACTATTCAAGATCGGCTGTACAAGCAATTCGCGATGGATTTTATTCTCTTGCCGCAACGCTAGCGACAATGACGTACAATACAACGTCAGATCCATCCGAAAAGGCTCGGATGGCGCGCGACGTAGGTAACGCCTATAGTCTTTAGGTAACTACGAAAAAGCTGAAAAATGGCTTACTGAGACAGTTAATCAACATGAAACTTTAGCTGAACAGGAGCCAAATCGCAGCACGCTGCGCGAACTGGGAGCTAGCGCAGCCATGCTGGCAACCATGCAATTGTCACGCATAGCAAGCGATGAAACTTTTGATACTCCAGAAAATAATACCAAGACTATCGAAACTTTTCGTTACGGACTAGAAAAACTCGAGGATTCGCACGAACATGCCGACGGACTAAATCGTGAAATTGATTAATATGATATTAATTTTACCGCTCGAGCCAGCTACGCCGAGACGCTTGCCGGTAATAAAAAGCGAGGCTTGGCACTCGGCGTCAGAGCGGTGCGGCTAGCATTCTGGTCCGAGTCGCCGCGGCTTGATACTACTAATACATCCCTCAGCAAAAAAGAACGCTACAAAACCAAAGTACGGGCGCTCGTGCGCGGTATTGGCGCACTAGCCGTTGGTATTGTTGCACCAGTCAACCGCCGCGCCGCCAAAACTCTTGTTAGAAAACTTTCTTAAGCTTGGTTCTGCTGGTTAGGCACATCGCCTTGCAATGGAACTAATTGCGATTCAGATTCTTCAAAAATTCGCCGTACTTGCTCGGCATCAATGTTCACCGAATCACCCGGATTGACTGCCCCCGATAGCATGAGCTTAGCGATAGTATTCTCCACCGCCTTCTGAACAACACGGCGCATCGGCCGAGCACCTAGCCGCGGGTCGTAGCCTTGCTGAACGAGAAGCTGTTTCGCGTCGTCATCAACAGTCACTGACACTTTTTGCGGCAATAGGGTTTTATTAACGCCAACCAAAATCAAATCAAGTACTTGCACTAGCTCGGCTGGCGTAAACGGACGAAAGAGCACAATTTCGTCGAAGCGATTGAGAAACTCTGGTCGAAACTGGTTTGAACTAATCAATTCGTTGATAAACTGCTGTTCAAACTGCTCAAGCCGATAGCCGCGCTCGATATATTCGCGGATCCTATCAGCGCCAGCGTTACTAGTGGCAATTACGATGGCGTCGCGAAAGCTGATCTCACGGTTCTTGGCGTCGCGCAAAATCCCTTCGTCGAGTAATTGCAGGAGTGTAGTTAGCACTTCTGGCGCGGCCTTCTCGATCTCGTCGAGCAACACCACGCTGAAAGGCTGTTTCATTACTTGCGCAGTCAAGCTCATCGGGTCGTCCGCTCCATCAGCAATTAAACGAGCGACATCCTCGGAGCGAACAAACTCATTCAAATCTAAGCGGATTAACTTGCCTTCGCCGCCAAAGTATACGTCGGCCAGTGCTTTTGATAGCTCCGTCTTGCCGACACCAGTCGGCCCCAGAAACAGAAAGGTACCAATCGGCCGATTCTCATTGCGCACGCCCGCGCGAGCGCGGCGCAGAGCATCACTGACGACATTAACGGCGCGAACTTGATTAACCATTCGTTCATGAATTAAATCCTCCATATGCAGCAGCCGCTCGCGGTCTTCGGTCGTATTAGCTACGCTAACTTTAACGTCCATTGTCCGCTCGATTGCTTGCTGTACAGAATTCATGGTCACGATACCCGACTCGCTGAAACTAGCCGCCGACTCCAGCAATTTAAGCGCCCGGCCAGGCATAGCTATATCGTGAATGTAACGCTGGCTCAAACGATAAGCTTCGTTAATCGCTTGGATCATATAAGTAACTTTGCGGTTGAACTCAATTGCGATCAACTGTTCTTGCAAAACCTTTTTAGTCTCTGTTTCATTGGTTTCGGCGACATTAATACGGTTAAGCGAGTTAGCTAGCGACGGGTTGCGGCGGCTAATTTCGAGATAGCGCTGTTCGTCCATGCTTAAAATTAAGCGTAGCCTGCCAGCGTCTAAAATCGGCTGTAAAACATTTGTTAAATCTACCGACCCTACGCCCTCTTCGAAAAATAACTGTGCATCATCAAGGCAAACAATGATATTCTTAGCATTGTAAGCTTCACCTAGAACCTGCATGATTAAGTTTTCAAGCTCGCCGCGTCCTGGCGCTGCCGCAATCAACGATGCCGAGTCAAGAATAAAGATCTGGCGGAAGCGAAGATTTTCGGGTACATTCGCATCAGCGTCCAAAATTCGTTCCGCGAAAGCATGAATTACTGATGTTTTGCCAACACCAGCTTGGCCGATAAGAACCGCGTTTTGCCGCCCGCCCATACCAAAAGCTTCCACTAGCTGATCAATCACCTGAACATGCGATGGTATGTCAATCGACAAGGTATTACGACTAGCACCAATTTGCTCGCTGATATTCTGCCCGAATCGTTCAAGGTGCGGAATCCAGCCAAACGACCAATCACGCGCCAAGCCGCCAGTCCGCCGCCGCTGGCCAAAATGCCGAACAATCTCCATCAAATGCTCTTGCCACAAAATACCAGCATCCAAATCCTCATCTCCTAAATGAGTTTGCGCTATTATTGATTGATAATTCGGAAAGCTCCTCACTAGCGCTGTAGCTAATACGGCACCGCTGATACGGTCTAGCTGATTGGCTTGGCGAATGTCGTCAGCTACACTCCACAGTTCGTCAACGGAAATCGTCGAACCCTCAGCGATAGTAGCTAAAAATGACGGCGTCATACCAAGCCGCACCCCCATGAATTGGCCGCTTGGCACCTCACCAATTACTTTAGCAACCTCTCGTACGCTCGGTTCTCGCGACAACCGGCCCAACACGTCGACCGCTAACAAATCATCAACTGAGCCGCCCCTACCAGCCGGCAGATCGTGAACGTGCCAATTATAAAATTTCACCGCCATATATAATACTGCCGCCAGAGCGCCGCACAGCCAGCCTAACGACAGACGCTCCATAGTTACTAGCATAGTACCCGATATCACCAGTAATAACGCTAACCATGAAAGGCTTTTTGCAATCATCGGCGACAGCAACCGCCCAAAGCGCGCTTCGCTGGCTCGCTGAGACGCATATCTAAAAGTACCTAAAGATGCCATGGTACCCACCCCGATATTGCCGCAACAACCATTACTGCTGGCATCGCTGGCACCAATGGCCAAATAGCCAAACGCAGTAGACCAATCAACAGCATCAAGCACAAGGCTGCTACACCTATCAGCAGCGTTATTATCCTTATAAAGCCGCCAATGATTCGCGATACCAAGCGATCAAAAAACGCCCGCAGCTGCACCCCGATTGGTCCGCGCACTTTCCCAGCAGAAATTTGCCGCCACGGCGCGAATAGTGTCTTCAGTAATAATCCCAGCGAAAACGTATCGTATAATCGCTCGATAGACTCCCAAACATCTACTGCTGCCCGCTTCCAGCCAACGCTATACCACCACGCAATCATGCCCACGATAAACATATGCTTTTTATTATAGTTCAAAAAGCGTTTGGACGCTACTATAATGCGGCAAAAACAGGTATAATGAGTTTTATGCGTCAAACTCTCACGACTATGCTCGGGAAGACTATCAAGAAAGCTGCACAGATTCGCGGCGGTAGCGGCTCAGCCTTACCAGGCTTGGTAATTGAAAAAATCGACTCAGATTTTGTTAGCCGCACATTACAGCAACTACCAATGGGTGTAGCACTTATCAGCGGCACCAACGGCAAAACCACTACCACCAAAATTGTTGTCGAATTACTAGAAAGCCAAGGCCTGAAAGTATTCACCAACCGTACTGGCAGCAACTTCACGCGCGGCGTGGCAGCAGCGCTATTAGGCGAAGTTGATTTGCATGGACGAATTAACGCCGATATTGCCGTGCTTGAACTCGACGAAGCCTATGCCGTTCACTTTGCAAAAGCAATCAAACCAAACTACTGCTTGCTGCTCAACGTTATGCGCGACCAACTTGACCGCTTCGGCGAGATTGATAATACCGCCAAACTTCTCCATAACGTTGCAGTAAATACAACAAAATGCGTAGTCCTTAACCGCGACGACCCACGATTAAGTAGTCCTGATTTTGTAAACAATATTAAATCACCGCTGCGAAGTTTTGGCGTTAACCCAAAATATTCGCAGACTTTCCCTTCTGATGATTCTCTACGTAGTAGCGAGCAAAATGCGGCTAAATTGTACGCTGACGACACCAGTCTTGAAAAGTTTAAAGACCAGCACGCCATTATCGCTTTTGGCGGCAACGATCACTCGATAGATCTAAACTTGCGGGGCATCTACAATCTACAAAATGCCACTGGTGCTGTTGCTTTAGTGCGCGCAATTCTCGGTAATAGTCTAAATGTTGATTCTATGCTCAAAGCGCTATCAAACATTAAGCCAGCTTTTGGCCGCGGCGAGCAATTAATAATAGATGGACAACCCTGCGAGCTAGTATTAGTCAAGAACCCAGCTGGCTTCCGCTTAGCCCTAGCTTCGTTTGATCCAGCAAACTACGCCACTATGATAGCCATTAACGATGCTTACGCCGATGGCCGCGATATGAGCTGGCTCTGGGATGTCGATTTCGATAGCTTACAAAAACAAGGCGTCACTGCTGTATCTGGCGTCCGCGCCTATGACATGGCCCTGCGACTAGAATACGACGAAGTGCCTATCGATTTTGTCGATACCGACCTAGCGGTTGCGCTGCGCCAACTTATCACTAAACACACTCGCCAACCAAAGCGCATTTATTGCAGCTACACCGCAATGTTAGCACTACGACGACTACTAGCCCGCTATACCGACGTGGAGGAAATCCGATGAAAAAGCAACCGCAATCTATCACTATCTTGCAACTTTATCCGCGCGATATGAACATTTACGGCGATTGGGGCAATGTCCTGACTCTCAAGCGGCGGCTAGAATGGCGTGGTTTTGCTACCAAACTAATTGAATACAACGTTGGCGATGCTTTTCCAGACGATGTTGATTTAATTGTCGGCGGCGGCGGGCAGGACTCCGGACAATTACGAATTAGTGACGACCTGCAAAAGATTGCCCCTCAGCTCAAACGATTAGCTGACGACGATTTACCAATGTTAGTTATCTGCGGTTTATACCAACTATTCGGCCGCTCGTTTACTACCAAAGACGGCGACATAATTCCTGGTGTCGGTATTCTTGACCTAGAGACAATTGGCGGTGACGAGCGCATTGTTGGTAATATTATCGTCAAAAGTTCAGAATTCGGCGAGATTATCGGTTACGAGAATCACTCCGGGCTAACTACGCTTAGCCAAAATACCACAGCGCTCGGCGACGTCATCAAGGGCGTAGGCAACAATAATATTGATGGCCGTGAAGGCGCCCGTTATCGTAACGTTATCGGTACCTATTTGCACGGTCCGCTCTTGCCAAAGAATCCGCACATTGCCGATTGGATGATTTCGCAAGCTATAATCCATAAATACGGCGCCGTCGTTTTAGACCCGCTTGAAGACAAGTACACTGAACAGGCTCGTAATATCGCTAAAAAACGCCCGCGCTAGCCACTACTTTTAACGCTATCCCCAGATTGGACCTGCTATACTGGTAGAAGTGACCAAAATGAGCGCTGTAAAAAAACCAAAAATTAATCGTATTGTCAGCCTAGATTTAATGAGAGGCTGGTTTTTGGTGATAATCATACTTGATCATTTGAGTTATTTTCCAAACGGCCTCGTGTTCATAAGCGGCGACAGCAGATTATACGTCACTGCCGCCGAAGGATTCTTTATTATTTCTGGATTAGTATTAGGTATTGTCCGCGGCGCTAAATTAACAGAGCGCTCGTTTAGATACGCTGCTAAATTGATCTGGCGGCGAAGCTTCATGCTATATCTAACCAGTATCATCATTACAATATTATCGATTGCGATCGGCTGGCATTTTGTTGGTAACGACGGCGTCAAGTCGCCTTTGCCTCCGCTAGATAGCAATATCTTTAGTTTATTTTGGAGAATAGTTACTTTGCAAGAATTCTACGGCTGGGCCGATTACTTGCGTCTATATGCGATATTTTTGGCGCTAACACCAGCTGCGCTTTGGCTACTGCGCCGCGGCAAATGGTACATCGTTCTAACCGTCAGTACTCTAGTTTGGCTGCTAACGCCAAAGCCGGTTAACGAATTCACTCAGCCATTTACTTGGCAATTTATTTTTTTCATCGCCTTTATACTAGGCTTTTACTCGCCGCAAATTAAATTATGGTGGAATAGTTTGTCTGCCAAAACGCGGCGCCGTACTAAAACTGTTATCTTTACCCTGTTTATCATCACTTTCATCGCCAATGTTTTTGCCGAGTTTTTCGCGCCAGCCTTAAACGATAATCTTTCGACAGCTATTAATAATTTTCGCCCTATTCTAGCGGCCAGTTTCGATAAGCTAGCTCTAACGCCAGCGCGCGTAGCTATGTCGCTGCTCTGGTTTATTGGGTTTTTTATGATTTTCCAGCGTTTTGAAAGACAAATTAAACGCTATCTCGGCTGGCTGCTTATTCCATTTGGGACTAATTCGCTTTACGTTTATTCAATTCATGCCTTCGTAGTCATGGGAGCGCATCTAATAGTCAATCCGCAATATGGCGCGCCAGCTAGTTATTTTAATTCTTTTGACCGTCTAGCCGAGGTTCCTCAAAACCTCGCACTATCGATTTTGGTAATTGCAATTATTTATCTAGCAGTGCGAACCAAATTTTTGATGAAGATTATTCCGCGCTAAACTTGGTGATTTTTAGCGGTGATAAGTCTACTGTCTCAACTTCTCGATAGTCCGACGCCAACTCGGCCTTCACGTCGCTATAGTAGACATTATAAATATTTTTTGCGTGGGTAAATGATTTTTTCGTGTCAGCAACTTTTCGACTGCTACCATCCAGCGGAGCGTAACCACCACCAAGTCGCTCGTCGCTGCTAGCAAAGTATATCTGGCAATTTGGTAGATAATAATCTAGCTCAATCGCCGCATACGGATCGGCCGCTAACACCACATCGTTTTCGCTACATTTAACTATAGAAGCAACAGAGTTGACGTTTGGCTTTTGCATACGTTGAAAGTTATAATTGCCAACCTGACCGAGATTATTTGCCCCAATCGCCAGAACTACCAGCAAAACTAACGGTGAGGCTATTCGCCAAACTTCACGATTCTCACGTTCGGTCGACAGCGCGAGACTAGCTCCCACGAGCATAACTAAGCCAATCGCAACGTGCGCCAAATAACGCTCGACATACATTGGTTTATACAGAGAAATCACCATCAATAGCATTATCGGCACGCTGATATAACTAACTAATAGCCACAAAATATCGTTTTTTTTCTTAATATGAAAAGTAATGACAATCGAGCGGACAGATACAAAAATTATCGCTAGCACCAATATTGAGGTAATCACACCCAGTTGCCAAAGCGGCTGGTATATTGTATTAAACGAAACAATACCAACTAACTGCTCGAGATTCATTGGCTGTCCAATTGGCGCGAGCGCGCCATTGCCAACCTGCTTCAAAAATGACGACAGCCAAGGGAGAAACAGTAACAGACTAAACGCATAGGCCCCTATCCAGCGGCACTCTTTCCATGAAGACTTACGCAACCGACCAGCATCCATCGCGACTAGCCAGGCTAGATGAGCCAGCCACAAAAGCGCCAAATAGTATAGCGTGTACATACCGAGTGCCACTAGCACTCCATAAATAAGCCAGTCAGTCCACCGCTTGCTAGAGTGTGCCCGTACCAACATCACTGTCGCCGCTACGCCGATTAACGACGCCATAGCGTACATGCGAATTTCGAAACCGTAGCGCATTAATAATGGCGCCAGGAGCAACATCGTTAATACATAAATGGCTGCTCGCGCATTAAAATGCTTTTTAATAAAACAACCAGCTACCGCAATTGAGGCTCCATAAAAGATCACGCTTAGCGAGCGCAATGCCAGTTCGCTCCAGCCAAAAACATTCGCCCAAATTTTCAGAACGAGATAATACAGCGGCGGATGAGTATCAAGCGCCGACAGCCGAATAATCTCGCTGGCAGACCGCTTGGCTACCATTATCGAATATGCTTCATCAAACCAAACGCTCTGCCGCAAGCCAATCCATAAACTAAGAGCTGCCGCTACTACTGGCACAGCAATTATCAGCCACCTATAGACCTTGTCATAGTCATTACTATACTTCCAAAATAATATTTTCATGCTTTGATTATATTACGACTAGGAAAAACTCGCAAAATAATATATAATAGCTCTGCACATCTATCGGGGTGTGGCGCAGTTGATAGCGCGCGCGGTTTGGGACCGTGAGGTCGAAGGTTTGAGTCCTTTCACCCCGACCATATAGTATTTTCGCTTAAATCCACCGTCATATCGTATGGTGGATTTATTTTTATAACAAATACGGAATTGTCGCCGGCACGGAGATTCAACACAACCTCACGATACACTGCGTTTTCTATCAAATCCTGCGCCGTAACGGCTAAATACGAAAATGAAAAAACACCAACGACCAATCAAGACTATACAGAACAGTTTACAAATGCCAGCGTTACCAGTTGTAGCGATAGGCTTGGTTGGGATGCATATAGTGTAAGAGATATACGGCAAGATGGTGAGAATATAACTGTAGTTACGACCAATATACCTAATAGCAATCAAACGTGTCCAGCAGGCACTACAGATGACCGCTAGGACTATTATGAAAAACCTAAGAACTTACAAAAATACTCACCGCCTGTAGCTTTATGCCACCTATTAATCGCTTTCATTTAGGTGATCTCAAGGGTATGTTTTTACGCTATATCACCATAAACTATTTTCTGTTTGGGTGGTTTGCGAACTACTCTATATGAACAAAACATTTGATAAAGATAGCTAAGCATGATCTTACTAACACAAATATATACAATCGGACTAAAGGTTAATAAGAGATCTTAGCCTAGATCTTTAGCTGCCTTTAATGCTTCAGAAAAACCAATTTCACCCTTATCTAGCTTCTTTATGACTTCTGTAATGTCAGTAGATGTCCCTACGCCGGTCATCATAATCTCGTTATCTATTCCTAGTCTCTTTATCAAGTCATTAATTTCAGATAGTATATGTTCGCGCAACAAGGCCTTGGAGTATGAAAATTGTAAGTTGCGGATTATGTAGTAATATTCTGTTGTATGACTGAGTTGTTTTAAGCTTGGAATGCTACCCCATTTGGTCATTAGTTGTTCTACGGCTAATTCTTTTTTGTCGTGATGTAGCATGAAGTTATAATAGGCAGATTGTCCCAAATCTCCATCTTTATGCGTAAATTCTGGTCTAGGCGAGGATAGCTTTGCCAGTTTTTTCAGCAACTTACGGTGCGACCGTGGTGAGCCCAGCTTTCGCGGCAACTTTATGTGCCAAATTCTATCGGCTGGTATAACATAGATTTTTTTCTCTTTGTGTCTCCAATCACTCAATGGTACCAGCTGTATATATTTATTAAAAACCTTAAATATTTTTCCAGAAGGCAGGCGTTCAAGTTTCTTATCAGTCAAACCATCTTTATGCGTATCAGTAGTGTCAACAATCTCAAAGTATTCATCGCCTAACGCCACTACGTAGTGAGCTATAGCCTCTATGGAGTCAGTAATGGTTTCAGATAGATTCCAGCCAGCGCTGTAGTGACCAACATACAGGAACTCTTTTAGTTTATCGGCTAATTTTCTATTAGTTTTGCATAGCTCTATAATTACATTGGAATTTTGCCGATACTTGTAAGGCATAATTCCTGTATGGACATCTCGTATAAATATAGACGCGTAAAACTGTGAAGATAGGCTAGATGGTCTATTGTTTGGAAAATATGCCTTAGATATCCTACTCATGATCATCCCCCGATTTTTGGTTAATGCTATCTATCTCATCTTTACTGACTCCGAAATCTAGGCCAGCAGCGCCAGGGTGCTCAACAAGATATTTTGCCACAAACACTTCTAGCGCGTGAGTAGTCATAAATGGCATATGTCTATCAAATGGTGCAATATTGCTTATGAACTGGCTAGGATGGTCAAGCTTACGTTGCGAGCAGAAACCGTCGCCCTCATCTTTTACTGGTATTGCATTTATTGTGTTAGCTAGTTGGAATTCCCATCTATCGCGAAGATCCTCACGAGGTGGTGGAGCGAACTGGTTCTTATGATGGGTGATCAATAGTGCTAGAAGGTGAATGCGTGGTATTTCTGACTGACCATTTAAGTAAGTATCCCATATTCGCTTACATTCGTTCCAAAATTCAGGATTATTGTGGTATTCGGTATAAATGTAGGCATATCCACTCAAATTTATAAGGTCTATAAGGGGCTCTGCTAGCCAAGATAACTCCATAGTCCAGCCTTTAATCTGTGGTCTAACCCTGTCAAACACTTCTAAGATTCCGATAAAATACTTTGGAAATAGTGCCTTGAATCGTTCAATATCACCATCGGCGAGTGCATCATAGCAGGATTCACCAACAAAGTGGACAGCAGCACCAAAGAAGTCTGGTATCTCCAGGCTAGCTGATTGCTTTTGTTTTACCATTTCAGGTATTAGATCAGCCATACCACCTATTGCTTGTCGACAAAAATTCGACACACGCTCTTGCTCTTTATCCCAATCCCATTCTGGTCTTTTGAAATCCAGCTTCACTCCCTCGCGTAATCGTTCAGTGATTACTTTTATTCTGTCTAAATGGTTGTGTAATTTCCAAGCCTGTTCAATTGCTCTCGAATATATTGATGCCGATTGATTGTATTTTTTAGCATCAGATAAACTCTTGCCGGCTGTAAAATACCACGAATCAAATAGCTCCATAATCGAATTCCATTGGCGATATATAAACCAATCAAGATTATTAAGTGTTAACTCTGCTATATACCAACCTTGCGTTTTATGTAGTGTTCTTGCTGATTTTTCGAACATCGCACATTCTTGGACTCTTTCTAAAGTCTTAATGGTTTCTAGCGGCAGTGAAAATTTATAGGGTGATTTCGGTCTAGTCCATTTAGTGCGCTTCAGTTTAGTGCGTAGACTAGCTACGTCAAGCTTGTCTACCGACTGCATAAAGCCAATCTCTAGTGATATCGGTAGACTAGCAACTATATCAGTAACTCCAATAGAATTTAGTTCTTGAGTATGATTGGTAATTTCGGCTGAAGCTATGCTATTGACTACTTCGTCCGATAGTCTACTTATCCATTTTTTGCCATCACCAACAAACCATCCTTCCCCCATAGATTTATAGAAATCTAACAGGTCTAAAGATTTCCTATAAGTAGCTTCGTAGTCATTACGTTCAAGGTCATACGTCAAAGCATCGTGAAATACATTCAGTATAGAATCCTCAAACCATGTATTGTCGGGAACTTCATTAGGATTGAGCATTGCACCTGTTTGTGCTGACATATCTAAATCTACACTATCTGCCAGATACCATTGTTTATGTTCACGCTTCTTGCTGTACCAATTACTCTCTGATGGTATAAGTCGTTTATTATCAAAATAAGTGTCAACCGTTACTAATAGTTTGCGTAACATCCTGGGGAATGATTCAACCCTCAACTCCTTACTGTCGCTAGACATTTTCGCAATAGCTAACATGGTAGCAATGCGGTCGTGGGCTTGACGTCTATAATACTCTTGGAAATTTGAGTTACGCCACCTCTTACCGTCAACCGTGGCAAATTTTATCCATTTGCGTAAGTCAAAATATAGTGGTTCAAATAGTGTAGTGGGGTCGGAAAGTTTGAACATATTTACGAAAAGTTTTATGAAAGCGAACACCGCTATACAGGTCATCAGCACGAGGATGGGGACAGCCAGATGTATAGGCCGCTCGCTAATAGCACTAAATCCAAGAAGGAATAGTGATAATGCTATTAAAAACGCTACAGAATTTATATACCCGTTCTTTACGGCGTGTTTTAGTACTAAAATTCGTAGCTTATCAGTAGGCACAAGCTTATATGCATCAGACAGAACGCTACTTACGGCAGTAAAATAAAGACCGATGAAGATACCAATTACACTTGGTATTGTCACAAGCATTTGTATATAGACATCACGATCGAACAACGTCCAGCTAGATACGTAATTCATCAAGGGCAACTGTTTAATGACGTCTATATGAATCTCGAATATGTAAAGGGCTACGGCTACTATTAAGGCTACAACAACCGACGGCAGTGAATTTAATGAAATTGTCCATACAGCAGAGATACTGTCTTTCGTTTTATCCAGCTTATCCTGAATTGTGTAACTAGTTTTTTGTCGCTGAAATTCTAGCCAGCCCAACTTATGACGCAACTTCCAAAACGACTTGAGTTGACCTAGACGAGAGAATATATAGTTTTTATTTATAAACTTATACACCATGGCTAGATATATTTTAACATTATTTCTATAAAATATAGTATTTATTTGTCAATATCGCAGGCGGCTATAGTTTCCAACAAATTTAACTATGCCGCCCTGTTGAGCTACAACTAACCTATTGTATGACAACAAAGTCGACTTATTACCGTTGGCAAACATTTATAACCATACTTTGTTGACATACAAGAGCTGCCATTTTGATAGCCACAAAATTTTAGGTAAATTGTACACTTATGCTTAAATCGGTCATATCGGTTGCGGACCGCTGCGGTAGTAGTTCTATAGTCTCTGATGGCTATATCTATATCTCTGCAATTCTCATCACTCATATTGCCCATATGACACTTTGCCCTCCCATACTCCTCATGCTATCATAACTATATGAAAAGCAAACAACACTCGCGCCGCCGCATAGTCGTTAATATTTTTGGCACATTAGGGTATTTGTCAGTATTTTTGCAGTGGACATGGACGGCAATTATATTACTATATCCGTTATTCCAATCAGAAGCTGTACAAAAGATTTTTCTACCAGAACGCCAAGTGCCTCGCCCCGTCGTGAGCCACTCTGGATGCTATAGCGACGCCGCCCCTTTCATTGCCATCGTCTCTATTGCCATTACAGCTGCAATTATTGTTATGTCAATAATCACGCTAATAGGATTACCAAAGAAAATCGGCAAGACTGGCGCTAAAATAACGCATTCGGCAGCCAACGTGATAGCCGCCAATACCCGCCCGCCAAAACAACAACCAGCAAAAAAATGGAAATTAAACTTGTCGTACAAACTGATAATTTGCATTAAATTAATATTGACGGTTCTGCCGGTCATTCTGCTACTCTTTGCGCCTACAATTCCTAAACTACCGCACCAAGTTATGACTATTGTCGGTAATTTCTGCTTAGTGGTGTCGGCTGTTTATTGGCTTATCCAGTACGCCTTAGCTAAAATCCTACGCGTGCCGCATAAAGAAATTTGGTAATAATTCAAGCTTTCGGCGGAATGATGTCTATCGTACGAGTTTGCTTATCCAGCGGCAATTGATGACCAGTATCAAATTTATAGACGAGCAGTGTGCCAAACGGCATTTCTACTTTGCCAATCTCTTCATCAGGAATCTGGTCGAGATACTTCATCAGCGCGCGAATAGTGTTACCGTGCGAAACGAGCAGTATATTTTCGCCTCTTTGCAGCCGCGGCAAGATTTCGTTTTGAAAGTACGGAATTGCCCGCGCATAAACATCTTTGAGTGTCTCGCCACCTGGTACTGGATAATCCCAGCCGCGGCGAATTCCCTGAAATGCCTCACTGCCAATCTCGTCTTTGACTTCCCACTTGTTTTTGCCGGTTAAGTCGCCGTAATCGCGCTCGTTAAGCGGTTTGGCGATAATCCGTTCAAGATCCGCCTGGTCGCCCTTGCCGCGCAGAATTCCATCGCAAGTCTGCTGCGTACGTTTGAGCTCGCTAGTATAAGCGGCATCAAAGTGAATATCGCGAATAATTTCACCAAGCTGCTCGGCTTCGCGCATGCCTTTTTCTGTCAAATTAACATCTGTCCAGCCAGTCCACTTACCTAATAAATTCCACTCGCTCTCTGCGTGGCGGCTAATAACTAAAATTCCCTGTTTTTGCACTTCCATAAATTCATTATACCGCGAAAAACGAGTTGCCTGAAATATTTTATCCGTGAGATTTCAAACAGTCTAGTCTTCTGTATTAAATGCTATAATATAACTATGAACGATTTCACAATTCAATCAATCAAAGCAAGACAAATCCTCGACAGCCGCGGCAACCCAACCGTTGAAGCAGACGTTATTTTAAGTAACGGCACGCTTGGCCGTGCTGCCGTACCAAGCGGCGCTAGCACTGGCTCGGCTGAAGCGCTTGAATTGCGCGATGGCGGCATTGACTGGTCGGGCAAAGCGGTTTACCAGGCAGTACGCAATGTTAACGAAGTCATTGCACCAGCGCTAGCCGGACACGATGCCAGCGACCAAGCTGCTCTCGACCAAATAATGCTCGATTTAGACGGCACCGATAATAAATCCAAGCTTGGCGCTAACGCCATTCTCAGCGTCAGCCTAGCCGCCGCTAAAGCTGCCGCCAGCGCTAAGAATCAGCCGCTGTGGCGCTACGTCGCAGAAATGACCAGCAGCACACCTGTCCTGCCATTACCGATGATGAACGTGCTCAATGGCGGCGCTCACGCAGCTTTCGCCACCGATATTCAAGAGTTTATGATCATTTGTAAAGGTGCGCAGACTTTTGCAGACACACTCAAAATGGGCACCGAGATCTTTCATGCGCTAGCCAAAGTGCTAAAAAATTATGATTATCCAACTACTGTCGGCGATGAAGGCGGCTACGCACCGCGCGTCCGCAACGGCAACCGCGAAGCGCTGGCCTTATTGTCCGAAGCCATTCAAAACGCCGGCTATGAACTCGGCCGCGACGTTGTCTTTGCAATGGATGCTGCGTCAAGCGAATTCTATCAAGAAGGACGCTACGAGCTTAAATGCGAAGGCAAGTCGCTAGCAAGCAGTGAAATGGTTGATTGGCTAGAAGCCTTGACAAATGAATTTCCAATTGTCTCAATCGAGGATGGTCTAGCCGAAAATGATTGGGATGGCTGGAAGCTGCTGCGCGAACGGCTCGGCGACCGCATCCAGCTAGTCGGCGACGATTTGCTTGTCACGAACACCTCACTGATTGAACGGGCTATCGCTGAACAAACTGCCAACGCGCTGCTAGTTAAACCAAATCAAATTGGCTCGCTGACCGAGACTATTCAAGCTGTTAAAATGGCGCAAAATGCTGGTTGGCGCACCGTCATGAGCCATCGCTCTGGCGAAACCGAAGACACGACAATCAGCCACCTAGCTGTTGGCCTGGGTTGCGGCCAGATTAAAACTGGATCGCTATCGCGAACCGATCGTGTCGCTAAATATAACGAGTTATTACGTATCGCCGAAGCTAACCAATCATTGACGCTAGCGCAGCCATTTAGCGAATAAATAAAACTGTAGGTTTTACTTCTAACAAAGCGAAAAACGCCTTTTCTTTGTCAAGAGGTGTTTTTCATATCAAACTAATTATGTTATACTACTAACGAATAATCGTTTTAGGAGGTTAGTTGCTCTCGATCAAACAAAAAAAGCACCGCCGTCCATATGCTATTTTTGCAGTGGCGATATGCCTGATTAGCACTGGCGTGTATTTTATGATGCTGACCTTATCGCCGTCGGTAGCGCCTCTGATTTTTACCAAGCCGATCGATGCTAAATCACTACCAAAAGCCAAAATCGGCGAGAACCGTATTGTTATTCCGCGCATCGGCGTCAATATTCACTACGACAAAGGCCGTACCGCACTCGACCGGGGTGCTGAATGGCGACAACCAAACCATGGCAATCCCAAAGATGGCGGTAATTTCATTATTGCTGCCCACCGCTTCAGTATCCAGCCAACACCACAGGGTACTGTTGAGAAATCGCCTTTTTATAACATTGATAAGATGAAACTAGGCGATAACATTGTAGTCGATTATGAAGGTGCTCGCTACGCGTACGAAATCACTAAAATATTTGATGTCAAACCAGATCAGACTGAAATCGAAGCTCCGTCCCAAGAAGCAAAGCTGACTCTATACAGTTGCGAACTTGGCGGCTCTGATGCTGGCCGCATCGTCATCACAGGCAAGCTGCTCGGTCAAGTCGAACAATAAAATACTCTACCAGTTGTCATACAGTAGAGTATTTTGATTATAAATTGCAGGCAGATAAAAAGGTAGTTATTTGGCGAACTCAACCGCGCGCGTTTCACGGATAACATTTACCTTGATAGTTCCAGGATACTGCATAGTTGACTCAATCTTAGTCGCAATATCACGGGCTAGCTTGATAGCGCTAAGGTCGTCGATTTTCTCTGGCGTGACAATCACGCGAATCTCGCGGCCGGCGCTTATGGCGTATGCTTTCTCGATTCCTTGGAAACTAGTCGCGACATTTTCGAGATCACGCATGCGCTCAGCGAAATTCTCAGCAGAGATATTACGCGCACCCGGCCGAGCGGCACTGATCGCATCGCAAATACGAACGACGATGGCCTCTGGCGTAGTCGCTTCAATGTCGTCGTGATGAGCCTCAATCGCATGACAGATACCCTCGCTCAGGCCAGCTTTGCGAGCCAGCTCGGCACCGATATGGTGATGCTTGCCTTCAATTTTGTGGGTAACTGCCTTGCCCATATCATGCAGCAACGTCGCTATTTTGGAGGTGCGGACATCAGCGCCAATCTCGCTAGCAATCATACCAGCCATATGCGCCATTTCGGTCGAATGCTTAAGAACATTTTGACCATAGCTAGTCCGAAACTTTAGCTCGCCAAGTAGCTTTAACAAATCGCGCGGGATACCGGTAACGCCAACTTCGCGCGCCGCATCTTCGCCAGCACGCTGGGTCTCCTTGTCGATTTGCTTTTCAGCTTTCGCAAAGACTTCTTCGATACGCCCTGGGTGAATACGGCCGTCTTTCATTAACATCTCAAGACCGAGACGCGCTACCTGGCGGCGAATTGGATCAAAGCTCGATAGAACTACCATGCCTGGCGTGTCATCAACCAAGAAGTCTACGCCAGTAACGCGCTGCATTGCTTGGATATTACGGCCTTCTTTACCGATAATCCGACCCTTCATGTCGTCGTCTGGCAGTTTAACCGCGGTGACCGTGCGCTCAGCAGTCACCTCGCTAGCCATGCGTTCCATCGTTTCGACGAGGATAGTTTGCGCCCGCTCCTCGGCGTCAGCTTCGACGTCTTGCTGCATTTTGGCAACCAGATTTAGTAGGTCACCCTTGATGTCGCGTTCAGTCATCTTCATCAACTTATCAGCGGCATCTTTCTTCTTGAGGCCAGCAATTTTCTCAAGCTTTTCCTGCTGACGCGTACGAATGTCACGGATTTCATTCTTCAATTCTTCAACTTCGTCTTCTTGCTTGCGTAATTTTTCGCTGCGTTTATCAAGCTGATCAAGCTTCTTATCAAGCGACTCCTCACGGTCCGCCAGACGATTCTCGGTTTTTTGAAGCTCTTTGCGGCGCTCTTTCTCGATTCGCAGCGCTTCATCTTTAGCTTTGAGTACGATATCGCTAGCTTTGCGCTCAGCTTGCGCTATGACCTGTTCAGCCGTATTTTTGCTCTTGGTCTCTTGTTGGCGATCATATACCACTTTACCGCCCACGCCAGCAATAATACCAACAATCGCGGCAATAATTCCCTCAACCATATTTTTCCTTTCTTTCGCGGTAATTAGTCAACACGTCAAGTCAAAAAACCGCAAAATTATCAAAATTTAAACTTATCAATGTCACATTCGTAGACATTACCATTGTACCGCGTTTATAACAAAATAAGCAACTATTTACGCGGTTTGGTGATGCGAGCCTCAGCGCCATATTCAGGCAGAACTATTTCATCATTGCGGCCATTCTGCAGCCGAGCCAAGCATTCTTCACGCCAAGCGTCGCCGGTAACCCCGACGATCGGAATACGTTGTTCGTGTGCTATCGTATTCAACACTGCCAGACCAATCCTCAAACCAGTGAAACTCCCTGGACCGCGAAATACACCAATGCCCGAAATATCAGCAAAACTGGCCTCATTCTCTGCTAAGCGGTCGCGCAAATAAGCTAGCATGTCGCGCGCGAGATTGCGTTCAGCCGCCCATTCGTAGTCGGTTCGTTTGTCACCGTCAACCAGCGTTAATTGCACCGTCATTTCAGCACTATTCCACAATACAATCATCGTAATTTCTCCACAATCCGACGCGATTTTTCACCGCTGCTCTTCAAAGTTAGCTTACGACTATCATCAGGCTGCACCTGGATGACGATCTGCAATACGTCCGTTGGCAGTACGTTATTTACTACATCACTCCACTCAATCACAGTAATTGTATGTGAATCGTGAATCGCTTCATCAAGTTCCATTTTCATGATACCAGCATCTGGTAAGCGGTAAAAATCATAATGAGCCAACCGCAAACCATCCGCAGCCTCGTAATTGCGGCTAATCGTAAACGTCGGACTCTGAACCTCGTCGTCAATCTGCAAGCCGAGCGCCAATCCCTTGGTCAGTGTAGTTTTGCCAGCGCCAATATCGCCGACAAGTTCGAGCGTCTCGCCGCCATGCAATAAGCCACCGATTTTCGTACCGAAATTCACCAGATCATCTACCGTTCGTAGAGTTACCTCGAGATTCATAAAGACTATTATACCAACAAAATTACACAAAAGTACAACGCGCTAGAGCGTAGAGATCGTCTTCTCTAATTTTATGGTATAATATATTAAATATTCCTTTGGTAATCAATAAGAATATACTTACGATAATCACATGCAACAACGAAATCCAACTAAATACTATCCTAGCGGTAAATACGACCTACAATGGTGGCGCCAAACTGGTATATTCTACACTGGCGAGAAAAATGAAATTGCTGGTGTCTCTGCAAATAGCTGGGAAGAATATATCAACTTGATGCACGAAATTTCACGCGATTATACCGGACGCGTCATCAGCCCGGAGCTGATGACGGCCTCCGATATATCGCTGGACGATTTAGCTCTATCAGCCGCCAGAAAAGCTATCCGCCAACGCGTCAACGATATTGTAGAAAGATCAGAATCCATTCCGTATGCTGAAATAATTCTAGGTACACCAGAGTTTTCATCGCTAGGAAACTACAATGCATTATTGCTTATAAATAACGGGCTCGCTCACGTTATCGCGCGCAAACGGTTTATCACGCCTACCGAATCTACACACTTCACACCAGGACGTCTACCGCAGAGTTTCACTCATAGTGTAATTTGTGCTGATCTATTTAGCTATATGGACAAAAACACTGCACACGAGATTCAAGCAAGTTGCTGCTGGGCTACACCGTTAGTGCCACAAGCTAAATACAATACACTGCCCGATGAAGAGCGCTACCGCAACGCTATGATTTATGTGCTTAACGGAATATTCAATAACACTGAAACTCGAAGCGTAACGATTGTCGATCGGACACCCGATAGCACCAATATTGCACCGCTAAATTGTCGCGCTACTCGTCGTTTCTAGATGTTAGAATAAGAATGTGGCAATAACTAGTATTTATACGCATAATTATCAATCACCTCTTGGTGAAATCGTTATCGCCAGCGATGACACAGCAATTACCGGCCTATGGCTTGTCGGGCAAAGACACTTCGACATAGAGCTAGAAGGATGTATAGCTGACAAAGATTTACCAATTTTCGACGAGGTTTCGCATTGGCTAGATATATATTTCACAGGCAATAACCCTGGAGAAATCCCGGCTGTGCATATGAATGGTACACTGTTCCAATTGGAAGTTTGGCAAATTCTCCAAACCATACCATACGGCAAATTAATTACCTACCGGGAAATCGCTGAACTCATAGCCAAAAAACGCGGCATCGCCAAAATGTCGGCACGCGCCGTTGGCAATGCTATCGGCCGTAACCCTATCTCGATTCTTGTACCGTGCCACCGCGTCGTCGGCAGTAATGGTAAACTGACGGGGTATGCTAGCGGAATCGAAAAGAAAATTAAATTGTTGAAACTAGAAAATATACTTTAATCTAAAAGAAAGACGCTATCTTTTCGGACTTTATGCTTCCCCATCAAACCTGACCAACAACGTCTCTGTGTATAGATTATATTACCTCACTGTCAGAGTCGGGCTCTATTTCTTTGCAACTTTTTTCTGCTTATTCCTCTGTCCTCTGGCCACTACAACCACCACTGCCGTGATAATCGATAGTCCGGCCAAAATAGCCAGCGCGTAGGCATAGCCTGACAACAGATAGATTAAAGCCAGCGTCACGCCGACAGCGCCCCAGATAGTAATTAGCCGCCTGCCGAGCGCCAAGCCGATGATAACCATCAGCGAATGCTCGACTAGGAACAATATTTCCATAGCATTATCTCCCCTTAGCGCTAGGACAAGGGTCGATAAGCTGAACACAGCGAGCGCCAGCACCAAGTGCGTGATGGTGCATACATGAGTATACCCCAGCCAGCGCCACGACATCACCGCTCCCGAAAGAATTGCTGCCGACCACAGATATGGCACCACTATGTCGTGAACAGGCACAATTAGCATATGAATAGCAAATAAAATACCGCACAATACTAAAAGCACACCCGAGTCGAAGTATAAAATATTCTTCTTCGGCAACCCCTCAGCTATTAGAGCGCTGCCATTGACCGCCCACATTAGCGTTACTAGCAGTACCGCCTCGGTTGTGACACTGGCTGGCATAGCCATCAGCAGTAAAGTGATCGACCAGCCAATGGCGCTCCAAAATGATGCATAATACCAATAAACTGATAATTTCTTGGTTCGCATAGCCACGGCGGCGCCATAAAACACCGCAAAGATAATCAGCGAAACGATCGACATAAACTCAAGCTTAACGCCGAGCCATTGTGCAGTTAAGTAGAATAACAATACCAAACTTGGATGCGCCAATATCGCCATCGGCCGCCAATCCTGCTTGGCATACACTACCATATAAAGTGCCGCGACAGCTGCCAGCCAGCCCAAGATTTTGAACGGCAATTCATATGTCGTTGACAGATTTATCATCGGTAATATCACTGCCGGTACCGTGGCAGCTAGTAGAGTCATATCGCTAGTGATTGACGCTCGCTTATTCATCGCCAACGACCAATATACTACCCCGAAGCCAACGAGCGCCACCCAAGCGGTGATGGTGAAATTATCGCTTAGCGGCACGCGTAGCCAATGCAAGAACAGCAACACCAAAGCAATCGTCGCCAAGTATGCTCCGCCCAGATAACCATCCTCACGCCGCCGATAAAACGCATAGTACAGCAGCGCTACTAACGGCAGCCAAACCGCCGGATGAATAGACGAAAAGACAATCAGTCCAGCCGCTCCAATAGCAGAATATAACAACAATTCGCGGCACTTAACCGCCGCCTCTTTGCGGTAATTGTACAGCCACTCTACTAATAACAGCAACGACAAGCCGTTCAACCACGCCATCAAAATAGCAAGATTTTCGCCAGCCATCTTGAAATACAAAGCTATCAGCAGTGCCATCAGAAGTAGAGAAGTATGAGTACCAATCACTAAGCCATAAATCTTCTCACGCCACGCAGCAATACCCATGACGATAGCGGCAACTGCCACTGAATCTGACAGATACAGCATACCTTCTCCCGCTGGATGAGCAGTCAAAAAAGCTAAGGCTATAAACACCGTCATTAACCACCAAGCGGCCGCAGCACCATACACTAGTATTGCTTGACTTTTAGTAATATTTGGGCGTTTCAAAACTAATAATCGGCAGATAACCGGCAGGAAAGCCATAAGCATAAAGATAGAGTAGTGTACGTGCAGGGCTGTTATGGGGTCGAGACCAAATAGCCTGACGCCAGCTGGCACTAACAAAATTCCAGACATTACTACCATACCGCCAAAACGGGCGCGGCGCAGCAATGAAAGCGCCATAAAACTTACTGCCGATATCATACCCAGCAGGATAAATATAATCATATCTCTTAGCGGGCTTTCGACGCCAGCTATGACCAAGAAAGCGGCCAGCGATACAACGAAACTAACCCACAGTACTATTTCGTGCTGCTTATCGGGCTGCTTTTGGGTACGTATAGACCCGATAGACCAAATCATATTACCAAGCGCCGCTACCCCAAGCGCTACACCCATAACCAGCCTGTCGTTATTCAATAAGTACAGCGCAAAACTAGCAGTCATCGCCATCAACAGCACGCGCGCCGTCGTTAGTTCATACGTGCGCATATCCTTTGATTTCTCGACGAGAGCAACAGTAAAATAATATATAACGCTGATGAGTAGCAGCATGCTGACGTCAAGCGTTCCCATATGCACCGACGAACCGATAGCGAGAAGTAAAGTGGACGGAACGATAAACGGATTAACCAGCGTCAACGGCTCGGTGAATTGGCGCGGAAAATGATTAGAAAAATACGCAGCCAAGGTCATCAGGCATCCGAACAATAGCACCACAGCATAATACCACACCAACTGAGCATGCATAACAGCCGGCAAGCTAGTTGTCAGCGTGAACATCGACAGCAGCGAAATATAGGCGAGCGGTTGGCTATTGAGCCTGACTGTAGCATCAACGCATAGGAAAGTACCTATGAAAGAGGTAGCAAGCCAGCACAGCGCCGGATCAATCCCCAAAAGCAAATGCATGCTCCACCCGCCAATCGGCACAGCAGCCAGCGCCGTACCAATAAACGCCGTGGAGGCTGGCTTTAAGATTGGGAGGCGAGCATATAGCACCTGGCCAATGGCGTAATAGACAAAAATAAACAGCCAGACCAAACTAAACCTGAGCGGCGCTGAAAGTTCAATCGTTTGCGCCAACAATAATATACCAGCGGTTAGTAGTAGCGATGCGGTGTAGAGCGCCACATTGATGGTGGTTTGACGATTTTTCTCTTTATCTTTATTACTGGCTGGAGATAGCCACTTGACAATCTGCGTCTTTTCGTCAGGAATATTCGTATCTTCTTCAATTGGCACAGCATTAGTAGGCAATACTACATCAGGCTCGTTCGATTCGTTGCGAGTTACTACAAAACCAGCAAATTGTGAAGCTGCAGCCTGATTCTCGGTAATAAGTTTGACTTGACCGTCGTTGCCTTCAATTTTCGCACGGCCATTCTGCGCATCGCACACGCCGTCCCAGTAACCGCGCCGGTAATCCTCGGATTGACGAGGTAGTCGATTATTACCTCTCTGCGCCACCTTAATTATCACGATGACAATCACTAACAGAAAAATTAATTCCATGCTTAATTCCCCTTATGCTAATTTTAGTATAGCACGGGAGGGCTTTTTCATGGAGAAATTTTCGAAAGAGACACCGGGCTATAGTAGCAATAACGTTTTTGCTCGCCTTTCAGAGCCTCGCCTTAGTCTATCGCGCGCCGCCAACTACCGAAATTCCACCGCTCAACTGTGTCGTCCAGCGAAAAATATAATACCCCGAAAACTTGGGGTATTATATTAGCCTGCATTAGACTCTGCTATTTCTCGTTGACCACTTCGCCTTCGACTGGTTCGTCCTTGTCAGACTTTTTGTCATCCTTAGATTCATCAGCCTTGTTGTCTTCAGCAGCTTGCTGGTACATTTTGGCGCCGATTGGCATGATGGCGTCCTGCAAGGCTTTAGCTGCTGCTTCCAGCTCGTCTTTGTCGTCAGCGTCTTTGTGCTTTTCCGCTTCTTTGACCGCTTCGTCAATCGCCTTCTTGTCCTCATCAGAAATCTTATCCTTGAACTCGTCTGGCATTTTCTTTGCCTGGTAGATAGCGTTCTCTAGCTGGTTTTTAGCATCAACGGTTTCACGCTTTTTCTTGTCCTCGTCAGCGTGCAGCTCAGCTTCTTTCTGGGCTTTTTCGATATCTTCCTTGCTCATGTTACCTGAGTTTTGGATGGTAATCGACTGCTCTTTGCCGGTGCCTTTGTCTTTGGCGGTAACATTGAGGATACCGTTGGCGTCGATATTGAACGTCACTTCAATCTGCGGCACGCCGCGTGGTGCTGGTGCGATACCATCAAGCACAAAGCGACCCAAGCTCTTGTTGTCATTAGCAAATTCGCGCTCACCCTGCAAGACGTGAATCTCCACCTGCGGCTGATTGTCGGCAGCCGTCGAGAACACTTCACTCTTGCTGGTTGGCACAGTGGTGTTGCGCTCGATCAGCTTGGTCGACACACCGCCCATCGTCTCAATACCGAGGCTCAATGGTGTCACGTCCAGCAGCAACACATCCTTGACGTCGCCAGCCAGCACGCCGCCTTGAATCGCCGCACCGACGGCCACCACTTCGTCTGGGTTGACGCCTTGCATTGGGTCTTTACCGAACAGCTTCTTCACCCGCTCAACCACCGCTGGCATACGAGTCATACCGCCAACCATCACCACGTTTTGGATGTCTGGTTTAGAGAGTTTGGCGTCTTTGAGCGCTTTTTCAACTGGGCCGTCAAGGCGCGCTAGTAGATCTTTCACCAAATCTTCCAACTTGGCCCGCGTTAGGCTCAACTCGAAGTGCTTTGGCCCATCAGCATCAGCGGTGATGAATGGAATGTTAACTTCGTATTCAGTGACTGTCGATAGCTCCTTCTTGGCCTTTTCGGCTTCGTCCTTCAGGCGCTGCATGGCTGCATTGTCTTTGCGTAGGTCGATGCCTTCTTTAGACTTAAAGTCATCCAGGAAATAGTTAACGATGATGTTATCAAAGTCCTCACCACCCAGGTGGGTGTCGCCATTGGTGGCTTTCACCTCAAACACACCGTCGCCGAGTTCCAAAATAGAAACGTCGAAGG
>ERZ773070.583-NODE-583-length-26410-cov-11.581294_pt1 | contig 26410 bp, 10 predicted proteins | sample MGYA00580618_ERZ773070 | MGnify/ENA primary metagenome ERZ773070 (study PRJEB29015, sample SAMEA2738023) | human oral metagenome | biome: human oral; feature: human-associated habitat; material: dental | place: China | collected 2019 ... | reverse complement strand
CACACGAGGTACCCACGATCAGGAAGACGATCAGCTCCTCGGGACGCATCCAACCTGCCGAGATGAACGCCCACCCGGACAGCACCAGCAGGCCCAGCACCGTCGTCGGGCGGTTGATCATGACCGCCTGGGTTTTCGCCAGCGAGGTTTCCCGCTGCCAACGCTCCACGACATCACCCATCCGGCACAGCGTCTCCGGCAGGTCGACAACGGCCCTCGGACCGAACACCCGGGCCTGGTCGATCGTGCTGAGGAAGGTCTGCGCCTGCCCTGAGACCAGAGCCGAGGTGCGCTGCACGAGAGCGTTCTTGTCGGCGTCGCGCCGCGAGATCCGGATCATCACAACCAGGAACACCACCAACGGGAGTAGCAATACCAGGGCGAGCCGCCACTGCACCGCGAACAGGTACCCCAGGGTCGCTACCGGCGTGACGATCGCAGCCACGAGATCGAGTACCGAATGGGTGACCAGGTAGTGCAGCGCGGCCACGTCGTCACCGACCAGGGTTTTCACATCCGCTGCCTTGCGGTTGGTGAACCAACCAAGCGGTAGCGTGCTCAACTTGTCCATCAGACGCCGCCGCAACGCAGCGGCGAACCGGGCATCGTAGAGGTGCATGCCGAACAGCAACACCGCGGTGCCGGCAGCACTCAGGGCCATGACCAGCAGGGCCGCAACCCCCACCGCGACGAACTCGCCCACTCCGGCGCCACGCAGGAAAAGCCGGGCCACCTCGGCGAACAGAATGAAAGGCACGACCTGCACCACGGCGAGCAGAGCCTGCGCCAGGCCACCCACGACCAACGCCGCGCGGGCCGGGGCCAGGACCCGCTCCGGGGTCGGAGATACAGTTGCCGTCCCTACGGGTTGCGGTCCCTGTTGCTGAGCGGCCTGCTCCAGGATGCGCGATTTACCCATGGCACGCCCCTTCACCCAGTAGGCCTGGGCATGGAGTGTGGCCCGGTTCAGCCCGAACTCACGCTCCAGCGGGGTGCGGGCACGCCGGGTCGCGAGGGACTCAGCGGTGACCCAGGCGTACCAGCCGGCCCAGTCCCGCCCAGAAATGGCCTGCGCCAGACCCTGCCCGTCGGGCAGCTCATCCACCCAGCGGGCCTCGACGTTCGGCCCCTCCGGTAGCGGCAGCTCGACGTCACGCTCGTCGTGCTGTTCCAGATACACCACGACGGGATGCTCCGGTGGGATCGAGGACGCCAAGGCGTGGATCGCCGGATAGGACGCCAGGTCACCCAGGAAGAGATACCCTCTGGGCGCCGGATCGAGCAGCTCGAAGGGTTCCTCACCAAGTCGCATCGCCACGATCTGATCACCCGGCTCACACGTCGTGGCCCAGTAAGCAGCAGGGCCCATCGGATGATGAATGACAAAATCAATCGCAAACTCCCCGGTCCCCGGATCCGCCTCAGCCAGCGTGTAACCCCGTTGGAACTGCTTCGCCCCACCATCCGGATCCGGAAACCAGGCACGCACCCAGTTCCCGGGCGCCTCCCCGCCGGGAGCGAGCAGAGTGTCGGAGTGGAGGAACACGCGCACGAAGTGATCCGCGCGGTATTCACGTCCCATCACCGTCAAGACGTGCTCCCTCGCCCCAAGTCCCTTGAGCACCGCCCCCTGAATCCCCTTACCCACAACTGATCCCTTCAGGAAGTTCTGCTTGTCCATCATCGCGCACGTGTACTGTCACGTTTCAGTCATCTCATCGTTGGCGGTGCTTGCTGACTTTGCCCACAGCGGTGAGTGGAAATTCGTCAACCACCTGAACCTCATCTGGCACGGCAAAGGCCGCGATACCACTCCGTCTGACCTGCATGATTAGCTGACGGGGAGTGGGGCGCTCGGCGTCGGGCAGTGGGGTACGCAGGATGACGTAGGCGACGATCCTCTCGCCCCAGCGATCGTCCGGAACCCCCACAACAGATGCGTCATGAACCTCGGGAATGCCCAGCAGTGCGTTTTCCACTGTCTCTGGAGCGACCTTCTCCCCGCCCCGGTTGATGATGTCGTTGGTGCGCCCGGTCACTGTCAGGTAGCCGCGGCTGTCTCGGGTGACCAGGTCACCCGAGATATAGAAGCCGTCCGAGGTGAAGCAGCGTGCGTTGTGCTCTGGAGCGCGATAGTAGCCGCGGATGGTGTAGGGGCCGCGCGTCTGTAGATGCCCTTCGACGCCATCAGGTACCAGCTGACCCTGATCATCAACTACACGTACCTCATCAGCGGGAGACAGTGGCCGTCCCTGGGTTGCCACCGTGGTCTCCCGATCATCGTCGAGACGGGTGTAGTTGCACAAACCCTCCGCCATGCCGAAGACCTGCTGCAACCGGCAGCGCAGGGTGCTCTCCACCCGTTCTGCGATCGCGCGACTCAGCTTCGACCCGCCAACCCAGACCACTCGCAGGGCGGTGTGGGTTGATTCCTCTGCCTGCAGTGAGTTCATCCAGGTCAGGAGCAGCGGGGGCACCAGGGCAAGATGCGTCACACCCTGCTTTTCGAGCAATGCGAACCCTGTCGCAGGTGACGGATCAGGGGCCATCACCACTCGGGCTCCCACCACCAATGCCCCGTGCAAGCCAGGAGAAGACAGGACGAAGTTGTGCGCTGCCGGTAGCACTACCGCCATCACGTCGCCACGCCTCAAATCACTGATGTCAGCAGCAGCGCGGGAACAATAATCGTATTCTTCGTGCAGTCGGGGGATCAGTTTTGGGTTTCCCGTGGTGCCACCGGATAGCTGGAGCAGCGCCACGGAGTCCGGTGAGATGTGTGGTAGGGCGGCTTGGTCCGGATCGGGCAGTTGGCTCCATGGTGGTTCTTGGTTCCAAGCGACGTCGAGCACCTGTAGATTTGGCAAGTCATCAACTATCTGTCGAGCTATAGCTGCGTAATCGACGGTTCCGACGCGGCCAGTGGCCATGATGGCGACGGCATCGGCTTTCCGGGTCACGTGGCTCAATTCAACCCGGCCGTGTGAACTCAGCATCATCACAGGACGTGCGCCAGCTCTCATCACGCCGAAGTACGCCTCAACCCAAGCGACGCTGTTGGGCAGGTACAACACCACGTTTGACCCGGGCGAGATCCCGTGAGCAGCAAGCCATGAGGCGCAGCGACGACTGGAACGGGCTAGCTCGCGAAAACTCAGGGAACGGACCATGTCCGAGATGAAGGGCGCGTCACCATAATTTTCAGCAGCTGCGTCGAGAATTTGTGGCAGGGTCAACTGTCGCCAGTAGCCGGCCTCGCGATACTGCTGCACCAGATCGCGGGGGAAAGGCACGAACCCTGGATCCCTGGGTTGATGTGACTGAATCATGATTATCCCTTCAACGCTGTATGGATGAGATCGTTCAGGCTTGCTCCCTTGAGGATGGCTGCCGCAGTGACTGCGTTTGCTGTGGCATGTGCAAGTTCGCGTTGCACGGTGAGGGCCTGGATCGAGTCGATCCCCAATGACACCAGAGAACTGGAGAAGTCCAGTTCCATCTCATACGGATATCCCAATGCTTCGCGAACTACTCGTTCCACCAGTTCGGCGACACCATTTGGGTGCCCATCCCGGGAAACTTCATCATTCATCCTCGGCGTCTGTTGATCGTTCTGAGCAGATTGCGTTTCGGTGGGCTGTGGATCAACAGGCGATGGTTCTGACGCCGGTTGCGGCACGGCAAGCAAGTGGCGGAACAGCGAATCCGCCCCGTGTAGGGAAAAAGCTGCAGTGATTCGTTCCCAGTCCGCTGCCACGATGCTGACCAAACCGGTGGGTGCCGTGAGGGCAGCTATAACTGCATCGGTGGGGTCCATCTGTCGCAGTCCCGCGGCCTCGGTCGCCCGTAGACTGCCGTTGACCGCACCAGTGTGGCCGGAGTAGGGCCACAGGCCCCACCGAATCACGGTTGTGTTCTCTGCACTTGACAGAGCGGCCACTTCGAGCAGGCGATTGGTGGCGGCGTAAGTTGCGTGTCCGCGTGCTCCAATACCTGCTGACAGGGATGAAAACACCAGGAAACGGTCCCTGGGACGCACAAGGTGTTTACGCAGTGCTGTCACCGCGCCAGATTTCGGGGCGATTGCGGCTGCCCAGTTGGTGTCGTGTACTGCGTCATAGTTGACGGCGCAGTGCACGACGAGGCGAGGCTTGTCGGACAGTGCCGCGGCAAGGTCACTGAGCGTGGTGTGGTCCGTGATGTCGCATTGTATGTGCACGACATCGGCTCCGGTCGCAATGGTGATGGCTTCGAATGCCGCCTTTGTAAGACTGCTCATTGGGCGTCGCGAAGCCACCACCACGCGTGAGAACCCCTGTTCTGCGAGGCGACGACACACCTCGCGCCCGACGACGCCGGTGCCGCCCACGACCACTGCCTCGGAGAAGTCGGGGCGCTCCGCCAGCTGGTCCTGCGGTATGAGACGCCGCGTGTGAAGAACAGCGCCCATAACCGCCAGATCGGATTCCCTCATGATGTGGGCAGCCGCCATCACGTGCCGTGCGCTGCTGGCCGGTTCATCAGCTGGATCGAGATCCAGATGGCGGATCCGGGTCGGCGCAAAATCCGAGGCTAGACAGCGCAGCATGGCGGCTACGGCAGCCGCGATGGGTTCTGGACTGCCGCCACCGCGAGTACTGCGATCCTCCGCACCTGTGGTGACGACCAGCAGATCAGGTACCGCTGTTTCTTGCAGTTGGCATAGCAAATCATGAACTAGTGATAGTGCGGAACTGGTTTCGTGACTATTCCAGAGTGCTGAGTCCAGCATGGCCACTCCCACTGCGGCTTCCTCGGTGACAAGCGAGGCCCCGAGACGGGATGCCTCCTCGTTCAGCAACTCTGTCCAGTGCTCATCCCCGAACATCACTTGGATGCGGTTGGGGTCAGGGAGGAAGCTACCGCCAAGGGCCTCCCAGTGATCTTTCAGGCACTGTGGCGCCAGGCCGAGTCTGCCGGGGGTTCCCTTACCAGGTTCGTAAGGTGCCCAGAACACATCGGGCTCCCATGCGGTGGGTGGAAACCGCAAAGGCACTGACACGTGTCGATCGGGACGAGCGATAGCAATGTCGCGATGTGTGACCAAGACTTCGGCCAGGCGATCCGAGAAACCAACTGGTGCGGCGACGTCGCGCTGGCCGCAGTTGTACACATGAATGTCTTTGAAATCAGCTGCCGCGGCATTCTCAGCAATGGCTGTTAGGAGAGCCGGGTGACCGGACATCTCGATGAAGGACGTGGCGCCGTGATCGAGAGCGCAACGAATTGCTAGGTCAAAACGGACCTTGTGGCGCAGGTTCGCGAACCAATAAGCTGCCTGGGAATACCCGGAAGGGACAGGGGCCCCGAGGGTTGATCCAATGAAAAGAGTGTTACCTTGACTGAATGAATGCCTTCCAAAAGCGTGGTCAAAGGGTTCCTGCGCCGTGTCCATCAGATGGGTGTGCGAGGGAAAATCAACTTCAATTCGCCGAACGAAACAGTCGTCGGCGTGCAATGATGTCTCGAGCTCTGCAATAGCCCCTAATTCACCGGCGACCGCGTGTAGTGACGGAGAGTTCACCACACACACCTCTGCCCAACCGGTGAGCGTGGGAAGTTTCCTTTCAATCGAGTCTCGATCGGTGCCGACGATGAGCATGGCATAACGCCCCGTGGCGGCGATTTCCTGGCTGAGTCGAGTTCGTCTTGTGATAGCGCGTACCGCGTCTTCCTCGGTGATGACGCCCGCAGTGTACGCCGCAGCCAGTTCTCCTTGACTGTGACCGACCATCATGTCAGGAGTTACTCCCCAGTCCTGCCACATGGCCTGCAGAGCGACCATGTGGGTGAAGAGGGCTGGCTGAACTGCTTCGGAGCGCATTCCATCGACCAAGAACTCTCTCACCGGAATGTTCATTTGGTTGAAGATTTCATCGAAGTGGTCAACGGTGGCACGATAACCTGGGCTGATATGGTATAGATCACCGCCCATGCCGGGGTGTTGACCCCCTTGACCAGGGAAGACCATGGCAATGGTTCTGGACTGCGCTTGGCCGACATTAATGAGTGCCCCGGGAGTTTCATGAGTCTTGTTACCGCGTGCAAGTCTGCCTAGAGCGGTTAGGAGAGCGCCTCTGTCGCGGACGCGGATGAGTGCCCGCCAAGGCTGTGTGTTTCGGGTTGCGACCAGTATATCGCTCACTTGTTCGGGAGTTGCGCCGGGGTCTCCGCTCAGGAAATTTAATATCGCGGCGGCCTCTCTATGAACTCCTGTGGCGGTTCTAGAGCTGATCAGTAGCGCAACAGTTCCATCTGGGAAGTTTGTCAGATTAGGCATGGTCCACCTGCTGGGGAATTTCGATTATGACGTGTGCGTTTGTCCCTGACAGTCCGAATGTTGATACGGCTGCAAGATGACGCCCATGCCATGGGGAACTGTGCTTCGGAACATGAATTCGATAAGTTTCCCAGTCAATCGCTGTGCTGGGTGGATCGGCATGCAGGCTGGGTGGGATTATACTGTGAAGGCCCGCGAGGATCGCCTTGGTTAAACCAAGGAAACCGGCTGCCGCCTGCGCATGGCCCAGATTTGATTTGACTGATCCCAAGGCAAGCTTTTGTTCTCGTCCCTGACCGTACACGGTTGCAATGGCTTGCAGTTCTCGTGGATCCCCAGCTGCTGTTCCTGTTCCGTGGCCCTCGAATAGAGTGATCTCCTCTGGTTTTACGCCGGCGTCTGTCAGGACCTGTTGATAGAGTTGTTCCTGAGCATCCTGAGAAGGAACGCTCAGGTGTGCTCCGGCTCCATTGTGATTTACGCCTATCGACAAAACCTCGGCCAGAACCTGGTGCCCGAACTTTTTAGCTCGACTCAGGCGTTCCACCACTGTCACTACTGCACCTTCGCTCCATATGGTGCCCGCAGCTTCAGCAGAGTAGGGGCGACAATATCCGGTGGGGTCGAGGGCCTGCAGTCGGGAGAATTCCACATAAGGTGCCGTGGTAGCCGTGACGCACACTCCACCCGCCAAGGCCCATTCGCACTGTCCCAGAAGCAACGCATTGCTCGCTTGCTGAAGAGCAGCCAGAGAAGAGGCGCACGCTGCATCCAGGCTCATGCAAGGACCACGGAGATCCAACAAGTGCGAGATCCGACCAGCTACCGAAGCGGTTAGTACACCTGCGGAACGGCGTCCGGTGAGTACTGGGTCAGGGTGGTATGGGGGTGGGCCGTAGAAGTTCAAGGAAGCGCCCATGAACACGCCTGCGCGTTGTTTACGTCCCACGAGCGAGGAGGGATTGATGCCAGCCTGCTGCAACGCCGCCCAGGCGACGCGCATTGCCACTCGCTGCTGGGCATCCATCGCAAGCGCTTCACGTGGTGTTACCCCGAAGAAGAGCGCGTCGAACTGAGTAACGTCATGCAGGAAACCGCCAGAATCGGGTACCGGTCCCCATCCCATGCGCTCGGGAAGACTGAAGACCAAGTCCAGATCCCAGCCACGGTCCCGTGGTAGAGGCTCGAGTAGAGAACGACCAGCCTCCAGCGCATCCCAATAAGCCCCTGGACCGACGATGCCTCCGGGAGCCTCTATGCCAAGGCCTACGATCACTACGGGATCCGCATTCGGCTCTACAGCCCTCACGGGCGTGGGGTGCTCCGTGTTCACCGGCATTGTTCATCCACTTCTTGCGCGACGGTGCCTGCGACAGTGGTCACTGAGTCTTTGATGAAGAAATGGTCCCCGGGGAACATGACTACTTTTAGCTTTCCCGTGGTTCTTTCAGCCCAGCCTCGTAGAACAGCGGGGTTTACACCAGGATCGTCCCAACCACCCAAGGCCAGTACAGGAGCCGTCAGAATCTCGTCATTTCCATCGGTGTAGCTATCGAAGGCCGCATAGTCTGCCTTGAGTGCAGGAAGCACCAGCGACAACACATCCTGATTCCTTAAGACTTCGATGTTCGTGCCTTCCAGAGCCGCTAGGTGCTCCAGTAAAGTTTCGTCATCGGTAGGATGGGCGGGCGCCGATTTTGTGAGTTGTGGTGGATATGTGGCCGAGACCACCAGCAAACGCACCGGCAAACCACGTCGTTGTAGTAGACGAGCCAGTTCATAACCGATCAAGCCGCCCATACTGTGCCCAAAAATGGTGATGGGACGTGGGGCGTCGCTCAGTCGAATCAGGGATTCCGTCTCGGGAAGCAGCCCTTCTGCATAGCCCAGGACAGTGGTGGGGACACTGTCGGCGGCGCGGTCCTGGCGTCCCGGGTAGTGCGCTACTACGATCTCGGCCGGGCTGATTCCAATGGCTGGAAAAGTCTCCAATTCGGTGACTAATGCCGAAGCTAGATCACGATAGGAAGATGCGCCGGCCCCGGCATGGGGACACAACAGGAGTAGCTGCGCCTCGGGCGTGGTCGCAGGGGTGAATCTTCGAAGCCAAGAACTTGGGGGATTCATCATGTAATACCTTCGCTTGTCATATTTGGGTGCAGCGTGTCCAGTGCAAATTGGTCGAAGTCGCTCACCAGTTCGCACTCTTCAATGTTTCGATCAGGGTCAGTGGCCATGGCATCCAAGGCGCCGGTGAAGATGTTGAGCACGATGTGGCTCTGTTCTTCATCCAACACATCCGGGGCCGTGTGCAGCGAGAAGCGCAGCGTGTTATTACTTCCCACGGAACCAGGGGGAAAGACCATGAGAACCGCGCTGGCCTCGGTGCTTCCGCCAGGATGAACTCCCAGCAGCGGTAGTCCAGCGGCATGCAACGTCTTCACGAGCTCACGATGCTGCGCAGGATAGGACTGGAACACGTAAAGGGTGTCGAACAACTTCCGGACTCCGGCTAAGCGGTGAGCGTCCACCAGGGGCAGATGCTCCCAGCCGATCACGTGCCGCCGTAGCGCCACCAAATTGGTCAGGGCCTCGCGCCACGTACTGTGCGCTGTGAGAGTCACCGGTGCCGGTATGGTGTTGGCGTAACAGCCGATGGAGTCTTCAATCCCGGGAACCTCCAGCGTGCGACCTGAAACCACCTCACCGAAGACCACCGAGTCGTTGCCCGTGATGTTGCACAGGACGCTAGCCCAGGCCAGTTGGCAGACCAAATTGAGTGACGCGGATGTGCGTGCTGCAAACTTGCTCAACCGTTCGACACTTCTGGTAGACAACTCGGTGGTCACGAGCCGTGGTTCCTGTTGTGTTTCGTGACGACCCGCCAGGACAACCGGCCGCACTTTCTCCAGTACGCCCCTCCAGATCTGTTTGGTCTTTTCCTGTTGCGTGGAGATCAGGGCTGCTGCTTTACCGAAGGTTCCCGGGTCTCCTGTGATGTGTACGTCAGCTTCTGGTTCGTCACCTCTGAGGAGCGCGCCCAGGACACGTGCCAACTCCAGCATCAGCAACTGTCCGGTCCAGCCATCGGTGATCAGATGATGGCAGGTGATCACTAGGCGGCTCCTGTCCTCAGTGCGTAACAGCGCCAGACGCAACAACGGCGGACGAGTGAAGTTGAATGCCGTGGAAGCGTCCTGTGTCAGCCACGCTGCCACCTCGGATTCGCGCAAGTCCACCTCCACCGCGGGCACCCGCAGCCCGGGCGTGACCACACCCACTGGCTTGCCTGAAAGCGTGGTCAGGGGCGTAATGCCTAGGCTGGGGTGATGATTGACCACGATGCTGCCGGCCGTGGCCAGCTTCCCGGCATCGAGAAGTCGGGCTGCATCATTCAATTCCAGTACGGACTGGACGAGATAGCCGTCGGCGCCACCGGTTGCCAGAGAGGACAACGTCAAGGACTCCTGGAGCGCGGTCAGCGGCAGCACCTCACACACCCGGGATCCCAAGGTGTTGTTCCATACCTGTACATCGGTCTCGGTAATGTCGGCAGCCACGAAATCTGCGGGGCAACGGCCGGGATCCTTATGGGAAACGGCTATTAGCGCGGCCAGTTCCCGATGCCATAGAGTCAGGAACTGCTTCGCCTGATCCGTGCTCACGTGCCGACCCGCTGCACGCAGTGTGGCGTGCAGGACGTGGCCAACCGATAGTTGGGACATCTCCGTGGTGAGGTCCAGTACCGACGAGAGTGGGGTATCCGCACTCGCCCATCCGCTGACTGCGGGTACGCTGGGCAGCGGATGCCAGGCTGTGGCTGACGCCTCCGTAATTTCTTCCCTGAAAACTCCCAGATAGTTGACGCATAGTTCCGGGGCGATGATGTGATTCTTCTTCCGGAGCAGCATCGGGCGGGCGGTGTCGACGGGCAAGCCACGTCGTGCTGCGCGAATGTTCCACAGTGTCGACAGTGGGGTTTCGGTGGGTGCCGCTGCCAAGGGGTAAGCCGCAGTGAACCATCCCACCGCGTTCTCTACACGCGCTGTCAGCGCCGCGGGGTTGTCCCGCCCATGCCCCTCCAGGGTAATTCCGTTTCCGGCGCCGGGCAGGACGAGGTGCAGGGCTCTAACCGCCGCAGCCAGTTGCAGGTCGAGTAAATCGCAGCCCAGTTTTTGAGCAGCATCGATGAGTTCGGTGGATGTCTCAGAATCTAGGACACATCTGTGTGTTGAAGCAGTTCTCTCGATATCCAGTTTGGGATCCAGCGCAATGGTGCCGGCCGCTTGTCGAGAAATTTGCATCCAGCGATGGTCGTCTTCGTTATGTTCACTGTTCTCGCCGAGTAGCGCGGCCCACCTCAGAAATCCGTTCTCGGGAGTACCGTGGGCAGGGTCGGCGATTTCCTGCATCAGTACCCTCCAGCTGACAGCATCGACGACGAGATGGCTGATCATCATGACTATGCATCGCTGCTTCGCGGTGCCAAACAGGCCAGCGACCAGCATGTGACCCTCGACCGGGTCGAGTTGCCGGGCCATCATTTGAGCCACTTCGGTCAACGAGTCCTGATGTGTGATATTAACTTCTTCGTTTAGCTCCAGTGTGTATGTGTTGGTGAAGTCCTCGGGTAGCTCCAGCCATCCTTCTGATGTGAGCCGTGCTCCCAGGATCGGGTGATTGTGTACTAGCTGGTCCAGTCTTTCCACCAGCTCTGGAATGGTTGTTGTTGGTGCCACTGCGAGCATCGTGAACTGCGCCAAGCCTCCGCCCTGCGGGCTGGTTGACACTAGTTGAGCCGCCAGCGGTGGCAGTGGCGCTCGGGGTGGTCCTGATGATTCCAGCTCTTGGAAGCTGCTGGAATACCGGCATCGGGCGGCCAGTTCTGTTACATCTTGCGCACCCAGCACGTCGCGGGCGCTCACTTCCAGGCCCAGACGTCGGAGTCCGGCAACCACGCGGATGGCCGCGATTGAGTCGCCGCCCAGAGAGAACAGACTGTTTTTTCTGCTGGGAAGATCGCCTAGGCCGAGAGCCTGTGCCAGGACTTCAGCGACGTGCAACTCCACGCCGTGCAGTTCACCGTTCGTGCTGACCGATACCTCTGGTTCTGGAAGTGCCCCACGGTCAAGCTTGCCGTGCTGGTTCAGCGGCAGTGCCGACAATTCGACGATGATCTCAACCACCATGTAGGCCGGCACCTTAAGGCTTGTGGTCTCCCGTACGTCGTCGATTCCCACATGGACCCCAGGGGAGGGCACCACGTATCCGACGAGCCGATCCCGCCACACGCGAGCTGCTGCCTGCTTCACTCCTGGAACCTCTAGGAGCGCCGCCTCGACCTCACCGAGTTCCACCCGATTGCCGCGTACTTTGACCTGTTCCCCGGAACGACCATGGAACACGAGCTGTCCGTCGCGTCGCCAGGACGCGATGTCACCCGTGCGGTACATACGTGCGCCACCATCCTCCTCAAATGGGCTCACACCGAAAGCAGCTGCAGTTTCTTCAGGTAGATTGCGGTAGCCGTCAGCCACCTGTACGCCGATCAGACACAATTCGCCGGGAACACCCACTGGTACCTCGTGGTCATGCGCATCGAGCAGTCGGACGGTGACGTTGTTCTCTGGGCGGCCGATCAGGTTTTCTCCGGCGCCCACAATCAGTTCCGGGGTAAATTCGACGCACGTGACGTCCATGGCTGCTTCCGTGGGGCCGTAGAGGCTGTAGACACGGCAGCCCAGCAGCTCACGTGCCTGAAGCGCCAGGTTTCCGGGTACCGCTTCTCCTCCCAGCAGCAGCCGTTCAAGGCATCGCATCCGGGACGGATCTTCGACGGTGTCCAGAATGACCCGCAAATAACTGGGAACCAAGGAGAGAACCTGTACCTGTTGTTCAGCGATCATTTGCACCAGAGCTGCCACGTCTCCCTCCCACCACTGGGAAGGAGGCAGCACCACGGTGCCTGCGTTGGACAGGGGGTTGAGCAGCTCTGCGAGTCCCACGTCAAAGGTTACAGGTGCTTTCTGGAGTACGCGTGCGGGATGGTCCTCAAGGAATGTCTTTCCATACCATTGGAGATGGTTCGCCACGCCTAGGTGATGGTTCAGGACTCCTTTCGGCCGCCCGGTTGAACCCGAGGTGTAGATCAAGTAGCAACCATCCTCACCGGTCAGCGGACGTGTCAGTTCGTCCGAGGTCACGGTGTTGCTGCTGCGATTGCTCACTCGCGAGGAGACGACGGAGGAATCCAGGTCCAACAAGGGAGTAGACCCGTAGCAGGCCGGGTCGCGTGGTGCTTCTCCGGCGAGCAGGACCAAGGAGGGGCTGGCGTCATCGACGATCGCGCGGATGCGGCGCAGGGGAAACTTTGGATCCACTGGAACGTAGCAGGCTCCGGCTCGTAGAACAGCAGCCAGAGCTAAAGGTAGCTGTGCGACCCTGCCAGTTACCACCAGGACCCGGTCGCCGGTGGCCACCCCTTGGGCCAGCAGCTCTCGCGTAAGCTGATTTGTTTCTGCATCAAACTGGGCATGGGTCCATGAGGCATGTTCCTTGCCGTTCGAATCGCAAACCACCACGGCAAGGCGTTGTCCTTCCTGTGCAGCCGCCGCGCGCAACATCGCGTCGACAGTCGTCGGTTCGATCGCGCGGCGCGGTCCCTTTGCATGGGTAGCCAAAAATCTCTGGTCTGCAGATCCTGGCCGCAACAGGTCCTCCACAGGACATTGTGGGGTTGCAGACGCCAGCACGGTGTCCAGGAGATCCGAGATGGTGTCTACCAACTCTGCGGAGAGCCCTCGCTGATGGGTGAACTGCACCTCAGTGCGATCTGGGTGGTGGAAGGCTTCCAGCGTCAGCGGGTAGATAGCTGCCTCGTTGTCGATCAGCTCCCATGTGCAAGCTGTGTCCGGCAGCTGGGGACCGGCGATGTCCTGGGTGAGGAAGAGCACCATGGTGCGGAAGAGGTCGTCGCCGTCGGATCTGTTGAGTCCAGCAGCCTTGGAGATCGTGTCGGTTGGCAGCAATTTGTGGCGGAGTGCTCCCGAGATTACATGCGTGGTTTTCGCCACCAGATCGCCGAAACTTGCTTGGGAAAGAGGGGAACTGTCGATGAGCAACGGGAGCTGGTTGCTGAAATTCCCGAAGAGCAGCTCCTGCCCTGGTTGCTCGCGATTGGCGACTGTTGTACCTATCACGGTCTGCGACTGCCCTGAGACGAGCCGCAGGGCGAGGTGGTAGGCGGAGATGAACACGGCAAAAGGACTTGTCTGCAAGTCTCGTGCCAGACGACGCAGATTCGTGTCTGCGGCGTGACTGAGCCGATGATCGCGGCGGGCTGCTGCTTCGGTTGCGTCATCGACCGTCGGGAGGGTGAGTTGGGGTATACCGTCAGCAAACACTTCCGCCCAATAGACGCGCTCGGCCTCCTGGGGTCTGGAAGCTTCTTGAGCAGCAAAGTCCGCGACGTGCCAGGTCAACTCTGGAAGCTCCTCGCCGCTGGTATAGGCCGCAGCCAAATCTCGCGCCAGAACAGACATCGTCATGCCATCCCAGATGATGTGTTGCAAGGTCATGATGATCACAAGCGTGTTTGGGTCCACACGCATCAGATCCAGTCGAATTGGGCTGTCTACGGCCAGGTCGAATGGACGGATGGCTGCACTACGTGTGATCTCGATCAGGTCAGATCCGGGGGCATGCAGACGCACAACCGGGGCAAGCTCATCGTGCACCTGTTGCCACGGTTCACCGTCCGGACCGCTGTGATACGTTGTGCGCAAAACCTCATGCCGACGCACAAGTTTGCGAAAGGCATCGATGAGACGCTCCTGATTTACAGGGGCAGCTCCTTCTGCAGTTTTCAGGGTCATTCTCAAGCACAGATTGTAAACACTGCTGTCCGGGTCGAGTTGTTGCTGGAGCCAGATTCCCTGCTGCGCAGAACTCAGCCGCGGGTGCACTGCTCGCGGACCCGGGATGCTGTCGGCTGCACTGGACGTAGTGCCTTTTCGCTGTTGAGAAAGCAGGGTCCGCACCTCATCGAGCGATCTCATGGTACCTCCACCGAGGCCACCTCAAGCAGAAGCTTGGCAGTGGCCTGTAGATCTTTAGCTTGGGGATGTATGCGGTTCAAACGGTCAGCCAACTGTCGTATAGAGCGATGCTCCAGGACGTCGGCCACCGTCATTGTTTCGGCATCCAGGAATTCCCGTACCCGAGCGGTGTAGCTAGTGGCCAGGATGGAGTCACCACCCAGATCGAAGAAGTCGGCGGTCACCGAACTGATTTCAATACCCAGGACCTGCCCCAGCAGATAACTCAGTGCTGCCTCAAGAGCGTCGCGGGGTTCGTCAACCTCGGCTGGCGACGAATTGACTGTCCTCGCCAAGGATTTCTTGATCAGCTGTGACGCATGTTTGCGATCCTTCTTTCCATTGCTTGTGATCGGTATCTTTGCCACGTCAATGATGGCTGCTGGAATCATGTGTGGAGGCAGAAGGGCGGCTAGACTCTCTTTGATGTGTTGACTTGAGAAGGTCTCTGAAGCCGTGGGAGTTGACTGTACCGCGGCCAGCAGGCGTTCGTTGTGTGCCACGACTACAGCCACCTCCACTGCGTCCAGCGACTCAAGCGCAGCTTCCACCTCGCCCGGTTCCACGCGGAAACCGCGGACCTTGACCTGGTTGTCGATGCGTCCCAGGATCTCCACAATCCCGTCACTGCGGTAACGGGCGAGATCACCCGTGCGGTACCAGCGTTTGTCGGCGACGGTGACGAAACGCTCTGCGGTGCGCCTTGAATCTCCCCGGTATCCCTGCGCCAGGGAGTTTCCACCGATCCAGAGTTCTCCCGCGACGAAGTCCGGGGCATCGAGTCCGTTCTCGTTGACCACTCGCATTGCGACGTTATTCAGAGGGGTGCCGTAGGGTACCGCCGTCGCGTCACTGGGCAACGAATCATCGACTACGAACGTTGTTGAGTGAATTGCAGCCTCGGTTGCTCCGCCCAAACCGACGAAGGTCAGCCCGGGAACCTTGTGACGCATTGCGTGAGCCAATGCTGGGGGTACACGATCTCCACCCGTGAGCAGCAGCCGCAAGGAGGCCAGCTGTTCCGGTTTAGCTGCTTCATGCAGCATACCCACGAGCCCGGGTGCGCAGTTGAGCAGGTCGACCTGGAATTGCTCGATCAGCTCGGCCCATATCAATGCGTCCAGCGCCTGCTTCTCCTCCAGGAGAACAACTCGACCTCCCAGCCCCAGCGGCAGAAAGATGTCGAGCACGGACAGATCGAAATCATAGGCAGACAGCGCCAGCGCAATTGGTGGCCGAGCTGCCAACCCGAAACGAGCCGTCAGTGAATCCAGCGTGTTTGCAGCGGCGGCGTGGCTGACCTCGACGCCTTTGGGTCGTCCAGTGCTACCGGAGGTGAACAAGACGTACGCAATGGCCTCAGGTGCCACCTCCACAGCAGCTGCGAGCACGCCGCTTAGCGTTGGAAGGTCGGATGCGAGCATCGCTGAGACATCGTCGGTAGTTAACAGTGACGTCACAGCGCCATCTGCAAGTACTGTGTCGCGCCGGCTATTGGGCTGTTGAATCCCCACGGGAAGATAAGCGGCCCCGGTCAGTAGAACTCCCAAGATGCTGATTACCTGTTGAGGACCGCGGGGTAGTTGTAGCGCAACCGTGTTTCCTGGGTGCACGCCACTGGAACGTAGTGCTTCAGCTACGGCGCCCGCTCGACTTACCATTTCTTCGTAGGTCAGTACCTTGGCCGCTCCGTCAACATCCTGCCAGTGCAAGGCCGGTGCATCGGGCTGTTGTTGAGCCCGCCGTAGGATGTCGTCATGCAAAGTGCGGGCAGGCAAGTCACACTGTGTGGAGTTCGCTTGGATGCGTGTGCGTCGCTGATGTTCGGGCAGCTCAATCGTGCAAGACTTTTCCCAAATCGCGTCGTCTGAAGCTAGTTGTCGTAGGTAGCCCACGAATACTGAAAACATGTCTTCGGCGAGACCAGAAGGTAGGGCGTCTCGCCGAAGATCCCAGTTCAGCAACATGCCACCGTCAAATTCCACCACCTGCGCATCAAGGTCTACTTGAGGGCCTTGGGAAATGATATGGGCCGGTGTTCCAAAGAGTTCCCGTACCTTGGGTGAGAACAGATCGCCCAGATCGAGGCCGGATGTATAAACAACATTCGCCGTGAGGGAATGTCCGCGATGTCGTCCCAGGTCACGAAGGACATGTAGACCGGTATAGGATGAATGGGCGGCCGCGGTGTGGACTTCGGCTGACAAGGCCTGAACAGCTTGCACGAAGCTGTTGGCTGATGTTGTGACGCTGACCATCACAGAGTTGGTGAAATCGCCGACCACCGAGTCGATTTCAGGATGGACTGGCTCACGTGCAAACAGCGGCATGTTGAGCAGCATCCGATTGTTTTCAGCCCAACGCCCGAGGACTTGGGTGAAAGCCGTGGCGACCACCATTGCCGGGGTCAAGGAACGGCTGTGTGCTCGCTCTTGCAATGAGTGATATTCGGCGGAGGACAGGGTGGCTGCCAAGCGGATGCTGTGGTGGGGATCTGCTCGGTGTTCCTCAGGTATGAACGGGAGACTTGGCGGGTTCGGCATGTCGGCAAGTCGTGTCTGCCACCACTGACGATCCTGCTCCACTCGTTGCGCTTGGGGGCTGTCAGCTGCTGAAAGAGCCTGTTGCTGCCTTAGGAGATAGTCGCGGTAGGTCACGGGTAGGGGCGCCAAGGATGGGGCTGTTTGTTCCAAGGCCGAGTGCGTCAGTACTGCGAGGTCTTCGGTCAGGCGTCTGTAGCTCATGGCGTCCGCAGCGGCCATGTCGACGTCTAGATGGAAACGGTGTCGTCCATCCGGTAGAACGGTCAGTACTGGCTTCCAGACCTCTCCTTGGCTCAGATCGAGCATCTGATGGCTGTATTGAGCACGCAAATGATCGAGTCGTGCCTGCACGTCGGATTTACTCAGCGTGCGCAGGTCGTGTACTTGGAGTGGTGAGGTGTCAGGGACGGGAAGAATCTTCTGGAAACCGGTCTCGAGCACTGCGGTGTGCAGCATGGGATGGCGGTGCACCAGTTCTGTGGTGGCTTTCTGTAATGCTGCAATGAATGCGTCTGGATCGTTGCTAGTTCCATCGAACTCGACATACAGATGTGCTGCAACGCCTCCGAGTGGTTGGTCCATGCGGCGACCCAGCCAATATGCATGCTGCATGGTGGCGAGGGGGAACTCGTCCTGCGTAGCATCAATCTGTGGAGTAAGGTCGGTCACGGAGCTGTTTTCTGCCTCGGCGATTACAGCAAGCCACCCACCGAACGTCGGATCTATCATCAGCTCTGAGAAGTGCACTCGAACCCCGGCGCGTGCCAGAGCGTCACTGATTGCTAGAACTCGTAGGGAGTCTAGGCCGAGACCAATCAGATCCGTTTCTTCGGATAGAACGGCGGCTTCCATTGGGTCCAGTGAAAGTTCTTTGGTGAGTTGTTCTCTCAGCCAGGAGGCATCGATCAACGGTTCATCTCCTCAGTTTCAGTAGCGAATCGTTCAAGGTTGGTCAACCATCGCGTTGCATATTCCTCGACCTGATCCTGTGTCAGCAAGCCTGATGCGCCGGCGAAGGCAATGGTGATTACTGGGCCCTCATCAGCGCCCTCGACATGGGCTGTCAGCATCATTGAGAACCGTGCAGGGAGCGTCCCCACCCCGGATGAACCTAGCTCTGAGATGAGCTGATCGGGTGGAAGGAATTGCCATGCGGCCCCTTCCGACTGGCGGGGGAAGTCCATTCGCCCTAGGTAATTTAGGCAGCTGACGGCTAAGGCGTAGCTGTCCTCGCGTTTCTCGACCAATGACAACATCAGCGCGTCACGGTGCATGGCCTCCGGTACGGGCACCGAATATGTCCGCTCGGCGGTGAACCAGCCCACTGCGCGCGTGTTCTCCATTCCCTTGCGACCGTGGGTTTCAAGGGTGTACCAAGCGCGATCAGTGTCAACCGAGTTGCCGTATGACTGTGCGATATCACGATCCGTCACTGCTGTGATGATGCCCAGAAGGTCGGCCATGTTGATTCCATGGCTCGCTGCGTTTAACACGGCGTCCGTACTTGACCTTGAAGTGCGGCGCCATAGTGCGGGTGTCAAACCTAGGTCGACACGGGGGTCGGCGTGCCGTTTCCCCAGCGCGGGTCCATAGGTTATCCGGTCGGACAGCTCGCGGGTCGTGACGGCTTCACTGTTCTGGGGCAGAGGCTGTTCGGGTGTGATGGCCTTGCCCTGACTGAAGTGACCAATGTCATCGCCTAGGACATGCCAGGAGACCACGTCCACCGCCAGGTGATGTACCGTGATGAGCAGCAAGGGCGATTGACCGGGCTCCCCGCGGCGCACACTGGCCGTGCACAAAGGACCTCTCCAAGGATCCAGCAGGTCGAGCTGGCAGTCGCGGATATCAGCTAGCGCACGGTCTGCCGGGTGCATGTCAAGGCTGGGTGGGGCACCGCTGCTGAGTAGCATGGTTCCGTTGTCGTTGAGACGGGCTGCAAGAATGGGATGAGCCACTACGAGGGAGCTCAGCAAGTCTTCGGCGATACGCATCAGTTCTGCATCATCCCCCTTGGGAAGGGCGACTACCTGGCTCTGGGCGATCGTAGCGAGAGAGGAACCCGAAGTTGTGACATAGGTCCGGGCCAGCCGAGCCAGAGGCCAGGAGCGGGGTGTTGCTGCTGGATTATCGGGATCGGGTGCCTCAAACGGCCGCATCTGTAAGGCGGCGTCAGCCAGGCTGAAGCTTTCAACAAGATCGCGTACCCGGACCTGCCATGCCGTTCCGTCAGCAGGAGGATTGCGCAACGCGGCGACCACGTCCATCAATCCAATACTGTCGACTCCGAGCTCATCGAACCGGGACGAGGGAGCGGGAGTTTGACCGGTCAGTCGGGAGACCGCAGCCAAGAGATCTTTCAGCGCAGGTGAGCTTTCACCTGGGCCATCAACGGTTTCTCTTTCTCTGTGGCTTGTTTCTTTCAGTAGTCGGGTGACTGCTACTCGGTCCAGCTTGCCATTACGAGTCAGAGGAAGGCGGCGGACGGGAACCATCACTCGTGGCAGAAGATAAGGGGGCAGGTGGGTCGCCGCCTCACTGCGTATCTCGACCGCTGGGCGATCAGTAACCACCAGTGCACCGAGAAATGGTCTTTCGTGTTCCTCCTCCACTACCACACAGGCGTCATGTACGCCGGTCAGGGAACGCAATATCGTTGCAGATTCCTCCGGTTCGACGCGATAACCATTGATTTTTACCTGTTCATCACGTCTACCATCGAAGATGACAGTGCCATCCGGATTACGGCGTGCCATGTCTCCGGTCAGGTAGCACCGTTGACCACCGATGGCTTGCTGAAAAGCTTGAGCGGTTTCTTCAGGACGTCCAAGATAACCTTCTGCTAGCTGTGTTCCCCATACGGTCAATTGGCCCGGCATGCCGGGGGGCAAGGGGCGCAGGCGATGATCGAGTATCGCAGCGCCCATGCCATCGAGTGGGTAACCGATGGTGGGATGGGCGTGACGATCGACGCGCGCCATGAAGCATTCAACAGTGGCCTCCGTGGGGCCGTAACAGTTCCATACAACTATTCCCAAGGACCTGAGCCGATTCCACAGATCCTGTGGGATGGCCTCGCCTCCCAGCGCCAGCACGCTCAGGCGGTGCTGCTCATCCTCAAGCAGTCCTGCGGATAGCAGGCGCAGAAGCATCGATGGCGTGGTATCGAATATGTCAATCGAGCGCGTGGCCAGAGCATGCACCAACCTCTCGGGATCGTTGCGGGTTTCCTCGCTGATGATGTCAACACACTGTCCACTGAGCAGAGCAACTTGGGGCTGCCATGCGGCATCGAACCCCGTGGACCAAGCATGAGCCACCCGCACCTGACGTCCGAGGAGCTTCTCTGTGGGACGCAGGACATGGCCGTCGTGGTGCTTCCAGTAGCTCAAGATGGCTTCGTGAGAAACGGCCACTCCCTTCGCCCGGCCCGTGCTGCCAGAGGTGAACACGACGTACGCCAGTCGACGAGCATCGGGCAACGGTGGCAGCTGTCCCGGGCGTGGGTAGCCGAATGTGTGCCACGTCACCCGGCCCGGAGCCAGGATTTCAGGAACGCCGCAGCGTATCCCTTGGGACATCTCCTGCCCCAGGGCGGTCGCCGTCGTGGAATCAGTGAGTACCAAGGATGCTCCCGAATCAGAGATGATCTGTGCCATCCGTCCCACGGGTTGGGTGGGGTCCAGATGGACCGTGATCCCACCGGCAGCTGCTATGGCAAAAGGCGCGATTACGGCTCGCCGGTCCCGGGGCAGCGCCACGGCAACCGGCTCACCCGTGTCCGCTCCTGCCGTGTGCAGCGTTCCCGCTAGAGCAGTCACAGCAGCGTGACATTCCGCAAAGCTAATTTCGCCGAATTCATCCAACAGAGCTCGAGCTTGGGGAGCCCTGGATACTGCCGCTTGGAGTGCCGAGTCCAGGGATTCCGGCAGGTTAATCGGTGCAATAGCCCCCTGTATCGTTGCGGATTCACCCTCCAAGAGGATGTCCACCTCGGCCAACGAATGAGCTGTGACCAGTTCCGTCAGCGCCCGAGCAGTCCGGCGTGCGGTTTGTTGTGGGTCGGCAAAGGACCACACGCCGAGAGCGTGGCTGTCATGACATTCAGCTCGCACCACCAACTCGCCATCATCGACGACGACCAGTGTCACCGGGTAATGGCTGGGGGAATCGATGCGCAGTAGGCGAGCTTTTGCATCGTCGCCCAGGTCTATGGGTTGGTGCACATCTCCGGTCGGGGTGTTTTCCACCACCACCAATGTGTCGAAGAGCTCACGATCGCCAGATCCCGATGCCTGTGCGACCCCTCCGGAGCCGAGCCAGTCGTGTCGCCTCAACCGTGCGAGTCTCGCCTGCAACTCGGCACCCGCTTCTGCTGGGCTGCGATCGTCGATCCGAACATGCACCGGAGTGGTGGTCACCAGGCCACCGATGATGTGATCTCCTCCTGAAATGTCGGGGTGCCTACCAGAACTTGTCTGGCCGAATGTGACCTCATCTTGGCCGACCGCGCTGCTCAGCACCCGTCCCCACGCCAACTGCACGAGAGTGGCCAAGGTAAGACCATGCTCACGCGCATAATTCCGCACGGCAGTGGTGTCCGCATCATCAAGACGATGTTCACCGACGTGTGGTGCTTTCTCGGCTGCGTTTCCGCGTCCGACCCGGGGCATGTCCTGGACGTCGGCAAGATCTGCTTTCCAGATGTCCTCGGAAACACCGCGATCCTGGGCGGCGATCCAGGACGCATAATTTCGCAATGGCACAGGGGGTTCCAGGTGATTTCCGGTTTCGCTCATTAGAGAAACAAGTTCACTGACCAGGGTTGGCATACACCAGCCGTCGATGATCACGTGGTGCATCGTGAGTAACAGCACGTAGCGTCCTCTGACGCTGTCTCCACCTATCTGGAGCAGTGTCGCTCGGGTCAGCGGGCCGGTTGACAAGGACAGCGGTCGATTGCCTTCCGTGGCCCGGAGTTCCTGCGCTGCAGCAATGGGATCGGGCTCAGCGCGTAGATCACGCATCTCCCATTGTGGGCGGGCGCCGTCGCGGATGAGCAGTACCGGATGGGGTAGCCCCTCGCTGCGAATCTGGCCGGTGAGATGTCCGTGACGTTGGCACAGACCTTCCAAGGCAGAGCGAAGGCGGTGCACCTGCGTTGTGGTGATCCCTGTCAGGTCGAACGCCATGGTTACCAAATAGGGGTCATAGGTGGGATGCGATGCAGAGACGGCGACCATGCCTGCTTGCGTGGGGGAGAGGGCCACCACATCGACAATCGAGGTCATGCTTTGTCCTCGTCCAAGAGCCGATTCAGAATTTTTTGGTCGAGTCCGGACGCTGTGAGAGGTGTCACCTCGGGTCGACCTGTGGGCCCTGGCACTAGTGCGGCTGCCAATGACCTGAGGTCTGGACTGAGGAAAACGTCCTTGATATCGGCCTGCCAGCCGTGGGTCCCCAGTGCTGTGGCCAGTTGCAGGGCACTCATGCTGTCACCGCCGAGAGCGAAAAAGTTGCTGCGCAGTGTGATCTGGTCATCAGGGAGATGTAGAACCAGGCGCACTTGGTCGATGAGGAGCTGCTCCTGCTCGTTACAGGGGCCCGTGTCATCGGCATCACTGCCGGAATCTGGATGACGTAGTACTGTACCCACCTCCGCAGCAGGGACCGGTGTATCGGGTGCGGATGCCCAACGCGTCATCGCTGAGACCAAAGTGTGGAGCACGACTGCAGGGTCTAAGGTGGTGATGGTCCGCACTACTAGTTGCACTCTGGAGCTGCTACGCACTGCGGTGATAGAACACACCTGTCCGTGTTGATCTGGGGCATGGCGCTCTAGCTCACGACGAAACCGATCATTGGGTGGGGAATCGCTTATCGCCACACTGACCATGGCGTTTGCTGTTTGATCGGTTGACTCCATAATGGATCGGGGGGTGCATGGCCAGCCGCTGGGGGGCGCCGCGCAGATGGTGGTGCTCTGTGTCGGAGCCCCTAAACTTGCCGCAACGATGCGGGCGAGGGCTGCGCACGGATCTCCGGTCCCCAGAGCGACGAGGATGTCAAATGTGTCGCGAGGAACGCTGCCCTCTGCTTGGTCGCGTTGGATTTCCGAGTGCCTAGGAGGCGCCGAAGTGGTCGTCAGCGGCAGCTTGAGGGGAGCATCAGCAAGGGCCTGGTCCAAGACCTGGGAAAGCATGCCGAGGCTTGTTGCATCACTGCCTAATGCCGTGATCAAGGCGGATTTTCCGCGTCGATACAGCCTGAGACGCACCACGCAGCCATCGGAGGGCACGCCAACGGCGTCAGTGCGCAAGATCTCCCTTGTATCGGTCTGTGTCCCCTCCTCGACGAAGAGTCCTGCGTCAGTGCGCGACAGCAGGGATGCGCAAGCCGCATCACCGTCACTGACTGCGACCGCCAAGAAGGGGCCATGATCAACCGGCGGTAGATTTAGGGTAGGCATGCCTCATATATTATGCATACAGTCTCATAGCGCAAAGCATGAGCTTATTGAAAGTAAAATTATTGAAAACGGGCGAAAGGGGCGGATGGTGCTGTCCTTGACGGTGCTGGGGGCTGGGCCGAAGGCAATTGCTGTTCAAGCCAAGGCGCATGCGTTGCGATGCTTGGGTATCTCAAAAGCCGAGATCCTTGTTCTCGATCCCTTGGGTGTGGGTGGAAACTGGCTTTCGGACGGCGGCTGGACCAATGGCCGCCACCTGCTGGGTACTTCACCGCTTAAGGACATCGGCTTTCCCTACAACACCCGCATAGCTGGGCATGAAGCAGGCTCCTCCTTGGGCATCCTCAACAGGAAGGTTGATCGGGAACTTTTTCAAGTCAGTTGGATCCAATTCCTCATCGAAACCAATAGATATACTTCCTGGGTTGATCGTGGGCATCCCTCGCCTCTGCATCGACTGTGGGCCGAATATCTAAATTGGGCGGCGGAGCGAATTGATCTGAAGCTGCTGTCAGGGCGTGTTGATAGGATTTCGGTGTGTGGTGGGGAGCCCGCGCGCTGGTCACTATCGGTTCAGCTCAATGACGGTTCAACTCATGACGTGGTTTCTGAAGCGCTCATGATTACTGGCCCAGGAACCAGCTCGCGCTGCATTGCTGATCTGCCTCAGGTGTACTCATTGGCGCGTTTCTGGCGCGCGGCAGGTGAAGGTTCCCTGCCTGAGATGGATCGGGTGGCCGTAATCGGAGGGGGTGAGAGTGCGGCCAGTGTAGTCAACGAACTAGTGCGCTACCCGTGCAAGGAAATCAAGGTAATTTCTCCGGCAGCAACCATATTCTCGCGCGGCGAAAGCCAGTTCGAAAATCGCTTGTACAGCGAACCTGCCCGTTGGCTCGCGCTTGATGAAGCCGCACGCCGCGATGTTATTTCTCGCACGGATCATGGGGTTTTTTCTGTGCGGGTACAGGATTTTCTCCAGAGCGATGATCGGGTTCTGCACCTGCGTGGAAAAGCCGAAACTGTTGAGGGTCGTGGAGAGTTTGTGGTGATCAGTATCAGCGACACGGCGTTGGGTACTCGGCAAGAGAGTTTCGATCTGGTCGTTGATGCTCGAGGCAATAATCCGCTGTGGTTCACGCAGCTCATGGATGATGACGTACGGGAGCTTCTTGCCGGCGCCTGCGGAGGGACACTCAGATTATCGGGCGTGGAAGAGCGAGTCGGTGCTGATCTGGCACTCGAAGGGGTCGTTCCAAAGCTGTTCCTACCCATGCTTTCGGGATTGCGTCAGGGGCCGGGGTTTGCCAACCTCAGCTGCTTGGGTGAGCTGTCGGATCGGATTTTGGCCGGCATGGGGGTGGGGACTCTTCCTGGCGATATTCTTGACGCCGATCGAAGAAGTGCTGGAAGACAGAAATGATGGAAGGTTATTCACAGCCCTTCCCAAGTGCGCTCTGACTAGGGATTTTTCGGCTGATGCGTTTCCTGTGAATAAGCCTCAAGGCTGTATCGTTGCTTATGGGATGTCCGGCACTCGCAGTGTTTTTCGCCACAGTGGTCGCGAAACTTCTGGGGTACGTGCCATAGACACTTGATGCTTATCTAGGCAAAGGTGAGTCGTTGGAGCCTGACTTGGCTCAATATTGTCTTGCGTCAAGTAGTTGGCAGGGTTTTTTCTTGTTCGAAGTTGGGGGTGATGGGGTCGGCGTGCCCGAGGTGGATTGCGAAGGGGCCGGCTCCAGGCGATGGCCTCGTGAGGGCGCGCGGTGTTGTATTCGATGCGGTAGTCCTCAGCTCGCTCGATCAGCGTCAATGCGTCGGGGATGTCGCCTGGAAACAGGCGTTCGTACTTCAACGTTCCGAACCCGCGTCCCCGGGGACACGCTCTGGCGTGGTGTCCGCACCCGTGTGCGGACGTGTCGCAGTTCAGGGTGAGAGGTGATGAACAGCTCGAAGTTCAGCGACCGGAACGGGCCACCATTATCGGTCACGATCGTGACCACGGGTAGCAGCTTTCCGGTGTTCTCGTCGATGGGGCAGGTATCGGCCAGCGGATGCCCGAGCATGCGCTCGTAATCGACCAGGGCGAGTTCGACCGCAGCGATCGCGTCATGCTGGTTCGCAGTCGGCGAGGTATGGAATGGGTACTCAAGCTTGGAGTACCAGTCCCGGCATCCCGTGATCCGTCAGGTTCCACCAGTTGTGGTCTCGAACTCGGGCAAGATCCAGTTGCCACACCTGATTCGGGCCGTTCGGGATCTTCGCGAACACCGCTTTACGGTCCTTGGCGAGTTCACGACGTTGCTTGTGTACGTCGGAGGGCAGCAACAAGCCCTCGTCACGCAGCAGCTGCAGCAAAGTCGCCTGTGAGACCTTATGCCCATCATGACGGGTCATCGCCCAGATCTTGCGATGCCCCCCAGGCCGGCTTGGCCAACGCATGTCCGACCACAAGATCCCGCGCAGCCATACGAGCCGGTTGGGGCCACGGTCCCCTCGGCGACTCAGCCTCAAGCTGCTGCTCCCGGAACGCGGGCTTGGACTTACCCGCCTCGATCCCAGCTCTGCCACCTTCAAGGAACTGCCGTCTCCAGTTCCCGATCGCCTACTCAGAAACCCTCTCCCCGCGGGCTGCCTCAGCGATCGAGATCTCACCTTGCAACTAGAGCACTGCATCAACAACTAACCACCCCTGCCACATAGTCTGACGCGCGACACTGGCAACCACCCCCCCACAAACAACAACGCCCATCGCTCCCGAAAACTTCAATGCTCCCGTCACCCAAAAAGACGACACCCAGCCATCCGCTAAGGGCACACGACACAAACCCGGTAAACCCGGTGGGCTTCCCCGTCTCGTGGCGCTGACGCCGCTTCAGCTCAGTCGATCCGGGTGATAGCCTCGGCCCTGCTGCTGTCCGGCCCGACCCCCCAGGAGACCCATGAACTGGCTGCACGCCGTCATCCTCGGCATCGTCGAAGG
>ERZ773070.580-NODE-580-length-26485-cov-5.066477_pt1 | contig 26485 bp, 16 predicted proteins | sample MGYA00580618_ERZ773070 | MGnify/ENA primary metagenome ERZ773070 (study PRJEB29015, sample SAMEA2738023) | human oral metagenome | biome: human oral; feature: human-associated habitat; material: dental | place: China | collected 2019 ... | reverse complement strand
TCAGTTCGTCGTCGGAGGGGAATCGCATGTCAGTTGTCCTTGTCGTCGGCGGGGTTGAGATCGGAGGTCAGGAGCTGCGCGTCGGGGTCGAGACGGCAGAGGATCGTGGAGACTTGGCGGCGGCGCCCACGCGCCTCTTCCGCCGTCATTATGACGCCGGCGAGGGTGCCGGTCGCACCGGGCAGGGGCACCCGCCCAATCGCCTTGGCGAGCAGGCCGCCGACGGAGTCGACATCCTCGTCTTCGATCTCGCGGTCGAGGAGCTCGCCCAGCTCGGAGATCGGGTAGCGCGCGGGCACGCGCCACACGCCCGGCTCGACTTCCTCGGGTTCGATGGAGTGGCGGTCGTGTTCGTCGGTCAGCTCGCCGACGACCTCCTCGAGGAGATCCTCGAGCGTGACCAGGCCAGCAACGCCGCCGTACTCATCAATGACGATGGCCATGTGGAAACGTTCTGCCTGCATCTGGCGCAGCATGTCGTCCGCGGGCTTCATTTCGACGGCGAACTCGGCGGGGCGCATCATCTGCTCGGCGCGCATGTCGAGCTGGCCGCCCGTGGCCTCCCAGCGCGACACGAGGTCCTTGAAGTATAGGATGCCGCGGATGTCGTCCACGTCGTCGCCGACGACGGGTACGCGGGAGAAGCCGGAGCGCACGAACAGGCGCAGGGCGGAGGGGGCGGGCGTGTCGGCGTCGATGGTCACCATGTCGGTGCGCGGCACCATGACCTCGCGCACGAGCGTGTGTCCAAGGTCCAGGACGGAGCGGACCATGTCGCGGTCCTCTTCCTCAAAGCTCTCGGGCTCGCCGACCTCATCGACGATCTCGCGCAGGTCGGAGATGAGTTCGGCGCGCACCTGGGCCTCGGTGGGCTCGGGGGCGGGGCGCGAGGAGCGCACGCGGGTCAGGAGGGGGTCAACCAAGTGGCTAAGACGCGCAAGGCGGTCCGCGAACCTGGTGCCCGCCAGGGCGATACCCTCGGGGTTGCGCGCGCCCCACTGGGCGGGCAGGAAGGACACGAAGAGCAGATGCAGGGCCGCGATCACCAACACCGCAATGAGGGCGACCGCCCACCACGGCAGACGGGTATCGACCAGGATAATCGTGCCCATGACCGCGTAGACGACCTGCCAGAAAGTACGGAAGGCGCGCAGCGACAGCAGGGTGCGCTGGCGATGATCGACGAGGCCGTAGAGGACGCGCGCGTTCCGGCGCTCTTCCTCGATGAGGTCCTCGACGCCGGCCAGGGTTAGGCGCTGGACGGCCTGCTCGACGCTCTGGGCGACAGACGCGAGCACCAGGGCGATGACCGCGAGGACCAGGAGCGCCACGGAGGGCACGTCCAGGATCGACGAGGCCGGGGATGCCTGCAAGGGAAGGATCATCGGGTGGCCAGGAAGGTCAGCAGGAGCTTGCGCTGGAGCGCGAACATGACCTCGCGCTCGGCGTCGGTCGCATGATCGTAGCCCAGGAGGTGCAGCATGCCGTGCGTGGCCAGGAGGAGCATCTCCTCGGCGGCGCTGTGGCCGGACTCGGCGGCCTGGCGGGCGGCGACCTGCGGGCAGATGCAGATGTCGCCGAGCATGCCGGGGGGTGTGGGGTGGTCCGCCGTTCCGGGCTTCAGCTCGTCCATGGGGAAGCTCATGACGTCCGTGGGGCCGGGCAGGTCGAGCCAGCGCACGTGCAGTTCCTCCATCGGCTCGGGTTCGATGAAGATGATGTTGACCTCGGCGTCCGAGCTCACGTGCATCTGGTCGAGCACGTAGTCGGCCAGCGCTGAAAACTCGGCGACGTTGATGTCGTAGTCGGTTTCGTTGATGACCTCGGTCATGGCGTGTACTCCCTGCGTGCTGTGTGGTGGCTGCGCGAGCGCGCGCGGCGCGCAGCGCTGCGGTCGTCGAAGCGCTGGTAGGCGTCGATGATGGCGCCCACGAGTTCGTGGCGGACGACGTCGGCGCTGGTCAGGTGGCAGAACTCGATGTCGTCAATGCCGCCGAGAATGGACTCGATGAGGGCCAGGCCGCTGGTCTGGCTGCCGGGCAGGTCCACCTGGGAGGCGTCGCCCGTGACGACGACCTTCGATCCGAAGCCCAGGCGGGTGAGGAACATCTTCATCTGGCCGAGAGTCGTGTTCTGGGCCTCGTCCAAGATGATGAAGGAGTCGTTGAGGGTGCGCCCGCGCATGTAGGCCAGCGGCGCCACTTCGATGGTTCCGGCGGCCATGAGCTTGGGGAGGGCCTCGGGGTCGAGCATGTCGCCCAGGGCGTCGTAGAGGGGGCGCAGGTAGGGGTCGATCTTGTCGGTCAGGGAGCCGGGCAGGAAGCCCAGGTTCTCGCCCGCTTCGACGGCCGGGCGGGTCAGGACGATGCGGCGGACCTCGCCGGAGAGGAGGCGGCGGACGGCTTGTGCCATCGCCAGATAGGTCTTGCCGGTGCCCGCGGGGCCAATGCCGAAGACGACGGTCGCGCGGTCGATGGCGTCCGTGTAGGCCTTCTGGCCGGGGGTCTTGGGGCGAATCGAACGCCCGCGCGCGGAGAGGATCTCTTCCGTGGGGGCTTCGCCCGAGGTGAGACGTCCGAGCAGACCAACGGCCTGCTCGACAGCGGTGGCGTCCAGCGCGGTGCCGCGCCGGGCCATGCCGATGAGTTCTTCGAGGAGGCCCGCGGCCACGTCGATGTCGGCCTGGGTGCCGGCCAGCGAGATTTCTCGCCCGGTGACGAGGAAACGGACGTGCGGGAAGCCGCGTTCAAGGGCGCGCAGGACCTGGTCTGCGACGCCGAGGACCACGATCGGGTCCATGTCTGCGGGGATGGTGACGCGCCCCGTGGTGTGTGCGAGGGTGGCCGCCGCGAGCGCCGGCGCTGTGTTCTCCGTAGTCATACTGCTTCCATTCTACGCTGGAGCGCCCCTCCACAGGCTTCACGTTGCCCTCTCACGCAGTGACCCCGGACGCATCGGAGCGGCACAGCGGATGGTTCCCGGATGCATGGACGCCCTGGGAACACGCACAATGAAGCCATGCCCACCCTCGACGAACTCGTCTCGCACCCGCCACATCTGCCGGTCACGCGCGCCCTGAGCGATATCGCGGCGGCGGCGCGGCCGGGTGGCTGCGCGGTGATCACGGCGCCTCCGGGCACGGGTAAGACGACGCTGCTGCCGCCCGCGGTGGCGGTGGCATTGGCCCAGCACGACGCGGCGGCGGGGCGTGTTCTCGTCACGCAGCCGCGCAGGGTGGCGGCCCGGGCTGCGGCGCGCCGGATTGCCCGTCTGCTCGGCGAGGAAGCCGGCGGGCAGGTCGGCTATTCGGTGCGCGGGGATTCACGCGTCAGCGAGCGTACGCGGGTGGAGATGGTGACGCCGGGCGTGGCGCTGCGCCGCCTGCAGCGCGACCCGGAGCTGCCCGGGGTGTCGGCGCTGATTATCGATGAGTTCCACGAGCGCGACCTGGACACGGACCTGGCGCTGGCATTCGCGTTGGATGCCCGCTCGGCGCTGCGCGACGACCTTTTCGTTGCACTTACCTCGGCGACGCTCGAGGCCTCGCGAACGGTTGATTTCCTGCGCGCCTCGACGGGCGAGGAGCCCGCGCTCGTTGATATTCCGGGGGATATTTTTCCACTGGAGCTGCGCTACGCTCCCCCGCCGCGCGGCGTCGAAGCCGTGGGCGCGATCGGGGACGAGCGCGTGGGGGTGCGCCGCGAGTACCTGGCGCACGTGGCGCGCACGGTCGAGGAGACGGTTGCCGCCACCGAGGGCTCGGTCCTCGTGTTCCTACCGGGAGTGGGCGAGATCGAGACAGTCCGAGGCAACCTGCGTCTGGGCGATATTCCGGTCCTGGCGCTGCACGGACAGCTGAGCGCCGCCGAGCAGGACCGCGCGCTCTCCCCCGCTTCCGGTCGCCGCGTCATCCTCTCCACGTCCATCGCGGAGTCCTCGCTGACGGTTCCCAGCGTGTCCGTCGTCGTGGATGCGGGGCTCGCACGAGAGCCGCGCTTCGACGCGGGGCGTTCCCTCTCCTCTCTCGTGACCGTTCCAGCGGCCCTCGCCCGCCTCGAGCAGCGGGCGGGACGCGCCGCTCGCACAGGCCCGGGCATCGCCGTGCGCGTCATGGATGCGGTGGACGTGGCCCGCAGGCCCGCGCAGTCCGCGCCGGGCATCGCCACGCAGGACCTGACGGACGCACGCCTCCAGGTTGCCTCGTGGGGCACCCCGGTGGAGGAACTCTCCCTGCTCGATGCTCCACCCGCGGGCACGTGGGACGCCGCCGGGCAGCGCCTGTCATCCCTGGGTGCCGTCGACGAGGCCGGGGCCGCCACCGCTCTCGGCCGCACGCTGGCGTCGCTTCCGTTGGAGCCGCCCTTGGGCAGGGCCCTCCTGGCGTCGAGCGCGATCCTGGGGGCGTCGAAGGCGGCGCGTTTTGTGGCCCTCCTGTCGGAGGACCTGCGCGTTCCGGGGGCCGACCTGGGTGCGCTGGAGCGTCGGCTGGGTCGCGGCGGCGCCAGCGATGCGGGAGGCACACACGCGCAGGCGGCGCGGGTGAAGGAAACGCGGGCGCGCTTGGAGCGCCTGGCTCAGCGTCTGCCGGCTTCCGCGCCGGACGACCCCCTCGCGTCCGTTGTGGCTACGCACCAGCAGGCAGGCTCGCGCACGCGGGAGGACGAGCTGGCCCTGACGTGCGCACTGGCCTACCCGGAGTGGATTGCGCGGCGCCGCGCGGGGTCCGCGGCCTACATTTTGGCGGGCGGCGTGGGCGCCGAGCTGCCGCAGGGCTCTCGCCTTGAGGGGCAGGAGTGGCTGGCCGTGGCCTCGATCGACCGGGCACCGGCCTCGCGCCACGCGCGTATTCTCGCGGCTGTGCCGCTGTCCGAGGAAGACGCCCTGGCGGCGGGCGCGGCACTGCTGGAAACCCGCACGCAGGCCAACATCGACAAGGGCGCCTTGCGTGCGACCCGCACGCGCGCCCTGGGAGCTATCCCCCTGAAGAGCACCCCGGCCTCGTCCCTGAGCGAAGACGAGACGGTCGCACTGGTGGCCGATCACCTGGCCGCGCGCGGGCTGGGCGATCTGGGCTGGGGGAAGGATGCCTCGTCCCTGCGCGAGCGCATGCGGGTGCTCCACGAGGTGCTCGGCAATCCGTGGCCGGACGTGTCGGATGAGGCCCTCGCTGGCAGCGCCCACGAGTGGCTCCTCCCCTGGGCAAAGCGCCTCGCACGGGGTGGTTCCTTGAGTAACGTGTCGATGCTCGACGCGCTGCGCTCGATGCTGCCGTGGCCTGACGCTGCACGTCTCGACGAACTGGCGCCAGAAAAGATGCCGATTCCTTCCGGAGGGACGCGTCCCATCGACTGGAGCGGTGCGCACCCGGTGCTGACGCTGCGCGTCCAGCAGGCGTTCGGGTGGACGGACACGCCCCGACTGGTGGACGGGCGCGTTCCCCTGGTGCTGCATCTGACGGATCCGGCGGGGCGCCCCGCTGCTGTTACCTCTGACCTGACATCGTTTTGGGCGGGGCCGTATCGGGACGTGCGCGCCCAGCTACGCGGGCGCTATCCGAAGCATCCGTGGCCCGAGGACCCGCTGCACGCGGAGCCCACAAACCGCGCCAAGCGCCGGGGGTAGCCGGTGGCTCCCCCTGCGCCGGGCGATCAATCGTCCAGCTTGCCGACGATCCCCCGCCCGTCGGGCAGGTTCTTGGATGGCATCTGGTAGGCGTCAAGGTCCGTCATAGCGGGGTGCTCAAGGCCCAGTTCGCGCAGCTGCGCGTAGGTCGACATGCGCACGGGACCCAGCTCGGCGACGGGCTGGCCTTCCTCTGTGAGCGTGACGACTTCGCCGGATGAGGCGCGCGCCAGAGCGGCCCCCACATCCTCTTTGAAATCACCAATTTCTAGAGCCCTCATACCCCTAATCTAAGCACGCCGAAGGGGGTTTGAACGAACGGCGCGATCACTATGTGAGCCTTCGTTCCCTTACACCCGCCAAACGAGCGTCATACAGCCAAACGATCGTGAAGATAGACATCCCCGCTGTGACCACCTGGTGGACATTTCCGCTTGATGGAATAGATCCGGGCGCACTGCGTTGAGATAGGTAACCCTTTACTACCCAAGGAGAAACATGTCCACGAACGCAATCGAGAACGTTGACCTGCTGGTTGTCGGCGGCGGCAAGGCCGGAAAGTCCCTCGCGATGGAGCGCGCGAAGGCGGGCTGGAAGGTCGCCATGGTGGAGCGCCAGTTCGTCGGCGGCACCTGCATTAACGTCGCCTGCATCCCCACGAAGTCGCTGGTCAACTCGGCTCGTCGCCTGAGCGATGCGCGCTCGGACGAGGCGTTCGGCGTGGTCGGAACCGAGGGCGCGCGCGTGGACCTGGCCAAGCTTCGCGCTCACAAGGAGGGCATCGTTGGCGCCATGGTCGGCGCGCACGAGAAGATGTTCGCGGCCCCCGGCCTGGACTTCATTCGCGGCGAGGCTCGCTTCACGGGCGAGCGCACAGTCACCATCGCCCTGGAGGACGGCGGCGAGCGCACGATTCGTGGCGAGCGCGTCCTCATCAACCTGGGTTCGCGTCCGGCGCGTCCCGCGATCCCCGGCCTGTGGGAGTCGGGCGCGTGGACGAACGAAGAGATCCTGCGCCTCGAGGAGCTCCCCTCCTCCCTGGCGATCATCGGCGCCGGTTACATCGGCGTGGAGTTCGCGTCGATGATGGCGACATTCGGCGTGGACGTCACGCTCATCTCCTCGGGTGATCACGTGCTGCCTCGCGAGGACGAGGACGCCGCCCGCGTCGTCGAGGCTGGCCTGGAGGCCGCCGGCGTGCGCATCGTTCCCGGCCGCGCTGAGTCCGCCTCGCGCGAGGGCAACACGACCACCCTGACGCTCTCCGATGGCTCCACAGTGTCCGCCGAGGCAGTCCTCGTGGCCGTGGGCCGCGTTCCCAACACGGACGGCATCGGCCTGGACGAGGCCGGGGTTGAGCTGACCGATCGCGGTTTCGTCGCGGTGGATGAGCACCTGCGCACCTCTGCTGAGGGCGTGTGGGCGGCCGGCGACTGCGCGGGCACCCCCATGTTCACGCACGCGTCCTGGTCCGACTTCCGCATCATCCGCGCGCAGCTGACCGGCGCGTCCCTGGACGAGGCGACCACCACCACGAAGGGCCGCACGATCCCCTACGCCGTGTTCGCCACCCCCGAGCTGGCACGCATCGGCCTGTCCGAAGGCGAAGCGCGCGAGGCCGGCCTGGACGTGCGTATCGCCAAGGTTCCCACGGCCGCAATTCCGCGCGCCAAGACGATGCGCTACGCGGGCGAGGGCTTCTGGAAGGCCGTCGTGGATGCGAACACGCACCAGATCCTGGGCGCCACGCTGATCGGCCCGAACGTCTCCGAGGTCATCACGGCCGTGCACGTCGCCATGGCCGGCGGCCTGACCTACGAGCAGCTGCGTTTCCTGCCGATCGCTCACCCGACCATGGGCGAGGGCCTGCAGGTCCTCTTCGACTCCCTGGGCTGAGAGCCCATCGCGCCCCTGGGCACCAGTGGGGGCGCGCCCGGATCCCTCCCGCGACACGTGAGGGAACAACGGGGCGGGTCCGAACGCTAGGTTCGGACCCGCCCCTGTTTGTCTTCAGTTGAGCATCGCGTCAGGCACGATCGGCGTCGGCGCGCTCAACGCGGGGTTTGAGGCCGGAGCGTCCCAGCCCCGGCCTCGTCCCCTTTTGGCTCAGCCGAGCCACGCGCCGGAGGGCGCGAAGTGGTAGCGCGTGCCGTCGATGGAGACCCAGCCGGTCACCATCTTGCCCGAGGCGTCAAGGTAGTACCAGGTGCCGCCGTCGTTGACCCAGCCGATCGCCATCGCACCGTTGCCGGTCAGGTAGTACCACTTGCCGTTGACGGCTGTCCAGCCGGTGGCCATGGAGCCGTTGCCGTTCAGGTAGTACCAGGAACCGTTGACCTGGACCCAGCCGGTGGCCATCGCGCCCGAGGCGTTCAGGTAGTACCAGGTGCCACCCACGTTGGTCCAACCGGTGGCCATCGCGCCGGTCTTGGGGTCGAGGTAGTACCAGGCACCGCCGACCTTGGTCCAGCCCTTGGCCATGCGACCGGAGGAGTTCATCCAGTGCCACGCCGAGTCGAAGCTGACCCAGCCGGTCGCCATCACGGAGTCGTCGTTGAAGAAGTAGGTCTCCCCGCCGATCACGATGGACTTGTTGCGGACGCAGGAGCCGTTGCCGTAGCAGTACTTCCAGCCACCTTCGCCGTTGACCCAGGCACCGTCCTCGTGCACGGACTCATCCACGTGGAAGTAGATGGTGTCCTTCACGTCGTCGTCGGCGCGCGCGTCCTTGTTGCGGCCCTCAGCGCTGACGGTCACCTCGACGTGGGGGGCGTCGGTCATCAGGTCCGCGGCCGCGTAGGGTCCGGCGACGAGCGTGACCTCGTTGTTCTCGAAGGCACCGGTTCCGGTGGCGCTCACCGCTTCCTTGTCAGCGACCTTCAGGGAGGCGTTGGTGACGGGGCCGCCGACCGTGGCGCGCACGTAGAAGGTACCCGACAGGCTGGCGTCGGCCAGCGGACGCCAGTCGGTGGCGCCGTCGCGGGAGTATTCAACGGGGCCGAGGACCGGCTGCGGCTGATCCTTGAGGACGGCAGCCAGGGCGTTGACGAGGCCAGCGCCGCGGTATTCCTTGCCGTCCGTCGGCTCGGCGAGGCGGTCGTAGGTGTAGCCGGCCTGCTTCTTGAGCAGGTCGATCGTCTGGTCGGGGGTGTAGTCCGGGTGAATCTGCTTGATCAGCGCGGCCACCCCGGCTGCGTGCGGGGAGGCCATCGAGGTGCCGGACAGGTAGCCGAAGGGCGGGTTCTTCTTCCAGGTGGGCACCGTCGACCAGATGCGCGAGCCGGGGGCTGCCACGTCGACGGAGTTCTTGCCGTAGTTGGAGAAGCCGGAGCGTTCGAGCTTAGCCGTCGCGGGATCCGTGCCGGTGGGCAGGGCCAGGGCGGACACGGACACGACGGAGTCGTTGAGCATCGCGGGGACGTCGATGCCGCCCTCAACGTTGCGCTCTGCGGCTGCACCCTCAACGTCGTTGGGCGAAGCCTTGTCGATCGTCGGGTTGTCGTGGTCGTCGTTGTCGTTGCCTTCGGCGGCGATGCTGACGACGCCGAGGTCCTTCGCGTAACGGATCGCGCGCGAGGCGGCCTCAAGACCCGCGGCCTGCGAGCCCTCGTTGGGCATCCAGAAGGCGTAGGGGTCCATGTAGTAGCTGGAGTTCGTCACGTCGATGTCGTGCTCGGCGGCCCAGTCGAAGCCGCAGGCCACGTACTCGGGGTAGAAGGAGCCGGCCTCGTTCGACACCTTGATGGCGACGATCGTCGCGTCGGGTGCGACGCCGTCCACGCCGTAGGCGTTGTGCGCGGCTGCGATCGTGCCCGCGACGTGCGTGCCGTGGTAGTGGTCATCCTTCCAGGCGGCGGGGTCCGTGTTGGGGATGCCGTTGACCTGGCAGCCCACGGAACGATCGGCGTCCAGGTGCTCCTTGAGGTCCTTGTGGTCGGGGTCGATGCCGGTGTCCATGACGCCGACGGTGACCTTCTCGCGGGGGACGTCGACCTGCTGCGCGTCGATGGCGCCGATGGCAGCCAGGCCCCAGGCGTTGGCGTCGCCCTCGTCGGGGACGAAGTCGTTGAGCTGGGAATCGGCGGACAGGCCGGTCGAGCGGGTGCCCGCGGCGTCAGCGACGGCGTTGGCTTCAGAGGTGGTGGTCTGCGGCTGGTCGGTACGCACCTCGGCGCCGGTGACCGTCTTGTAGCGGGTGGGGCCAATCGAGTGGTAGGAGATGCCTGCGTCGACGAGGCTCTTGCCGAGCGTCGGGGCGAAGGCGGCCTTCACCGACTGGACGAAGAAGGTGTTGAGTTCGGGGTACTGGGCCAGAACCACGCCGTTCTCCGAGGCCTTGGACACGGCCGCATTGAAGTCGTAGCGGGTTGCGTCGGCGGGCAGGTTGACCGCGTAGTTCATCACCTCGTCGCGGGCGCGGGCATCGGAGGTGATCCCCGGGACGCCGGCCGCGTGTGCGGGAGCGCCGAGCGCAGTCATCGTCAGGCCGGCCGCGAGGGCGGCTCCTCCCGCGATGAGGGTCTTCCATGAGCGTTGGTGCATCATTGTTCCTCGTTTCTGTACGGATGGGGGCGCGTCTTCGGGGCTTTCCGGATGGCACGCCATTGCTCCATCGTGTCAAGGATTTCGACAAACGTCCCACAGGGTTTCACATTTTAAGAAATCTTGACCCTTGGGTCGGAAATGCTTGACCAGCGGTAGCGGCAGAGGAGTAGCACAGCAACGTGACATCGCGAGACGCGTCGACAACGCCGGTCGAGCCCCTGCCACGACGAGGCCTCGTGAGCTTCGTAGGCGAGGAGCATAATCTACCGACCAGACCATTAGACACTGCTTCAAAATCGAAAAGTAACTGACGTCGCTACGGCGACTAAACCTTGCAATGGCGCGCCTCTGTCAATCTGCCAGAGCGGCCAGATAGCTTGACATTTGCGCATGAAACATCGAATCATGTGTGCTACGGTCAGTAGCGTCAGTCACACGCCCGTGTTGGGAGGCAACGATGCCAGCGTCCGTCTATATCAGCTTTGACGCACCAGGGCAGGTACCAGCGACACCACGAAGGCTCCATGCCGCCCTGTCGACGGTTCTTGACTTGCCGCCGGGGGTGAGCCCCGAGCGGGCGGCACAGTTTCCGACGCTGGCACACCGCCCCATTCATGGTTCTGGTGGAGTAAAGCCCTATTCGCTCGGCGAGCTGAGCCGTTCGGAGTCGACATTTGGCGTCGAGGTACGCTTCCTGGATGATCGCCTGGTTGACACACTGGATGCGTGGCTGTCATGGGGAGGCGTGATGCGCCTTGGCGCGGGCACCGACGATGACGCGGTGCTGGTTGCGGCCGAGGGGCAGGTGATCGCCCAGGAGTCCTGGGAGGAGCTGGCCGAACGAGACGGGGACACGGCGTTGGAGGTACGTCTGGTGACCCCGACGACTTTCTCAAGCAAGGGGCAGCACGTCCCGGGGCTGAATCCCGCGACGATTGCGACGAGCTTGCAGCAGCGGTGGTGGGCTTGGAATAGGAGGCTCGCTCCCCCGCGGATCGATCGGCACGAGATGGCGAGCGTGTTGGCGACGCAGGATTTCACGCGCTCATCAATGGTGTCTCTGGCGATGCCACGTAATTCTGGCCAGGGCCGTCTGAGCTCGCGCCGAATCCCGGCCCACGAGGGCCACCTGCGCATCAGCGGCGTCGAGGGGGCCGAGGCCACCCGCGTCTTCTCGCGCCTCATGGCGCTATCCGCATACACGAACGTCGGCTCACACACCAGCTACGGCATGGGCGTCATAGACGCCGTGGCCGCCTGAACAACACAGATTCAAGGAATTACCATGAGAAAAAACCGCCACATCATCGCTCTAAGCACCATAATAGTATTCGCACTTATAGTCGTCATATGGGCTTTTAATTGTGTCAATATTTCTGAGGACCGACGCTGGGTCGACCTGACACAAACATTCCTATACCCCCTGAGCTACACTCTCATTGGCTCAGCCATCCTCGCCTACGCAGGAATTGAAATATCAGACAAGGTCCTCGAGAATTACAATAAACGAATCGGGTACGGCCTAAGTAATAGACAAATCTACTTTGAGGGAAACCCGACACAGATTTCAGAAATCAAGGAGGACCTTCAGGTTTCCAACCTGATCAAGTCCGAAAACTACACGGACTCAACTATCGCCGCCCACGAGGCCGACATTGCAATTCTCTGCATTGAAAAAGAACCCCCAAAGAAAAGTGAGAAAAATTCAAACAGCCCTAATCAAACGAGCAATTCGAAGGAAATGTCGAAGTGGGAGAAAGAAGCGCACGATCAAGTCACCGCCTTGAAAGCCACACTAACTCCACAACAAGCGCTCATCGTCTACACGGATGGCTGGTTACACGATGACACTAAGGCTGAGATTAATAATCGCCCATTTTCAGTTCTTGTTAATCTCAGGGGTCGAATCGTTACCGACATTCATTCACTCCTGACGACACTTCCTCCGCACAATGCAGACTAGGAGGATCCAACCATGACAGGTTACCTCGTCATGCTGCAGACGAACAGCAATCAGCCGTTTATCTTCTCGTCCCCTCGCCTGCGTGAGCAGATCGGGGCCTCCTTCGAGATCACGCTCCTGTCCCGCTGGGTGAAGGAGGAAGCCGAAAAGCTCCTAGAGCCAAAGCCTCTTCCAACCTCTTTCTGGGTCTCTGACTCGTCCGGCAAAGTCATCGTCCGATTCACTAACGATGAAGGCGACCCAAAGGACTTGGCGAAGCAACTGATCCGAGAGGTCACGCTCCGAGCCCTCACGTACGCCCCAGGCCTCGACGTCACGGGTGTCTTCATCGAGGCGACATCCAACACGGTTTGCACGGAAGACCTGCAAGAGCTTGATCGTGTCTTTTTGGAGTACTCGCTGAACCGCCGTCCGGCGGCGGCGCGCTTCCCGCAGTTCCCGTTCCTGGAACGCGGCTCAGAGTCCGCTTTACCCGCATCACCAAAACTCTCCGAAGACGATTGCAGGGAGATGCGCCGCTATGCATGGGAAACACTCAATGTTCCCCTCCTTACCGACGAGGACACCAATTTTTCGCCACCTACACAGACAGAGCAAGACGCGCAGGACTCCTTGTCTCTCCCCTCGCGTATCAAGCGCGCATGGTCACGGTCAGCTCGACGCCTTCAGCTCCAGGAAGTTGTGTCACGTTGGTCGCCAAATGATCCTGACACATGGCTGAAAGAAATAGAGAGGCTTCACGAAGACCCGTTCCAGCTTGAAGGAGCATTCCAAGACCTACCTCAAGCTGCTAACTCTCAGGGAACGCTCGCCAGCCTTTCCTCTGTCGGGGTCATCCACATCGACGGCAACGGAGTGGGCGCGATCATGCGTGACCTCGGCGAGGCGTTCAACACGGTTGAGGGAGACCTTAGCAATCTCAAGCCCGCGTCATACTGGAGGGAAGAAAACCCCTGTACGCCCGACGAAAACAATATCTTCCAATGGTTCATCATGGAGGTGAACTACCGTCTCGATGGTATCGTCAAAGAGGCGGTTGCACGCTCGTGGGCCGACGTCGAATACCTCGCCAACGATGACGATATTGATCTCGTTCCCGTGGTTCCGGTGCTGGTCGGCGGCGACGACGTCACGGTCTACACGGACGGGCGCTACGCGATCCCCTTCGCTGAAGCTTACATCCGCCATTACGAGGAGCTCACGGAGGAGGACGATCTTTTGTCAGTTCTTGCCATTGTTGCTGGAGGGAAAAAGACCGACGCACCAGAGCGTGACCGCCTCGAGATCGCAGACTACATCATTCAAAAGCCCGGCCCACTCACGGCCTCGGCGGGCGTGGCCATCGCGGGCCGTAACTTCCCCTTCCATATCGCTTACGACCTGGCGGAAGAGCTAGTAAAGCGCGGGAAGAAGCTCGGCAAGAAACCGGGGACGATCCCCTGTTCGACGATCGATTTCCACGTGCTGCGCGACGCGACTGTCCTCGACCCGGATGAAACGTTGGACGAGTACAAGGGCCGCGTCCAACGTCCCTTCCTCGTCGGCCAATACGCGCCTGAGCGGATCGGAGAAGCATCCACGGCCTCGGCTTCCGGAGGAGCGCCACAAGCACAGGATCAGTGGAAGCAGATCCTCCAGGCGGTCGCCGCCTTCGATGGTAAGGACCCGGATTCCCCCGGCAAGACGGTCGGCGATCCGTTCCCGCGTGCCCGCGCCAACCGCATCGTCAAGCTCCTCGCGCAAGAAGCCGGAGCGGACGAGGCGGATAAGACGCCGCGCGCATGCCTGGGGTATGTCCTCAAAGCCAACGAGAAGGTGCTCGCGCCGCGCGAAGAGATCAAAGCGGATGAGTCCCGGGAGGACAAGGATAGGAAGACCAAGCGCTGCAAGCATCCAATCTGCACGATCCTTACAGAGTGGTCGGACGCCCAGGAGAACGCGTCGGGCGCTAAAGGCCTCATCAAGCGCTTGACGGCGCTGCCCTCCCAGGCGCGCCTCGCCAAGACTGAGATAGCCGGCACCACTAGCGGCACCGCCGCTTCAGCTGAGGGCCAGGCGGATGAAGAGTCATCGGAGCGTCAGAGAGTGATCGAGGACTGCGTCGCGTATACACAGTGGTTCCTGGACCTGATCGACCTGTCCGAGAACTTGCCTGACGGGTACATCGCTTGCCGAATAGCCCGAGATGCCAACGGCCGGATAGCTTGCGACGAAGCGTCAGGCGCGACCACCGCAGGAGGTGCCAAGTGAGCGCTGAAACTACGACGAGTAGCATCACCCCCGCGAGCGGTCACGTCACCATTGTGTTCACCTCCGACTGGGGCGTGTCCACGGGGGTGGGCCAGGCGGGCCGCACGCACTCCACGATTGAGCGCGGCAGCAACGGGCACCCGGTCGTGCGCGGCACCGTCGTCGCGGGAGTCCTGCGCGAGCAGGCGATGCTGGCCGCGAAGGCCCTCGACGGGCCAGACGAGAAGTCTCCCAAGAAGTGGACCAACTTCACCCTGTGGCTCTTCGGCCAGGACCCCAACGGCAAGCAGGGTTCTGTCCCCCACCCGCGTCACGTTCTCTTCTCGGACGTTACCTCGGACTCGCCGATTGACGTCCATGACACGGTGTCCCTGTCCATCGACCCGACCACGGGGACGGCGCGCGACCAGTTCCTGCGTTTCACGGAGCGCGCGGCGGCCGGCGTCCTCACGGGCACGTTCACGCTCATCGACGAGGCCGGGGCTGAGCTCTCCGATCCAGCAACGGCGGAGGTCGCGCGCTTCCTCCTAGGGGTTGCGGGCCTCATGGTGCGAGGCATCGGCTCGGGCCGCAGCGGAGGCGATGGAGAGTGCACGGTCCTCGTGTCCGGCGACGAGCATAGAGCGTGGAACGCTCAGTCGACATCTGAGATAGTCACCTTCGCCTCGTCGCGCGCGAAGGCGCTGCGGACGAATCTCAAGAAGCTGGCGGCGTCGCTCGCCCCAGAAACTGTCAATGCACTCCCCGGCCCTCGGCAGGGCAACACACAACACCGGGTCGGAACCGTCGACGGTTCCGCAGCTCAGCACAGCGGCGGGCACCACCTGATCCTCGACCTCAGACTCAACTCGCCCATCGTGTCCTACGAGGTCCCCTTCTCGAACGAAATCCGCTCCTTGGACTTCCTGCGCGGAACGGTCCTGCTCCCCTGGCTGCACCAGCTGGTGTCATCGAAGAAACGAGAAGGGAGCGAAGCCGTCATTACCAACGCCGTGACCGGGGGCCACCTGTTCGTCTCGGACGCGTTGCCCGTCATTGAGGGTATCGAGGGGCTCCCGGTTCCCCTCACGCTCAAGACAGACAAGACGCAGACCTCGGACTCGACGATTACCCTACACAGCGATTCCGCAGTGGATACGGGCAAGATCCCCGTTCGCGGCGGGTACGTGTTCTACGCCCCCAAGGAAGGCGACAGCAAGGAGCCTCAGGGCTGGTACGGTAAGCCACCCTTGCACGGGCGACAGACGACCGCCATCAACCACGAAACGGGCGCGGCCAGCAAGGGGCAGCTGGTTCTCGTCGACGCACTGCCTGAAGGCCTGAGCATGCGCGCGCACGTCTGGATGTCGGATGAGCTCTGGACTGCCTGCGGCGGCGATGACGTGCTCACCAAGGAGCACAAGGCCCGGTTGGGGTCACGCAAGCTCACGGGCACCTTCGGGTCCGCGACGTGCACGCTCCACAAAGAAACAGACGACGAGCAGGAGGCCCACAGCCGCTTCGGTAACGCTGGAAGCGCGCAGCCTGTGGGCGCTGCCTCCACGTCCGTCGACGGGACGGCATCCGGTGAGGACACCACGGCCTCGTCCCGTGAATCCACTGAGGTTGTGTCTCTGTGGTTCACCTCCGACATGATCGCGCGCTCCGACCTGCTGGGGCCGGGCGGAACCGCCGACGACCTGATTCGGGCGTTCGAGCGCGAGGGCATCACCGTCGAGGCAGTCGGCACCCCCTCGATCCGACACCGTCGCGTCGACTCGTGGTCACCTGCGGATAACGGGCCGCGCGCAACTCGGCTGGCGATCCAGGCGGGATCGATAATCCGGGTGCGAGTCAGAGAAGCAGATCGAGCCAAGCTCCTGGAACTCGCACCCTTCGGAATCGGTGAACTCACCGCCCAGGGCTACGGGCGCTTCACCGTGGACCACCCGCTGCTCGGGTGCAAGAGCCTCACCATCACAAAAGCAACAAGGCAGGACTTTATGTCCTCGGCGGATCCCCAAGGAGGTGAAGGCAAGTGACCTTCACACGCTATGAACTCACCATACCCGTCGAGCTGACGTCGGAACTCCACATCGGCGGCGTGGACGAGGTCCCCGACCGCGACGGAGAGGGAACCGTCATCCGCTTCAACCGCAATGGCCTCGACGAGCCGACGATCCCCGGCCGGTCCATCAGGGGCGCAGTTCGCGCGGCGTGCGACGTCGCCCATCAGGGGCTGGTAGACGCCGAGGATCCAACGACTCGGAACGGTGAAGCCTTCTCGAAGGAGAATTGGATCTCCCTATGGGGCGATGACACGGACTACACTGGTAGGTCCGCCAATGATCGCGGGCTGCCAAGTGATGCGTCGCTCCCTATCAGGAAGAGTGCGCTCACATTCCACGCTGTCTCTTTCCCTGCGCACCAGACGATGACCACCCGCCACGGCGTGGGCATCGACAGAACGACCGGCGCTGCCTCGGACGGGGCGCTCTACGAGCACGAGTTCTTGCCCCGCGGGAGCGCGTTCGACATTCGCATCACCGCCGAGGGACGCGATAACGAGCCGATGGGACGCGACGAATCGAAGGGGATCCCAAGCCCCGCATCCTCCGCTTCCGTCAAGAAGCTCCTCGAGTTCATCGTTGACGTCCTCGCATCCGACACTGTCTCCTTGGGGGGCCGCACAGGCTCTGGCCAGGGAAAGATCCGTGTCATTGAGCTAAAACTCCGTCGCATCAGCGGGACGACCGATGCCGGTACGCTGACTGCACCGGCGGACATTCTCGATGCTCTCATCGGTCAGGACAAGGAAGGGACGCCGATTCCACTCGAGCTGGGCGGATGGTCCCTCGAAGAGCCTGCGCGCATCACGATTCATTGGTGGTCCCCCACGGGAGTCTTCGTCGCCGAGGACGAGAAGCTGACCCGACGGCGTCAGGCCAAGGCACGAGCTGAGGGGAACCCTGAAGCGCCGGAGATCACCGAACCGCTTCGAGATCCTTCTGTCGATTGGGAGGATGCCCAGCTCCTCATTCCGGGGACGTCGATTCGTGGTGCGCTGCGTTCCAGGGCCGCTCGCATCGCGCGGACTGTCCTCGCGGCACGCGGCGATCTGGAACCCCTCGCGTCGCACGACATCCACGAGCAGATCGCCCATGAGCCGAACCTCGTGCGATACATGTTTGGTTGCACCGATTACCGGGGCGCGGTCACCGTCCACGACTGTCGGTCGATAGAGCACGGCACGCGTGTCGAGGTCACTCACAACGCGATCGACCGCTGGACGGGTGGCGTGGTCGACGGCGGGCTCTTCACCGAGGCTGTGTATCTGGGCACCGAATGGGAGCCAATCACAATCGACATTGACCTGCGGCGCCTGTTGAAGAACATCGAGACGGAGAAGCGCTCGGAAGCCACAGGCAACCCTGCCAATGCAAACGAGGCGGAGAATGGTTCGGACAACGGCAAGCAGTCGAAGGCTACTGACGCCGACTACGCTCACGCCGCCTTCGTGCTACTTGGGTTGGCACTCGCCGAGTTGTCCGCGGGCACTCTCCCCCTGGGTAGCCGTTCGACCAGAGGCCTGGGCCAGGTCGTCGTTTCGTCGATCGATATTCGTGGCAATGCCCACGAAGGAGCCAAGATTCCAACAAAGGAGCGTTTTGGCGACCAGGCGCTGGACCACCCAGGCACCGCAGCGAGTCCCCCACCGCAAGATCGATGCGATGCGCAACGCAGGCTCGCTGGAGCTGTCCTTGGCTTCTTAAAGACGATTGATGGTGCGAAACGGTGGTCCGAGCGACTTGATGAAGCCCCTGCAAACGGCGGCGCACGATCGAAGGGCAAGGAGAATGCTCATGAATGAGCAAGTTCAGACAGCAACGCTGACGTGCACGCCGATCCAGCCGGTCTCCGAAGGCGCGCTTAGCCTGGGTGATTTCCTGACTCACATTTGCTCTAGTTGGAGCGGTGATCTACAGGGCCTAGCGTTCGCAACGAACGGGACGTGGCCTGTGCTGGGAGTGGTCAATGAAGGATCGTCAGAGGCCCCGAGGGTTAATGTCAAGCCGATCACCGGTAGAACGTTCGAGCCCAACAAAGTCTTTGAACTGCGCCTGTGGGTGCCGGTTGCACATACTGACGGTCACGAAGACGGCACCGTGTTGGCTCGTGAGTTCCGTTGGGTCAACGGCGTGGGTGCCGTGGACTTGACGCTTGAAGCTGGCACTGAATGCAATGGAATGAACTCCGCCAGCGGATGGGTGCACGACATGAGCTATCTGATGCACATGCCCGCCGACTCTGACACTGGGAGAGTCGACAACAGCCAAATGATGGCAGTCGAGTTCATCCAAGAAGAAACGCAATACGGAAACATGGCAGTCACCGATCAACTATTCACGGGAAAGTGGAACTAATCATGTCAAGTGAGAAGCATAAGTCCAAAAGGAACCCGTTCCATTCGTCCGTCAACTGCATTCCGGTCCTACGCCCGCCCTCGAGAAGGAATCTGCGCCACAGCCGAAAGGGCGAGAAACAGAACGAGTCCGTCTATTCCTCCCTATCCAAAGAGACCACAGCCTTTCTGAGCGATTCGTTCCCTGACTCTATTGACCATCTTGGGGCCGACACATACAGTGGTTCCTTCAGCCTGACAATCAAGGCCGTGAGTGCTCTAGTTTTCGGAGACCAGAAGAAATATGATGGGAAGCCGACTGAGATTAGCATCCCGATTGATCCAACGACCGGACATCCCTTCATTGCCCCAACAATGATTAAAGGAATGATCTCGAACGCATACGAACGTTTGACCGCATCACGGTTCCGCGCATTCGGCGATCATTGTACCACTCTTACGTACCGAGCAGACCCCGCTGCTGCGCTCGGACTTGTACCCGTGCAGCTCAACGAGAAGTACGACCACGGCACTTACAGAGGAAAGCTACTCTACGGGCCAGGACAAGCTCTCTATGCGAAACTACTGACGCACGAAAACGATGAGAACGGGGGGAACAAGAAGAAGCCACTCCCTCTTCTCAAGGGATCCCCTGCTTGGGACAAGCTTCACCACGGCGAGCTCATTGACTTTAAGGCGAAGAAAATTGGGGATTCATATATCGTCACACAAATCAAAGCAATAGAGGATAGCACCTACTCGCGACTCACCGTTCCAGCCTGGGTCTCCGATTCTAAAAGCAGCGAAACCAAACATAGAGGATGGTTTTATTCGACGACACCGGACGATCTACTCAAAATAGGAAAAACTATATTCGACTCAAAGCTATCCGAGCGAATCTTCTTCTGCGACGAGCAAGACAATACTGAGGTCGAGATCGATCCCCAAGCAGCAGAAACATATGATCGAATAATTCGCTCGTATTCCTATGATTCACAAGATCCCTCTTCAAGCAAACCAGCTTCCCCAAGCAGATTCGTCATCGACCGAGCAGGAAACAAGGACATAGATCCGATTAACCACTCTGGCCTGCTAGCATATGCACGCCTTCAAGACGGCAAGGTTGTTGAGCTCATGCCAACACAGGTTGGCAGACGCAACTATTCGCAAAGCCCTCACAGTTTAGCGCTCGCGCAGGGAGTGCTTCCTGCCGCCCGCGCGAGCGAGGCATCCCCAGCAGACCGAGCCTTTGGGTTCGTCGCCAAGGATGCTCCGTTGACCTCGGGCCAGCCCAACGATCATGTGTCGGCACTACGTGGAAGAATCACGATCGGCGCTGTTGATGCCAGCAGTGTGATACCCGAGGATAAGAGGATAGACCTTCGCCCGCTTCTCGCGCCAAAGACAACATCCGCTCGCCGATTCTTAACAGACGACACGGGCAGCACGATCAGCGGACGTCGCAGGCCGGGTTACTATTCAGAGGGAGACCTACTTGGGGCAGCTTCGTATCCGTTTCGGCGCAGAGATTCAAGCAGCGCCAAGAAGGGAGACGGACGTCTGTCTTACGCTACCCTCGGGTCTTACGAAGCAGAGGTTTCGGAAGAGATACCCAACTTAAATAAAGAAACGAATCCAGACATCTATTCCACAGCAAGAACCTGGATCAAACGAGGAAGCACTTTTTCCTGCATCCTCCGCTTCGAGGGCCTCAGACGGGACGAACTGAGGATGCTTATCTGGGTTCTGGATTCAAATCTGCTAGGCAAGTATGCCCAATACGCTGATCCACAAGAGTCTTTGGAAGGTTCTTCAGCTGCACCTGTAGTCGAAGGCTACCTAAGACTGGGAATGGGCAAACCTTTCGGTCTCGGCCTAGTTCAGGTTACCCACACGCCACTGGAGATCGTCAAAACCTCTTCCGGAGCCGATCCTGACACGTTTGGACTTGCTGACGACTACGAGAGCCTTGAAGGCTGTTTGGGGGCACCGAGCGACTACGCATTCGACCCTTCCGAGAACTGGAATAAGGCTTTTCTGCAGGAGGCAACCAGCTTCTACGAGGCACTTTCTGAAACCCCTTGGTGCAAGGCCTTTCTCAGGTCGTGTGTCGGCTATCCGGGGAAGACAGAGGTGCGCTATATGAAACTGAGTGAAAACAAACGCAACAACAAGACCGACAAAACAGGGAATCCCCACAAGGGACATGCACTCGCTCCGCGTTCCCTCGCTGACGATTGCTGGACAGCGTCTATAGAGGTCCCTGATGAATCGTGAGGCGTATACCTGACTCGCATTCGACGCTGTCCCTCTAGCTTCAATGCTAGCGATCATGCCCCTCACCACACCCCGCGACACAACCCCACGTCATCCAGCGCTATGGCCGCACCGAGTATGTCGGCGCGGTCGGCGCAGGAGGCGCAGATGGGGTAGATGTGGATGACGTCTTCGGCGTCTGTGATGGTGGAGGTGAGCAGGTGGCGCACGCGAGCCAGGGAGTCGGTGTCGAGGCGCAGCTGGAACACGGATTCTTGGATGCGGTAGCCCCAGGATTCCAGTATTTTCGCGACGCGGAGCCGCCGCCGATTATTGGCGATGTCGTAGGCGACGATGTAGATCATCGCCACGCGATCCCTTGCCACCGGTAGTCGGGTTCGACGATCGCTCGCGCGAGCATCTGCGCGGAGTGCATGATGTGCCTGCGCCACGATCCCAAGTATCCGGGCAGGGCACCGGTCACCGAGCGCTGCGCGCAGGCCTCGTACGCGTCGACGAGGATCCTCTTTCCTTCCGCGCCTAGCCATACTCCCCCACCGTCAGGTTCGGGGGAGGCGTGTTCGACGCGGAGTTTGCGCGTGCGCAGCAACGCCATGACGGTTTGGTCGACTAGGAGCGGACGGAACTGCTCCATGAGGTCGAGGGCTAGGCTGGGGCGTTTGTCAGTGGGCGCGTGGGCGATGCCGAGGCAGGGGTCGAGTCCGGCGGCGTGGAGGGCACCGACGCATTCGGAGAGGAGGATGGCGTACCCGTAGGACAGGGCGGCGTTGGGTAGGTCGCGGGGTGGGCGTCGGCTGCGCCCGTTGAAGGGGACGTCCGCGGGCAGGCACATTGATAGGGCGTCAAAGTAGGCGGCAGAGCCCGCTCCTTCGATGCCCATGATTTCATTGACGGATCGAGCCTCTTGAAGGCTGCGTCTCCATGCGTGCATGAGTGCGGTCGTGTCGGCGACGTGCACGTTGTTGTCTCGTCGCGCGATGCGCGTGAGGACGTGGATTTGGCCTCGGATTTTAGCCCCGATGAGGGCAGCGGCCAGGGGAACACGGCGAGTTTCGTCGCGTGTCAGGGCAACTTGAGCGAGGAGTCTGCTGGCGTGCGTTCCCCTGTTTGCTCCGACAAGGCTGCCTTGGTAGGAGCCTCGCCGCGACAGGCAGACGACGTCGACGCTTGAGCGCATTGCCCAGGAGCGCGCTCCGGCGGAGAGCCCGACGTTTCCGGACAGGACGATTCTGCCGACGTTGTTCTTGGGCAGGCTGGTGGCGGGGATTCCCGCGGATCCGTCGACGAGGAGGCGTCCCCCTTTGACGTGGACGCGCGCGCCATCGCGGCCGACGTAGAGGATGCGGTCGGCCAGCTTCGTGGGCTTCTTCTTTTCGGATAGGGGCACATGGTCGATTCCGATGCTAGCGAGGGCCGCGTCGGCGTCGACATGCTGGTTCACAAGGTCGCAGATCCGCACCCCGAGCGTGACGGCCGCACCGGCCACGGCATCAATAGCCTCGTCCAGGCGCTCTTCGGTGGGGGCGGCGAGGACGAGAGTGGATGCGACGCGCGAGTATGGGATGCCTTGACCAGAAGCGTACCTGTCGAGATCGAGGAGGGCCGCGTCGGCGAGAATGCGGGTGATGGGATCGGCGGGGTTTGAAGCGTGGGAGAGCTCGCCAATGATGGTGAGGGCATCTGCGGGAATTCCGAGGCATTCCAGTCCCAACAGTACGACGTGGTCCGTTTGCGCCGGAAGGAGTGTCGCACGGGCAAGGTGCTGGTTGCCGTGTTCGTAGTCCTCAAGGACGGTCCTGGTGAACGCTTCGTGACCGTCGGGGGTGTCGTCGTAGCTGCCATGCGGGCGCTCGAGGGCGAGCAGCCGGGAAAGCGTATCGGAGAGGGATTCCGAAAGGAGTGCACGTAGTATTGGATCCGCGCACTCGATCACATGGGTGTCAATGTTCTCTATGACGGGTGGGGTCCAGTCAGGGTCAGCAAGTTCGCAGAGTTGGTCGTCTGAGAGCGTTTGCCCTGCGGCGATGCCTGCGCTGTTGGTGAGAAGTCGTCTGCGTGCGCGGGTGAGAGCATCGGGGGTGGTTGCGTCCCTCATGAACGAGGCGGTGGTAGGTTGCATCATTGTCTGACCTTCCGGAGCATCAACTTGAGAGTTACCGTACAACCCACCGTGGTGTTCGCATGGCGACACGCCGACCCATCCCCTCGTTTCCGGGCTGAGATCGCCACAGAGGCGCGTCGGTGGCGATGCGAGGAACCGCAACGAAAACCCTGATATTCTGATCCCGTGCTTGCAGGTTGGAAGGGTGCTTTTTCAACTGCCGGCGATCCGACTTCCTGTTTTGCCTGGTCACACAAGGAATGACACGCCGGACCGTCATAAAGCACCGAGCGCCAAACGGTGCATTAAGACGTATCGTCCGCGTACTTCTTCGTACTAGCGGTCAGCTTCTCGTCATAAAGCACCGAGCGCCAAACGGTGCATTAAGACGGGGCGGGGGCGGGCTTCTTCCTTGCCTTCTTCTTGGGTCATAAAGCACCGAGCGCCAAACGGTGCATTAAGACGGCGTGAGGTGTAGCGGCGAGTATTTGAGGCCTGCACCAAGTCATAAAGCACCGAGCGCCAAACGGTGCATTAAGACCAGGTCTTTGTCGAGGGCTTCGGCCCAGGCGAGGGGTCATAAAGCACCGAGCGCCAAACGGTGCATTAAGACCAGTTGGTGCGGTAGATGCTGGAGGCGGTCATGGTCTTGTCATAAAGCACCGAGCGCCAAACGGTGCATTAAGACGGGGACAGTCTGAGCATGTCGGCGGCCTCGGCGAGGGTGTCATAAAGCACCGAGCGCCAAACGGTGCATTAAGACGTCGTAGAAGACGGGAGTGATCACCAGATCTGCTCGGAGTCATAAAGCACCGAGCGCCAAACGGTGCATTAAGACCGGACAGCCTTGGGCAGTTTCTTAAACGCGGGCAGTGCTTCGTCATAAAGCACCGAGCGCCAAACGGTGCATTAAGACAGGTAACAGCCGTGCGCATCCGAACCATCAAGCCCGAGTCATAAAGCACCGAGCGCCAAACGGTGCATTAAGACAACCCAGCTCGCCCGCCTGCAGGTCATCCACGACAAGGCGTCATAAAGCACCGAGCGCCAAACGGTGCATTAAGACTTACCAGATCGAGCAAAATGACGCTGAAAGCAGTGTCATAAAGCACCGAGCGCCAAACGGTGCATTAAGACCCGTGATGTTCTGGATGTCGGCAAGCTCGTAGACCGTATCGTCATAAAGCGCCGAGCGCCAAACGGTGCATTAAGACTGTCTAAAGGTGGAATTTTGTCCTTTAGACCCTTATGTGGTCATAAAGCACCGAGCGCCAAACGGTGCATTAAGACCGGGATACCCGAACACGGCTCGTGCGAGCGGTGCGACCGGTCATAAAGCACCGAGCGCCAAACGGTGCATTAAGACCGCGTACAATCCGAAGTCGGTGTACTCGATCCGCGTGTCATAAAGCACCGAGCGCCAAACGGTGCATTAAGACGCCCACGTGTCAATAATGCGACCGTCACCGTAGGTTGGTCAGAAAGTACCTAGCGCCATAAGGCGCATTAAGACTCGCCGCCGTCCACCTTGAGTCGGTGCGTGTACTGTCATAATGCGCCGAGCGCCAAACGGTGCATTAAGACCGCTCGATAATGTTCCACTGGCCGTTCACGAACGCCTCGTCATAAAGCACCGAGCGCCAAACGGTGCATTAAGACCGGGCGAAGAACCCATTGAGATTGTTCCAGAAGTTCGTGTTATAAAGCACCGAGCGCCAAACGGTGCATTAAGACTCATCGGGACGGCCCATCTTGTCCCAAGCGATAAGTCATAAAGCACCGAGCACCAAACGGTACATTAAGACCTAAGCGCGCCTGGAACGAGTCAAACTCTCAGGAAGGCGGGTGATAAAGCACCGAGCGCCAACCAGTGCATTAATACCCCCAGTAACCGTCCTCGGTGATGCCTCCGACGGTGCTACATTATAGAACACCGAGCGCCAAACGGTGCATTAAGACCAGGCAAAGATCACCTTCATCGGAAGCGGCTTCAGCTTGTCATAAAGCACCGAGCGCCAAACGGTGCATTAAGACTGAATAGGGTCGGCGAGCCAGAACCCTCGAGGCTTGAGGTCATAAAGCACCGAGCGCCAAACGGTGCATTAAGACGGGTTGATAACCGACAGCTCCCAGCCCTTATCAGGGTCAAGTCATAAAGCACCGAGCGCCAAACGGCGCATTAAGACGGGTCGATCTGGTAGGTGACAACCTCCGTGTAGAGTCATAAAGCACCGAGCGCCAAACGGTGCATTAAGACACCTTTACGTCGACGATGCCGGGGATATGGATCTTCGAGTCAGAAAGCACCTAGCGCCATAAGGCGCATTAAGACGCCATGAGGCGATCCATGATCGGAAACAGGTACTGCGTCAGAAAGCACCGAGCGCCAAACGGCGCATCATGACTCCTGGCTGAATCGCATCGTCACCTGTGCCTTGTGTCAGAAAGCACCTAGCGCCATGAGGTGCATTGAGACGACCACAGCGGGCTACTCATAGCCGCTCACCACCATCGTCATAAAGCACCGAGCGCCAAATGGTGCATTGTGGCCATTGAAGGATGTCGTATCTTCGTTCGCTGATGTCGGTCATAAACTACCGAGCGCCAAACGGCGCATTAAGACTTCTTGCGCTTCAGGTCGCCCTGCCCGTCGGGATCACCGTCAGAAAGCATCAAGCACCACACAGCGCATCGCGACGCGGCACTCCGCGAGCTTTTGACGCGACAAGCCCAGTACGAACTAGCACGCACGCAACCGAGTCCTCCCCGTCACACCCGGGGAGGACTCGTCAACGATATACGCGAAGGGCAGCTACGACCGCGAACCCGAGGGCCGCTTAGACGGGTGCCGCCGATCCTCTCCCTTCCACCACGGCATCCAGGCGCGGTAGCCATCAGCGGGCGGGGTGGGCGAGTCGGGTTCGAAACCGAGCTCCTCGGGGGTCTCGGGGATGCGGTCGACGAGGAAATACTTGTCTTTATCGTCGCAGTACTCGCGCACGATGGTGCGGAACTCCGCCAGCTCGCAGTACAGGACGCCCGTGATTGGGTTGCGCTTGCAGGCGACGATCTTGTACAGCCAGTAGGCGACGAGCGCGACGTGGGCCGCGAGCGCGAGCGCCGCGCACGCATTGTTGGCGCGCGGGTCCATCGTCGCGAAGTTGAAGATGTCGGAGGGCGGCACCAGGACATCGGGCAGGAGGGTATTCACGGACATCCAGAAAACCAGGGTGAAGCAGCGGAACCAGATCCACTGGCCCTTCGCCCACGTGAACGCCGGGATCGTACAGGCCAGGAGCAGGGCGAGCGTGCAATACCACGTGTAGTCGGCTAGAGAGTTGTACAA
>ERZ773070.578-NODE-578-length-26515-cov-5.976720_pt1 | contig 26515 bp, 13 predicted proteins | sample MGYA00580618_ERZ773070 | MGnify/ENA primary metagenome ERZ773070 (study PRJEB29015, sample SAMEA2738023) | human oral metagenome | biome: human oral; feature: human-associated habitat; material: dental | place: China | collected 2019 ... | reverse complement strand
GTCTGCTCTTGTACTACTACTGTCTATGTAAATCTTTCAATGAACTCTTTCATAATGCTCACGAGCGTTTTTGTTCCCGAAAGCGGATGCAAAGGTAGGACATTTTTCAACAACAAGCAAGCCTTTTTAAGGAAAATATCGAACTAAAACGCAAGTTTTTGAGTTTCTTTACATAAAACAAACAAGGTTGAAGAATACACCTTATATATATAGGGAAATAAATCTGTGATCAGGCATAATAAAAATAAATCCTGCGCCTAATCGCTTACCCAACACCATCAGACTGCCACCCATCTAGCTTCACCACGAAACCCAAGAAACAACCACGAGACTTAAATCAACTCCAACTTTAAGTCGCCAAAAGCATCGGACGAATAAGCTGAGATGCCATAATATTCATAGACTACAAACAGAAGAAATCCATCTCACACAACCAAATGAAACTATTCGACACCCTAAACCTACACTTTAATCAAAATATCAGAACAAACGCAACAACATGCAAAAGTAGCTCACCGAAGCATAGTTACGCCAAAAACAAACACGCAAATCCCCACGTACGACCCCACAACAGAAGAACAACGGCCCTACAGAAAACGAAAACAAAAATTACGAAAAGAAAACAAACCAACGACAAACGCTCTGCGTAAACAGTTCTTAAATTAACATTACACAAAAACGCCCTTTGGCAAACAAACGTGAAATAAGAAACTAAACGTTTATTTAGTGTGAAATCTCAAAAGAGAATTATTGCCACATCCATTTTTTTTAATACCTTTGCAAACAGACAGAGAGAGTATAGCACGGAAACAATGACACAGAGCAGAAGCTCCTCTTGAGAGTTGAATAGAGAGAAACTTTCCGAAAAAGAGAGTTATTTGTAACATTTATGTAATAACAAAAGCAATAATCGTTATAAGAGCTATGTACTAAAATATTGTTTGATTTTATATTTTTAATGTTTTCAATTGAAAGTAAAACAGACTTTAATTAACAAAAATGAGCTATCAGTTCACATTTTAACGTGTTGAAAATCATCACTTGAGGAAGGTTAAACACCACCTCTCAACAACTGAATCGAAAAAGAGGCAAGACCTCATTGTATAGTAATGGTATTAGCAAAATAAAGAGAATTTAAGTAGTTATAGTTATGAGAAAATTTTATCCTTTGGTTTTATTGGCATTATGTGCTTGTATGCCCTCCGTCACAAAGGCGCAAGGACAACATCCAAGCACACACGAATGGATTGGAAACTCCATATCAACAGTGGTTACTTCAACCAATGAAGACATCAAGAACGTCTATTTATACAACATAGGCACGGGCAAATATCTCAATGCCGGCAGCTATTGGGGCACTGTTGTTGTAGGCTTTGGCGTTGGCATGCCTATCAACATCACCAACTCCACCACACCTGGCAAGTATCGCATGCAGGGTTCGCAGGTTACGACAGAAGGTCACAACATTGCCTTCGGCCGCAGAAAAGACACTCCTGGTCATAACGACATTATCAATTACAACAAGGTTTACGTAGACCGAGGCGTAGATTACGACCTCTCCAAGACCCCTAACCCATACACACAAGAAGCCCATCACATCAATGGTGTCCTCGATTGGGAATTTGAAGAAACGTCTTCTGGCAGCAAAACGTATAAAATACGCTTCTACAACGACGAACAAGACCAAGATTTCGGTGGAGTTCGCTACCTGAAAATGAAGAATGCAGGGCACAACAACACCTACCCTCTGGACTACCCAAAATCAGTGGCCAGCGGCGACAAGTCGGGCTTATGGAAAATCGTTACCAAAGCCGACCTCAAAGCCGCGTTCAAAGAGCAATACGCAACCGACGAGTCGCCAGCCGACGCAACCTTCCTTATCTACGATCAAAACTTCATCCGTGGCGATAAGGATGTTGAGAAATGGCGTGCCAGCGGTGGCCTTACATGGAAGTTCAGTAAGCCAAAAGCCTATCTCTTCGAGCCAGGCGACGCCGACTATACTTATTATGTTGGCAACGGTTCTGTTGCCAGCAACTACTACATGGCCCATTATGCCGGCTACTCCACAGCCAACGTAAGAAATCTTGGTAACAACAGCCAAGCCAACGGAAAGGTAACCCAAGAAATCGTTACGCTGAAAAAAGGCTGGTATCGTGTTTCGTGCAACGGATTTTACAACAGGCAATCGGGCAGCCAGATGGTTTCAAAACTCTTCGCAAAAGTACAGGGAAGAACCGAAGCTTACTCAAATGTTGAAACCAACCTGAACACCTTCGCTCACCAATTTTCCTACAAAAACGACGACTTAAAGCATACGTACGATGCCTCTGATTATGAGAGCAGCAACATCAGTCCGTACGTAAAGGCGGGTATGGAGTTCGAAAAAGGATTATATAACAACACCGTATTGGTGTATGTTCCCACCGATGGAGCCAAGCTAAACATTGGCGTCGAGATAACAAGTTCCTCTCGCAAGGGCGATTGGACTTGTTGGGACAACTTCCGCCTTGAATATTGCGGAACGCAAGACCTCATCCTCGATGAAGCGCAAACAAGCATAAACTACATCACCAAGCAAGTTCAGCCCCGTAAGGCAGCCACTTTGATATTAAAGCGCACATTACAAAAAGACGAATGGAACAGCATTGTCTTCCCCGTATCACTCACCGCTAGACAAGTAAAAGCCACCTTCGGCGAAACGGTTAAGCTCTCGGCATACCCCAAACAATCGTCTACACTAAGCAGTCGCATAGATTTCACCAAGGTATCGCTAGACAACGACGACGCCGTTGCCATCAAGGCCAACCATTTATACTTGATACGCCCCACGAAAGAACCAACTGTGCCGTCCACCGCAGCTCCTTATAAGAAGCAGATAAAAGATATCGGATGGGTTCAGGTTGAAGCTCCTTATTATATTATCAACAACGTTACCCTCGACATCGACCCCAAAACGCTGCCCAACTACTCGAACGGCATTTTGCGCGATGCCTCTACACCGTCAACCACAACCGACGAACGACTACAGTTCTGCGCATCGCTTTACAACCAAACGGCGAAAGTTGTGCCTGCCAATTCATACGTTTTGGGCAGGAGTGCCAAGTCTAACAACAAGTGGTTGTGGCATTTCACCCAAAACCAGATGGCCGTTAAGGGTTTCCGTGGATGGATTGCCACTGGCAGCAGCACCCAATCGAAAGCGGTAAACTTCTTCGTCGATGGCGAAGAAATTGGCAGCACGTTCAGCAACACCACTGGCATAACAAGCACACCGCTCCAAACAGAAGACCAAATGTTTGCACAGCCCAGCAACATTTATTCTGTCGATGGAAAATTGGTGCGCCCCAATGCCACCTCTACCGATGGCCTACCCAAAGGCATTTATATTGTAAATCATAAGAAGGTAATTGTAAAATAGAATTAGGGAGTATGAAAAAGCAAGCTTACACAAAGCCAAACTGTACGGCGGTATATTTTGATCTGGACGAACTTTTACGTGCTCCAGGCGCATCAAGTTTTGATAATGATGGCGACGGCAATACAGACCAGCGGCCAATTGTTCCTGGCGACCCCGACGAAATTGGGGCTAAGCCCGGCTTTGGTTGGGGTTGGGACGATGAAGACGACATCTAATCCCACACCTCGCCCACGCCATCGGCAACACGTTAGACCATTTTTCCTAACATAACCCGAACATAACCGAAAACTCGGTAATGTACCTCTCATCCGCAATGCTCATCATCGGGCGTTGCGGATGTTTTTATATTAGGCAGATGGTTGGCGCCATGCACGATATAAAACCCAAATAACATAAAATCGTTTAGACAGCCTACACAGCCGTCAATCATAAAATTAGATACCTCAAATCTTCAAAACACACCGCCATCCCTACCCCATTCTCCTCGAAGAAAACGGCCAGCCAAAGGGTCATCTACGAAAAACCAGCCTGCGTTTAGAAAGACATTAAACACAGCTTTCTCTGTTCGCGCCATGCTATAACTATGCGGGACTCTTATTCCAGATAAGTTGGAACATCATTCCAGCTAAGTTGGAACAGGATTCCAGATGAGTTGGAACAGGGTTCCATCTTAGCGATACCAACACGGCTATTGATAAAACACATCTCAAAGGCTAAACATGCGTTAGACAGAAGCTTTACTAAAGTCTTGACAAAGGTGAGAAATAGTAATGAAACAGGTTGTTGAGAAGTCACATAAAAACGGCGAATAAGGTTTAGAAGTAGGGCTACCAGCACGCTTGCATAGGCCCAAACGCCCATCTGTTGGCTTTAAGTTAACCGCTAGAAAAACATGCCTGCCTCGCTGCCGATTTTCATTTTTACGCCCTAAAATTGCGCATGTTCAAAAAACATGGCGTATATTTGCACATGCCGAAGAGAAATATAAAGACGCGTCGTACGAACCAACCTCCTATAATTGGGCATCATGAGTCCCCAAAAAACATATCGCCCTACTCTCGGCAAACAAGGAAAGAGCCACGTATGTTTACTAAGATATTCACCCTAATGCTGTTGGCAATGTTGCCCATGTTGAGGGCCACGGCCGCGGTTAGCGACAGCTTGCTCAACGAATTGGACCACATCATTGAGCTACGCCCCACCTTCATCGCCAACAAAGAACGCACCATACACCAGCTTCGCACCTCTTTGGGAGGTGTGAAAGGGCAAAATATGCGTGAGGAAATGAACCTTTGCGAACAACTTTGGCGCGAATACGCAGCCTTTAACACCGACTCGTCGCTCTTTTACGCCAGCAAACTCTATCAATTGGCCGAAAAGGCCAACGACGAGGGACATATGTTCAATGCCGTATTGGACAAGGTAGAGGCACTAATAACCATCGGTATGTTTAAAGAGGCCTACGAACTACTGAACACACAATACCAAAAGCCATGTCCAAAGGATAAACGAGAGGTTTTCTACCATCTCTACCGAACGCTCTACGGACTAATGGCCGACTTCGCCGTTACCCAACAAGAGAAACAAACATACACTCACTTAACCGACACCTACCGCGATTCGCTATTGGCGAATTACAGTCCGTCGACACCGCTTTATAAGATGATATTGGCCGATAAGTTAATAGCACATGGCCGATACCGAGAAGCCTTGGCCCATTTGCAACCCTTCAGTTTGGGCAAAGATGGCCGTCTCAACGCCGCCTACGCCTACACCATGGCCGAAGCATACAATAGCTTGGGCGATGCAACCATGGCCAAGCGATATTATATCATGTCGGCCATTGAAGACATGAAGAGCGACACGCGCGAATACATCTCGTTACGCAAGGTAGCCACTTTGCTTTTTCAAGACGGCGACATTGACCGTGCCTACAAGTATCTCACCATTTGCATGGACGACGCCAAGGCCTGCAACGCCCGCATGCGCATATTGGAGATACTAGACACTTTCCCCATCATCAACCAAGCCTATTTGGCCAAGAAGCATCAGCAGCAAATGGTGGTGATTTGGGTGTTGGTGGGCATCAGCCTCTTGGCCTTGTCGCTGTTATTTGCCGTACGCTACGTGCTCAAACAAAAAAAGGTGGTGGTTACTGCACGGCAAGAATTGGCCGAGGTCAACGAGCAACTGCGCGCCATGAACGCCCAACTGACGCAATATAATAAGGAGATAAAACAGCAAAACCAACTCATTGCCGAGAACTCGTACCTAAAAGAAGAGTACATTGCCCGATATATGGACCAATGTTCGATATATCTTGAGAAGATGGGCAAGCTGCGCACGCATCTCAGCAAACTGCTGTCTACGGGCAGAACCAAAGCTATGGCCGAGGCCGTGAAGGTTTCTAACAAGGAAGTTGAAGTGGCTTTGGCTGAATTTTACGATAGTTTCGACGACACGTTTATCCAACTTTTCCCCACATTTGTTGAAGATTTCAATGCCCTTTTGCAGCCTGGCGAAGAAATTGTACCCAAAAGTGGACATCGACTAAATGCCGAACTGCGCATCTTCGCCTTAATAAGGCTCGGCATAACCGATAGCGTTAAGATTGCCCAATTTCTGCGATACTCTACCACCACCATTTATAATTATCGCACACGTGTACGCAATAAGGCCCGCGGACACCGTGACGAACTGGAAACATTGGTAATGAATATCGGTAAAATAACAAGCAATCAGTAGGCAAATCCACTTCACACTCACTACTTTTTAGGGTTTGCCACCAACAAACAACACACTGATTAACAGAGAATTAACGTTCACAATACACTATATTTTCAATACCCTGTATTTTCTTCGCTTATATTTTATGTTATCTTTGCAATCAGAATGGGTGATGGCATAAAGTCTGCCTCAACCCCATAATGATGCAATCAATTAACTATCAATATTTCTTTTAAAAACCAATGAATATGATACCCGTGCAAATCAAAGGCATATCGTGGTGCAAAGGATTGGCCTTATTGGCGGCCCTACTATGTTATACCACCGCGTTTGCCCAAAATTTCAGTGTTAAGGGTTTGGTTACCGACAAAAACGGAGAGCCCATTGTGGGTGCCACGGTGATGGAACAGCGCACCAAGAATGGCGTGGCAACCGACATCGACGGCAACTTTACCATCCGCGTAACCAACGAAAGGGCCGTGCTGCGAATATCTTATATCGGATATAAGCCGCAAGAAGTGGACGTGAACGGACGCACAACCCTCAACATAACCTTAGAAGACGATGCCGCAGCCAACTTAGACGAAGTGGTGGTTGTGGGCTATGGAACGATGGATAAAAAAGAGCTTACCTCGGCCATTGCGCATGTTTCGTCGGCCAACTTCACCCAAATAGCCAGCGTCGACCCCTCGATGATGATTCAAGGCAAGGTGGCAGGCGTGTCGGTTACCAACACTGGGGCTGCCGACCCTAATAAAGAAGCCAGCATACAGGTACGTGGCGTATCGTCGCGTAAGGCTGGATTGGGGCCACTTATCGTGATAGACGGTGTCCCAGGCGGAAATCTCACCAACCTAAATCCCAACGACATCGAGAGCTATGATATCTTGAAAGACGGTGCAGCCAGTGCCATCTACGGAACGCGAGGCTCTAACGGCGTGATACTTGTTACTACAAAGAAAGGCCGTAGAGATGGAAGCATGCATACAACGTATAACGGCATGGTGTCGTTTGACGTGATTAAACATGAACTTGATATGCTCGACGCCGACGAATATCGCGCCAACCGCATTGCTTCAGGCACCGGTTACGACCTAGGTGACTCAACCGACTGGTTGAAAGAGGTTAGCCAAGTGGGTGTAAGAACTCAACATACGCTCACGTTGAGCGGTGGCGACCTGCGCTCGAACTATCGCGTTTCGGCCGATTATCGCAATGCGAAGGGTGTTGATCGCTATTCGGGGCGCGAAGAATATGGTGCGCGCGCAGCCTTAAATCACACCACCCGCAGCGGATTGTTTACCTTTGGCCTGAACATCGCACCGCGCGTGGCCTATCGCAAAAATGCTTCGTGGGACGTTTTCCGCAATGCCGTGGAGGCAAATCCCACTACACCCGTGATGGATCCACAAAATCCCACACTCTATTACAACTTTAAAGGTCAGCCTGCAGCCTACAATCCCGTAGAGTTACTTAAACTCGACCAAAGCACGGGCACAACAAAGCTTATCGACTGGGATGCTAGCGTGAAGCTAAATATCTTGCCCCTGCTGCTTAAAAACGATGATAAGCAGATGCTAACCACGCAACTCAACTTCGCCGATCACCAATACGACAACTATAACCAATGGTTTCGCCCATCTACGAGCACGTTAGCCATCAACGCAGGACGCGATGGTGAGGCCAAGCAAGAATACTCCAAATCTTCGCTTCGCAGCCTAGAATGGATTACCAATTACAGCAATTCGTGGGGCAACAACAACGTTAAGGTGATGTTGGGCTATTCTTACGAATACAATGTGTACGCTGGTTTCAACGCCGAGAACAAGGATTTCCCCAACGATGCCTTAACATACAACAACCTTGGTGCAGGTATATTTGCCAAAGAAAAGGGCGAACTGGGCATGGGGTCGTATAAAAACGACTCCAAACTGATTGCTTTCTTTGGCCGTGTAAGCTACGATTGGAAAGGTCGCTACCTGCTTACGGCCTCGCTTCGCCGAGAAGGCTCGTCCAAATTTGGTGTTAATCACAGGTGGGGAAGCTTTCCCGCCATATCGGCAGGTTGGCGAATATCCGACGAACCCTTTATGGAAGGCACCAAAAGTTGGCTCACCGACTTGAAGCTACGTGCCGACTATGGCGTAACGGGTAACCAAAACTTCGACAGTTACAAGTCGCTCAACACCATGGGGGGCTTTGGTTACTATCTCTACAATGGTAAAAACTACCAAGTTTGGGGACCTGGCAAGAACGCGAATCCCGACTTGAAGTGGGAAAAAGGTAAGAACTGGAATATCGGACTTGACTGGACGCTGTTTAAAGGACGGCTATATGGGTCGTTCAACTATTTCAGTCGTCATCAGCAAGATCTCCTTGGCGACTACAACGTGTCGGTTCCGCCCTACCTTTTCACGTCTACCTTTGTCAATGTTGGTTCGATGCACAACAGCGGCTTTGAGTTCGATGTAACTTGGAATGCCATTAAGACCAAAGATTTCAGCTACACTTTGAATGTGGTTGGCGCAACAATGAACAACAAGTTTGTAGATTTCAGCAACAGCAAGTTCGTCGGACAAGACTATTACGACGAGGTTAGCCCCGAAAATCCATATCCTTTCCACCATCTGCAACGCATCGAAAGGGGGCGTCGCATTGGTAGTTTCTACATGCTGAAGTATGCAGGCGTAGACAAACAAGGACGTTGGGTGGTGTACGACAAGAACAATAACATGGTGCTTGCTGACAACGCCACCGACGAAGACCAACAATATGTGGGCAACGGCTTACCTCGCTTCACGGGTTCGATGACCCACACCTTCCACTACAAACAGTTCGACGCCTCGCTATTCTTCCAAACGGCTTTGGGTTTCGACATCTTCAACATCCACGACTTTTATTATTCAACGAAGAACTTCCAAGGCAACGTGATGGATAAGGCATATAGCAAGAACAAGCTAGTGAACCAAAACCCCATTGTTAGCGACTATTTCTTGGAGCCAGGCGACTATCTGAAACTCTCTTCGGTAAACATTGGCTACACGCTTAACCTCAATAAGCGTTTCATCGACAGTGTGCGCATCTACGCCACGGCCAGCAACCTGTTCACCATCACCAAGTTCTCGGGTATCGACCCTTCTACATGGGAACTGAACGGATTGACCCCTGGCGCAACAAATTCGCGCACCTATTATCCCAACACACGCCAGTTTATGCTAGGCATGCAGATAGATTTCTGAACATCAACACATCTTTTATTATCATCGCAATATGAGAAAGACAATCAAATACATGGCAAGTTCGCTGGTGTTGGCAACAAGTCTCGTGGCATGTACCAACCTTGATGAGACGCTTTACGACCAAGTGGCTTCGCAAAATTACTATAACACCAAGGAAGATGTTATCCGTTCGGTGCTCCGCCCCTTTGAACACGGCTACTGGAGCATACAAAGTCGCCAAGTACTTAACGAAGAAACGGCCGACCAACTTATTACGCCCACCCGCGAAGATTGGTGGGATGATGGTGGCCGATGGGCTCGTTTGCACCGCCATCAGTGGCTGGTTAACAACGGAGAGGCACAAAGTGAGTACAACGGATGTTTTCAAGGTATCATGCAAGCCAATCTTGTTATCGAAGACTTAGATAAACTTTCCGCAGCGCAATTTGGTTTTTCGGATGCAGAGTTCAACAACCTCAAGGCTCAAAACCGCGTCTTGCGGGCATGGTTTTACCTGCGCTTGCTCGATGCTTTTCGAAATGTGCCATTGGCTGTAAGCTTTTACGACACGTCCAAAAACACCCAAGAACAAGTTGATCCTAAAACGATTTTCGGGTTTATAGAAAGTGAATTGAAGGCAATATTGCCCCTATTGACCAAGAAGACCTCAATGGGCGGCAACCAAAATCAGCAAGGACAATGGACGCAAGCTGGCGCAGCGGCCTTGCTAGTACGGCTTTACCTCAACGCGAAAGTGTATGTTGGTGAAGAGCATTATGCCGATTGCGCCAACTATGCACAAAAGATTATCGATGGTGAATATGGCTCGTATAAGGTGGCCGACCGCTGGGATGCCGCCTTCGATTGGAACAACGAAACCTGCGACGAAGTTATTTTCGCCTTTCCTGGTGCTGCAGGCTACTCGCATTGGCATTATAAGGGCGACTTGTATTGGTGGTCGGTTCCTTCAAAGGCTAGCGATTGGCTCAAAGACACAAAGAACAAGGAGGGCAGCCACAACATTAAGTATTCGGCTTCGCCCAGCTATAACCCCAAAGGGGAGAAGTACAACTTCGAATTGGGTATGCCTATCGCGCGCTTTAAGGATTATCCTTCGGACGTGCGGTTGAAAAAATACACCAACCTTGGCAACAACAAGCGCGAAGGACTCTTTGTTTATGGCAAGATTGCTTATACCGACGAGAATGGAAATACGGCCTACTTGAAAGACCATAACGGCCGTTATACCTTAGATTTGCGTGATGCCGTGGGTAAGTTTGGTGCTACCGATGGCGACAAATGGTTGGCCAGTGCCGACAGCCGACTAGAAAACGGCGACGATAATTCGGGCTGGATGTTCGTAAAATACCCGCTCTACTCCGACGATGAATCAGGTCAGCTGGAAGCCGACTACTGTGAAATACGTCTGCCAGAAATCATTTATAGCCTTGCCGAATGCAAATTGCGCCAAGGTGACGCTGCTTCGGCAGGTCGTTTACTCAACGAAGTGAGGAAGCGTAACTATCCATCTACCGATTGGAACACTGTCCTCTACACCCCCGAAGGTGCTGCCAAGCTAGATATGAAGGAGCTATTGAACGAATGGGGACGTGAATTCTTCGCCGAAGGGCGCCGTCGTGTAGACCTCATTCGCTTCGAAAAGTTCCTCGATGCATGGTGGGATAAGGATGCCGATGTTGACAATCACACGCTGATATTCCCCTTCCATCGCGAAATATTGGGTGCAAATAAGTACCTAAAACAAAATCCCGGTTATAACGAAAAATAATTTAAAACCTATTTCTGCAATGAAAAGTTTAATGAAACACGCAACACGAGCCATCCTGCCATTAGTAGGGGTATTGGCAATGATGTCTTGCCACGACGACAAAGACATCAACGTGATAAACGAAGAACTGCCGCTGAAGGTGGCACACTTATATATGGTGGGTGACGCAACACCCACGGGATGGTCTATTGATAACCCAACGGAGTTGACACGTGATGCCAACGACCAGTTTATCTTTACCTATCACGGCAAATTGAACGTGGGCGAGATGAAGTTCCCCTTGACTAAAGGCGACTGGGGAGCAACCTTTATTTATGCACCCACAGCTGGAACAGAAATCAACGAAAAAGGGGTGGCCCAACCAGGCCTCGACGTCCGCAAGGGTGGCAACGACACCAAGTGGAAGGTTACACAAGCAGGCATCTACACATTAACCCTTAACCTTCGCGAATATAAGCTAACTGCCACCTACGAAGGGGCAGAACCCATAACACCAATAGCATCTAAAACGCTAGGTTTCATTGGCGACGCAACCCCTGCGGGATGGTCGGACGTGGCTGCTACGATGTTTACGAAGACATCGGATACGCCCTTACAATTCACCTACGAAGGTCATCTCAAGACTGGTGAGTTTAAGTTGACTTACGATGGAACGGTGCTTAAAAAGTATGCTGGTCCGTATATCCTAGCACCTGAAGCCAATGTTACGCTCAATGGTGATGGTGTTTCGAAACAAGGAATGAATGTGGGTGGAACTGACAACAAGTGGAAGGTGACGCAAGCAGGCACTTACAAGCTGGTGTTTGACCTTACCAACCACACCATTACCGTAGCAGCTTTCACCCCCGATGCCGCCTCCAACCCTTGGACCACCGAAACATTATATCTGCTGGGACAAGCTGGCACAGGCTGGTCTATCGCCGATGCGCTACCATTTAAGAAGATGGCCGACCATAAGTTTGTTTATGCAGGCGAGCTGAAAACGGGTAGTTTTAAGCTAATGGCTACCAATACAGGGGGATTCGACACAGAAGACAAGGACTGGTTTTACGCTCCCGCCAATGATACAGCCATTGGCGAGGCGGGTGTTGCTACCGACGACGTGGTGGCAGGCAATCATAAAAGTCCCGATAACAAATGGAAAGTGACTAAGGCTGGCAACTACGTACTAACGATAGACATGAACACGCACAAGATTTCGGCCGAATTTGTGGGCGAAACAGCATCGAGTATCGCCACGTCCGAAGCCCGATTAGTGGGCGATGCCACGCCTACTGGTTGGGACATTACTGGCACGGCCATGACAAAAGCTTCGTCTAGCCCCTTGGAATTTACATGGCAAGGCAAACTAAAAGTGGGCGAATTTAAGGTGGCCATCACATCTACGAACAACGATTTTTCTGGCGATTGGTTGCAAGCGCCCACTGCCAACACAACCGTTAACGAAGCAGGCATTGCCAATGGAAATGTTGTGAAGGGTGGCGACGACAACAAATGGAAGGTTACTACAGCTGGAACATATAAGATAACCATCAATTTCTCTACACGGAAGATTAACATTTCCTACGTGGGTGCGTAGTCTTTCGCCTACGGGATATTATAAACAGCGATACCCACTCCTTATATATATAATGTATATGGAGCATGGGTATCGTCACAAAACCTAACAGCAAGACAATATTGAACATGAAAAAATATTTCATTGCTAGCTTGGCTTTCATGGCACTGACCGCTAGCTGCAACAACAATACATGGGACGTAACAAGCGATCTCACTGTAGATGCAAGCGACCCCACCGTGGGGCTCACCCCACTTGCCCAACAACAGGGCATGGATAATGCTCCTTTATACTGGAGTGTTTATGGTGCTCTGCGCCAACAAGAGAAAGATGGTTCCTTTCCCAACATATTCACCGCAGCCGATTGGGATAAGGCCATCGAATATGTAGCCACTAATCTAAAACCTTACGGATATGATATGCTCGTTACCGACGGTTTTGCATCGATGAGCGGAGATAACGGTTACATGACGAGATATAGCAGAACAAAGAAAAACGAGGGATCACCAGAGGTTCAATTAGCCGACATCGTGGCCAAGTTAAAGGCCAAAGGCTTGAAACTTGGCGTTTACGACAGTCCCTTTTGGCTACACTATACCAACCCCGATGCCGTTATCCCTGGTACCGACGGCATCACGGTGGGTAGTCTGCGCTATAATCCCGCCACCGACACCAACGTTTTACACCCTACAAAGAACGATAAATTTGGCTGGGTTGTCACCGACCATCCTGGCGCAGAACAGTTCTTCGAGGGATTCTTTAAGCACTATTCAGACATGGGTGTGAAGTTCATACGAATCGACTTCCTATCGTGGTACGAAGACGGCATGAACTATTCCGACCAAATTGATCGTGGCTATGGTCGCGAGCGCTATGTAAAGGGCTTGCAATGGATCAACAAGTACGCCCAAAAATATGGCGTTTACGTTTCGCTAGTTATGCCTCACTTGAAAAATAATGCCATCATCGAACAGTATGCAGGCAATATGGTGCGCATCGATGCCGATGTTTTGGAAGGCTCTTGGTATCGTTTTTCCGACAACAACAGGGGTACTTTGCGTGGCGGATGGCCCAATTCGGAGAACGCCTTCGATGGTTTCGTTAACTGGTCGAAGATCTCTGGCCGACAGAAAGTGCGTCTCGACGGCGACTTCATACGCATTGAGAGCTTTGCCAGCGATGACGAAAAGATGTCGGCAGTGTCGCTTCCGCTGATGGCGGGCGGTCCAATAGCCGTCACCGACATGCCTACGGGCGACAACTTAAAATTCTTTCAAAACGCAGAAATATTGGCCTTGCAAAAGGATGGATTTGTGGGACAACCTTTAACACGCAACCTTTGGAATGCAGACGGACAGATTTGGTATGGCCAAATGAAAGATGGTAGCTGGGTAATAGGTCTCTTCAACCGCGAACAAGCAATAACAACGCGCACTCTCGACCTGTCTAGAATAGGCTTGACGGGTAACTGGAACGTCCGCGATTTATGGAAACATACAGATGAAGGGGTGGTAAACGGCAAGTTGGAAGCTCAAATTCCCATCCACGGATGCAAGATAGTCAAGCTCACGAAAAGTAACTAATAGCCTTGAAGCACAAGTTATGCATCATGTAGGGGCAGGCATAAACGTCTGCCCACTACTTTTAAAGGCAAGTTCTAAAAATTGTGCTATCAATCCCATTAGTTGGGATTATAAGACCAATAAATACTCATTTATTCACCAGCTACAATGCGAAAAATATTCCTTTTGATGTTTCTTCTTCTCATTTCAGCCGTACATTCGGCCTCCGCAACAGAAGTGGCATCACCCAATGGAACGTTAAAGGTAACGTTCAACTTAGATAACACCGTCCCCACCTACGCCGTAACCTTCCGTGGTAAGCCCGTAATCAAACCCAGCCGACTGGGATTTGCGCTGGTAAAAGGTGGCGACTTACTCGACGGATTTACGCTCGTGGGCGAAGAGAAAGGATCGGCTGACGAGACATGGACACCCGTATGGGGCGAGAACCGCACCATAAGGAACCACTATAACGAAATGCTGGTGCGCCTCGAACAGAAATCCACCCAACGCATGCTCAACATCCGCTTCCGCGTTTACGACGACGGGGTGGGCTTCCGCTACGAATTCCCGCAGGAAGGCAAGCTAAACTACTTCGTGGTGAAGGACGAACGCACCGAGTTTGCCATGGCGGGCGACCACACGGCATGGTGGATTCCGGGCGATTACGATACCCAGGAGTACGAATACACACAGTCGCGACTGAGCCAGGTGCGACAGCTGATGAAGGGGGCGATAACCGACAACATGTCGCAAACGACCTTCTCGCCCACGGGCGTTCAGACTTCGCTGATGATGAAGACGGCCGACGGACTGTACATCAACCTGCACGAGGCGGCGTTGGTTGACTATCCGGCGATGAACCTCAACCTAGACGACCGCGAGATGGTGTTCACCTCGTGGCTCACGCCCGACGCAACGGGCGCCAAGGCTTACCTGCACACGCCCTTCCGCAGTCCTTGGCGCACGGTGATGGTAACCGACGACGCACGCCGAGTGCTCGCCTCCAACCTCATACTCAACCTCAACGACCCCTGCAAGTATGCCGACACGTCGTGGATAAGGCCCGTCAAGTACGTGGGCGTTTGGTGGGAGATGATCTCGGGCAAAGGCAATTGGGCCTATACGCAGCAATATCCCTCGGTGATATTGGGCGAAACGGACTACACCAAGGCCAAACCCTCGGGCCGACACTCGGCAAACAACGCCAACGTGCGCAAATATATCGACTTCGCAGCCGAACACGGGTTCGACCAAGTGTTGGTAGAGGGCTGGAACATTGGCTGGGAAGACTGGGCTGGAAACATGAAGGAGAAGGTGTTCGACTTCCAAACGCCCTATCCAGATTTCGACATCAAGGCCCTCAACGAATATGCCCACTCGAAGAATGTGCGGCTGATGATGCACCACGAGACCTCCTCGTCGGTGATGAATTACGAGCGTTACATGGACCGCGCCTACCAACTGATGAACCTCTACGGGTATAACGCGGTGAAAAGCGGTTACGTTGGCGACATCATTCCACGTGGCGAGCACCACTACGGACAAGTGATGGTAAACCATTACCTAGAAGCCGTGAAGCGTGCAGCCGACTATAAGATCATGGTTAACGCCCACGAGGCGGTTCGCCCCACAGGTTTGTGCCGCACTTACCCCAACCTCATCGGCAACGAGAGTGCCCGCGGCACCGAATACCAAGCTTTCGGGGGAAGCAAACCGGGACATACGGCCATCCTTCCGTTCACTCGCTTGCAGGGCGGACCTATGGATTACACGCCCGGCATTTTCGAAATGGACTGCGCCAACGGGTCGCACGTCAACTCAACCATCTGCGGTCAGCTCGCGCTTTACGTAACGATGTACAGCCCGTTGCAGATGGCGGCCGACTTTCCTGAGAACTACCTGAGGTATCGCGACGCTTTCCAGTTCATCAAGGACGTTGCCGTAGACTGGGACCGCACGCTGTATCTCGAGGCCGAACCCATGGCCTACATCACGGCAGCACGTAAGGCGAAGGGCACGGACAACTGGTTCGTGGGCTGCGTATCGGGCAACGAGCCCCACAAGTCGCAGCTTTCGCTGTCGTTCCTCGATAAGGGCCGCAAGTACGAAGCCACGATTTACACCGACGCACCCGATGCCGACTACCGCAGCAACCCAAAGGCCTACCGCATAGAACGTCGCACGGTGACCGCCTCCACCAAGCTTTCGCTCACCGCCGTGGCAGGTGGCGGCTATGCCATATCCATCGTTCCCAAACGATAAGGGTAAGGCGCGCGAGGGGTTTAATCAATGTATAAAACGTTGGACATGTCTATATGGTCGTGCGTTTATCAACGCCTAATTCCCAACAGATAACGAGACACCAACTCATCGATAAGACCTAAAACACCGCTTTTTAGTCTTCCGTCTAGTTCCAGATTAAAGGTAACCTTGTTCCAGATTAGGTGGAACCTTGTTCCAGTTGATATGGAACGCCGTTCCACTTCACATGTAACCCAATTCCCGCTAATCTGGAACTAGACGGAAGACTAAGAAACGGTGTTTTAGGTCTTATTTATTGGTAAACAGATACTAAGCAGTAACAAATCTGATAAACGCATTTTGTATCATTGATAGTTATGGTGCATAATCCCATTCAGGATGAGATGCAATCTATAGGGATAAGTCAGAGATATAGGATGCGCCTATTGTGCTAACAACAGCATTGTTGTTTATTGGTCAACTGACAGTTAGTACAATGCTTTTCATCCTAATAGGCGCTAGCTCGGGATAACGCACAGCTTGCAATGGTTTGGAATGGGTGAGAGAAATGGCGCAAACTTTTACGTCTCCTGTTTGAACTTTACGCATTTTGATAGGTGAATTCGGGATAAGATACGATGCATTTTGAGAAAGATTAGATAAAAACAAATTGCCATACCAAAAGACTAACCGCTACGCGGTAGTTGGCATAACGAATTTCTCTTATCCCGAACTTGCATTTTGTAGGTAAAGCTACACTTCCTAGATTCAAAATGTTTTTATCGTAAAGGCATAAAAAATCCCCCTTTCTTTCTTTGGGTTGCCTTTGCAAACCATGGGGAAGAAAGGGGGAAATGTGGGTGGAATGGCGCTAGCCTAATGAATGGAGACTATACGCCATGTGGGTGTTTACTGCGTAGCGCCTTGTCCTGCAACCCTTGGCCAGCCTGGGTTTTGATAGACAACAGATTGCTCTAGATTGCCGTCGTTGTTGGGCGTGGTGCTGCGGAACACGCTTTGAGCAAGCGGCGTAAGATAGTGAGCAGGCGTGAAACGATAGCCGTTGAACACAGAGTTGTTAACCGATGAAATCTGATAAGGGCGAACATACACGCCACTTGATGGGGCAGAGATGTTACCTTTACCGTCGGCCACGCTCACTATGGCGAGGTTGTTACCGTCTTTGTCGAGTAGCTTACCTTCGTACACAGACCCCCAGTAACGCATACCTTCGATTTGGTAGCCGTTAACTTGGTCGCAAGCTCTCCAACGGCGTAGGTCGTCCCAGCGGAAACCTTCGGCAATGAACTCGTTACGACGTTCGCGACGAATGTTGTAGAGCGTGGTGTTGACCAGCTGACCATGTGAATAGGCGGCGAAATCGTTCTTAGCCTCTTCGGTCATGATGGTGGCGGCTATGGTCTTGGTATAGTCCGCGTCTACTTTTGCACGTGTGCGCAATGCTCGCCAATACTTATCGGCAGTGGCGTCTATGTGTCCGTTGCGTTCGTAGCTTGCCTCAATGTAGTTAAGCAACGCTTCGGTGCCTCTGAAAACAATGCTTCCCGACACGCCTTTGTGGTGGGTTATCTGCATGTTGAGGTCGTAGTGCATGCCTTTTTTGATGGCAAAGCCAGTAACCATACGCGTTTCGTTGTTGCCCTTTACTAGCCATGAGGGGTCAAACCTGTCGGTAATGGTGTCGGCACTATAAGCATTCACCGAATTGTCTAGCTTGGTAAAGACGCGTATGCGCGAGTCCCTGTTTTGCAAAGTGGCCGATATTCCTTGCTTTTCCCAGTTGGCATCGTAGCCCGAAGCAGATGCATAGATGGGCAAACCGTTGCTCATGAGGAACGAGTTGACCAATCCGCGGGTGTAACCTGTGCCACCACCGTTTCGTCCCAGCTGCATTTGTAGGTTGTGGGTAACACCCTTGGCTTCATTGAACGCACGCCACATGAGTACCTCGCTATAAGATTCCATGTTGGCATCGCAGAACATTGTGAAGTAAGGATTGCTGGTAGCAAGACTGTTGGTCATGCCTTCGGCAGTGTCGGTGTTCTTCACCAAATTGTCGACCAGCTTGTCGGCAACCACCTTAGACGAAGACATTGCTTCGCCAAGGAAGTAAGAAATCTCGTTGTCGATGTTGAAATCGCTGATGCTTGCAGCGTTCCCTCCCCAGCCAGGTCCACCAGGAACGAAGGCCGTTCCTTTGTGATATTTAAGCCAAGTGCCTTCGAAAAGAGCCACGCGCGAACGCAAAAGGTAGGCTACATCACGACTGATGCGGTTTTTTCCACCAGGAGGCGTCTCCTGTAAATAGGTAATGGCGCTGTCGAGGTCTTGCAGAATGAAGCGGGCCACCTTATGGCGAGGTTGGCGTGGGGTGTTTTGCATCAATACGTCGCGGTTGTCGGGTAAGGTCTGTGTCACGATGGGGCAGTCGCCAATGCTCTTCAACTTGTCGAAATAATCTTTGGCGCGCAACAGATAAACTTCGCCAATGTAATGCCTAACGTTGTTTGCGTTGCCCTTGATTAACCCTGCCTTGTACTTGGGTAATACCTGTTCGAAGAAGTAATTGCAGTGGTGTATCTGTTCGAAGTTCCATTCGCTGCCAGCGTTGGCAGGCACTTTCCAATCGCCAGGCACCCATCTGTTGTCGTAGCCAACGGATGCTTGATTGTCGGTATTATTGTCGTCGCCAAATGTGCCGATACCATACGCATCGGGCTTAATCGACGTAAAGTTGTAATAATGAATGGCGTATTCGCTCAATTCCTTGTCTGTGGTGAAGAATTTTCCAGGTGTGGGCGAACTCTCGGGTGTGGTATCGAGAAAGTCGTTGCATGAAGAAAGGCTGAAAAGTGCCGTTCCTGCGCAAAACAGTAAGCCTATATGTTTGATGTTCATAATCTTAATTCGTTTAGAAAGTTACACTCATGCCCAATGCGAAGCTCTTAGACAATGGATAGGTTTTGGCAAATCCCCATCTGCCTACACCCACTAGTTCGGGGTCGGAAAGCTTAGTGAAGTTGGTGATGGTAAGCAAGTTCTCTGCCGAAACAAACACGCGGAGGTTTTGTACATAGAAGCGTTGCGTGAGGTTTGTAGGCAGGGTATAGCCTAGGGTGATGTTCTTGAGTCGGCAGTAGGCTGCGTTCTGCAAGTAACGGGTTTGCGTTTTCGTGTTTCTTCCACCACTCCAGTCGGCACGGGGATAATAACTGTTGAGGTTTTGGCCTAGTGGATCGTTGGCGTCGGGTCTGAAATAGTCTAGGTGTTCTTTAAGACCCACAGCTTGCCACTTACCTTGTCCGATGGCTCCCCAGAAACCAGGGCCGCCAGCATCATAGTCGCGCTTGAGCGTTCCTTGGAAGAATATCTTCAGGTCGAAGCCCTTCCAGGCAGCATCGATGTTCAAACCGAAGTTGTAACGCGGTGTGGAGTTACCGATGATACGACGATCGCCAGGCTTGTCGGCCGTGTTTTCACCTTCGTTAACGGCTCCGTCGCCATCAAGGTCTTCGTACATGATGTCGCCAGCGGTCCAGTTGCTACCCAGCGCATTTTGGTTGGCTTTGGCCAAATGTTCGTCCATCTCTGCTTGGGTCTTAGCGATACCCTTGGTGGTATAACCCCAAATGTCGCCTAGACGTGCTCCAGGATAATACAATGTTTTTCCATCCTTGTCCGTGAGGTTCTTAGACGGGTTGGGATATTTGTCTATTACCACGAAGTTGTCTGCCAGGTTGAGTGTAACGCCATAGCGGAAGTCGCGTATTTGGTCGCGCCATGAGAGTTGTAATTCCCAACCTTTGGAGGTCATGTCTAGGTTATTAACCTTAGGTACGGCAGCTCCGAGTATGGCAGGAAGCTCAGGAGCAGGGCCAACCATATCGTAGGTTTTGCGTTGGAAGTAGCCAAACGAACCCGTTAGACGGTTGTTCAGTGCGCCCCAATCGAGTCCAATTTCCCATGTACGGCTCTTTTCCCACGTAAGCGATGTGGAAACGAGGTCGGGATCGTATGCCCAGTTGGGTTTTTCGCCATTAACCAGCCAGTTGCCTTTTTGGGTTTCGTACTTCATAACTTGATAGAAGGGATACCAGTTGTCGGTATTTTGGTTACCCAACTGTCCCCATGAAGCGCGCAGTTTCAGCGTGTTTACGTATTTGGTGAGGGGTTCCCAGAATGCTTCTTGTGCTACGTTCCATCCAAAAGAGAACGAGGGGAAGAAGTTCCAACGGCGTTCGCGGATGAAACGCGACGAACCATCGTAGCGCAGGTTGGCCTCGAAGAGGTAGCGTCCCATGTAATCGTAGTTCAAACGGCCAAAGAAACCAGCCGTTTTCCACATCTGATATTCACCTTCGACCTTAGCGTTGGTAGAGGTAGTGTTGAGCGTTGTTTGTCCAGTAATGATGCCATCTTGTTGCCCAGTTATATTGCGATACCTGAGCCATTCGCTTTGAAAACCACCCATAACCTTGATGTTGTGGTCGCCAAACGAGTGGCTGTATTCCGAATAGATATTGGGGTTGAAGTAATTGCTCTTGTAAGCATATTCGTTCACCTTCGTGACGTTGTTGCTTAGCACGCGAGGTCGGTTCTGCGCATCGTAAAAATAGGTGGTAAGCCAATCGGTATGCCTGAACGTAGTGGTAGTGCGATAGTTCAATTCCACGTTTATGAGCCATCCCTTGACTGGCGTTAGGCGTAGGGCAAGTTGGTGAGCCGTTACGTCGTCTTGAGTTTCGTAACGTCCGCCGTTCTTCAATTGCTCGATACCCGATGGATCTGTGTAGTGTCCGTTGGGATCGGTTACGGGGATGATGGGCCAGTAGCGCAACATGTTATGATAGAACACGTCGTTGCCTTCGCTAAGGAACGTGGGCGCAGAATAGTCGGTTCGTGCAAAGCGCATGTTGTACATCATGTTCAGCCAGTCGGTAAGTTTGGCATTAATCTTAGCATTCACCGTGTAGCGGTTCTTCCTGTCGGTGGCATGGCGTAGGCTTCCGTCTTGTCCGAGGAAGTTACCCGAGAAGTAATAGGCCAATCTGTCGTTTCCGCCATTAACGCTAACCGAGTGTTCTTGCGAGAAGCTGTTGCCGAATTGTTCTTTCAGCCAGTCGGTGTTGCCCAATGGCAAGAGGTTGGTATCATCCCACAGTTCCCATGCGTTGGCAGAGTTTGCGAACATCTTGGGCATCGAGGGGTCGATTTGAGCGCGCTTAATATCGGCCAGTTTTTGTTCGGAGAACCAGGCGCCAGCACCCGAGTTTACTTGTGCGGCATTCATATACAATGCCCAACTGTACGAATCGAGCATCTTGGGCATGTTAAGTGGTGAGTTCAGACGGAAGTTGTTGTTGTAGTTCACTGTGGTTTTACCTTCCTTTCCACTACGCGTGGTAACGAGAATAACGCCACCTGCGGCTCTCGAACCATAAATAGACGAGGCTGAGGCATCTTTAAGCACGGATATGTTCTCGATGTCTTGAGGGTTGAGCGTGTTGAGGTCGCCTTCCATTCCGTCGATAAGCACCAAGGGAGTTACCGACGAGCCTGCACCGATAGTGCCTGTACCGCGGATGTTGAAGCCCTTATCCGAGTTGAGTGCACCACCATGTGAACCCGTGCTGATGTTCATACCAGGTACCATTCCCTGCAAGGCATCTACCACGCTGTTAACAGGGCGTGCCGTAAGTTCTTTGGCGCTGACGGTAGAAACGGCTCCCGTGAGGTTCACTTTCTTTTGTGTACCGAAGCCCACAACCACTACTTCGCCGAGGTCGGTTGCTACCTGACGCATCACGATGTCTATCGTGGCGCGACCGCTAACGGGTACCTGTTGGGATTGAAATCCGATGTATTCGAATTGTAAGGTAGCGTTGGACTCGCAGTTAACGGAGTATTGTCCGTCAAGATTGGTGACGGTGCCACCTTTGGCCCCGCTTTGTCTTACGGTAACACCCATCAGTGGGTCTCCATTTTCGTCTTTCACCGTGCCTGTTACCGTAACGCTTTGCGCCCATGCGGTGACGTAAGCCAAGGTTAGGAACACGGTTAGAAAGAACCTTAATCCAAAGGGATTGATCTTCTTTGTCATGTTATAAAGTTTTTAGTTGAATGTTTACCTATCTAGACAATGTGTTTAGCTCCAAACATAAATGCCTGGATAACTCATTGTGAATGGTCGAAGGAATGTTTACGGATAATGTTCGCTTTAGTTGTTGGTTGTAAATTTATCAGTAGGACAGCGGTAAATTGGCATATATTACTGAATGTCTGACTCATACTCTATGCTTAAATGCAGGCGCAAAAGTAGTATGTAAGTTGCAAAGATTACAAGAAATTATATTAAACTGTGTTAACCCTCTGTTGTCTTTATATACAATTCGCACTTTATGTGGGAGTAAAGCCAAGCATGCTTGTTGAAAAAGGAGAGCGACCATACGTAAGATAAACGTGCTTGGGGCGGTTCTTTGCTATATACCTTTTTAATATGCGTATGTGTAAGAACTAGTGGGGGTAGAGTGCCAAATGCTTTTGTTGTAACTAGGTTACTGTTAAACGTTATGTGGCAGTTGGTTAAGTTTTGTGTGCAGAATTTTCAAATGCTTATGTTCCAAAAGCCTATGAAATATGTATAAATGCGTGATGATAAGCAGAATTACATCAAGTTTTGGTATAAAAGTTTGGCTCATTATGTTTTTTTTAATACATTTGCACACGAATAATGAACAAAGAAAAGTAAAAGATGGAGAACAAACGTGTTGCCAGGAAAAACAATAGTATAACTTATCCATGAAGAAAATGCTTCCTAGTTAACACTCCGAAACCGACAGCTAAAAACTGGCCGCCCCACGACATTAGGGTGTCGGCACAGGAGATAACACGATTTAATTCCTAGAAAAAGAGGTGTCAGGCTTGTAAAGGCGTCGCTACGTCGTCCATAAACAAGTCGGCTGCTCCATGAAAAGCGCCTGAGATGGTGAAAGGCTTAGGCCGCATTCGCCGTGCGCCATAAAAACATAATTTGAGAATTTAAGTAGATAATGATTATGAAACGAATTTTATCTTTCGTATTGTTGGCTATATATGCCTGCATTCCTCTTGCTGTGAAAGCACAAGGGCAAGACCCCACTACACACAAATGGAATGGAAATCCTGTAGACGGGGTGATTAACCCCTCTAATCCAGAGAAAAAGATAGTGTATCTCTACAATGTGGGCACGGGTAAATATCTTAATGCCGGTAGCTATTGGGGTACGTCTCTCGTGGGTTTTAGCACGGGTATGACCATTACCATCAAGAATTCTACCGTTGCGAAAAAGTACCAAATGATTGGTCCGTTGAAAACAACGGAGGGCCAATACATTGCTTTCGGGCGCAGGAGGGATACGCCAGGATTTGGTGATCCGGGAAATTACAACAGGGCGTATGTGGATAGAGGCGTTGAATACAATACAAAAGTAACGCCAAACCCTTATGCTAAGCAAGAAAAATATATCAATGGTGTGTTGGATTGGCAGTTCGAAGAAACAACCCCAGGTAGTAAAACTTATCGGATTAGTGTTTATAATGACGAAATGGATCAAGGAATGGGTGGCAAACGCTATTTGCAGATGACGAAAGTACTAAAAGATAAGATTTATCCCATTAGCTACCCTGCGTTGATAGACCATAGTGACAAAACATGCCAGTGGAAGATTGTTACACGAGCCGATCTTAAAGCCGCATTCAAAGATGTGTATGCCTCTGACGAGTCGCCAGCTAATGCCACTACATTGATAGACGACCACGACTTTGCACGTGGTGATAGGGATGTGGAAAAATGGGAACCGGCAGAAGGGTTAACTTGGCAATGGGCCAATCATAATGCCTATCTGCTAGACCCAGGAAGTGATGTCTATACATATTATGTGGGAAATGGGGCAATCACTAGCAATTATTACATGGCCGACAACGCTAGCTATGGTACGGCTAACGTAAGAAATATGGGTAATACGCTCCATGCCAATGGCAAAGTGTCTCAAAAAGTGCAGGCTTTTAAGAAAGGTTGGTATCGCGTTTCGTGTAACGGATTCTACGCTCCTGATGCAGGAAGTAGTCTCACTGCAGAACTTTTCGTGAATGTAGTGGGCAAGACAGAGGCGCATTCGAATGTAAAAACAACCCTAAATAGGTTTGCGCGTAATTTCACTTACACACTTGCTGACTTTAAAAAGGTATATACTGAAGCCGATCGAGCTCCTGAAAAAGTAAGTCCTTATGTAAAGGCGGCTAAGCTTTTTGAGCATGGTATGTACAACAATACGGTGTTGGTATATGTTCCGAATGATGCTGATGTGATGGAAATTGGCATAAGGGTGTCTAATTCCACAAAGCCACTCGACTGGACTTGCTGGGATGACTTTTCTCTCGTTTATTGTGGTACGCTTGACTTGATACTTGATGAGGGCCAAACGAGCACTAATTATATCTCGGAACAGGTGAAACCTGGCAGAGCCGCGACAATGGTGTTGAAGCGGACGCTGGAGAAAAACCAATGGAACTCTATCGTCCTGCCCGTGTCACTCACGGTAAGTCAGCTGAAAGGAGCCTTTGGAGAAGACGTGAAATTGTCGGAATATCCCAAACAATCAGGTGCATACGAGAGGCGAATCGACTTTAAGAAGGTAGATTTAGACAAGGAAGACGACGAAGTTGTTTTTGAAGCCTATAAGCTATATTTGATAAAGCCCACCAAAGATCCTACGGTAATGAGTTCGACACAACCTTATAAGAAATTGAAGGGGGGTAATCCTTGGCTTGCTGTAAGTGCTCCTTACTACATTATTAATAATATAACACTCGATAAGAAGTTAGAAAATCTGCCCAATTACTCGGGTGGGATTTTGCGCAACGGCTCTACTTCGAGCTCCACAACCGATGGAAAACTGCAATTCTGTGGCTCGTTACACAACCAAACAGGTAAGGTTGTTCCAGCCTTCTCGTATGCGTTGGGCAAAAGTTCGGCCTCAAACTATAAATGGCTATGGCATTTCACACAGACACCAATGGCTGTTAAGGGATTCCGTTGTTGGATTGCTACGGGCTCAGCTGCTCATTCTAAGGCTTTGCAGTTCTTTGTAGATAACGAGGAAATAGAAAACACCTTCAATGGAACTACTGATATAAAGGGTTCATACACGGAGGAAGACAACAATCTGTTCTCCGTGCCTTGTAACATATATGCCATAGATGGGAAGTTGGTACGTTCAAATGTCACGACAACAGAAGGCTTACCTAAGGGCATTTATATCGTTAACCATAAGAAGCTTATCGTAAAATAGAATTAGATCTCATGAGAACACAAGTCTATACAAAGCCATATTGTGTGGCTATCCATCTTGACTTAGAAGAACTGTTAAAGGCGCCTGGCGCATCCAGGTTCGATAACGATGGCGACGGGAATAGCGACCAAAATAAGGAAATACCTCATAATCCCGACGAGATTGGGGCTAAACCCAATTACGGATGGGATTGGGATGAATAGAAAAGTTGGTAAACTGGGGCGTCATGTCTTAATGGCATGGTGGTATATATAAAGATAGTCCTAAGTTTTATAAACTCCCCATCGCTGGTGCAAGTCGTTAATGGAGGTTATGTTTCATTCTAAACTTGTGCTAGTGATGGGGATTTTGTATGGCAAAGGTTTATGTTGATTGGTATGGGGACATCGTAGATAGCCAGACTTTGTTTTTAAATGTTGTGGATGTTAATAACTGTTTTACTAAGATGGCTGGCCTTGGATGGCGTGAGCGAATGATGAGGTGCTAATAGTGAGTATGTCGATGGGCCTGATTCCTCAAAATCGGCCTTATATATATAAGGTGTATTCTCCCCTCTTATTGATGTTATGTAAAGAAATATGAAATCTTGCATTCCTTTTGAACATTTTCCTTAAAAAGGCTTGCGTGATATTTAAAAATGTCCTAC
>ERZ773070.577-NODE-577-length-26538-cov-10.579428_pt1 | contig 26538 bp, 26 predicted proteins | sample MGYA00580618_ERZ773070 | MGnify/ENA primary metagenome ERZ773070 (study PRJEB29015, sample SAMEA2738023) | human oral metagenome | biome: human oral; feature: human-associated habitat; material: dental | place: China | collected 2019 ... | reverse complement strand
CGCGCGCTCCGGTCTGCCCGCCGGGGGCCACGGGCGCGAGCATGGCGGCGACGGCGGTCGTCAGGGGGATGGCCAGCACGAGTCCGACGGAGGCGACGAGGGTGCGGACGATCTCCTCGGCTATCTCCCCGAGTTGGAGCAGCTCGAGCGTGGGCCGTTGGATGATCGACGCGCTCAGGAGCAGGGTGATCGCCGTCCCCACGTAGGCGAAGGCCAGGGTGTAGACGGTCGAGGCGATGTGGTCGCGGCCCACGGCCATCCCCTGGAGGAAGAGGCGGCGGCGGGCGAGCCTCGGGTTGGCGGCGTGCAGCTCCCACACGGTCGAGACCTGGGTGATCGTCACGTCGTTGAGGGCGCCGAGCCCCGCGAGGATGATGCCGCCGAGCAGCAGGGCCTGGAGGTCTATGCCCGGAATGGGGGTCCTGAGATTGCGCGCCTCCTCGCTCAGCGCGCCCGTGAGATTCGAGGTCTCCACGGCCCACCAGGCGAGGCCGGTGGTGATGAGCAGGCCCGAGAAGGTTCCCAGCACGGCCGTCGTCGTGCGGATGGAGACGCCGTGTGCCAGGTAGATGGACGCGAACATCATGGCCGCCGAAGCGACGAGGACGACCATCACCGGGTGGGAGGAGACCGTCAGGGCGGGGATCATGAAGGCGCCGACGACGCCGAGGCTCACCCCCAGGCCGATGAGGGCCATGAGGCCTTTGATCCGGGCGACGAGGACGACGGCCACGACGTACAGCAGGAGCAGCGCCAGCATCGGCCCGGTGCGCACGAAGTCCTGGAAGATGTAGACGACGCCGGATTCGAGGGCCTTGGGGTAGAACATGGCCAGGATCTCGTCGCCGGGCTCCAGGCCGTTGGCGACGATCTCAGCGGGCACGTGGACTGGGACTTCGACTCCCGACACCCTCATCTTGACCGGCGTCTGGCCGTTTTTGTCGGTCTGGCCGACCGACGTGATCTTGCCCTTGACGTACTCGACTCCCCTGTCGCTCAGGGGGCGCGACCCGACCGGCGTCTCCCCCTTCGGCCACAGGACGATCAGGGCCACGAGGGTCAGGGCCGCCAGCGGAACGACGATCGCGGCCAGGAGCGCGCGCACGCGGCGGCGCTCGGCGGGGCCGATGTCCAGCGGCCCGCCGTGCGAATGCGAATGGGCGTGGGAGTGGACGGGCGCGCGCCGGTCCGCGGACGCCGACCGCTGCGCCCGCGTCCCGTCCGTGCGCTCGTCTAGCATCCGCGCCCGCCTAGCAACCGGCCAGCTCGCGCGCCAGGAAGGCCTCGACGTCGTCGGCGGGGATGCGGACCTGCTCCATGGTGTCCCGGTCGCGCACGGTCACGGCGCGGTCCTCCAGCGAGTCGAAGTCGACGGTGACGCAGTACGGCGTGCCGATCTCGTCCTGGCGGCGGTAGCGGCGGCCGACGGCGCCGGCGTCGTCGAAGTCGACGTTCCAGTTCCTGCGCAGCTCGGCCGCCAGCTCGCGGGCGACCGGCGAAAGCCGCTCGTCGCGCGAGAGAGGGAGGACGGCGGCCTTGACGGGCGACAGGCGCGGGTCGAGGCGCAGGACGACGCGCCTGTCCACCCCGCCTTTGGCGTTGGGCGCCTCGTCCTCGCCGTAGGCTTCGACGAGGAACGCCATGAGGGAGCGGGTCAGGCCGGCGGCGGGCTCGATGACGTAGGGGATCCAGCGCTCCCCGCTGGCCTGGTCGAAGTAGGACAGGTCCTTGCCCGAATGCGTCGAATGCGTGGACAGATCGAAGTCCGTGCGGTTGGCGATGCCCTCCAGCTCGCCCCATTCGGACCCCTGGAAGCCGAAGCGGTACTCGATGTCGACCGTCCGCTTGGAATAGTGGGAGAGTTTTTCCTGCGGGTGCTCGTACAGGCGCAGGTTCGCCGGGTCGATTCCCAGGCCGACGTACCATTCGCGGCGCTGGTCGATCCAGTACCGGTGCCATTCCTCGTCAGTGCCGGGTTCGACGAAGAACTCCATCTCCATCTGCTCGAATTCGCGCGTGCGGAAGATGAAGTTGCCCGGGGTGATCTCGTTGCGGAAGGACTTCCCGATCTGCCCGATCCCGAACGGCGGGCGCTTGCGCGCCGAGGTCATGACGTTCTGGAAGTCGACGAAGATGCCCTGGGCCGTCTCGGGGCGCAGGTAGTGCAGGCTCGACTCGTCCTCGACCGGCCCCAGATGGGTTCTGAGCATCATGTTGAAGTCGCGCGGCTCCGTCCACTGCCCGCGCGTGCCGCAGTTCGGGCAGGCGATCCCGGCGAGCTCGACCGAGTCGGGGTCGTCGATCCCCTTCCTGGCGGCCGCGTCCTCCTGCATCTGGTCGACGCGGAAGCGCTTGTGGCACGAGAGGCACTCGGTGAGCGGGTCGTTGAAGACGCCCACGTGGCCGGAGGCCACCCACACCTCGCGAGGGAGGATGATCGAGGAGTCGAGGCCGACCACGTCGTCGCGCGAGGTGACCATGTGCCTCCACCACTGGCGCTTGATGTTCTCCTTGAGCTCGACGCCCAGCGGGCCGTAGTCCCACGCGGACCTCGTGCCGCCGTAGATCTCGCCGCAGGGGAAGACGAAGCCGCGCCGCTTGGCCAGGGCGATGGCGTTGTCGAGGCGGGATGGGGCCTTTCTGGCCATATGGCCGTGCTCCTTTCGTAGCCGCGCCCCGGTGGCGCGGAAGCCGTCCGCGCCGTCAGCGGCGCACGAAATGCCTCGATTCTACCCGCGAGGGGCAGGAAGCGGATCCAGGCCGCTCGAGTGTTGGGAGCCGGGTTGCGCAGACCGCCCGATCCGGCCTGCGCGGTTCGTCCCGCTCCGCGCCCGGCGGCGCCGACCGCGACCGGCGGCGCCGACCGCGACCGGCGGTTTTGACATCGATTCCGAACTGAGATGATAATCGTTCTCATGCAACGTTCTCCTTTCTCGCGACTCTTCGCCTTCCTCTCGACGCTCGCCCTATGCGCAGGCTTGGCCTCCTGCGGCTCTTCGACGAAGGAGAGCGACGGCGCAGCGAAGAAATCGGGGGGCAAACTCAACGTCGCCACGTCCTTCTACCCCGTCCAGTGGCTCGTCCAACAGATCGGGGGCGACAAGGTCACGGCCACGTCGGTGACCCCCGCCAACGTCGAACCCCACGACTACGAGATCTCCCCCGCCCAGATCGCCAAGCTCGGCAAGGTCGACGCGCTCGTCTACGTCAAGGGATTCCAGCCCTCCCTCGACGAGGCGGCCGAGGCCCTCAAGGGCCCGAAGATCGTCGACCTGTCGGGCTCGGTCGACCTCGTCCACCACGAGGGCGTCGAATCCGAGCACCACGAGCACAAGGACGGCGAGGGCCACGCCCACAAGCATGCCCACAAGAGCGGATCCGAGGACCTCGACCCGCATTTCTGGCTCGACCCCGTCCGCATGGGCAAGGCGGCCGACCGGGTGACCGAGAGGCTCGCGAAGGCGGACCCGTCCTCGGTCGAGACGTTCAAGGCCAACGCCAAGAAGCTCAAGGAAAGGCTCGGCGCCCTGAACGGCTCCTACGACAACGGCGTGAAGACCTGCCAGCGCCGGGCGATCGTCACGACCCACACGGCCTTCGGCTACATGGCCGAGCGCTACAAGCTGACGCAGATCGCGCTGTCGGGCATCGACCCAGAGGCCGAGCCCTCCCCCGCGGTGCTCGCCCAGGTCAAGAAGTTCATCCAGGAGAACGGAACCACGACGGTCTTCACCGAGGAGCTCCTGCCCACCAAGACCGCCGAAGCGCTCGCCAAGGAGACGGGGATCAAGACCGACGTCCTCAATCCGTTGGAGTCCAAGCCTGACGACGGCGACTATATTTCGGCCATGGACAAGAACCTCAAGGCCATCCGGACGGCTCTAGGCTGCTCCTAAGCGGCAAGCGGCCGGCCCCGGAGGCCCGGGGCCGGCTCGGCCACGCGCCCGCGTGTGCGTCGCAGCCTTCGACGCGGAACGCGGGCTCCCCACCCACGACGCGATCCGCAGGAACGATGCACGACACCTCCTCTCCCCCGCCCATCTCCGTCTGCGACCTGTCGGTCGTCCTCGGCGGCGCCTCCATCCTGGACGGCGTGTCGCTGGACGTCCCGGCCGGCCAGTCACTGGCCCTGCTGGGCGCCAACGGCTCCGGCAAGTCGACGCTCGTGCGGGCCATGCTGGGAATCGTCCCCGCCGCGGCGGGGACCGCCAGGCTCTTCGGCGCGAACGTCGCCGAACGCCGGAGCGTGCCCTGGCGGCGCATCGGATACGTGCCGCAGCGCGTGACCGCCTCGGCCGGCGTCCCCGCGACGGCTCTAGAGGTCGTGCGCTCGGGACTGCTCGGGCCGCGCAACCCGTGGGCGGACCGCGGGCCGAAGGCCAAGAGGCGGGCGATGGAGGCCCTGCGGGCCGTGGACCTGGCCGATCGGGCCCAGGACCACGTCCAGGTGTTCTCGGGCGGGCAGTCCCAGCGGGTCCTCATAGCCCGCGCCCTCGTGCGCGACCCGGACCTCCTCGTGCTCGACGAGCCGCTGGCGGGGATCGACAGGGACTCGCGGACGAGTCTGGCCGGCATCCTGGCCTCGCTGCGCGAGCGCGGCACGACGATCGTCACCGTCCTCCACGAGATGGGCGAGCTGGCCGAGCTCGTCGAACGCGCCGTGGTCCTCGCGGAGGGGCGCGTCGTCCACGACGGGCCTCCCCCGCGCCCCGTCCCCGGGCACGACCGTCCGGGCCACGACCACGTCCACCCCCACGAGTCGGCCGAGCCGGCCGGCCACCACGCCCCCTCCCTGAGATTGGACCCCCGCTCATGATCGACGCCCTGGGCCAGATGCTCTCCTCGCCTCTGATGCAGCGAGCCCTCGTCGTGACGGTCCTCGTCGGGGTTTCCGCGCCCGTCATCGGCACCTACCTCGTCCAGCGGGGCATGGCGCTCATGGGAGACGGCATCGGCCACGTCTCCCTGACGGGGGTGGCGATCGGCTGGCTGACCGCCGGCGCCCTGAACCTGGCCCCCCGCGACGTCCTGGCGGTCCCCGGCGCGATCGCGGCCTCGATCGTCGGCGCGGTCCTCATCGAGCTCGTGCGCGCCCACGGACGCACCGGCGGAGACGTCGCCCTGGCCATGCTCTTCTACGGAGGCATCGCCGGAGGCGTCCTCCTCATGGGCCTGGCGGACAGCACCAGCGCGAACCTCATGCGCTACCTCTTCGGATCCGTCGCGGTCGTCCTGCCCGAGGACGTCCTGTACACGGCGGTCATGGCCGCGGCGATCCTGGCCGTCGGAATCGGCCTGCGCGGCCCCCTCTTCGCCCTCTCCCACGACGAGGACTTCGCCCGCTCGTGCGGCCTGCCCGTGCGCACGCTCAACGTCCTCGTGGCCGTCGTCGCAGCCCTGACGGTCTCGGTCGCCATGCGGGTCGTCGGAGTGCTCCTCGTCTCGGCCGTCATGATCGTCCCCGTGGCCATCGCCCAGCTGCTCTCCCACTCGTTCGTCCGCACGATGGCGATCTCCATGGGCATCGGCGTCGCGGTGTCGGTCGTCGGACTGGTCACGACGTACTTCAAGGCCCTGCCCTCGGGCGCGACCATCGTCATCATGCTCATAGCCCTGTATATAATGGCGGCGGTGGGACGCGCCGCCGTCGGCGTCTGCGTCCGCCGTTAGGACTCAGGTGAAGCATGCCCGCCCGCACACGCAACACGGCACAGCGCCAGGCCATCTCCAAGCGCCTGGAGGAGCTCTCCGTGTTCGTATCGGCCCAGCGGCTGCACGAGGAGTTGGCCAGAGGCGGCACGAAGATCGGCCTGGCGACCGTCTACCGCACGCTCCAGACCCTGGCCTCCGACGGCACGGTGGACACCCTGCGGACCGACTCCGAGATCCTCTACCGCTACTGCGGGACGGATTCGCACCATCACCACCTCGTGTGCAGGCTCTGCGGGAAGACGGTCGAAGTGGCCGGCAGCCAGATCGAGGCCTGGGCCAACCAGATCGCCTCCGAGGCGGGCTTCGTCGACGTCGAGCACACCGTCGAGCTGATGGGCACGTGCGCCTCCTGCGCGGCGAACCGTTCCTGAACCGCATGCGTGTCGCTTAAACTCCCCCGTATCCACAACGTTCCCCGGCATGCCGCCGAAGTGGTGTCGCAAAGATGCCTACGTTAGAATCGCAGCATGCACAAGGCTATCGGCCACTTGGTGGCGACCGGTCCCTTCCCCGTCGTCTTCCTCGTCATGGTCCTGCTGGTCGCCTCCCGCTCGAACCTCGTCTACGGGATAGGCAGGTACGGCAGGCTGCTGACGATATCGGGCGCCGAGCCGGCCGCAGGCCCGCGGCGCCGGGTGTGGCTGTGGGCCAACGCCGGGGCGACCCAGCGGGCCATGGACAACATCCGCCGTCGCGGCTGGATCGTCATCTCCCTGTCCTATCTGACGGTGGGGATCCAGACGATCGTCAACGTCGCGGCCGGGGTCGTCGGCCTGTCGTGGCCGCGCTACGTCCTGGCCGCGATCCCCGGATGGCTCGCCTGGGCGCTCATCTACTCGACGATCGGCTACGCGGTGTGGAGGGCCGCCGTCGCGGCGGCCGCCGGGTCGCCGGTCGGGATCGCGGTCATCGCGACGGCGCTCGCCGCCGCCGTCGCCTTCCTCGCGGTGCGCAGGCTCCGGCGTTCGCGCCGGGCTCACGGCGCGTCGCAGGACGGGTGATGGAGAGCGTCGAGGCCCGCCTGCCGATCAGGCTCGGGCAGTTCGTCAAGCTCGCCTCGCTCGCCTCGACCGGCGCCGAGGCCGGCGAAGCCGTCAGGGCCGGGGACGTCACCGTCAACGGCCGCGTCGAGACGAGGCGCGGGCACCGGCTCGCCGACGGCGACGTCGTCGCCCTCCGCCTGCCCGGCGGGGGCGAGGCCGCGGTCAGGCTCGTCGCCGCGCCCTCCGAGCGCCGGTGAGCCGGCCCGTCCGCCGCGCCGACGCCGAACGGGCCGGGCGTCACGCCCTCAGGCAGTTGCGCCCGAGAAGCACCCGCAGGTCGGAGAAGAGCCCGTCGCCGCGGCTGACGTAGTACTCCTCGGCGACCTGCACGACGCTCGTGAGGCCGGGCCGGTGGACGTGGAGGCGGACCGGGGCGGCGCCCGGGTACAGGGAGAGGACGCCCGCCAGGGAGCTCATGAGGTCCGCCGTGCACATGCGCTCGGGCAGCTGGATGTCGACCGGGGCGTCCGGGATGTCGGCCTGGGGAAGCGTCATGCTCTGAGCCGAGAGCTGGAGGGAGCCGTCCCTGTACTGGACCCGGCACGTCACGACGGCGACGGCGTCCTGGGCGAGCATGGTCGAGACCGTCTGGTAGGTGGCCGGGAAGAAGTTGATCTCGACGCTCCCCGTCAGGTCCTCGAGCATGATGGTCGCCCACAGCTTACCGTTCTTCTTCGACACGCGCGGCTGGACGGACGTGATGAGCCCGGCCAGCGCGACGCTGCCGCCGTCGCGGGGGCCGTCCTCGTCGTTGACGAGCCGGACGATCGTCGTGTCGGCCGCGCGCTCCAGGGTGCGCTCCATGCCGGAGAGCGGATGGTCGGAGACGTACAGGCCGAGCATGTCGCGTTCGTGGTCGAGCTTGACCTTCTTGTCCCATTCGGGCAGGTCGGGGACGACGACGTGCACCCCCAACCCCAGGTCGGCGTCCGCACCGCCGAAGAGGTCGAACTGGCCGGCCGCCTCGTTCTTCTTCAGCGAGACGACGGCGTCGACGGCCTCCTCCGCCTTCGTCAGGAGCGCGCGCCGCGAGACGCCCATGGAGTCGAAGGCGCCGGCTTTGACCAGGCATTCGATCGCCCGCTTGTTGCACACCTGGAGGGGGACCTTGTCGAGGAAGTCCTGGAACGAGGTGAACTGCCCCTTCTGTCTGCGGGCCTGGACGATCCCCTCGACGACGTTGGCCCCGACGTTGCGGACGGCCGACAGGCCGATGCGGATCTCGTCGCCCACCGGGGAGAAGTCCGAGTCGGACTCGTTGACGTCGGGCACCAGGACGGTGATGCCCATGCGCCGGCACTCCCCCAGGTAGAGGGCGAGCTTGTCCTTGTTGTCCTTCTTCGAGGTCAGGAGGGCGGACATGAACTCGACCGGGTAGTTCGCCTTGAGGTAGGCGGTCCAGTAGGAGATCACCCCGTAGCAGGCCGAGTGCGACTTGTTGAAGGCGTACTGGGCGAAGGGCACGAGGGTGTCCCACAGCGTCTTGACGCATTCCTTCGAATAGCCGTTGGCCAGCATGCCCGCGGAGAACCCCTCGAACTGCTTGTTGAGCACCTCGCGGTTCTTCTTGCCCATGGCCTTGCGCAGCGTGTCGGCCTGCCCCATGGTGAAGCCCGCGCACACCCGCGCGATCTCCATGACCTGCTCCTGGTAGACGATCAGGCCGTAGGTCGTGGCCAGGATCTCCCCCAGAGGCTCGGCCAGTTCCGAATGGACCGGCGCGATCTCCTGGAGGCCGTTCTTGCGCAGGGCGTAGTTCGTGTGGGAGCCCATCCCCATCGGGCCGGGCCTGTAGAGGGCGGAGACGGCCGAGATGTCCTCGAACTCGGTGGGCTTCATCTGCTTGAGCAGGGTGCGCATGCCCGAGCCGTCGAGCTGGAAGACGCCGAGTGTGTCGGCCCGCTGGAGAAGCTCGAAGGTCTTGCCGTCGTCGAGGCCGACCTCCTCTATCTTGACCGGCGGCTTGCTGTTGTACTCGATGTTCTTCAGGGTGTCCTCGATCGTCGTGAGGTTCGACAGGCCGAGGAAGTCCATCTTCAGGATCCCGAGCTCCTCGCACAGCGGGTATTCGAACTGGGTGATCGTCGCGCCGTCGGAGGGACGCTTCATGATCGGGATGACGTCCATGAGGGGGGCGGAGGACATGAGCACCGCGCAGGCGTGCACGCCCCACTGGCGCGTCAGCCCCTCCAATCCCTTGGCCAGCTCGAAGGCGCGCCCGGCGTCGGCGTCGTCGGCCAGGAGGCTGCGGAAGTCCCCGGCCTCCACGTAGCGCTCGGCTTTGTCGTTGTAAACGTCGGCCAGGGCGATGTCCTTGCCCTGGACCGACGGCGGCAGGGCCTTCGTCAGCCGCTCGCCCATCTCGAAGGGGTAGCCGAGCACCCGCGAGGCGTCCTTGAGGGCCTGCTTGGTCTTGATCGTCCCGAACGTGACGACCTGCGCGACCTTCTCCGCGCCGTACTTCTTCTCCACGTACTCGATGACCTCTCCGCGGCGGCGCTCGTCGAAGTCGACGTCGATGTCGGGCATGGAGATGCGCTCGGGGTTGAGGAAGCGCTCGAAGAGCAGCCCGTGGGCGATCGGGTCCAGCTCGGTGATCTGCAGGGCGTAGGCCACCATGGAGCCCGCGCCGGAGCCTCGTCCTGGGCCGACCCGGATCCCGTTGCGCTTGGCCCACAGGATGTAGTCGGAGACGACGAGGAAGTAACCCGGGAACCCCATCTCCAGGATCACCCCCACCTCGTAGTCGGCCCGCTCGCGCACCGGGGCGGGGATGGCCTCGCCGAAGCGCAGGTGCAGGCCGCGCTCGACTTCCTTGACGAACCACGACGTGATGTCCTCCCCGGCCGGGACGGGGAATTCGGGCATGTAGTTGGCCCCCTCGGCGGCGGTGGTGAAGGAGACGTTGCAGCGTTCGGCCACGAGCAGCGTGTTCTCGCAGGCCCCCGGGAGGTCGCCGAACAGGTCCCACATGTCCTCGGTGGACCGCAGGTGGTAGCCGGTTCCGTCGAAGGTGAAGCGGTCGGGGTCCTGGAGGGTCGAGCCCGAGTTGATGCACAGCATGGCGTCCTGGATGGGCCCGTCCTCGGCCCTGACGTAGTGGGAGTCGTTCGTGGCCAGGAGGGGCGCGCCGATCTTCCCGGCCAGGTCGAGCAGCTCGCTGCGCACCCGCCGTTCGATGGCGTTGTCGTGGTCCATGACCTCGACGAAGTAGTTCTCTCGCCCGAACAGATCCTGCATGCGGCCGGCCGCGGCGTAGGCCTCCTCGAACTGGCCCAGGCGCAGCCGGGTCTGGACCTCCCCCGAGGGGCATCCGGCCGTGGCGATGAGGCCCTCGTGGTAGGTCTCCAGGAGGTCCATGTCCATGCGGGGCCACTTGCCCATCTGGCCCTCCAGGGAGGCCAGCGAGGCCATGCGGAAGAGGTTGTGGAGCCCCCTGTTGTCGTAGGCGAGGAGCGTCAGGTGCGTGTAGGCGCCGCGCGCGGAGACGTCGTCGGAGCGCTGGGTCTCGTCCCCCCACAGGACGCGGTCCGAGCCGCGCCGGGACGTGCCGGGGGTCATGTACGCCTCGACGCCGATGATCGGCTTGACTCCGGCGGCTTCGCACTCCCGGTAGAACTCGTAGGCCCCGAAGCAGTACCCGTGGTCGGTGATGGCGATCGCCGGCTGGCCCTGCGCCTTGGCCTCGGCCACGAGTTCGCCGATCTTCGCCGCCCCGTCGAGCATGGAGTACTCGGTGTGGACGTGCAGGTGCGCGAAGTCTTTGGATGTCATGCGGCAAGTCTAGTGGCGGGCCCGGCGGCCGTTAAGGGCCCGTCGCCTGGCGCGCCGAATCCGCCCGGACGCGTCGCCCAACCGTCGAGGCTCGGAGCCCGGCCGAATCCGCCCGTCGCCGGGCGGTCATCCGCGGACGCGCTCCCGCATGCCCTCGAGCGAACGGGCCAGGTCCTCCGGGTAGTCGGAGAAGAACTCGACCCACTCCCCGCTCGCCGGGTGCTCGAAGCCGAGTCTGACGGCGTGGAGCCATTGACGGTCCAGGCCGAGCCGTTCCGCCAAGACGGGGTCGGCGCCGTACACGGCGTCCCCCACGCACGGGTGGCCGACGGCGGACATGTGGACGCGGATCTGATGGGTGCGCCCGGTCAGGAGGCGTACGTTGAGCAGGCTGGCGGAGGGCATCGCCTCCAGGGTCTCGTAGCCGGTGACGGCGTTCCTGCCGTCCTCGCGCACCCCCATCTTCCACCGGTGGCGGAAGTCCCGCCCGATGGGAGCGTCGATCGTGCCCGCCGTCGGGTCGGGATGGCCCTGGACCAGGGCGTGGTATGCCTTGTTCACGGTCCGGTCGCGGAACGCCCGCTTCAGGAGCGTGTAGGCGAGCTCGGACTTGGCCACCACCATGCACCCCGACGTGCCGACGTCGAGTCGGTGGACGATTCCCTTGCGCTCGGGCGGGCCGGAGGTCGTCAGCCTCGTCCCCTCGGCCAGGAGGGTCCCCAGCACGTCGGGGCCGTCGAAGTTCAGGGACGGATGGGCGGCCATCCCCTGCGGCTTGTCGACCACGACGATGTCCCCGTCCTCGAACAGGCGCGGCAGGCCCGCCGGGCTCGGCCGCGGCTCGACGACCGCCGGCTCGGGCACGAGGATCTCCACCACGGAGTCTTGCTGAGCGCGGTCGGACTTGGAGGCGAGGCGGCCGTCGATCCACACCCCGCCCGTTTCGACGACTTTCGCGCACGCCGCCCTGGACATCCCGGTCATGCGCGCAAGGACGGCGTCCACCCGCTGCCCGGCGAGCCCTTCGGGCACCGGGTAGTAGCGCCGCTCAGCCATCCCCGCCGTCTTCGCCCGCCTGCGCGCCGGTCCCGCCGGCCGGGATGCGGCCGAGGTCGCCTTCCGACTGCGACCCGTTGCGGGTCTCGCCGCCTCCCGCGCTCCGGGCGTCTCCGCCCCGCTCGCCGGAGCCGTCGCCGCCGTCGAAGAAGGAGATGGCCAGGAGCGCGAGGATGCCTCCGACCAGCGCGATGTCCGCGACGTTTCCGACGAACCAGTCGGAGTAGCCGATGAAGTCCACGACGTGTCCGCGCCCGACGCCCGGCTCCCGGACGAGCCGATCGGCGAAGTTGCCCGCCGCGCCGCCCCAGACGACGCCGAGGGCTATCGCCCAGGGAGCCGACCGGCTACGCGCGATGACGAACGGCAGGGCGAGGACGACCGCGCAGGAGACGGCCGTGAACACCCAGGTGGCCCCGGTTCCGAAGGAGAACGCCGCGCCGGGGTTGAAGTGGAGGGTGAACGTGAGGAACCTGCCCAGCACGCGCACCGTCCGCCCGTCCCCCAGATCGTCGAGCGCCCACTGCTTGCTCGCCTGGTCGACGGCGAGCGTCACGAGGGCGCAGGCGAACGCAGCGACGACAGGCCCGCGACGCCTCCCTGCCCCGGACTCCTCTGTCGTCACTGCGTCCTCCCCGACGACGGGCGGCGGCAGCCCGCAGCTGCCGCCGCCGCGCGGTCGCTACTCAGCGCTGCTCGCCGGTAGGCACGGAACCGACCTCCACGTCCGCCAGGAGCGACTCGAGGTAGCTCTTCAGGCGAGTCCGGTAATCGCGTTCGAAATCGCGGAGCTCGGAGATCTTGCGTTCGAGCAGGCCCCGCTCTTGTTCAAGTTGCGTGAGAGTGCGGTTGTGCTGTTCTTCGGCCTCGGCGATGATCCTCTGGCCCTCGGTGTTCGCCTCGGTGAGGATCCGCTCGGACTCCGCCTTGCCGTCGCTAATGTACTTGTCGTGCAGTTGCTGGGCGAGGGCGAGCATTCCGGTGACGGCCGTCGCGTCGTTGCCACCCGACGCTCCCCCTCCGGTCGGAGCGAAAGAGGCGGTGTTGGCAGCGGAGTACGGAGCGTCCGCGGGTGCGCCGGGGGCCGGGGCGCCCGCGTTCTCCAATTCGGTGATGCGAGCCTGGGCGACCTTCAGCTGGTTCTCAAGCTCGGTCTTCTGCTTGGTTAGCTGCGCGATCGTCTCGGCGACCTCATCCAGGAAGTAGTCGACCTGGTCCAAGTCGTAGCCCTGTTCCACGGATGCGGGCGTTTTGAAACGAGCGTTCAGAACATCGGATTCAGTGAGCAGCGCCATGTGTGTCATTCACCTCTATGAGTCGGGTAACTTTCCTGAGCGGGCGAAGAACGCCGCCTACAAATAGGCTACCCGAAATTGGTACCGATGTTCACCGTGTGAATGATGATCTTCGCGCTGAGCAAACAGCACGAAGGGGAGTTTTCCGCGGAATGGCCGGGAAAACTCCAGCTCTAACTTTTGTGAAATTCGATCGGGATTGGGAGGGATCCCCCTTCGAAACGGGCCCGGACGAAGCCTCGACCCAGACGATGGTCCCACCCGCCCGCCCGCTCCGCGGGCCCGGAGTCACAGGGCCAGGAGGATCCTCGTCAGGAGACTCAGGGCCAGGATGAGGACGATGAATCCCAGGTCGAGCGCGATCGCCCCGATCCTGAGCGGCGGGATGAACCTGCCGAGGAACCTCAGGGGAGGATCGGTCAACCGGTAGACCGCGTTCGTCGCCAGGAGCCCCACGCCGCTCGGCCGCCAGTCCTGGGCCGTCATCTCGACGATGTCGAGGACGACCCGCGCCAGGAGAACGAAGAAGTAAGCCTGGACGACCGCGATGAGTACTCCGATGACGAAGGACATCAGAACGCCGACGCACCCTCCGCGGCATGCTCATCCATCGTCACGGTGTGAGGAGTCATGAGCAGGACGTCGTCGGAGACCTTGTTGAGCTGGCCCTCCAGCCCGAAGCACAGGCCCAGGGCGAAGTCGACGATCCGCTTGCGGGTCTCGTCGTCGGCGTCGGTGAGGTTGAGGATCACCGGCAGCCCCGAGCGGTACTGGACGGCGAAGGCCCTGACTTCGGAGAAGGAACGCGGATGCACGGTCACGATGCGCGCGAGTTGCGGCACCGAGGAGACGGAGTGAATCGGGGTGACGTCAGCCTCGTACTCCTCGTCGGAGTACTCGTCGTAGGCGTCGTCATACTCCTCGTATTCCTCGGAGTTCAACGTCGCTTTGTCTACAAAGCGCTGAAACATTCCCATTGGCAGCTTCTCTTTCACTCGTGATCATCTGCCCCAACAACGTATTTCACTTTTCTCCGCGGACCGGCGATTTAGGCGGGCGTGTCGCGAGTTGCCTCCGCGATTCCGGCGAAACGCCCGGCCTTTCCGCCCGCGGCGCAAGCGCGGCGATGCGAGAAGTACGCCGGGTCCTCGAAGGTGCAGACGCCGAGCAGGCGGACCTCCTCCACGCCCCGGGACGCCAGTTGCCGGACGAGGGCGCGGGGGATGTCGACGGAGGGAGTCCCCCACGAGGTCGTGGCCGCGGCCCCCGGCGCGAGGGCGTCGGCCTCGTCTCGCATGGACGGCGGGACCTCGTAGCATCGGCCGCAGATCGACGGGCCGAGCACCGCCGAGACGTCCTCGCCTCCGCGCCTTCGCAGCTCGTCCACGGCCTTGACCGCGATTCCGGCGAGAAGGCCGCCGCGCCCCACGTGGACCGCGGCCGCCAGCGGGCGGTTCCCGGTCAGGAGGAGCAGCGGCACGCAGTCGGCCACCATGACGGCGGCGGCCGATCGCCCGGCGCCGGGATCGACGACGAGTGCGTCGGTCGCCTTCGCGGTGACGCCGGCCCGCGCCGCCGCGAGGGCGTCGCCGTGGACTTGGTCCATCCAGGCCAGTCCGGGCGCCTCGAGTTCGAGCAGCCTCCGGTTCTCGGCGACCGCCCCGGGGTCGTCGCCTACGTGGAAGCCCAGATTGAGACCGGCGTAGGAGCCCGTCGACACACCGCCCGCGCGGGCGGTGAACCCTGCGCGCAGGCGGCCTCCGGGGACCTCGCGGTCGACGACCCATTCGACGAGTCCCATGCCCGTTCCTCCCCGCGCAGGCGATCCCGCCCACGCTTCGATGCGATCGGCTCTCCCGCTCTGCGGCGGGCTCGTGGCCGGACCGTTACTTGTTTACTTGTCGTCGAAGAGGAATGCGGGGATATCCAGATCGCGGCTGTGCCGCGGCCGATCCTTGACGACCGGCGGGATGACGGGCTCGGGATCGTGGACGGGGGCGATCGTCGGGCTGGGCGCCACCACGGGGGCGTCGGCCACGGGTCGAGTCGGCGTGGCGAAGCCGCTCGTGGCCGGCGAATCGCCCGACCGGTCGTCGATGTGGGCGGGGATGCTGGGCACGGCCTGGGCGTGGGAGGCCGTGCGGCTGACCTGGTACTCCTCTTCGTCGGGTTCGTCGAAGCCGGCGGCGATGACCGTGACCCGGACCAGGTCGCCCAGCGAGTCGTCGATGATGTGGCCGAAGATGATGTTGGCGCTGGGGTCGGCCGCCTCCTGGACGAGCTTGGAGGCGTTGTTCATCTCCGTCAGCGAGAAGTTCTCCCCCGACTGGAAGGACAGGAGGACCCCGTGCGCGCCGTCGATGCTCGCCTCCAGCAGAGGCGAGGAGATGGCCGCCTCGGCCGCGCGCATGGCCCGGTCGTCTCCCGTCGCCTCGCCGATGCCCATGAGGGCCGTCCCGGCGTCCTTCATGATGGCCTTGACGTCCGCGAAGTCGAGGTTGACCAGGCCGGGGATCGTGATGAGGTCCGAGATGCCCTTGACGCCGTTGCGCAGGACCTCGTCGGCCAAGTGGTAGGCCTCCAGGACTGTGAGGTTGTCGTCGGCGATCTCCAGGAGGCGGTCGTTGGGGATGACGATGAGGGTGTCGACGGACTTGCGCAGCTCGGCCAGACCCGCCGTCGCGTTGTTCGCGCGCTGGCGCCCCTCGAAGGCGAAGGGACGGGTGACCACCCCGACGGTCAGGGCGCCGATACTCCGTGCGATCTCGGCGACGACGGGCGCCGCGCCGGTGCCCGTGCCGCCGCCCTCGCCGGCGGTCACGAAGACCATGTCTGCGTCGTCGAGGGCGGAGCGGATCATCTCGGAGTTCTCCTCCGCCGCGCGGCGGCCCACCGCGGGATCCGCGCCGGCGCCCAGGCCGCGGGAGACCTCCCTGCCGATGTCGAGCTTCGTCTCCGCCTCTGACTTGACCAGGGACTGCCCGTCGGTGTTGATGGCGATGAACTCGACGCCGGCAAGCCCGTCCTGGATCATGCGGTCGACGGCGTTGACGCCGCCGCCGCCGACGCCGATGACCTTGATGTTCGCACCATTGTTGAGAGCGGGCATCGTTCCATCATTCCTTTCAAACCTCAAGCGCTACTTGAGGGTTTTCGCATCTGGCTTCGCGGACAAGGTAAAGGTCATGCTCACGCGGTTCAACGACCCGGCGGGGCGTGTCGCGAACTCGGATCGCCCCGGCCCCGGCGCGGCGGATCGGCGCGGTCCGCGCCCGGGCGGGTCCCCTCCACGCCGGCCGGAGGTCCCTGACGGCCGGAGAGCGGCGTGGATCCCGCCGCAGTGACGCGGGGCCGGAGGAGCCCTCGGCCGTCAACGACCTGCGGATGGGTCGGGGCCGGGCCCGAACGGCGGGCGGAGTGGGCGCGCAGGGGCCGGGCGCCGTGCCGGGCAGGGCCGCGGTCACTCCGTGACCGGGGCGTTGGGGGCCGAGACATCGTACTTCTTGGCTTCCTGTTTGAGCAGTATTCTCAGGACCGCGGCCTTGCGCTCGTTGTCCCTGGCCACTCCCCACACGACCGTGGCGCCGGATCGGAGGGTGAAGGACACCTGGTCGGTGCCGTCGATCGAGACGGTGTCGACTGCCTGCCGAGTCGGCTGGTCGAGCACGGCGAGGACCGTCGCCATGGCCTTCGCGGCGCGGGCGGCGTCCGTCCCGCCGAGTCTGAGCTTGGGGAGCTTGGCCGTCGTCGCCTGCGGCAGGCTCAGGCGCACCCCTTCGGCGTCGACGGCCGTGCACCCCTGCGACGCCTGCAGGCAGGCCACCGGCGTGCGGGCGGTCACCCTCACCGACAGGCCGTGGGGGAACCTCCGGGAGACGTCGGCGCTCTTGACCTGTGGCACGGCCTTCTTGACCGCGGCTTCGGCGGCTCGCGCGTCCAGGCGGACGAGGGGCGTTCCGTCGAAGCCGTCGAGGGCCCTGCCGACGTCCTTCGACGGCACGGAGCCCGCCGCCTCCCCGCTGACCTCGACGTCTCCCGAGCGGAAGGCCAGGAAGGGGCTGAAGCCGACGACCCAGACGAGCAGGACCGCGACCGCGGCGCACGCCCCGGCGACGGACCAGCGCCGGGTGAGGATCCTCCTCCTCTCCGCGCGGCGCTCCCGGCGCCTGGCGGACAGCTCGGACGGCGCCGACTCCCGCCCGGGGATGCGAGCCCTGACGCGCTCGGCCCACGCGGGGCGCGTGGCCTCGACCTCCTCGACGACGACCTCCAGCTCCGGGCTGGTGGAGGCCAGGGAGGCCAGCAGTGGCAGCAGGAGCGCACGGACGGCGGAGGCGAAGCTGCCCACGCGCACTACGCCGGAGGGGATGGAGTCGTCCAGGTCCGCCAGCTCACGGCGCGCGGTGGTGAGCTCGTTCTCAATGCGCTCGGCGGCCTCCGCCAGAATCTTCCCGGCCGCAGTGAGCACGGCTCCCGTGGGGGTGCGATCCAGGACCCGGGCGCCGCACTCGCGTTCCAGCAGGCGAATCTGCTGGGAGACCGCCGACGGCGTGATGTGAAGGATATCCGCCGCCGCGACGACTCCTCCGGCCCGGTGCACGGCCAATAGAACCGATAGTCTCTGAGGCAGGACATGCATGAAGTAAGACTACACCCTTCATGCAGATAGATGCGATTGACCTTCATCTGCGGGCGACCAGGAATCGCCCTCGTGAACAACGTGCTCTCCTCCCTCATCTCTTCCGGCGGCTGGATCGGCGCCGCTGAGCTCCTCGTTGCCTACTTCCTGGTCTCCAAGGGCACGATCGCGGGCGATTCGCTCAAGTACCAGGCCCTCAACATCACCGGCTCCGTGCTGTTGACCGTCAATTGCGCCAGCTCCGGGGCCTGGCCCAGCGTCATCGCCAATGCCTTCTACCTGCTGGCGGGCATCAACATCCTGTTCACGGTGAAGCGGGCCTACATCGCCCAGCTGTCACGCCGTCAGCGGGAGGAGCTGCGCGCCCGGCTGCACGTGCGCCGCCGCCCCTCCCCCACCGCAGGCATCGCTCCGGCCGCATCGGCGGGCTTCGTCGAGCAGGTCTGACGGCGCCTGGTCCCAGTCGACTCTCCCCATCGACAATCAACCGCCTGCTTCGCGACGACGCAGTGAGTGCTACTGGCTCACTGCGTCGTCGTCATGCGGGCCGATCCGGTTGCGGTGATGGTGAAGCCCTCGGCCGGGATGATTCCCCAGGGCAGGAAGGGCGGACGGGAACGCGCCTGCAGCGTCACCACAGCGGTCTGGCTGTCCGCGGCACGAGCGCTGACGATCGTGACACCCGCCGGCCCGACGGCGGTGGGCTGAGCGGACAGGTCGGCAGCGGCACCGATTCGCACCTGTGCATCAGTCAGAGCGGCGGGCGCCGTATCTGTTCCGTCTCCCCCGTAGTACGGGTCCTCGTCCATCCCATCGGCACCCGCGGCCGCGGCCGAGTCCGCCAAAGAGGTGAGGGTCTTCAGGTCGAGGTAGACGGCGCTCGCCGATGCCGCGACGAGCAGCAGGGCGAGGACGACGCATATGAGTCCGACGCCCAGCAGCAGCGTCTGCCCGCTCTCCTCTTGCCTCAGGTGACGTGCCAGGGCGCGAACTCGTCGAGGAGCTCCTCCGAGACCAGGCATCCTGCTCACTGCCCCTCCTTGCCCGGCAGGGTGACGGCCCGTTCGGTGTCCACGACGACGAGGTCGCGGCCGATCCCCAGGGAGGCGAATCCGGGCAGGTCGACTCCGACCGCGACCTTGACGATCGCGGCCCGCCCGCGAGCACAGCCATGGGCGCAGGTGACGGACAAGGAACCGGCCGGGTCGGCCTCGACGCCCTGATCGGACAGGGACAGCCCCACCGCCACCTGAGCCCTGTCCACAGCCGCTGGAGAGTCCTCGACCTCCAGGACCCGGGCGGCGGCGTCGGCCGCTGAAACGACGGCGAAGGTCGTGGCCTGTATCTGGGCGAGCGTGACCACGAGGTAGAGGACGGGCACGACCAGGACGGTGCTCCACCCGACGAACTCGACGATGGCGTTGCCCTCCTCCCGGTGCACGATCCTGCCCACTGCCCCAAGGGCTCCTCTGAGCCGGCCTGCGGCCCGCCGGCCCCGCCGTGCGACGTCCGGGCCGGATCGCGCTCCCGACAGACGCGGGGAGCGGCCCGCGCGGGTCCTTCGTGAAGCCACCAGAGATCACTTCTCCCGCACCAGGGAGGACTCGTCAACGGCATGACCCTTCACCGTCAGGGTCCCACCGGGCCCGAGGAGCCCCAGGACCGGGAGGGGTGCCGTCACCGTGACCTCAACGACCATCAGGTCCCCGGAGGGCACCCGCGAGACGGAGACGGCGTTCACGTAGCCACGGCGCAGCGCGGTGTCGGACAGGGCGCGTACCCGTTGCTGCGCCTCGGCCTCGGTACCCCCGACGAGAGCTGCTCGACGAGCCCCGTCACCGGCGGCGTCGATGAGGACGTTACGCGCGTAGACGCCCAGGGCCACCTGGAGAAGCGCCACAAACACGACGATGATGAGTGCGCCGACCATGACGAAGTCGACGACTGCCGAGCCCGACTCGCTCGAAGTGCGCACGTGGTTGCGGCACCGCCGGACCGCCGCGCCGCCCCGGGGCGGTGCCTGCCGGAGACGGCCGGCCCGGTCAGATCGCACTCGTCACCTTGGCGATGGCGTTGGTGAACACATCGGTCAGTGTGCTACCCGCAACCGTCCACAGGGCCACGACGAGGCCGGCGGTCATGAGCGTCACCAGCACCCAGCCGGGAACGTCGCCGCGCTCGTCACCCAGGTCGATCCGGTTCAGGCGGCCGGCCCACCACGACCTGGAGCAGGGACGAGACGAACGAGAAAAAGGGAAGATGCTGCGTTTCATGGCTGCTCCTTGTTGGCGGGAAAGGATCTGATCGACAGGACGATGTTCGAGAAGGTCTGAAAGTCTGAGAGGACGACGCCGGATGCACTCACACCCCCAGCCTGAGAACGAATAGTCCCGGGAACAGGGCGAAGACGACCGTGATCGGCAGGACGAGGAAGACCACGGGGACCATCTGGGCGATCTCGCGCCGGCCTCCTTCCTCCATGAGGGCCTGGCGCGCCGCCTCGCGCACGTCAGTGGCCTGGGAGCGCAGGACATCGGCAAGAGGTGTGCCGCGCTCAAGAGCCACGACGATCGCCTCGCACAGGCGGGTGACGTGAACAGAGCCCACCCGGCTCTCCATATGATCCAGGGCGGTGGACAGGACGGTGCCGGAACGGATGTCGGTCAGGGTGACGGCCAGCTCGTCGATGAGGTCACCACGCCCGAGCGCGACGACGCGCTCGATGGCGGCCACCGGCCCCTGACCGGCTCCCACGGCCAGGGCGAGGAGCTCGACGACGTCGGGCAGCTGGGCCTCGATCCGACAGAGACGTCTCGCCACGGCACGGCTGAGCCACCAGTCGCGGGCGGCCGCCCCGGCGACGGTGGCCATGGCGGACAGGACGACGAGTGCCGGCACGTTGAGGGACCTGACCAGGGCCACCAGGCCGCCGGCCGCCAGGACGAGCAGGAGCGCCGTCGTCGACCACAGGACCTGCTGGAGACGGAACTGGTCGAGACCAAGAGGTGAGCCGGAGCGCGTCAGGCGCCGACGGACCGAGTCGGCCGACGACCCCAGGGAGTCCAGCAGCCGACCGAGGTTGAGGACGCTCACCGCGGAGGCCATGAGCAGGCCGACGACGGTACGTCCGTCGGAGGTCAGCCCCGCCGGCGTGGTCAGAAGTCCCGAGGTGGTGGGCTGCCGGTGGACGTAGGGCTCCAGCCTGGCCATGAGAGTAGGGCGACGTCGGCGCACGGCCGAGATGACGGTCAGAACCCCCAGGGCCCCCACCAGACCCGCGAGCCCTCCGGTGAGCATAGCGTTCATCGAGTTCATCGCAGCATCCTCTCCTCCTCGGGGAGCCGTCCCAGGCGCAGCATGAGCCGGTAAGCGACGATCGAGACGACAGCCCCGGCCAGGAGGATGACGGCGCCGGAGGCGGAGGCGTAGGCGACTGCCGCCTGAGGACGGGTGGACAGCAGCGCCAGGACGAGCCAGGGGGCCGCGACCGCGACCTTGGCACCGTTGACCGTCCAGGACTGACGGGCCTCAAGCTCTCCACGAGTGCGCATGTCCTCGCGCAGCATCTGCGACAGGGCGCGCAGCAGCGTACCTAGGTCGGTGCCGCCGACCTCGTGAGCCAGGCGCAGGGCCTCGACGATCCGGTCGGCGACGGGGTCGGCGAAGCGGGCCTTGAGCCGGTCCAGGGAGTCATCGAAGCGAGCGGTGGCTGCGTAGTCGGTGGCGAAGGCCCGGAACTGAGGGCGAACGGCCTCCGGGCCGCGTTCACCGAGGTTGGTCAGCGCCTCAGGCAGGCTCATGCCGGCACGAACCCCGGAGACGAGGGTGTCAACGGCCTCCGGCCACACCTCGCGCAGGCGGGTGCGGCGGGCGCGTGCCCGGGAGGAGATGACGAGGAAGGGAACCACGGTGAAGATGCTCGCGAAGGAGACGGCGACCGGCCATGCCCGCGACATCCCCAGGAAGACCAGTCCGACGAGCAGCCCCAGCCCGATCGAGCCCAGGACGAACATCGTGGGACTGGTACGGCCGGCGCCTGCCTGCACCAGGATGTCGGCCAGAAGCCGGGACCGCCTCGAGCGCCACTGGGGCGGGTCGGAGGTGCATGCCATCCAAATGAGGAGAATACCCACTCCCCCGAGGAGTCCGGCGAAGGCGCCCATCAGTGGACCTCCTTACCTGCGGGAGGGCGGCCGCTCAGCAGAGCCGCAAGGTCGTGGCCGGCACGGCTGAAGCGCTCAGCACCGCTGGGAACCCCCGCACCGCGTATGAGGTTTCCAGCGGGATCGCGATGGTAGACGTCGGCGAGCTCGATGACTCCGTTCTCCACCCGCCCCGACAGGGCGGCGACCTCTCTGACGGTACGGCGCCCGTGGCGGTCCAGGTCCAGATGGACCACGAGGTCAATGGCTCCGGCGACGGTGGGAACCACGAAGGCACTGGAGACGTTCTCGCCCGCGAGCAGTGGTAACGTGCAAATCTTGATGACAGCCTCGCGTGCGGAGTTGGCGTGGATCGTGCACATGGCTGGGAGCCCTGAGTTCGTGGCTATCAGCAGGTCCAGGGCCTCGGCCTCGCGCACTTCTCCGATGATGAGACGGTCGGGGCGCATGCGCAGAGCCTCCTTGACCAGACGGCGCAGGCTGATCTCACCGACGCCCTCAAGGTTGGGCGGCCGGGTCTGCATGGCCACGCAGTCCCGGTTCCTCAGAGCCAGCTCGAAGACCTCCTCGCAGGAGATGACCCTCTGACCCCCGGGGATGGCGCCGGCGAGGGCTCTTACCATGGTGGTCTTCCCGGCCTGGGTGGCGCCCGAGACCAGGATGTTGAGGCCGGACTGAACGCAGGCGTCCAGGAAGGCCGCGACCTGGCTGGTCAGCGAGCCCATGCGCACCAGGTCGCTGGTGCGCGAGGCCCGGGAGGTGTGCTTGCGGATGTTGACCGCCCAGTGCTGGGAGGTGATGGGCGGGATGACGACGTGAAGACGCTCGCCACCCGGCAGCTGGGCGTCGACGAAGGGGCTGGACAGATCCAGACGGCGCCCGGAGGCCCGCAGCATCCGTTCGACCAGAACCGTGAGATCCTCGCTCTCCAGGATCGTGGTAGTCAGTTCCGGACGCCCGGAACGGGCGATGAAGACGCGTCCGGGGGCGTTGACCCAGATCTCCTCAATGGACTCGTCGTCGAGGTAGCCCTGAAGGGGCCCCAGGCCGGCCATGGAGTCGAGTACGTGGGAGCGTGCTCCGGCGGGGTCAATGAGCAGCGGAACGACTCCGGCGTCGGAACGGCGCAGGTAGTCGTCCTCGGCCTCGGTGACGAGCCGTTCGAGGGCGGAGGTGTCCGTGAGCGGGTCGATCCCGCGAGCGCGAACCAGCTCGCGAACCTCCGTCAGGAGGAGGTCGGCAGCGTCCATGTTGCCTCTCAGCGCGTGTCTGTGTGAACGGGACGAGTAGGGGGTGAACGAGGATGACCGCGGGGCTCAGGGACTCGGCGATGAACTCCTACGCACCGGACGGTCGGTGACCGTTGTCACGTACAAACTCTAGGCCACCTGTTCGTGAAATAGCCACCACCTCGGCAGTCCCTGTGGATAACTCGGGATCGCTCGAAAGCCGTTGCATCCTCACCGGCTCAGATCCCGTGGCCTTCAACGTTTGCCGCCAGCGGACGGGCGCGGCTGTCCTGCGAAATATAGGACCTGTCGCCTACGGTTGGACCATGTCACAGCCTCCGCAGCCCCCGGACGCCCCCGGCACCACAGACGTCGATGCTGATGTTGACAGTCCCAGCGACGCGGCGGCCTGCGACGTCGAACGGGCCGCGGCTCCGACTGCCGGCAACCCCGACGATCACCATGAGCGTCACAACCAGCACCGCAATGGGCGCCATGGTGGACAGCGTGGCGAGCACCGGGAGACTTCGCGCAGGGAGTACCGGGCTCCTGTAGTCGTCGCCCCGGCACCCGGTACATCGGCAGGTCCCCCGCAGGCAGGCCGGCCGGCCCCGACGACCCAGCCCGCCTCGGAGTCCCGCCCTCATCACTCCGCCCTGGCCCTGGCCGCGATGGCGACCGTCGCTGTCGCCGGCCTCAACCCGGTTCGTCTGGCGCTGCCGCAGTCCGAGACTCCGGAGCGGCACATCACCGGAGTCATTGACACCCAGGGCCGGCACTGGGAGGTTCATGAAGCACGTACCGACGCCGTCGGCGCTTCCCTGGAGGCGGAGGCCGAGGTGCTGCGGCGCATCGGTCGGGTTGTCGACGACGGACGGCTCTCCTTCAACGTGCCCCGTGTCAGCGGGTCCCTGCGCCTGCAGGGCGCCCACATCCAGGTGCGCTCCCACGTGGAGGGCAAGCCGATCCCCGTCGAAACGCTCCGCCCGGGGCCGGGAATGTCAGCGGGACTGGGCAAGGCGCTGGGGGAGATCCACGAGTTGCCGACATCGGTGATCTCCGAGGCGGGCATGCCGGTCTACGACGCCGAGGAGGTGCGCCGGCGCTGGCTGAGCCTGCTGGACGACGCCGCCGCGACCGGCAAGACCCCGCCAACGCTGCTGGGGCGCTGGGAGCAGGCACTGGAGGACACCGCCCTGTGGCGCTTCCGTCCCAGCGTGGTCCACGGCGACCTCGCCGAGGAGAACGTGCTGGTGGCCGGCGGGGCCGTGGTAGCCGTGCGCGGCTGGACTCAGGCGCACGTGGGTGACCCGGCCGAGGACCTGGCCTGGGTGTACTCCTCGGCACCTGTGGACTGCCTGGACTCCATCGAGGACGCCTACGACATCGCCCGTACCGAGGGGGTTGATCGGCACTTTCGCGAGCGGGCCGAGCTGGTCAGTGAGCTCAGCCTGGCGCGCTGGCTGCTGCATGGGATCAGGACCGGGGACAAACCGATCATCAACGACGCGGTGGCGATGCTGGAGGACCTGGCCGCCCAGGTGGGCGACGCCCCGCTGGTGGAGCCGGCCACACCCCGGCTGGCACCGGTGCCCGGGGAGCGCGAGACCGCCGAGCCCGATGCCGTCACCAACCCGGTGGCGATGGTCCCGGTTGACGACGAGGATGACTAGGCCCACGTCGTGTCCCACCGGGATCAGGTCAGCGGATTGAGGCTCAGAAGCACCAGGAAGGCGAGTGCCCACACCAGGTTGACGATGTTGAACAGGGCTCCGTCCAGCAGCGGTTTGCCGGGGTAGGGCAGACGGGTCAGGGCATACCACGGGAGAGCCTGTACCGGTGGAGTCAGGAGCAGCGACCATCGGGGGAAGGCGGTGGCCCCGGAGCCCAGAGCGATGCAGACAAGGACCCAACCCAGCACCGTCAGCCCGATGGCGGGGATCCAGGCCTGCATGAGGAAGCGGTAGAGCCTGCGGGCATGCTCCAGGGCGGCAGGATCGGGCGCTTCGCCGTCCTGGTCTCCCTTACTCATCGTCTTGTCCGACACGTAGGTCCGGTAGGCCGCGTGCGCGCGCTCCGAGGCCAGCGCGAGTGGGTAGAAGGAGGCGTGGGCCAGGGGTGAGAGGCTGAACCCGATGCCGAGCAGCAGCACTCCTACCGTCCCGACCGGCGATCCGCGCAGCAGCACCCAGTGCGCGTAGAGGCCGGCGAGCATGAGCGGGACGGAGTAGTTGGCTACCAACGCGCCCCATCGCAGGCGGGGCTCGTTGATGCGCGTGTAGAAGGCGTAGGCGTCGTCTCCCATGAGATCGATGAAATCGCCGTGCTCGCTCCGGTCGGGCCGATGAAAACCGACGATGAGCGCATCACCGAGGATCCAGCACAAGGAGCTGATGAGGAAGGCGACGATCGACCAGGTCACCAGCATGCGGGATCTCCTTGCAACGTCGGACGCGAAGAGCGAGTACGCGGACCGTGAGCGGCTCTGCGTCTGATCGAGACGGCGAGTCACAGGCAGTCCTGAAGGTGACGTTAGCCCGGCTGCTCAGGCGGGGGAAGAGCCGTCATCTCGTTAGGTGATGGCGAGTCCGGTGTCAGGGCCGCCTCGATCTGCTCGAGGCTGAGCAGACCGGCCGCGGCCAGCTCGTCGACATGCCCCCCGGGATAGTCGACGTACACGTAGGCGGCACGCACTGAACCGGCGGAGATCCCCTGGGAAACCGCCCAGGCGTGGACGTAGACGCTGAGCTGGTCCACGGGGACCCGACGACGCCCGGTCTTCCAGTCGACGATGAGCCATCCGGACCCATCCAGGCGGCGGAAGACGGCGTCCATGCGGCAGCGCAGGGTGGTGGCACCGATGGTGATCTCCCGGTCGATCTCGGTGTCGACCAGAACGTAGTCGTCCAGGAGCGCCAGGTTCTCCACCGTCCCCAGCCAGCGCTCAACACGTTGCAGGTCCTGGGGGGCGAGGTTGTCGGGAACGCCGGCCTCCCCCAGCCCGAACAGGGTACCGCGGGCGCTCAGGCGCTGGGCGACGGCGTCGTGGAAGACGGTTCCGAGGCGGCCCGCGGCGCGGGGCTCGGGAGGCAGGGGGCGACGCAGGTCGAGGGTGAACCGCTGCCGGTCGGCGCGAAGGTCGTCCAGGCGGGTGGCGGCCAGATGCTCGGGCAGGCGGACAGTGGGGGTGGCGGATGCGGCTCGGGCGCGCTCGGCCAGGAGGAGCCCCGCCTCGACCTGCCAGCGTCGCACTGTCTCATCAACCGTCTCCGGCCCGGGTCCGGGGAAGGCCGGCTCGGTGCCAGCAGGAGCCGATTCGGTGGGGCTGATCTTACTCATGGCGACCGCGACCTGGGAGGCGGCCGCGTGCCGAGCTCGTCTCAGGCTGGTGGCCCGGGCCGTGAGCGATTCCTCGCCACTGCCGGCTCCCCCGGCGCCAGCCCCCCTGGTGTCCCATGCCTCGGCGTCGAGCGGCCAGATCCCCACCTGGGTCAAGGCGGTCAACGGGTTGGGCCGGGACTCGTCGAAGTCGACCCAACCGTCTCCGTAGGAGGCCAGCAGGTCGCGGCGCTGGAGCTCGGTGAGGAATCGTGAGGGCCGGCGCGGCTTGGAGGCGGTCTTGGACAG
>ERZ773070.574-NODE-574-length-26643-cov-3.303520_pt1 | contig 26643 bp, 29 predicted proteins | sample MGYA00580618_ERZ773070 | MGnify/ENA primary metagenome ERZ773070 (study PRJEB29015, sample SAMEA2738023) | human oral metagenome | biome: human oral; feature: human-associated habitat; material: dental | place: China | collected 2019 ... | reverse complement strand
GATCACTTGCGCAACTAAGCGTTCATGTGGAGGATGCAAGGCACAGCCCCTCTACTCAATATGCAGCGGCTCTTTCTGCGTCGGCGGCGGGAATGCGCGGTCAATCGCGGCGCAGTCCTCCTCTGTGAGATCAAACACATCCGCACCCGCATTGCTGACGGCGTGCTCGCGCCGCCCCGTGCGCGGAATGGCAATCGTATTCCCGTCGCGACATGCCCACGCGAGTGCGATCTGCGCCGGTGTCGCGCCGTACTTCGCCGCAAGCTCTCCGAGCACACTGCTCCCGAGGAGGTCGCAGCCGAGCCGCCCCACCTGCGCGAGCGGGCAGTACGCCATCAGCGCGACACGATGCGCCCGCATCCACGGGAGGAGGCTGTAGTCGATGCCGCGCGAACCCATGTGGTAGAGCACCTGATTCACCGCGCAGTTCGTGCCGCCATCAATCCGCCACAGCTCCTCCATATCTGCAGTATCAAGGTTCGACACGCCCCACGCGCGGATCTTGCCCGCTGCACGCGCCTCCTCCATCGCCGCGACCATCTCCGCAAGCGGCCGCTCACCGCGCCAGTGATAGAGATAGAGATCGAGGTAGTCCGTCCCGAGGTGGGAGAGACTGCGGTCGAGCGACTGCATGAGACGCGCGCCGTACGCGTTCGAGGGAACAACTTTCGACACGAGGAAGAGTGAACTTCGGTCGTAGGGCTGAATCGCCTCTCCGACCAATTTCTCTGAGCGTCCGTTTCCATACATCTCTGCCGTATCAATAAGAATCATGCCCGCCTCGATCCCTGCGCGCAGGGCCTCGATCTCCCGTGCACGCGTTTCGGCGGAGTCCCCAAGATACCATGTCCCCTGCCCGAGCGCGGGGACAGATGCCCCGCTTGACAGCTTGACCATGTGTTTCATCCAGTCACCATCCTTGCTGATTGACCGTTTTAAAACCTCCGCTGTTCATGCAGGGCTTTGCTCAGTCCTCCAGCATCGCCCACGCACGATTCAGACATCTTTTAGTATTCGCCAAAACGATGTCTTCATCCTCCTCCGGGGTCGGCTGAACTTCCATCGAAAGGACAAGAGGATCATCCGCACGGAAGAACCCCTCCTCCTTGAGCACTCTGAGATAGTCATAGAGCTCCTCAACATCATTCGCGCTCCCTGGATAGCCGAAGCGCTGATGCAGATCGCCATAGCCCTTTGCCGCGGGATCGGCTACGGCGTTGCCGAAGTGGAGATGCGTGATGTACGGGCGACAGGTGCGAATGACATCTGCCGAGGTCTCATGGCAGATCGGGAAATGAGAGAGGTCGATCAAAAGGCCGAAGTTCGGACAGTGCGTGCGCACATCGGCCGCAAATCTTGCCGCAAGCGGTGCAGGCCCGATGAGTGCTGCCTTATCTACGTCATAGTCAAAGATCTCAAGCTCGACATTCATGTTTTTCTTTGCAGCGTAACGGCAGACATTCACCGTCGTTTTGAGAAGCTGTGCGTATGCTTCCTCCTTCGTTTCCTCGCTCCATTTTCCTGCGAGGAAGGCGATGCCGCCAGCGCCAAAGTACTCCGCATCATCCACCGCCTCAATGAGGGTAGCCTCCGCCTTGGAGCGTCCTGCCTCATCAAGATCATTGGGATTCAGCTTTGGACCAAGGAGACGCGGCTGCGCACCATAGCAGACCTTCAGATGCGAGGTTTCAAGGATTTGTTTCAGTGCGACACGCTCTTCCTCACTATCACAGCTCTTGATCTCGATCGCATCAAAAAAATCGTCGCATGCGATCTTCTTTGCTGCCTCGAGCGCATTAAGGCGCGGGAAACTCATCCAACGAATCGTACCTACCTTGAAATATTTATGAATGGATTCTCTCATGGTTATATCCTCCTTATCCCGTCTTCTTCTACTTCGTTTTGCGTGCGATGACGATATTTGCCTTCGCCGCAAGAGCCTCTGGTGTATAGCCATATTTTGCAAGCAACGCCTCGTAGTCACCCGACTCCGCGTAGCTAGTCGCACCGATGCCGTCTGCAGGTACGGGGCAAAGGCGCGCAAGTGCTTCCGTCACAGCACCGTAGAGGCCCCCACAGATGCTGTGCTCCTCAAAGGTGACGACAGCCCCTGTTTTCTTCGCACTTGCCGCAAGCAGCTCCTCATCGAGCGGCTTAACCGTATGCATATCAATGACCTCCGCTGACACACCTGCACCAGCAAGTAAATCTGCCGCCGCAAGAGCCTTGCCAAGCAGTGTTCCCGTGACAACAATCGTGACATCCGAACCTTCACGCACGCGAATGCCCTTTCCAATGCCGAAGTCCAGCGCCTCCTCATAGATCACGGGTGCCGCTGCGCGGCTGAGCCGCATATAGACGGGCCCCTCATATGCCGCCGCCGCACGTACCGCCTTTCCCGTCATCACGGCATCGGACGGTGTCAAAACAACCATGCCTGGAATCGCACGGGTAAAGGAGATGTCCGTGATTGCATGATGACTCGCGCCATCATAGGAGTCCGAAAGCCCCACATAGGTACCTGCAAGTTTGACGTTCATATGATCGTAGCCAACCATCGAAAGAATTGGATCGGATGCACGTGTCGAAAGGAACGCCGAAAAGGTGTTGACAAACGGAATGAGACCTGCACGTGCCATACCAACAGCCATATTGACCATGTTCAGCTCACTGATTCCGACCTGAAAATAGCGGTTTGGAAACTCCTTGCCAAAGACAGCACTTTTGGTCGAGCCGCCCACATCCGCCTCAAGCGCGACAACGCGCTCATTCTCAGCGCCGAGGCTCTTCAGGGCATCGCCGTAGGCATCCCGAATTGCAATCTTCTTCATGCTTTCCCCTCCAGTTCCCCCTTCGCGGCGGCATAATCCGTGTCGCTGATCGCCTTGCCGTGCCAAGTGTTCTTACCCTCCATAAAAGAGATGCCCTTACCCTTGACCGTGTTTGCAAGGATGATGGAGGGCGAGCCTTTATGCGCCTGCACGCGGCGTACCGTCTCCTCGAAGTCCGTGACCGAATGTCCGTCGCAGGTAAAGACCTCCCAACCGAACGCCCGCCATTTCGCTGCCACGTCGCCGAGCGGCATGATCTCCTCGACCGTGCCGTCGAGTTGGACGCCGTTGTAGTCAAGAATGGCGATGAGGTGATCTGCCTTGAACTTCGCGGCTGCCATCGCCGCCTCCCAGATCGCGCCCTCCTCGATCTCGCCGTCGCCGAGCAGGACGTAGGTGTAGGAGTCATGCCCCTGCAGACGGTCGCCGAGCATGATGCCAAGCCCCGCGCCAAGCCCGAGCCCCAACGGCCCTGTCGAAAACTCCACGCCGGGGAGTTTGTGCGCGCAGGGATGTCCCTGCAGGCGGCTGCCCAACTGGCGGAGCGTCTTCATCTCCTCCTTCGGGAAGTACCCCTTCTCTGCGAGGTTGATGTAGAGCATGGGTGCCGCGTGTCCCTTCGAGAGAACGAAGTGATCGCGCCCCTTCATCTCCGGATTCTTCGGATCGATGGTCATAATGTCCTGATAGAGTGTCGTAACGATTTCGCAGCAGGAGAGCGAGCCGCCCGGATGTCCGGTCTGAATCGCGTGCAGCACGTCGATCAGCTCAACGCGGAATCTCCGGCACAGCGCCTCCAGTTCTGCCTTGCGCGTATTTGTCATAATTTCCTCCCGATCTATTCTCTGACTTCCAGTCGTTCCTTCACCTGCGCGATGCACAGCGCAGGGCTCGCGAGTGTGGGGACGCCCGTCGCCGCCTCGATCGCTGCGCGGCATCGTGCCATCGATCCCTGCGCCAGCACAATGCAGTCATAGTCCCGCACGTCTGCAAGTGCCTCCGTGAGGAGACGGTCATGCTCCGCTGGATCGTTCGCCTGCATCGCCCGAAAGGCGGGTTCGACGACCATGCGCTCTACCGTAACCGAACGACCAAGCGCCGCCGCATTCTCCACGATCTTCTCTGCGGACGCCGCAATCGTGCTGCCCGCTGTCGCCACAACGAGGACACGATCGCCATAGGTCAATGCTTTCTCGAGCATCGCCTCATCCATAGCGAGTACGGGTACGCCGATGAGGGGGCGCAGGAGCGGCAGATGCGGCGTGAGCGTCGAGCAGGTCACGACGACGAGCTCCGCGCCCGTCTCGGCGCAGCGCTCGAGGTCATGCAGCAGTCGCCGCTGATGCGCGCGTGTAAATGCGCCGACATCATTCGGGTCGAGCGACAGGAACTGATCCCAGAGATTGTAGACCTTGACCTCCACCGCGAGCGCCGCCCGCAGTTCCCCCTCAAACGAGGCGGCGACCGGCAGCACCGTATGGAGCAGTGCAATCTTTCTCATCACGTCTCTCCGTACACGCGCCGCAGGATGGGGCGCAGGTGCTCTGCCGCCCCTCTGGCGGCCCCCTTCATATCGGGGATCTGGTAGATCTCCGTTGTGAATGCGCCGTCGTAGCCGGTCTCATGGAACGTCCGCAGGATCTTCTCAAAATCCAAACCGCAGTGTCCAGGATAGCGGCGATTATTGTCCGCCAGATGAACGTGAATGTTATAGTCACTGTACCTGCGGATCGCAGCAAAGAGATCCTTTTCCTCCAGATTCAGGTGGAACACATCCATCATCAGGCGGAAGTTCGGACGATCGACGCGATCCACCATCGCCGCAGCCTCCGCGAGCGTATTGATGAAGTTCGTCTGCATGATCGTCACGGACTCGAGTGCGATGTCCACGCCCTTTGGCGCCGCATAGTCCGCGATCGTACGGAACGCCTCCACGGCGTATGCCTCCGTTTCCTCCTTTGTCAGCTCCCTGCGGTACTGCCCGCGGATACGTCCGATGTTGATCTTCGCATTGAGCGCCGCCGCAAAGTCAATGATCTCCTTCGTGCGGCGCAGCGCCTCCGCGCGCCGTTCGGTGTCGGGATCTGTGTAGCTCAGACCGAGCTGCCCGAAGATCTCGCCCGTACAGACGAGGACAACCTTGAGTCCGTATGCCTCTTCGAGACGTTTGATCTCCTCCACGCTCAACACGGACGGATTCAGCGTCATAAACTCCACGCCGTCGTAGCCGAGCTCTGCGAGAGCCCGAAAGCTCTCCGCGAGCGGTCCCTGATACGCCGTGACATCATCCGATACAGCGACATCCGGCGTCGCCACCTGATAGCAAAGTCTCATATACTCCCCCCTCCATCCGCAGGCGCAGCATCCTCCGGTGCTGTGCCCATCTTCTGCATCTGATCCACGATCTTCAGCACGGCAAAAAGGACAGTCAGCACACAACCGATCAAAATAGCGACGTTGAGGAGATACAGGGGGTACTCCATGACGGTCGTGATCTCATTCGTCGTTATCTGCTTGGCAATGATCGCATACAGTTCGCGCACGAGCTCCACATGGATGACGAGCGCGAGCAGGTATTGGAAAATCTTCATGGAGCCGTAGACGCGCGGCCGTGACTTCACCCGCGTGCTGTCCTCGATCAGTGTAAGCGCGATGTGCTCATCCCGCAGAAAGACGACGGCAGACACAATGAAGATCATGCAGATATCAAGCAGCTTCAGTGCCTCATCCGTCCACGGAGCGGACAGCTGCAATACATTTCGCGCAAATACACCGTAGGTGGAGACGAGGATCATCGCCGTCCCGACCAAGCCAAAGATCGGCATCATGACGCGGCGTACGCGCCGTGAAAATGTGTCCATCCTGCGTGCCCTCCTCTCTTCAGCCTCATTCTTCTACTACGGCGATAACCCGCACCTGACTGCCGTTCGCGTTCTGCGTTGGCAGAGGCAAGCATATGAGGGTACAGGTCGGACTGCCGATCTCCCAGAGATTCGTCATGTACTCCACCTGCAGGATCTCGCCCGCAACGAGCACATGATCGTGCACGGGCTGGTGGATCACCTGCCCCGGCTTGCGGTTTTTGATGAGGCGGATCTCATAGTCCTGCGCGAAGTCATAGCCGACGAGCTTCGGTTTGTAATCCTTGATCCAGACCGCTGCATCCTCTGTCAGGTAGCAGGAGTTATCCCAGTATGCTGCATCCTTCCAGCTGACCTTTCTGCCGCGGTCAGAGCGGATGAGCAGGCTGTCATAGTGCTTGTCACTGTGCCCCTCTGCCGCACGCTGGAGCATCTCAGCCGTGATGCCGTCGTTGTCCCCCACATAGGAGAGGTCGAGCACAAGACAGTCCGTCATACACCAGTCGGCAATTGGATAGTCACTCAGCGAGCGTCCGCCGTCCACGAAATGCAGGGGCGCGTCGATGTGCGTGAACCAATGGGATTCCAGATTGTACGATGTCACCTGCCACGGATCGCCCTTCGCAAAGGACATAATCTCCTCGAACTTGATCCCGTAGCGCCAGTGCTCCTCAATTGGAAGGGTCAGATCCACAATTCTTCTCATACGGTCCTCCTTCCCCCGAATGCCGCGGCTCGTGCCGCAGCATTCACTGTCCATCATCCTTTATTTGCGAATCAGATCGAGAATTGCCGTTCCGTTCGGCTTCGTGTAGAGCTCCCACGATGCCATTGCCTTATCCTGGAACGCCTTCTTATCCGGATTCTCCACGATCTTGCAGCCGTGATCCTTCAGTGTCTGGAGTGCCGTTGCCTGCTTCTCGTTCGTGATGGCGATCTGCTTCTCGCGCGCCCAGTCCGCCGCCTCCATGATGAGCTGCTGCTGCGAGGACGACAGTTTGTCAAAGGTCACTTTCGACATGGAGAGGAGGAGCGGCGTATAGGTTGCATCCGTCATCGTCACATAGGGCTGCACCTCGTAGAATTTACGCGCAACGATCTCATGCAGCGGGTTGTCCTGTGCCTGCACCGTGCCCTGCTGGAGCGCTGTGTAGAGTTCTGCCGCGTCGATCGTCGTCGCGGATGCGCCCGGTGTCGTACCGAGGGCAGCGTAGCTCGCCATGTGCGTATGGTTCTCCATCGTGCGGATCTTCATGCCTGCGAGATCTGCCGGCGTCTTGATCTCCTTCTTGTTGTTCGTCAGCTCGCGGAATCCATTCTCCCAGAAGGAGAGGCCGACGAGCCCCTTGTCTGACATCTTGGCAAAGACCGCCTGACAGGATGGGCTGGTACGCGCTGTCGCCGCACGCGCCGCATCGAGCCCCTCGAACAGGAACGGCAGCTGATAGACCTCCACATCGGGTACCAGCCCCGAGTAGTACGCCGTGCCGCAGACGCCGATGTCGATCGTGCCCTGCTGGAGCCCCTGCACCATCGAGGTCGCATCGCCGAGTGCCGTGTCGTAGAACACCTCTGCCTTGATCGTGCCGTTCGCGTTCTTGTTGATGTACTCCGCCATCAGCCCGAGCGCCTCGCCCGTCGGCGTGTTCTGCGGCAGTGAGCCGGCGAAGAGGGACATCTCTACATGCCCGCCCTCGACCTTGATCGCACTGGTCGGGATGCTCTTATCTACCTGCGAGGCTGCTGCCGGGGTCTTGTCCGCGCTCTTTTCGGGCGCAGAGCCGACGTCGCCGCAGCCCGTGAGTGCCATCGTTCCGATTGCGAGCGCCGCCAGCGCTCCCAGAATCCGTTTTTTCAGCATGATATTCTCTCCTTTGCAAATAGGCAGTGCGCTACCGAAGTACCGCCGGTAATATGGTCGAAATCACAGGGAAGAATAAGAGGATGAGGAGTCCTGTGAGCGATGCGCCCAGCAGCACCCAGACATGCGGGATAATGCGATGGATGCCCTCGCCGCCGACGTTGCTCGCGACGAACAGATTGATGCCGACGGGCGGCGTGACAAGTCCGATACAGAGTGCGACCACCATGATGACACCGAAGTAGACGAGGTTGATGTGGTACTCCATCGCTGTTGGGACGAAGATGGGCGCAAAGATCAGCATGTTCGGCACCGCGTCGATGAAGCATCCCGCGATCAGGAGGATGAGGACGACCGCCAGCATGAAGACGAGCGGGCTGTCCACATTCGATACGAACCATGCCGCCACCTGCTGCGGGATGCTCACGCGCGTGAGCACCCAGCCGAAGATCTGCGTCGCCGCAACGATCAGCATGATGCTCGCCGCACTCGTGACGCCGGCGTAGACGACCCTCGGGATCTCGCGGAAGCGGAATCCCTTGTAGACGAACACGCCTATGATGAGGCAGTAGAAGCAACAGACGGCGGACGCCTCCGTCGGCGTGAAGACGCCGGAGTAGATGCCGCCGAGGATGATGAGCGGCGCGATCATCGCCCACACCGAGCTGTAGAAGCTGCGTGCGATCTCCCCGAAGGAGGCGCGTGTTGGTGTCCCGTGGTAGCCCTTGCGGATGCATAGGATCACCTGCGCCGTAAGGAGCACAGCGCCGAGGACGAGGCCCGGCAGGATACCCGCCATCAGCATATCGCCGACGGATGCCCCCGAGGCAACGGCATAGAGCACCATGAGGATGCTCGGAGGAATGATGGGGCCGAAGATGCCGGCAACCGCCTGCAGGGCACAAGCGAAGCCGCCGTCGTAGCCCTCCTTCTTCATCTCGGGGATCATGATGCCGCCGACCGCCGCCGTTGTGGCAGCGCCCGCGCCTGTCATCGCCGCAAAGATCATGCTCGCGAGCGTCGTGACGACCGCGAGGCCGCCCGGCAGATGCCCCACGAGTTTTTTCGCGAAGTCCACGATCTTCTGTGAGATGCCGCCCGACTGCATGAGGCTGCCCGCGATGATGAAGAATGGCACGGCGAGCAGTGTGAACGAGTCCACACCCTTTAGGATCTGCTGTACCACAATGATCATGGGCACCTTCGAGAACGCGACAATGTAGAGCATGGACGAGGCGATCAGCCCGTAGGCGATCGGGACACCGAGGAAGAGGAGTGCAAAAAACACTGCCATGACCAGCATCATTTCCATGTCAGTCAGCTCCTCCCCGTGCCATCATGTACCTGCACGCGCCATCTGCGCGCACATCTTCACCGCATTCTCGAACGCCGCCGTATGCACGATATTCTTGCCCGCGATATCATACGCCGTGCCATGACCGCCCGTCACGATCGGTAGGGCAAATCCGCCCGCGATCGTAATCCCCTCATCGAACCCCACGACCTTCAGTGCGATCTGCCCCTGATCGTGGTACATCGTCACAACGCCGTCAAAGTCGCCACGAAACGCCTTGATAAAAAGTGTGTCCGAGGGGTACGGCCCCGTAATGCGATCTGTGTGATAGCGTTCATTCGCCGCAGCAATCGCAGGTGTGATCACGTCGATCTCCTCCCGCCCGCATGTACCGTTCTCCCCCGCATGCGGGTTGAGCGCAGCAACAGCAATCTTCGGCTGTACAACCCCCGCGTGGCGCAGCGTCGTATACATGAGTTCGATCGCCCGTCCGATGGATGTCGGTGTCAGATGTTCACTGACATCCTTCACCGGGATGTGGCTCGTCGTGCGCGTCGTCCACACCTTGCCCACGGCGTTGATCTCGCCGAAGGGCGCCGTGTGTCCGAGGAGATGCGCAATGTAGTGGTGCTCGCTCTCATAGTGCGAACCGTCCGCCTTTTCCATGCGCGGATCTTCCTTCAGCATTGCCTTATTGAAGGGGCCAAAGCAGAAGCCCGCGATTTTTCCCGCACGATAGAGTTCCACACCAAGATCCATTCCGTCCACATTAGCCGTGCCCGCCATCACAGTTGCGGTGGCGAACGGCACCTGTGCAGGATCACAGTTCCCTTGGTCAATCATTGGGATCTTGCCGCGTGCCTCTGCATCCTCTGCACATTCTATAAATGCCGTGGGATCGCCCGCACCAATCACCTGAAAGGCGCGCTGCAGCACACGATAGTCCCCGATAAGAAGAGGTCTGCAGTGTTCCGTCAAAAATCCGTTGACGACGAGCTTTGCCACAATCTCCGGGCCAACTCCCGCCGCATCTCCGAGAAGAATTCCAAGTACCGGCTTCGCCTTCATCGCTGCCCTCCCATCCTGCGGTGTCTCTGCACCACACAATGCCATTTATTTTGCGCCGATGGAGGCGAGGTAGTCCGCCTCGAACTTCGTCACATACTCCGTCGCCGCAGCGTGATCCATAAAATTATCAATCAGCATATACTTGCCAATGTAATCCTTCTTCCAAGTCTCGCTCGCAGCAACCTTCTTCATCTGATCGGACCAGTAGGCAACCGCCTCATCACTCATCGCCGCAGGACCCGCAATACCACGCCAGACAGGTACCTCGACATCCTGGTAGCTGCCGATCTCGCTGAGCTTTGGAGCATCGGCGAGGTTGCCGCCAAACCGCTCCTTCGAGAGTGCAAGTACGGGCTTTAGATCACCTGACGTGACATACTCCGAGGCAGCCGCCGGCTTCGCCATAACGAAGTCCACATGTCCGCCGAGCTGGGCGGTGATCGCTTCACTCGTGGAGTTGTAGGTAATGTAGTTCATCTGATCTTTCGTCAGTCCCAGTGCTGCGATCAGAGCTTCATAGGTCGCCACGTCGTCGCCCTTGCTGCCGCCAATGATGACCTGCGTACCTGCCTTCGCCGCCGCAATGGCATTAGTGAAGGCTGCAAACTTGGTATCAGCCCCCTTGAAGAGAAGCTGCTTGTCTACCGCCATGATCGCAATGATCTTGAAGTTCGCCGCACGATTCTTCGTATTCTTCACCATCGGCATAAGGTCACCACTATTGAAGGTGAGGAGCGTATAGTCCGCCTTCTTCCCCTTTGTCGTCGCAACATCGTTGCGGCCGACCTCACCAGCACCATCCGTCTTGTTCGCAACGACAATGGTCTGCCCGCCCACAAGATTATCCTTTGTGAGGATGTCTGAAATCTGGCGCGAGAAAATATCCGATCCGCCGCCCGGACTTGATGTGCAGCACCAGTTCACCGTCTCCTTTGGGGTGAACGACTTGCCGTCCGTGCTGCTTGTCTCCTTTCCTCCGCCGCAGCCTGTGAGCACTGCAGCGCCAAGCACGAGCGCTGCCGAGAGTGCCAAAATTTTTTTCATGGGAATAGCCTCCTTCAATATAAGTACACAACTTAGACTGCCTCCGGCTTCTTCCTGAACCTCCGAATCAATGCCCGAATGATCGGCGTCCCGACAAAGATCAGAAAGACGATTGTCAGCGCACAGGAAATCGGCCGCTGCACGAAAATATCAAGGCTCCCGCCCGACACAATGAACGCCTTGCGCATATTCGACTCAAGCAGTGAGGCGAGGACGAAGGAGAGAATCATCGGTGCGGTTGGGTACCCCGCTTTCGCAAGAAAATAGCAAACGATGCCGGAGATCAGCATGACGAGAACGCCGTACATCGAGAAACTCGAACTGTACGCCCCGACGACACAGATTGTGATAACCACAGGAATAAGAAACCGAATTGGCACTGTCAGAATTTTGATAAGAAATGGGATCACAGATACAGCAACGACGAGAGCAAAGATATTGGAGAAGAAGAGGGAGGCGATCAGCCCCCATGTGAAGTCCGGCTCATTGACAAAAAGTAAAGGCCCCGGGTTTAACCCCCACATCATGAGACCGCCAAGGAGTACCGCTCCGGTACCGGAGCCGGGAATACCAAGTGCAAGCAGTGGTGCAAACGCACCTGCGGCTGCTGCGTTGTTCGCTGCCTCAGATGCCGCGATGCCCTCTACGGCGCCTGTACCGAACGCGTCCTCACTCTTAAAGTGTTTGTTGAGCGAATAGCCGAGGAATGCTCCTGTCGTTGCACCCGCACCAGGCAAAACGCCAACAAAGGTACCGAGCGCCCCCGAACGCAGGGATGGCGGGATGAGCCGTCTCAGATCGTGCTTCGTCAGCAGCGAACCACGGATGCTCAACTTCATCGAAGGATCCACCGTCTGCGTCTTGTGCCGATCGTTTGCAATCTCGATCACCTGCGCAAAGCCGATCGCACCAATGATAAACGCCGTGAACGGGAGTCCGCCGAGCAGGTGGAGATTGTCGAAATCATAGCGAGGCACTCCCGAGAGGGTATCCATGCCGATGCAGGCAAGCAGGATGCCAACAATTGTGATAACAACCCCCTTGATTGGATTCTCCCCAACTAGCCATGTAATCGAGGTCATAGCTATGAGGAGCAGCACCGTCATCTCCGAGGGACCAAAGGCCAGGCCCACGCGTGCAAGCGCAGGACCAAGCATCGTCAAGATCAGGATTCCGATGGTGCCGCCGATGAAGGATGCCATATTTGCCGTAAAGAGTGCCTGTCCCGGGCGATGCCGCTTCGTTGCCATTGGGTAGCCGTCAAGAGCCGTACAGATTGCAGGCGAATCACCGGGGATATTCAGCAGAATCGCACTGAACGAACCACCGTACATATTAGAGTAGTAAACCGCACCGAGCATAATGATCGCCGTCGTCGGGTCAAACGCATATGTCAGCGGAAGGAGCAGCGCACATCCCGCGAGACTTCCAATGCCGGGCATCGCACCGACAATCAGACCAAGAACGGCACCTATGATTGCAGCAATGACATGCTCTGGCGTGAAAAACACGACAAAACCGTTCGCTAGATAGGTAATGACACTGCCTTCCATCCGTACTCACATCCTTTCTTTTTGAAACATTATACTGTTCCTTATATAAGCTCTTCAAAAATACCGAGCGGAAAATCCACTCCGAGCCACTCCTGAAATACCCCAAACGCGATCGCCATGCAGATGGCGAGTACAATGAGTGTATTCTTCCACGATTCCTTCTCGAGGATCTTCATCCACCAGAGGACAAAGAGCGCGCAGGCGGGGATCAGACCTATGACAAAGGCGAGAACCGCCACCCCGATTCCGCAGCCAACGATCAGCAGTTCGTCCCGCGTGTAAACAACTGCTGTAGTCTCACGAAAGCTCTGAAACAGTACCACAAGGCACATGACAAGCATGAGGATTGCCATGATCCCGGGGAAGAAGCCCGGCCCTGGTCCGTTCACCACATCCCAGAATCCAAGGTCACCAAACCCGATGATGGCAAAGAGCGCTGCAAACACTGCAAGTCCCAGTGCTGCAATCTGCCGCGAACCAAAATACTTCATTTGCGCGCCCCTCCTTTTTCTTTTTCAAAGATTCCTTTTACAGAACCGGTTCAATTTGAATCATTTCTTTTTGAATTTATCATAAAATATTCCTCAAATCAACGCAGTATAGTTCCATATTGAAACATTGCGAAAAATTATGAAGACACACAAAAAATCTCTATATGGACGAGATACGATTCATCCATATAGAGATTTTTAATCTCATTTGATTTTTATTCGTGATTTTTCAAAATGCGCCAGAGTGTCGTACGCCCGATGCCGAGACGCGCTGCTGTCCGTTCCTTATTGCCATGCTCCTCTGCAAGAACAGTACAGACAATTTCATAGGTCATCTCCTCAAGTGTCTGGTCTGGGCTCAGAGGAAGCTTTCCTGCTGCCGGCACATTTGCATGCTCCAGCTTTTCCTCCTTCGCCAGCACTACTTTCACCGTCTCCGCTGTAACATAGGCGTTCTCTGTAAGGAGTGCGATCTCACGCATGACCCAGTGCAGTTGATCGAGATTGCGCGGCCACGGGTACGCCGTCATGTGTGCCAACGCCTCCTGCGAAAATCCAACAATCTGCTTGCCAAACTTCATATTCATCTGATTCGTATAGAGTGCAAGGATGTTCGGCAGTTCCTCTATACGCTCACGCAGCGGCGGAAGAGGAAAAGCAATACAGCGATGTTCATTGAGAAGGATCGGGCGAATCTCTGCCTCTCGGGGACTGCCGAGTGTCATTGAAATCGTTACGCGGTTGCGCCGCAGGAACCCCGTCGTCTTTGCATACTGGAAAAAGAGCTGGACGTCCTGTGCGCCAAGTGTATCCAGATCCTTGAAATGGATCGCGGTGTCGATGACCGCAAACGGCGAATCGTCCGCAAGGAGCAGCTGCTCCCATTCCGGTGACCGCACGGCTGAGCAGTCCACGATGAAGAGTGGCTTTTCACAATAATCTCCCATGCGGTAGAGAAGCTTCGCTGTCTTATCCTTCCCCGTTCCCGGCTCCCCCAAAATCAGTAGGGGAACGGGAGATACCGCATATTTTTGAATCAATTCGAACGTCCTGCCTGTCATGTTTGCACTGTTGCGGTCATCGGTACTCTCTGTCTCATCCTCAATTGCCTGATAGATAGAGATATACTCTTTCGAAGAAAAGGCATTCGGTCGTCCCGAGATGCGCAAAAGAGTGTACTTCTCACCGTCGTGTACAAGTTTACGCGTCTTGATACTGTAAAGTTTGCCCCGAAACTTCTTCAAAAATTCCTGCCGTCCGCCGCCTGTCACGCGCGACGTGCTCAGTGCCTCGAGAAGGAGATCTCCGTTCTTCTCCTTTGAAATTGAAGATACTATGACGCTGCGATCCGGACCGTAGAGAATAACCGCCTCATCGTCATGCGTCAGCGCCTCCCGCAGCAATTCATTTTGCCGGTAGACCGCAACATTTGCACGAACGACACGCACTGCCTCATCAATGCCCGCAAAGATGCTCTCCATACTCGCCATTGAGAAGATTGCGTTCAGCCCAACCTTCTGTGCCGCCTGATAGCGCACACGGTCGCAGATTACAAGAGAAACGCCCTCCGCCTTCAGTCTGGCAATAACCGCCTCCGTTTCCTCCGGCTGCTCAATCGTCCGGATCTGAATATCCTTTTGCAGGATATCACATATGATGCGTGCATTCTTCGTCACATCGCCCACCCCGACGATCGCAAATTTGCCGACGTAGTGATCGAACATCTTGATGTCACGCAGCATATCCGAGATCGAAAATGGAATCGCAACTACAGGCAATCCGATCCGCTTGCGCAGAAGTTTCGCCGTGCCACCGCGTGAGAGAATGACATCAAACTCCTGATGTTCCATCATTTCCCGCGCAAGCCTGAGCCCTTCCTCCCAGTCTCCTACGCAGATCGTCAACTCGACCTCATCCGCGCGTACTGCTTTCGCTTCCTCCAGCAATCGCCGCATCCCTGCATAGGGCGCAATCGCAAGAATCCGAATTCGTTCACCTTTCCTGACCATGCAGCCTCTCCCTCTCCCAGTGGTCTGCCCCCCTAACGTTCTATCTGTAATTTTACACGAATATTCCACCTGATGAAAGCCCTAAATGATTTTCTTTTACAGTGGGAATTGTCAAGTCAAGTGCAACGGTTTCTTACAGAAGACCTCATAGGGCGTACGATAACCGAGGCATTTAGTGGACGCATATTTAGTTCATCAAAAACCTCTTGGATGCGCTCCTGCGAGATATCCGTAAGATCCTGTTCTTTCGGAAAATATTCACGCAGCAAGCCGTTTGTATTTTCATTTGTTCCCCTCTGCCAAGGCTGATGGGGCGGAGGGAAATAGAACTGTACTTGCAGAGGGATGTTACCTCAGCATGACGGGCAAATTCCATCCCACGATCCGGCGTGATAGTTTTTACGGGAAGCCTTCAGAGCGCACATATAATGACACGGCTGACTTCACGCGCGTTCTTCTTGTTCGCCTTGCCGCCAATGGCAAAGCGACTCTTTCGGTCGACAAGCGTAACAAGACATGCCCGCCCCGTTTTTCCTGCAACCGTGTCACCTTCCCAATCACCAAGTCGTCTCCGATGATATGCTGCGTGGGGACGAGCAGCAAGTTCGTTGCTGATACGAATTTTTCCACGACGCTCCGCATACCCTTTCGTATGGCGTGTTTTTCCCTTGTGGCCGTAGTTTTCGCACCACACCGCGCGCTCCATGCGACAGCTTCACATCATCAAACAGCCCTGCATAGATTCCCCGGTAGATCGTAGCGCAGCTGATGGATGCACCATGCTTTTCCAAACGCAAACGTCCTTCGATTCCTTCCGGCGACCATTGATGTTTGATGAATTTGTCTTTGACGAGAGCAAGTAGGTCAGGATTGTCCAGCTTTTTGTGTGGACGGCATTTCTTGCGACGTGTACGATACCGTTTATGCGCGATTGCAGGAATATATAAGGCATCCCTGCCGTTGCGCCGTAGTTCTCTTGAAATGGTTGCCTTGGAACGTCCGAGCGCTTTGGCAATTACCGAGAGATTTTTGCCCTGCGCGCGAAAAAACGATATCTTTTCTCGCTCAATTAGTGTAAGATGCTGGTAGTGGCACATTAGGATACTCCTTGATCAATGTGGTCTTTGCAAACACCATTGTATCAGTTTCCTATGTGTCACGTTTTCTTTTTTTACTGCTTGTTGCACTTAGATTGTAAATTCAAGGGCTTAAAAAGCCCCCATATCATGAAATAGCAAAGATTTTTACTTTCTCGCCAAGCATTTAATCTCCCATGTAAATATCATGGGACTCGGCACGTGGTATGCACTTCCTGTAACCTTATTCCAAAACAACTTATTTCGAATATATGCTTTCAAAAGGATGCCCTTAACGACCTTTTTCCAACCTTTCGAATTTCCAACCCCATCAACATCAAGAAACTCAATATTTGTAAAGCCGGCCTCACGCAGTACATAGAGCAAGCTCCCCGCTATAAAAAGCGTATAGTGCGTAAAATCCTCATATGCCCAGTAACAATCTGTATTCGATTGTGCATTCGGCATCATAATACGATTTCAATTCACCCTACCTCAGGTCGCAAAAAGCCCCATCATGAGGATGTTAATATCCAATGTATTTTATATACTCCTCAACATCATGTGTTTTTTTATAGTGCTTTTTCAGCCATTCTATTGGTTTATCCCACCATTTATCATGTAATAAAATTTTTATCTGCTCTTCTGTAAAACGATAGTGGATGACTTTTGTAGGCACTCCCCCCACAATAGCGTATGGCGGCACATCTCGATTCACAACAGCCCCTGCTGCAACAATTGCGCCATCCCCTATCGTTACACCATCACATATATATACGTTAGCACCAATCCAAACATCATTACCTATTTTGATTTTCTTTACTTCCTCAAAATAAGTCCTGTCTGCAAACGTTATCTGCGCCTGCTTTTGGGTCGAAAAAAAAGCCGGATGCGTAGACAAAAATTTCCGCGTAGGATGCATGCCATAACCTATCGTGACATGTGGTCCTATGGAGCAAAATCTGCCAATATCTGCATTATTTATCACGCTATGATTTGCAATATATGTACAGCGTCCAATCTTGGCATTCCACACAGAAACGTACATATAAAATGTTACATATTCCTCAATGTCGCATTGAGATGCATATGTACCATATAATATTTGTACGGTAGGATATTTGCGTTTTAGGTGGTAAGCATTCTTCATCCATCGCACGCCTTCCAATGGGTTATGTTTTATCCATTCCTTAAAAAGTTCCTTGACCATACTGCTTTCCATCCAATCCTCGTAGTGCAAAGAATCAAGTTCTCCATGCATCTATATTCGCTCTCGGAAATGCGTCAATAAATGAGTTTGGCGTAATATTATAGATATTTGCATGAAAACATGCTGTCATTTCAGCTACTTCCTCATATCCCCGAAACATCAGCGCAAGTTTTTCCAACACATCCCCTATATGATCAGGTTGGTCCGTTTGATCTAAAAAAATTTCGTTTTCCTTGTTTTCATCATAGAAATGTCCCGGTTTATATCGTACAAAATTCTTGTCATCAACATACATCGTTTTAGCCCAATCATGTTCTCCCCCAATCAAATATATATTAGAATACCCAAGAAAGAGTGATAGAAAAAGCGATGCCACGAGTACATTTTGGCTATGCGGCATACAAAGCCCCCTGCACATTAAAAAAATCTTCATGCTATGAAATCCGACAAAAGATACTAGTGGAATGTACGTAAGTTTTATATTTTTATTAGCCTTCATCTCTTTGGAAAAATCACTGTGTTTCACATAATGTGGAACATATAGATACAATGGCCAGTTCGTCTTTTCCAGTAAAGATGCTTTCGTCTGTAAAACCTCTTTTTGGGCGTGCTTCGGCAAATCTTCTACACGAAAGTAAAGGGGATCGATCAGCACACAATATCTTGGCTTTATCACAGAAAACCACTCTGTATTCAAAAAGCTATTGACACACAAAACATCCTTATATTGGATATCTTCCACATTTTTTTTTAAAAAACCAACTGTTGAGATTCCATTTCCCAAAACGAAAAGATCCGCTTTTTCACTACTCTTCCTTACAATTCTAGAATGCACACGTATAATATTCATGACCCCAAGCAATGATTTGATAACCATACAACTATTGTGTATAACCTTTCCCAGCATACACAGCCCTCCATACCGATAGAAGATCCCATACGAGGCCTCTGTCGATCTTCATCATATTACACCACTCAAACTTCACATATTAAAAACATATACCGGACTTGGGAAGCCTTTGATCTCAGGCAGGGAAATATCCCTATGCACAATATACGATTCATGGAATGAGTCTCCGTTGACTTTATTGCGTTTATTATTCTTATATCAAACAGGTGTTATTCATACTATTTTATTGCCAAGAAAGAAGCTATTTCAAGGTCTCCCGCAATTTATTTATCTGTGATTAATATACATATCAACTATACATCGTACGATATCTCTTTACATTGATATTATTAATCAACTGTAATTCTGGAAAAAGACCAAATCCTGGATCAAAGAATAGTATTTGTAAGTTGTCTTTTGATACATCACTTGCCGCATTCCATGTTGTTGTAGATCCCATTGTAATTAATACTGAAATACCTAGATGCTTTATAATCAATTCTGCCGGCAGATATGTCAGCAGTCTATTTTGAAAAAAATCCTCTAAAAAGATAGCATTTATTTTATATTGCTTACAAATGTTCAACATTTCATTTTTTTCGTTTTCTATCTCTTCTTTTTCCATGCCATCATCCCATGCAGGGTGGTATTTAATCAGCAAAACATCAAAATCGGTAGTTTCCTTCACTCTTGAAAGAATTTCATTGTATATATCTTTGCATATTAATGGAAAAGAGTTCGGTAAACTTTTTTTCTCACAACAAAAAGTAAATTCATACTCTGAATGAGAATATGGGAGAAAAAGCCCTATCTTCTTTCCTTTACATAACTTCTTGCTGCCCAAAAGGATATTTGATAAAAAAGCATTGGAAAAATCTTGGTAGTCGATTTGCTCAAACCAATCACCTGCCCTATGAAACATCGTATAACCACGTAAAGACGCTAGTGGTGCAATCATAGCTGGCACGCATACAATCTTGTTATATAAGATATTTTTTAATACATCACGAATTTTTTTTGTTTTATTATTCTCTTCATTCTTATGAAGCATCATTCTTCCCACAGACTCGAGTCCATGATCTATAAAGCGAATATTTTTAGGGGATACACCTGCCAATTGTATAATAGAGGAATAATAATCTCCGTAGAAGATCATATTTTGATAATCTCCCAATTGATCTAACAAGAATTTCTTTATTTTTCGCGACTGTTCGATTATTTTAAAAGCTTCATTGATTTTACGAAAATTTATAAAAAACATGCTCGGCGTTTGAAAGCTGAAAACATTTTTTACATTCATTTCCGTAACAATAATATTTATCATTGCACGCAAATATCTATCAGGAACCCATTGATCTTGTCCCCTTTTTTTAGGATGTTCCTCCAAGATAATATAATCTAAGGAGTTCTCTTGAAAAAGAATATCTAATACGATCGCTACATTTGTACAGTCGATAATTCCAACTTTTTTTCTCGAATCTTTTTTATCAGTCTCTCGCATACTTCTCGTACACATCCTTCTCCCCCCCTATGTTGACAAATGTAGTCTGCCACTTCTTTATTGTTCTCTGCTCCATCCGCTGGTACAGCTGAAAAAGCAACGCATTTCATCGCCGCAACATCATTGACGTCGTCTCCTATATAAGCAGATGTTTCGTAGGCGTATCGTGTATGCTCTTGAAAAAAACTATCAAGTTTTGCCTTTTTATCCTTGATCCCCATATAGCAAAACTCAACCTTCAGCTTCTTTGCACGGAAGGAAACAATCGGCGTATCCTCCGAAGTCAGAATCATCGTGGCAATGCCATGCTCTCGCAAAAGCTCAATTCCTTTTCCGTCACGTGTATTGAATTTTTTCCACTCATGACCTTGATCATCGTAATACATGCCACCATCTGTCAATGTCCCATCTACGTCAATGATGAGGAGATTGATCGTTTTCTGTTGCAAGCCTCGCCCCTCCTTCATATTGATAAAAGCACCTTTTTCCTCCTGGCATATATGAAATACCATGGCATGAGCAGCCCTCCTGATATCTGAAGGCGAACGTCATCCTTGGTTTGAACTGTATAGGTCTGCATTCGTGGTTGTTCTGGCTTTGGGATATCTATATCTATATCGAATCGCTTGTATCGAAAGTCTCCAAGCCAAGTGACTCTAAAAATTCCTTTACAAGCGGTAGTGAATATACATTGTAGTATCGTTTCCCATTCTCTCCCCAGCCTTCATCATTACGCTCATGATCATCCACAACGGTGTAAAAATTGATTTTCCCCTCATAAAACAATGATGTCAGCGCGATCCATTTTGGCTCCAGCTCAGCAAGCGCTCGCAATGGGTTCTTATAGTCTTTTAACACAAGTAAAGTCTGAAAACTCACAATCTCATCAAACTCTCCAATGTACTTCGGATCCATATCAAACCAATTTCCATATTCTATCGAAGCATTATCTCTCCCAATATGCTCAAGAGCAAGAAAATCCTTGTCATAATCAATACCTAGAATCTTTGAGGAGGGAAATCTCTTGGACATATAGAGGACGTTAGCCCCCTCCTCCACATGCCATGTCAAGAATATTTGACCTCTCTAGCACTTCAAATGTTTCTAGCCAATCCACAAATGCTACTGTGCTTCTTTTTGGAGATTCATACTGCTTTGTATGATATTCTAAATCCTTCATAAATATAGGCCTCTCCTTTACCAACTTGTTCTTCCACCGTCCACGACTACAGTCGAGCCAGTCATATAAGAAGATGCATCCGATATGAGATAAAGAATCGTACACACGTATTCATCTGGATGACTCATTCTTCCCATCGGTATACGCTTGCTCAATTTTTGGACAAACTCGTCGGGCTGCCCATTACTCAGACTCGCGGGGCACAGTGTATTCACCCGAATCCCCCTGTCCGCCCAGTAAGCAGACAGGTACTTCGTCAGTCCGATAATGCCGTGTTTGACGACGGAATACGATGCCGGCTTTACCATCTGTTCATCGTCTGAAAGCCCTTTTTTTCGATACACGCGCTGATCGGGCGCAATGATCCCATAGTCCGAAGAAATATTCAATATGATGCCATGTCCCTGTACTTCCATCTGTCTACCGAAAACTTGTGCACAGAGCATCGCTCCCGTTAGCCCCACGGCGATATCCTGTTCCCATACATCCAACGGGAAGTTATGAAAGCGCATTGCACCAAGATTGTTCGAGCCACCTTCCATCTTCGGGTTGTTCGCTGCATTGTTGATCAAAATATCGATATGTCCATATTTCTCGACAAGCTGCTCACAGATATTCTCTAAGCCTGTACGGTTCGTAATGTCGACAACCAACGTTTCTATTCGCACGTCTGAGCCATACTCCTCACGTAGGATGGAAACAATCCTTTCCATCCCGTCAGAAGCTATGTCGAGGAGCACAGGAATACCATCACCTTCGATGACAGCCTCGGCATGACGCCTTGCCAGCAACCCTCCACCCCCCGTGATCACACAAATACGATCTTTGATCTCAAATCGCTTTGTATATTTTGTTTTCATTATATTGCCTTTCTGCACATAGATATAAGTGTACGTGGGCTATTTATACTTCCGGATCAATTTCTTAAGAACTTCTGCCTTTTGCTTTGCGAGGTCAAGATCACGATAATTGGTCTTAAACTGCATGATCTTTTTCTGCACTCGTTCTGCATGTGGGCAGAGCCCTTCCTCGTAGTGGATATCCCCATAGACCGCAGGGAGACGCTTTTTAAATATCCCTTCTGCCATAACCGGTTCGAGGTAGGGAACGCTCCATGCGCCATAAAATCCGTCTCCTCCCATCTCGACATATTCCTTACGAAAATCTGCCCAGGGGATACCGATTGCCTCTTCACCATCATAAACAATACCCAAGGAATAATAGGTGTTGATTGTATCAGGGAGGTTCTCCTGTGCTGTCATGTACGGGCAATCGGCAATTGCCTCCATGAAAATCTTCGCGCTCTCCTGCCGAAGTCTTATGAATTCCTCGACGCGCTCTAACTGCGCCGATGCAACAGCAGCTGCAAATTCAGGCATGCGGTAGTTCCAACCGAGAGCGTCATGGCGCTTATATTTCGGATTTTGGAACATTTCCTTGTTTGTATAGCGTACGCGCCCTTCGTCAGCTTTGAGGTTTTTAAAGCCATGCCCGCCAATTTTGCGTGCCTTTTCTGCATATTCTTCGTTGTTCGTCAGGAGCATTCCGCCTTCTCCACAAGAAATATGTTTGGAGTTTTCAAAGCTAAAGCAAGAGATATCACCGATGGTACCGAGTGTCTTACCATGATACTGGCTCAATACAGCCTGTGCGTTGTCCTCAATGACAGCAATATGATGTGCCTTTGCGATACGCAAAATACGCTCATAGTCCGGGGATGCCCCGTAAAGAGCCACAACAATAACTGCCTTCGTCTTCGGTGTGATCTTTCTTTCAAAATCATCCGGATCTATCAAAAAAGTCTTTTCATCCACGTCTGCATAAACAGGGATAGCATTGGCATGAATTGTCGCCGTACTGTCCATAATAACGGTAACAGCAGGTGATATGACCTCATCACCCGGCTCTACGCCAACAGTTTCAAGTGCCATATGTAGTGCAGCCGTGCCGGAATTGACCGCAACGCCATAGCGCGTGCCAATCTTCTTGGCAAACGCCGCTTCCAGTCCATGCACCCAACTACCCATCGTAGCAGACCATGCCTGTCCTTCTAAAACATTTGCAAGATATTTAAGTTCGTTCCCAAGATATTTCGACGGATTTCTGATTTCATTCATGTCACTTACCCCTTTTCCTTAAGTACAAGATGCATTTTCGCCTGCTGATTAGCAAGAAATTCCTGCTGACGGCCAATGTTGATCTTTGCAATCTCCGGATGCTCGCGCAGATATTTGACAATATCCGCCAAATCAACGTCGTTCTCTTCGCATTGAAAATGTTCGAATATGTTCGTGTAGAATTCAAAGTCCTCCGGGTAGTCAAGCGTGCTGCGAATTTCGTCACTGAAGTATATGGCGGGTACATTTTCCAACACACCGGTATTAAACAGTCCCGAGTCCTTAAAATACGTCCACATCATCTCTGTGTCTTCCGACGCCTTGATCTCGCAGACTTTATCCAGCGCTTTTGCTGTAAAGGCATATGTAAACGCCCCGCAAATCAGACCTTGCGGAGCTTCAATGAAATCCAGCCCCCGTGTTTCGATTTGTTCAGCACCCATATCCAGCAACTTTGGTTCGCAAAAGAGATCATCTCCATCAAAGGTAACGATATAGTCTATACCAAACGCCTTCGCCGCTCCGTTCCAGCGCTCCAATTTATCATGTAAGGAGCCACGATAGACAAGTGCTCCATTTCGTTTTGCGATTTCTTCGATTTCATCATCGATGGGACGCGTCGTCGTGCAGACGATTACAGTATCAAAGTTTTTTGCCAGCTTTGCTCGCTTGATGATGAGTTCCATGACGGGATGACCCAAAATTTCTCGTACCGCTTTGTTTGGCAGACGGCTGGAGTCTTTCCGTATCGTGATAAATATCCCTTTTTTCATACTTAGCACCCTCTTAACTTCAAGCGGACTTTTTGCTCCTCCGCCCCCAACACACGCTCTCCCGTGCCCATCATCGTCTTAACCTCTGCAATACGACCACGAAGCATCCCCATAGCCGGCACAGTAAGGCTTGATGCCTGGTCTGTCCCCCACATGTGGTGTGAGAGCGTGACATGCCGCTCTATGACACATGCCCCCAATACGACGGCGGCAACCGTTGGCTCAAGATCCTGCTCATGTCCGCTGTATCCGACAAGGCAACGATAACGTTTTCTTAGTGTCGCAATCATCCTGAGGTTAATTTCATTGTACGGCGTCGGATAGCTGGAATTCGTATGCATGAGAATGAATCCACCCGTAGCCTCCTTCTCAAGAATCCCCACGGCATGGTCGATTTCTTCCCATGTACTCATGCCCGTCGACACGACAAGGGGTTTTCCGGATCTGGCCGCCTCAGATAAAAGTTCATCGTTCGTGAGTGTTGCCGATGCCATTTTGATGAACGGAACATCATACTTCAAAAGAAATCGCAAGCTCGGAATGTCCCATGGAGAGGCCGTCCAATCGATTGGTTTTTCCGCGCAATACGTCTTGATATAGCTATATTCGCTATCTCCAAATTCAACATGTTTTTTATACTCTAAGTAGGTCATGCGCCCCCATGGCGTATCGCGCATAACATTCTTTTGTGCCTCAGGAACAGCGATATCCGGCTCCCGTTTTTGGAATTTTACACAGTCCCATTGGCATGCATTTGCCGCATCCATGAGTTTCTTGGCAATCTGAAGATCTCCATTATGATTGATTCCGATTTCTGCAATCAAATATGGCTTAGATCCTTCTGTAATCATCTGATTTCCTAATTGAACGTTTTGTTTAATCATATAAATTAATCCCTTTCTGCAGAATACATCTACTTATAGCTCATGAAAGAGCTGCAAAGCCTGCTATGATGGTATCTGCCATGCCAAGACCTGCCAGTTTATCACCATATGCTTTATCCAATGCATCATCTTGCAAATATGTCCACACATGATGTCCACCAGGCTTTCCTTTTGCCAGCCAGTGCAGATGATTGGCAAGTGGGTAGCGCTGTACTTGTTCTATAAATACAACTTTAAATCCTGCCTGTTTCGCGAGTTCGGCAAGTGTTGCGTTGGTGTAAAGGTAGACATGGCAATGCCAGTATGTAAAATCAGCAAACGCACTCGACTGATAAAGCTTTAGCAAAGCATCATCTGCATTGGGGACTTCTAGAAGCAACATTCCTGACGGTACTAGATGTTTCTTCATTTCCGCAAGGTATGTAAGCGGATTTTCTAAATGCTCCAGCACATGAAATGCCGTAATTACGTCAAATTTTCCTGTATCTGCCAAGGACTTTTTGCAAACGATCCCCTCTTCATTGATCTGTCGGCGTATTTCCGCTTCCAGTTCGACCCCCTCTACATACTTCGCAATTTCTTTGGCTCGTAATAAGAAACCACCATCCCCACAACCAAAATCAAGAAGTGCTTTTCCTTCTATCATATTTTCTGCAAAAAGATAACGACGCTCATCATCTTTTCGTGTTGATATACGCAGATCTCCTATAAGTTCACCGGCACACTTTCGCATGCCTGAGTTTTCATAAAAGGACATACTATCGTCCATCGATTCGCTGAGACGAACGAGACCACATTTTGCACATTGGAGAACGTCGATATCATTGTGCCCTCCCCGTGTGCCTTTGTGCAATGTGATATACTCATCTGACTTGCAAAGGAAACATGTATCTAATTTCATACGAGCCTCCAAAAGCTTGCATCAAAAACTTTCTTTCGCTAGGTAATCTATCATGGACCATAGTCTAACGGCAAAACGAGTCGATCCGGTAGGTTGATTGTAAAATCATCGAATAAGATAACTCGGCTTTCCATTCGCAAAGCGGAATTTTCGAAGCTCCGGTTTCGATTCTCCAAAAAACTCATCTACTGCCCATGTCTCTCCACCAACTGTTCCATAGTCATCAAACGCCACGATGCCTCCTTTTACTACACGATCATAAAAGACTTCAAGAGCCTCTTTCGCTGGCTCATAGATATCGGTATCGATATGTAGGAGTGCAATCTTTAATTCGGGATGTTCCTCGACATACTGTCTGGCAGTTTCTAAAATATCGCCCTTCACCAGTTCGATATTACCGATCTTCTTATGTGAAAAACTTTGCAAGAGTTCTTCCTTCGTCAAAAATTCATTCTTCGTTTCTCGTACCCATGCTTCACGAAATTTCTGATCTGCCGTATTTTTTGCTTCCGGAAACTCACCAAAAACATCAAAACCAATAATTTTTCTGGAATTCTCTGTCTCAAGCAATTCTCGAAAACTGGCAAACTGAATAAGCGCCCCCCCACGAAAAACACCACATTCCACAATAGCACCAGGGAGATCCATAATTTTCTTATATAGTTCATAGTGCGATAGGATATTCCCTATGCGGCTAACCGATGAGGTCAGGTAAAATCCATTTTCATAGTCAAATGCCTTGCTTTCATCAAAACGGTTGATCATCTTTTTCTATCCTTTCTTCAATAAAGATTTTTCCCAATCATACTAACAACTATTCAGTCAGTCCACCACTTTCATCCAGCGCGCGGAACAATTCGGTATAGTGCCACTCTCACGGCATTGGCGTTTCCTATAGAACTTCAATTTTCCGCTCCTCGCCAAGATTTACACGCATCACCTCCCCTCCCTCGCTTGAATTACGCATCATCTAGTCACAGTATCTCTGTCCTCCCTCCCTCAAACCGCACCTTAAAATCACATTCTACCAGCGTACTCACACGGTGTGCGATCGCAATGATCGTGATCTGTCCTTTGAACTTCAGTATCGTATCCGTGAT
>ERZ773070.573-NODE-573-length-26698-cov-12.287805_pt1 | contig 26698 bp, 30 predicted proteins | sample MGYA00580618_ERZ773070 | MGnify/ENA primary metagenome ERZ773070 (study PRJEB29015, sample SAMEA2738023) | human oral metagenome | biome: human oral; feature: human-associated habitat; material: dental | place: China | collected 2019 ... | reverse complement strand
CTTCGCTGTCTTCATGGACTTCCGAACAATTCGACCCGCGCCTGAGCTGGGACGATGTGGCGCGCATTAAAGATTTATGGGGCGGCAAGCTGATTATTAAAGGCATTATGGAACCTGAAGATGCGGAAAAGGCAGCGAAAAGCGGAGCGGACGCATTGGTCGTTTCCAATCATGGCGGCCGTCAGCTTGACGATACTGTGTCTGCCATTAAGGCTTTGCCTGATGTGGTCAGTGCGGTGGGCAGCGACATCGAGGTTTGGATGGACAGCGGTATCCGCAGCGGTCAGGATATTTTGAAGGCTTGGGCTTTGGGTGCGAAAGGTACGATGATAGGCCGGGCGTTTCTGTATGGTTTGGGTGCGTATGGCGAAGAAGGCGTAACTCGTGCGCTGGAAATCCTGTATAAAGAAATGGATATTTCCATGGCGTTTACCGGTCACCGCAATATTCAAAATGTGGATTCCAGCATTTTGCGTTCCACACATTGGGCTCAAGATGAATTTTAATTTCTGAACATAAGAAAAGATGCTACTTTAAAAATCTAGCCCCATTTTGAGTAATTTTTATAATATATTGATTTTTATTGATATTTATTTTATGTAATTACGCAGGGCGCAAGCGTTTTGAGCTGTTTTTGCTTGACATTCAGGCAAAAACAGCTTTGTTATTTTATACAAACACTATGCAGATTTGTAGCGTTCAGGATTGTAAGGTTTTTGTGTTTTGTAAACGTGGTAAGCCACGACAAGAAGCTTACGCATAAGCGCACCTAATATCAGCATCTTTGGTTTATTCTTGGCTTTCAAACGTTTAACAAAATCGGGAAAGTAATTCCTGTTGAGCGCAACCATAGCAGGCATGAACAGGGCTGATTTTAGCCGTCTGTTTCCGTAGCGTGTCATGCTTGAACGACCTTTTACGCTAGTTCCTGATTCTTTTTGTTGCGGATTCAAGCCGGCAAAGGCGGTGAATTGATTGGCGGTTTTAAAATCACCGCTAAGTAAATAGTTTGTAAGTATGGCAGCTGTTAGTTTGCCAATGGCCGGAATGGTTTGCAGACGATCTGAAACAGCTTTCAAGTCTTGATTGCTATTTGTGATTGCCTGTATTTCTGCTTCGACTTGCTGAATGTGTTGATCCAATTCTTGTATTTGAGCATGATGGATTTTTCGAACAAATTCGTCTTTAGCTACTTTCAGCCTGTTCTTTTGGGCGGTCTTTTGGGTTTTAAGTTGATCATACAAAGCCAATAGGCGTTTCAAACGATAATGGCCAATGCTGATTTTTTGCCTAACAGGCAAATCTTTGGGCATGGCCGTATGGCAATATTCAGCAATCAACCTCGCATCTTGTTTGTCTGTTTTTGTGCGATGAAATCGGCTTTTGCCGTATTCGCTGATTTTGTAGGGGTTGATAACGGAAACGATGTAAAACTGGCCAATATAGTCGGCAACGTCTTCAAAGTAATTGCCGGTTGCTTCCATACAGATATGCAATTCACAGTCAAAACCGTCAAGCCAGGCTTTGAAGTTTTCAAAGCCATTGATACTGTTGTCAAACAGGGCTTGCTTGCGTTGACCGTTGACAATAGCGGCAGCGTCAAAGGTGTTTTGCGATATATCCAAACCGACAGCGTTTCTCATAATTTCCCTTACTATGCAGATTCACACTTTTATGTGTTCTTTGATGCTACTCAATTTTCAGACAACAAAAAAACGCCCTCTTCATCTTTTCTACAGTCTGATGACTTAGGCCGTTTCAAGATGGGCGTTTTTCGGTTCGGGTAGCTAATCCGAACCTGTAAGCCGTCTAAATAAAAGGGCTTACAGCTTCGGATAGTTTTCCTAGTATTCAAAGTAGCGGGCGTTCCCGCACCCCGTGCTACTTTTTACTATATTGATTCCGCCTTTAGGGCTACATCAACACAGTAAAAAGCAGCTTGATTAATTAGATCCGACAGTCCCTCCACGTTGTTGGAATTGCTCCCGTGCCTCTACATAACCGTCATACATTAAGTTTTGCGGAGATTTTCCGCCAAGTGCTAAAACTTGACTATTGCCGCTGGATTTAGCTTGGTTTTGTGGCTGTGTTGCTTGGGTAGTTTGGGTTTTATCTTTGTAAGGGTTAAATGGCAAACCGTTACGCACGTAGTCTTTGCACATGGCTTTAGTTATTTCTTTTAAAGGTGTGCCTTGGGCGCTGTAACAAGTACAACCACTATTACCACCTTCAACGCAACCGGCGATGTATTCAAAGGTTTTAACTTGTCTTACATTGTCATAAATGGGTTTACTTTCAGGTTTTTCGGCTAGAGTAGGTACAAAATCTTTAGGCTTAAGATTTGAATTTATATCTTGTTGAATTTTAGGTTGATCAGTTTCATTGATTGCCTGCTGTTCACTTGCGGACAAATCAGAAACAGATTGAACTACTTCAGATTGACCGCTACCTTGTTTATAAATCTGATAGACGTTGTAACCTTTCCAAACCATAAAACCAAAAATAGCTACTAAAGCCCAAACAGCAAGTGGAATGTTCTTTTTAAACTTCTGATGCTGACTGGATGATTTATAGTATTTGAAGGCATCTTTTGGCGGCTTCCAGCTTGAAGATTCAACGCCTGTAACACCGGCAGGATTATCCAGGCTCGTTACACACTTATACCAAGAATACTGTTTCATACCCACGGCTTTACGCTCAAGGTGCGTATGTTTTGATACGAGATTACGGACAAATACGTCAAGCTGACTTGGATGCTGTGTCATCAAGATAACCGTATGGCCGTGGTGTCGCAGTTCGGTTAATTCTTGGATATAAGGTGGAACAGGACGACCGGAAGCGCGAACAGGATAGGTATAGTGAGCTTCATCTACAATCAAGACGGCGCCTTGAGGAATAATATCACGCAACGGTGCAGACATTATTTCTTCTTCAGTAAGTTCGTGGGCGTTGAATTTGCGTTTATCCAAACCGTCAATATGGCAGAAATAGAGCGGACGATCTACTTCAGTACCATCTTCAAGCTTCATTTTGAACAAGCCGTCTTCGTTGTTGAGAATCATTGATACCACACGCGAAGTCTTGCCAGTGCCCATATTCCCAGTAAACAAATAAATCATAACGCTACCTTGGCATAACAAAAGTTAATTTACTTAATGTATTCATTCCAATATAAAAACTGAATGCGCCGAATAAATAACCGAGACCTTGGCCAAAACCACCGATTAAAAGTAAATTAAGAATATCAGACGGCATGGAATTGATTGCATTTAGTGTGTAATCTTTAAATTTATTTAGAGCAATAATATAGCCTGCATATGTTACAAACGTCATGCCAGTAGCAATAATTATTCTGACAATTAGCATTTTGAGCAAAATTGCCAATAAAGGTATAAGACCTGCAAGTAATGGCATAAGTACCCCTTATTTCCTCAAAGACCCGAAAACAATAAACGCGGACATGATGATGAATCCGAGCAGAACAGCAAAACGGACTTTTTCCATGAAAACGCAAAGCGGTTCATAGCTGATTTGTACCGGTTTTCCCCAAATGTTGAAACTTTTGGGTTGAGGACAAACGCCGTTTGGCGGTAGGAAATCGTCTGACGACCATGTCCTATCATCGGTAGTTTGAGGAATACTTATAGCGTCAAACATTCCCTCTTCAGGCTTGCCCATTTTGTCACAGGCTAAAATGTCTGGAAAAAAATCACAAAGTAAGCCTTTTGATTCTTCTTTCTTGTCATCTTTTTTGTCATCTTTTTTATCTTCTTTTCTTTTATCTTTATCAGATGGATCATCATCCGGATCAGGTTTATCATCTGGACGTTTATCAGGATTACCATCTGGATCGGGTTTATCATCTGGCTTTTTATCAGGCTTTCCATCGGGATTAGGATCTGGATCAGGCTTAGTATTGGGTGCTTCAGATCCGCCCGGTGTTAAATCAGGACGTTGAGTTGTAGCAACATTAGCGGTCGTATTGCCGTTTGAATCTTGGCCGAAAGTTATAGTAACTTGAACCGGTTTGCCATTTTCGGGAGTGATAGGGCCAATGGTTACAACTGTACCGGCAGGGACTGATACTTTTTCTTTATAACCTGGTCTGTCTGAGCCTTCGATAAATGGGGTAGGATTACGGTCAATTGATGGGGTAGCGATTTGAAGGAATTTTTCTTCTGTCAAAGTTTCACTATGTAGTCCATTTTTTGCACCATAATAAAAGCGCGTACCATTACTGATTTGACAAGAAACACCAGAGCCAGCATAAAAACAAAATTGGAAATATGCTCCTTTGTATCTATCTTCTATAATTATTTTTGATGTTTTTTGAAAATCTTTTTCGACAAGCATTCTCATTAATTCTTCAGCTTCTCTAGCACTTTGCCCGCCTTTGTTTTTTGCTTTAATAATTGATGAATCAATACCTACACACGAATTAACAGCACGGTCTTTTAAGCATAAAGCATCTGGGTATCCTTTTATAAATTCGCCTTGTTCTTGACTGTATTCATATCCTGACGATTCTAAAGACGGATTGACAGCTTGATATGCATCATAAGCTAATAAAGCAGTTCCAACATAGGGAATGGCTCTTGATCCAAGTTTTGCACCTGCTTTCACCAAGCCAAATGCGCCTGATAGGACGGCTTTTCGGGAGACGGTTGCTTCAACGGTTGCACCGATTCGGGCAGAAGATGAAGCTCCGGTAGATGAATGAAATATTTCAGCCGATACTGATTGTTTTGAAACATATTTTTCAAAATGTGGCTGATAACCTCTATTAAGTAATTTCTTAAATCCATCATCGACTTTGGCATTTACACCATTCCCCATTTGAAAATTAGTCTGTGCAGCAAAAGCACTATTCGAACATATTATTAAAACACTCAATATCAGCGTTAAACACTTTTGATAAAAGAACGCCATTTCCCGAACCAATCTTATAAACAGCTATGCTGTAATCAGGAAATCTAATTTCCAAATAAGCCCCTAAAAACCTATGTGAAAAATTCCTAGATAAAGCATAGAAATCAGAACCGGCAACACGCGAATTTTGTGCAATCAAATCACAATAAATATAAGCCATAGACATCCCGTAATATTCGTCTAATTGGTTATATTTGCGTTTTGCCAAATACTCTTCATTAATATTTAAATTCAACATAATGCTAACTTTCGTAATGGTTGCTGAAAGTTAGATTTTGCCATTACCCGAATAGGGTATCAATCCTTGAATAAAATCGCCCCTATCAAAACAGGTACTGCCAGTCCCAAGTAAAAATAGTAATCCATCATTTAAGAACCCTTTTTAAAATGGATACGAAATACACAGATGCCATCACGCCGAATAAAAGCCAACCTGTATCTAAACCGCTTTTTAAATTTTCACTTGGATCGCATTTTGGCAAATCGGCTTTAATCGTCTGTCCGTTTAACTGCCAAGATGTGCCGTTGTACTCAGGTTTGATGATTTTGCCGTCTTGGGTTATTTGAGGTACTACCAAGCTGAAATAGACGTTTTCAGCTTGGCTTTGCTCAAGACATTTATTTCCTACTTGGTAGTACATCTTAATTACCTGTTATCGCAACAAGCGTTTTACGATGGCAATCACGAACAGGGCGGCAAAGACGCCGACTACCAACCAACCTGCTTCAAGGCCGTCTGTTTTCGCTGATTCGATACCTGTTTTTGCTGCTTCGGGCAAAGCGGCATAAGCTGATGTGGCCATAACCAAGGGAGCAGCGGCAACAACGGCCAGTTTTGCGCCGTATTTACGGCAAGTGTTCATCAAATTCATGATGTTTTTCCTTTAGTGAGTTAAACAAAATTTAATAGGTGCTTTTGCTATGATTCAGACCGCACCTATAGCCTGAATTTTTAAAATTCTGATAAAAAGCTGAAGACAATAAAGTTTTCACCGATTTCGGATAACGCGTTTTCTACCGCTTCGTTTCGGTCGTAGAAATAACCAGCTTCATTTACAAACGGTGTATGCCCCACATCACCCGTATCAGACGGATAAAGGAAGTCGCCCGTTTCCCGTGACTGAACAATGTAAACGCGGGTAATTGTCATGTTTTAGCCTTTATTTGGGGTTTTAGGCTGGAAACCTAAAATTTTGAGTTTCTGGCTTTTGCCGTTGGTCACTAATTCAACCGTCAAAGAAGCTTCAAAAGGGAATGACAGACTTTTGAACTGTTCGAAATTCACAGAGCCGCCGTAGTCGTATTCGGTAGCCGAACTACCTAATGCGTTGCCTTGAGTGCTATCCAGCGGTGTAGACACGATAACGCGGCAATAATCAAAAGTTTTGCCGTCAATTTGGCCGTTAAAGCGCTTAACGCCCATGATTTGGCCTTGAATTTGCATTTGCATGATGTGTTTCCTTATCGAATACACTGCACTTGAAGGCGGCAGCGTTTTGCCTTTTAAAATCTACATGCATATCGGTCATACATCAGATTCAAATAATCTTGTTCATGCTTGGCCTCAATGAGCTTCGTCATTTTGTTTTTTTGTTCAATGGCCATTTCAAGTAAAATTTGGGCGGATTCGTTAAGCCATAAACTGCCTTCGGGCTTATCGTGTATGGCCGGTGCGTGGTTTTCGGTACATGAATACACTTCAAGGCTTAAGCGTTTGGGCAATAAGTCATGATCGGCTTCGAACATGGCTAAGATTTCCGAACGGTCTTTATGCGGAAACATGGATTTCGCGGCATTGATGGCACGGCCGACTTGGTTTTTCGCTACTTCGATGCAGCGTTCAAAGGTCAATTCAAGATTCTTTTTCACTGCTTCGATTCGTTCGGCTTTCTCTTGGAATTGGGCGCATACAGGGTATGCACCGCCGAAGTATTCACCCGGAACTGTCAATACTTCGAACGGAATCACAATATCCTTGGCTTTGAATTCGATTTCAAAACGCACCCACTGGCTTTCTTTGTCGCCAAGTTGCTTGCCTTTTTCATAAACGCGAACGTATTTAGACGATTCACGGGAGCCTACATAGTAGGTTTTGCCCTTGCCGTTGTTTGATTCCCAATCCGTACCGACTGATTCGCCATCGGGCATCATGTGATGATTGGTGAACTTACCGGCGAGCCGGTCGGCTTTGGCCTGTTCAGGCGTGTATTCGCCTTGAAAAAAATCTTTGGCAATGTCGATACGGGTAATTTTGGGACGTACAGCCTGTATGATGAAGTTATAAAGTCGTAATTCCCAACCGTCAGATGCGGCATTGCACCCCGTGGCTGTGACTTCAATCAGCATGGTATTGTTTTGCCCACCGAAATGAACGCGGCCATATTGGGCATTGTCTGTCCCCATCAACCAGCAGGAATCATAAAAACGACCGCCTGAATGCTTGGCTTTTTCGGTAATACCGAAACCAAAAATATCGGCCAGGACCATAGATGCGCGGACGATGTATTCATCATCGGCAACCAATGGATAGCCGGCGAGCAGGGAAAATGTATCTTCGTGGATTGAAAAACTGATTTGGTCGATAAAAGCGGAATTGGCTTTGCCACGACGCAAAGGCACTTCAATCAGACGGCCTTTTGAATCAGTTAAAAAGGTGGTGTATTTTTCAAAAGTTTCGTGTTCGGTACTCAAAGCCGCTTCGGTTTCTGCTCCCCCCCCTGTTAGATAAGGGGGGCGCCATCGGCGCGCGTAAAGCCGCCTTTGGCGTGTCGCTTGCGCTGCCGCCGCCAAACGCGGCTTCATGCGCTTTTATGTTCATTTCTTTGTTCATTGGAGAATCTCCTTACTCATAATTTCACTTACATATAAACGGCCATATTCATCCGCGGCGTTTTTTGCATGAAAAAGATGATCTGGAGAGGAAATAGGGAAATTGATAGTTTTAAGACATTGTGTGCTTTGTTCGTCATCTTTGAAGATGCGCACAATGAAAGATTTTGGGAATGTTGGAGGTTCTGGATTGACTGTGTAGAAGACGATGCACATAAAAAAGCCCCTTTGTTAAAGGGGCTTTATTTATGTTAAAAATGCCCCTGTGATAGGGCGCAATATATAAGGCCGTCTGAAAATCTGTTTTCAGACGGCCTTTTTATAGACGGCTATTTCTCGTTTTTGCGATACCATTCGATAAAGGCATCGGGTTTGACAAAGCCCAATAATGCTTCGCTATGACTACCGTCGGCGCGGACAACAAACACGCCCGGAGGGCCGAAGAGGCCGTATTCTTTCAGTAAGGCCTGATGTTCGGAAGTATTGGCAGTTACGTCGATTTGGAAGAAGCGCTGCATATCGACTGCTTCGTGTACCTGCGGTTGGTTGAGCGTGTAGGCGGCCATTTCTTTGCAGGATACGCACCAGTCGGCGTAGAAATCAATCAGCACGGGCTTGCTTGGGTCGGCTTTCAAAGCGGCATCCATAGCGGCTTTGAGTTCGCCGACATCGGTAAACATCTTGCCGTGGTCGGTTTCTTGTCCGGCTTCGGATGGCGGAACCAGCGTTAAGAAGTGGTGCAGGGCGGTGGTTTGTTTATTAAAGCTTTGCCAGCCAAACCATGAGCCGCCAATCAGCAGTAAAAAGCCCAATACGGCGGCAACTGTTTTCAGACGGCCTTTTTGTTTGCCGGATTTCGCCAAAAGCATAAGGGCGGGAACAATCATCAGCAAGGTGTAGAGGCCGACTACTGCGAAATAAGGCAGATGCGGTGTGGCAAGATATACGGCAACGGCCAGCAGAATAAAGCCGAATGCGTATTTGATGCCGTTCATCCAGTCGCCTGCTTTAGGCAGGATATGGCCGCCGAATGTGCCGATGATGATGAGCGGCACGCCGGTGCCGAGTGCTAATACATAAAGTGCAAGGCCGCCCAATACGGCATCGCCGGTCTGGCCGATATAGCCCAGAGCAAATGCCAGCGGAGGCGCAACGCAAGGGCCGACAATCAGGGCGGACAAAATACCCATGATGAAGACGGAAATGATTTTGCCGCCGGAGAGTTTGCTGCTTTGGTTTTGGAAATAGGATTGGACTGAGTTTGGCAGCTGGATATTGAAGAGGCCGAACATGGACATCGCCAGTACCACCATCAACGCAGCGGCGGCAAGTACGACCCAAGGCTGTTGTAGCCATACGGTCAACAGCGCGCCTGTCAAACCGGCAATCACGCCAACCAAGGTATAGGTCAATGCCAAGCCTTGTACATACACCATCGACAAGGTGAACGCGCGGCCTTTGCCGGCTTTTTTATCGCCCACGACAATGCTGGAAACAATCGGCAGGAGCGGATACATACAGGCGGTAAAGCTTAAGCCCAAACCTGCGACAAAAAACGCCAACAGGTTGGCGTTTAAAGTATCCCAAGAGAGCTTAAAGCGGCTGCTGTCGGGATTGTTTGTACTGGGTTGCGTGGGCATTTGGCCGTCTGAAGAGGCGGACGGTTGCAAAAAGCGGTCTTTAGCAGAAACCGGCTCGTCGCTTTGCGGCTGGTAAACCCCGTTGCCTTTTACGTCAAACTCGGTGTCCACAGGCGGATAACACACACCCACTTCGGCACAGCCTTGATAAGTCAGCGTCAGTTTGTATTGCGGCGCGGCTTGTTTGTAAGGCAGGTCAACCTGTGCGGTATGGTGGTAAACCGTTTGTTTGCCGAAGAATTCGTCTTCTTTTTCTTCGCCTTTGCTGAATTTGGGTTCGCCCAAGACTTTGTCAGGATTGGTCGCTGCAACGATTTTGGACTGGTACATATAGTAGCCGTCAGCGATTTTGAACTGCACGCTGATGCCTTGATCGGTTACATTGACTTGAGGTACAAAGGCTTGCTCTGGAGGCAGCAAATCATTGGCATCTACTGCGAATGCGAAGCTGCTCAAGCCTAAAAATGCAATGAGGAAATAAAGGAATTTTTTCATAGTATCTACGGAGATGCCGTTGAGGAACCGTCATTATAAATGATGGACAAAACAAGCGGCTTAATTTATGTTAAATATTGCGAGAGAAATCTAATGCTTTTGAATTATATCGAAATAGGGTTGCCCATATATGACCGATAGTCTCATGTTATCGTTCAATCTATGCAAAGGCCGTCTGAAACTTTCAGACGGCCTTTGTTTCTATTCGGCTCGGCTTTTAAGGATAAGCGATATAAGCGTAAGCGGAATGGTTGTGTATCGATTCGAAGTTTTCACTTTCGACAACAAACGACTCGATGCGTTTGTCGGCAATCAGCGCAGTGGCCACATCGCGAACCATATCTTCGACAAACTTCGGATTTTCGTATGCTTTTTCCGTTACATACTTCTCGTCAGGGCGTTTGAGCAAACCGTAGAGCTGGCAGCTTGCTTGCGCTTCGACGTAATCGATGATTTCTTCAATGCCTACATCCGCGTTTGCAATCAGGCTGACCGTTACATGCGAACGTTGGTTGTGCGCGCCGTATTGGGAAATTTCTTTGGAACACGGACACAATGAAGTAACCGGAACCATTACTTTCAGATTGTGGCTGTATGTACCGTTTTTGATTTCGCCGGTCAAGGTGACATCATAGTCGAGCAGCGATTGGATGCCGGAGACAGGCGCACTTTTCTTGCGGAAAAACGGGAAGGAAACGCTGATTTTGCCGGAATGCGAATCCAACAGGGCAACCATATCGGCGGTCAGCTTGTGCAGCGTATCGAAATCCAAAGCATCGGTTTGTTTTTCCATCAGGGCGACAAAGCGCGACATATGCGTGCCTTTTTGGTCGGCAGGCAGAAAAACCGTCATGGTCAGGCGGGCGACGGTGGATTGTTCGCCTTCTCTGCTTTTAAGGGAGATTGGAAAGCGCAGGTCTTTGATGCCGACCTGATTAATCGGCAGGTTGCGTAAATCGCGGCTGGATTGCACGTCTGCAATGGCGTTCATGCGTGGTATGTCCTTCATGATAGGATTGTTGAGATGCGTGTGGAGGGAATCGGCTCGTGTCGGCCGATTTGCAAATGCGAGATTATATCACTTGCTTTATCCGCCTGCATTGATTGTTTCTATTTTTCAGATAGTGATAAAATCTTCGATTATTCACATCTACATAGGCAGAGACCAAATGAAATTCGCCACGAAAGCCATTCATTCCAGCTACGATTGCGACGAACACAACCGTGCGCTGATGCCGCCGATTTATCAAAACAGTATGTTTGCGTTGCACGAGATTGGCGAAAATGTGCCTTACCGCTACTCGCGCCTGAGCAACCCGACCCGTCAGGTATTGGAAGATACCGTTGCCGATTTGGAGCACGGTGCGGCCGGCTTTGCGTTTTCCAGCGGTATGGCGGGGATTGATGCCGTGTGGCGTACTTTCCTGCGCCCGGGCGATACCATTGTCGCGGTCGCCGATATTTACGGCGGTGCTTATGATTTATTGGTCGATGTTTATCAAAAATGGGGTGTGAATGTTGTTTTTGCCGATTTGGGCAATCCGGATAATCTGGACGAGCTGCTCAAAGCGCACAATGTGAAACTGGTTTGGCTGGAAACGCCGTCCAATCCGCTTTTACGCTTGGTAGACATCAAAGCGCTTGCCGAGAAGGCCAAAGCAGCCGGTGCGCTAGTCGGTATCGACAACACTTTTGCCACGCCGTATCTGCAACAACCGTTGGATATGGGTTGTGATTTTGTGTTCCACTCTGCTACCAAATATTTGTGCGGCCATTCCGACGTATTGATGGGCGTAGTCGTTGCCAAAACCAAAGAGCTGGCGCAGCCTTTGCACGACATGATGGTGCATACCGGCGCGATTGCAGGCCCGATGGACTGCTGGCTGGTGTTGCGCGGTATCAAAACGCTGGCTCTGCGCATGAACGCCCATTGCCAAAACGCACTCGAAATCGCGCGCCGTTTGGAAGCCCATCCTGCCATTGAAAAAGTGTTCTATCCCGGCCTGCCGTCGCACGAACATTACGAACTCGCCCAAGCACAAATGCCCAAAGGCATCGGCGGCGTGGTTACGGTTTATCTCAAAAACGATACGCGTGAAGCGGCCAATAGTGTGATTAAAAACATGAAACTGGTCAAAATGGCTTCCAGCCTTGGCGGCGTGGAAAGTCTGGTCAACCATTGCTATTCCCAATCCCACAGCGGCGTGCCGCATGATGTGAAAATGGAAATGGGCATCAAAGTCGGCCTGCTGCGTTTCTCGGTTGGAATCGAAGATGTGGACGATATTTGGAACGATATTTCCAAAGCATTGGATACAACTTTGTAAATAAGGCGTAAAGGTCGTCTGAAGATGAATGGTTTTTCAGACTGCCTTTAGCAATACATAAGGAATAGATATGAAAACATTATTCGGCGCATTAATGAGTATGGTAGTTTTGGCAGCTTGTACATCTCCTTCAGCATCTCAGCCTGAACAAGCCTCTAAAGCGCAGGTGCAAACTCAACAAACTGCGCAACCTACTTTAGCCGCCAAATGGCGTGTTGTCGCTTTCAATAAATTCACTGAAAAAGAATTGGCGGATAAAAACGCCTATTTGGATTTCAGCAAAATGCCTAAGGCTCATGGCAATATGGGTTGCAACGATATGATGTTTCAAGCGAATGTAATCGGAGCGGGCAAAATTGATTTTGGCCATATTGCGGTAAGCATGATGCTGTGTGAAGACATGAAGCTGGAAGATGCGTTTTTGCGCAAACAAAGCGTGTGGAACTATCGTTTTGACGGTAACGATTTGATTTTGGAACAAAAAGGCATCAGTATCCGTTTGCGCCGTGAATAATCTTAAAGGCCGTCTGAAAATAAATATTTCAGACGGCCTTTTGAATCTTTATAATAAGCCCTATTTGAAACTGATACCGAATATCAAGGAAACCTATTATGGCAGCTTCTCCAGAAGCCAAGTTTACCGAAGAAAAAGTCTTGTGGATCAAACACCATACACCTAAGCTGATGACTTTTGCCATCAGCCGTCCCGAGTCCTACCGTTTTTCAGCAGGGCAGTTTTCGCGCCTTGGTTTCCGTGACGGCGAGGGCTTTATTTGGCGCGCGTATTCTGTCGTGTCTGCCGAATACGCCGATACGCTTGAGTATTTCGCGGTATTAATCGAAGGCGGTCCGATGTCGGCGCGTTTTGCTGCGATGAAAGAGGGCGATACCATTTTGCTGGATAAAACGGCTACCGGTTTCCTCTTGCCCGAGCGTTTCCCCGACGGAAAAGATTTGGTCATGCTCTGCACGGGTTCCGGCATTGCGCCTTTCCTCTCCATTATCGAGCAGCCTGAAATCTGGCAGCGTTTCGACCGTTTGGTTTTGGCGCATTCCGTCTCTTACGCCGACGAGTTGATTTTCAACCAGCGCCTTGCCGATTTGAAAGAGCATCCGCTGATTGAAGAATATTTCCATAAATTCACTTTTGTTCCGGTCACTACGCGTGAGGAAACGGAAGGCGCATTGAGCGGCAAACGGATTCCCGAATTGCTGAAGAATGGCGGCTTGGAAGAGAAAGTCGGCTTCAAATTCACCAAAGCCGATACGCGCTTTATGGTTTGCGGCAATCCGGCAATGGTCAAAGACACTTTCCAAGCCCTGATGGATTTGGGCTACGCCATGCACCGCAACCGCATCCCCGGCGAAATCATGATGGAAAATGGTTTTTAACAGATAAATGGTCAAAGGCCGTCTGAAAGTTTCAGACGGCCTTCAATATTAAATATAAACCGAAAATCAGAGAAAATATGAATATCAAACAATTGATTCAAGCCCTGCCCAAAGCCGAGCTGCACGTCCATATCGAAGGGACGTTCGAGCCGGAGCTGATGTTTGAAATCGCCAAGCGCAACCACATAGCGATTCCTTATGAAAATGTCGATGCGGTACGGCAGGCTTATGATTTCCACAATTTGCAGTCGTTTTTGGATATTTATTATGCCGGTGCCGGCGTATTGCTGCACGAGGCGGATTTTTACGATTTGACCCGCGCGTATCTTGAGCGTTGCCATGAAGACAATGTCGTGCATACGGAAATATTTTTCGATCCGCAAACCCATACTGCGCGTGGCGTGGCGTTTGAAACCGTGATGAACGGCATTGTCAGCGCCTGCCATGAAGCCGGGCAGCAATGGGGCATAAGTACACGTTTGATTATGTGTTTCCTGCGCCATTTGTCGGAAGAAAGCGCATTTGAAACCTTAAATCAGGCTTTGCCTTATAAAGAACACATCATCGGCGTAGGCTTGGATTCGAGCGAACTGGGGCATCCTCCCTCCAAGTTTGAACGTGTGTTTGTGCAGGCGCGGGCGGAGGGTTTGTTGACGGTGGCGCATGCCGGAGAAGAAGGCCCGCCGGAATATGTTTACGAGGCTTTGGACTTGCTGCATGTCCGCCGTATCGATCATGGCGTACGGGCGGAAGAAGATGAGGCATTGATGGCGCGTTTGATTGCAGAGCAAATGCCGTTGACCGTTTGCCCGTTGAGCAATTTGAAATTAAAAGTGTTCCCTGAAATGGCAAAACACAATTTGCGCCGTATGTTACAACGCGGCGTGTTGGTAACCGTCAATTCCGATGATCCGGCGTATTTCGGCGGCTATATGAACCGCAATTTTGAAGTGCTTGCCGAGGCTTTGGATTTGAGTGCGGAAGAAATCAAAACCTTGTGCGCCAATTCGTTCCGCGCTTCGTTTTTGAGCGAGGCGGAAAAGGAAGAATGGATACGGAAGATTGAAAGTTTCGATGTTGAATAACGATAAAAGGCCGTCTGAAAGTTTCAGACGGCCTTTTATGATGGCGGTTAATAGTCGACTTTGATTTTAGGCGTTTCTTGCGCGGCTTTGTATTCTTCTTCCAATTCAAAGCGCAGCGGATACAAATTCAATTTTTCCATCAGCAGGCGGTCGCCGTCTTCGTCCGGATTGCCCGTAGTCAGTAGCTTGTCGCCGTAGAAAATCGAGTTTGCGCCAGCCATGAAACACATGGCCTGCATGGATTCCGGCATATTGCTGCGGCCTGCGGACAGACGGACGTTGCTGTGCGGCATAGTAATCCGTGCCACAGCGATGGTGCGGACAAATTCCGTCCAGTCCAAATCTTCAGCATCGGCCAGCGGCGTGCCTTCTACTTTAACCAACTGGTTGATCGGCACGCTTTCGGGCTGAGGGTCGAGGTTGGCAAGACTGGCAATCAGGCCTGCGCGTTCGGCGCGGGTTTCGTTCATGCCGACGATGCCGCCGCAGCAGACTTTCAAACCGGCATTGCGGACTTTGCCCAAAGTATCCATGCGGTCTTCGTGTTTGCGGGTGTGGATGATGTCGTTGTAGCGTTCGGGGTCGGTGTCGAGGTTGTGGTTGTAGTAGTCCAGGCCGGCTTTTTTGAAGTCTTCAGCCATGCCGTCTTCGAGCATACCGAAGGTACCGCATACTTCCATGCCCAAGCCTTTCACCGCGCTGATGATTTCGGAAACGACAGCCACGTCTTTGGGTTTGGGACCGCGCCATGCCGCGCCCATGCAGAAACGGCTGGCGCCGCGCGATTGGGCAATTTTGGCTTTTTCGACGATTTCGTCCACATCCATCATTTGCTCTTTGCCCAGATTGGTGTTGTGGTGTGCCGATTGCGGGCAGTAGGCGCAGTCTTCGGGACAGCCGCCGGTTTTGATGGAGAGCAGGGTGGAAAGTTGGATTTCGCGCGGGTTGAAGTTTTGGCGGTGGATTTCGGCGGCTTGGAAAACGAGGTCGAGGAAAGGCAGTCCAAACAAAGCCTCGACATCGCATTTTTTCCAATAACGCGCAGTCGGATGCGGCTTGCGCTCGGTTTGACGGCGCAAGGCTACGGGAGATACGGTCATAGTGTGTTCTTTCGTGTTTACAGCGACGCAGTGTCGCTGACGGCTTTACTACCGGCGCAATGACGGCAGCAGCAGGTTTGAAATCAATATAAAAGGCCGTCTGAAACGGCGCAGCAAGTGTAACGCTTTTGATAATGTAGAGCAAATGTTTCAGACGGCCTGAAATATGGTTTGCCCGGGTTTGCTATAATCGCATTTTTAATTTTTCCGTTTTCTTATGAACGCGCCCAAAGCCTTCGCCGTACTCGGCCCGACCGCCGGCGGTAAAACCGCACTGGCCTTAAATATTGCCCAATCGTTGCCGGTGGAAATCATCAGTTTGGATTCCGCGCTGGTGTATCGCGGCATGGACATCGGTACAGCCAAGCCGACTGCCGAAGAGCTTGCCGCCGTACCGCATCATTTGATTGATATTATCTCGCCGCTGGAAAGTTACAGCGCGGCGGATTTTGTCGGCGATTGCGTGCGCTTGGTGAACGAAATACATGCACGCGGTCGCTATCCGTTTATTGTTGGCGGCACGCTGATGTATTTCCACGCGCTGACGGAAGGTTTGAACGATTTGCCCAGCGCGGATGCGGCGGTGCGCGCACAACTTCAGGCAGAAAAAAACGAACACGGTCTGGCAGGCCTGTATCGCCGTTTGCAGGAAGTTGACCCGATTACGGCAGGCCGTCTGAAAGCCAATGACAGCCAGCGTATTGAACGCGCTTTGGAAGTCTATCTTCTGACCGGCAAGCCTTTGAGCGAACATTTTACGGAGCAGAAGCAGGCTGCGCCCTTATTGGATTTATGCACGGTTGCCCTGATTCCCGAAGACCGTCATTTGTTACACCGCCAAATCGAAAAACGCTTTTTAAATATGCTGGCGCACGGTTTCCTAGATGAAATGCACGCTTTACGCCGCGATTATCCGCAACTGCATGCCGATATGCCGTCTATGCGCTGCGTGGGCTACCGTCAGGCTTGGGATTATCTCGAAGGCGAAACCGATTACGACACCTTTGTCGAAAAAGGCATTGTCGCCACACGCCAGCTTGCCAAACGCCAGTTGACCTGGTTGCGGAAAATTCCTTTGGCGCATACGTTAGATCCTTACGCAGACAGCGATTATGTTCAGACGGCCTTGGCCTTGGCGCGTCAGCATTTTCAGGAATAATCCATGCTGACTACGCCACCACTTGCCCCTAAAACATTGGCCACGCTACAAGAATTGGGTATTTGTACACTGGAAGATTTACAGGAAATTGGCACAGTCCGCGCATTTCTATTGCTGAAAGCGTCGGGTTTGACCGTAACCAAAAGCACTTTATGGCAACTGGATGCGCTGGTTTCAGGAGTGGATGTCCGGCATATTTTCGAGGAGAGAAAGACGGAGCTGGGCGAGGCATTAAAAAACCATCCGCCTGTTGCCATTTTCCCTTCACAAAGCGATATGGAAACCTTTATGCGGCTGGCAATAGAACAGGCCAGACAATCGGCGGCATTGGGCGAAGTCCCCGTTGGCGCGGTCATCGTATATCAAGGCAAGGCAATCGCAGCGGCACACAATACCTGCATTGGCGACCATAATGTCAGCCATCATGCCGAAATCAACGTGCTTGCCGTCGCAGGTAAGGCCTTGCAAAACTACCGCTTGGAAGATTGCGACGTGTACATTACCTTAGAGCCTTGCTCTATGTGCGCATCTGCCTTGATACAGGCGCGGGTCGGGCGCGTGATTTATGGTGCGGCCGAAGCTAAAACCGGCGCGGCAGGCAGCGTGGTCGATTTATTTGCCGACAAACGTCTGAACAAGCATACCGCAATTTTGGGCGGCATATTGGCAGAAGAATGCCAAAGCGTCTTGCAGGATTTCTTTGCGGCCAAACGTAAGGCCGTCTGAATTTCAGACGGCCTGTCAGCAAAAACACTTTATTTTAAATTTTCGGATTTCCCATGTCAGTCAATCATTACGAAAACTTCCCTGTCGGCTCCATTGTGCTGCCGCGCCGTTTGTGCAAGCCGGTTCACGCCGTTTACGCTTTTGCGCGGACGGCGGACGATATTGCCGACGAAGGCAATGCCGAAGCAGCCGAACGCCTGCGCCAACTGGACGAACTGAAGGCAGAGTTAGACCGCATTGCACAAGGCGGGAAACCGCAAACGGCTTTGATGCAGCGTTTGTATAACGAAGCGATTGGGCCGTTTCAATTACCGTTGCAGCCGTTTTATGATTTGCTGGCGGCGTTCAGTCAGGATGTGGTCAAAACCCGTTATGAAAACTTTGGTGAATTGATTGCCTATTGCCGCTTGTCCGCCAATCCGGTGGGGCGCATTATGCTGCATTTGTACGGGCAAACCGATGAAGTGAGTATGGCGCAAAGCGACGGCATTTGCACTGCCTTGCAGCTGATTAATTTCTGGCAGGACGTGGCGGTAGATTGGAAAAAAGGACGCGTGTACATCCCTCAGGAAGATTTGCAGAAGTTCAAAGTCAGCGAAGAGCAGATTGCGGCCGGCAAAGCCGACTTTGCTTTTCAACGACTGATGGCGCACGAGTGCCAACGTGCCTTTCAAATGCTAAAGGCAGGCTCGCCGTTGGGCAAAACCCTCAAAGGACGAATCGGTTTTGAGCTGCGCATGATTATTGTCGGCGGCCAGTTGATTTTGCAGAAGTTGGACGGTTGCAAATATGACGTGTTTAACCAGCGGCCGCTGTTGGATAAGAAAGACTGGATGATTATCATCAAGCGTGCTTTGATGAAGAAATAAAAAAAGGCCGTCTGAAATGGATGTTTCAGACGGCCTTGATGTTTTTCGATTAGCGGTTTTTCAAACGGTTGATGCGGTTGTCCAAAGAAGGATGGGTGCTGAACCAAGAATCTTTGGCTTCGCTGGCAATGCCCATTGCGGTCATAGTTTGCGGCAGGTCGCTGGTGCTGCCTTTTAAGCGTTGCAGGGCGGCAATCATTTTCGGCGCGCCCACCAGTTTTGCAGCGCCTGCATCGGCGCGGTATTCGCGTTGGCGGCTGAACCACATCACGATGATGCTGGCGAGAAAGCCGAATACGATCTGCAATACCATGCTGACCATGAAATATGTACCTTGCGAAGTGCTGCCGTCATTGTTGCGCACCACCATGCTGGAAACGATACGCGCCAAGAAGACGACAAAAGTATTCACAATACCTTGAATCAGCGTCAGCGTTACCATATCGCCGTTGCCGACGTGCGCCATTTCATGCGCCAAAACGGCTTCGACTTCATCGCGGGTCATGTGGTCGATCAGGCCGGTGCTGACGGCGACGAGTGAACTGTTTTTGGTTGCGCCGGTTGCGAAAGCGTTAGGCTCGGGAGAGTCGTAAATGGCGACTTCCGGCGTTTTCAGATTCCATTGGCGGGCTTGCGCTTCAACAGTTGCCAACAGCCAAGCTTCTTCTTCGCTTTGTGGGTGGTCGATGACGACGGCGCCGACCGAATGTTTGGCGATGGTTTTCGACATCAGCAGGGAGACAATCGAGCCGCTGAAGCCGACGACTGCGGAATAAGCCAACAGGCTGCCGACTTGGTCGGTACTGTTGATGCCCAAGATGGCCAAAATAACACGGATGACAACCAGAACTGCGATATTGGTTGCGATAAATAAGAAAATGCGTTTCACCGATTATTCCTTTTTAGTGTGGTTTGTGAGGTGATTTTTATATGGGCGCATTGTCTCAAAAACTCTATAGAGATGAAACAGCGCAATAGGCAAAGGTATGCAAATTCAAAGCAATTGAAGCAAAGGCCGTCTGAAAAAGCAGTATTTATGATTAAAAACAGCTTTTCAGACGGCCTATATTGCAAACGGATATTATTTTCCGAATTCTTTCAGCCAGTCTCGCGCTACTAAAAATTGATTTAGTGCGGCTTCTGGAGAACCTTCCTCCGGCACATATTGATACTCGAAGCGTACTAAAGGCGGCATGGACATCAAAATGCTTTCCGTACGGCCGCCGCTTTGCAGGCCGAACAGTGTGCCTCTGTCCCAAACCAAGTTAAATTCTACATAGCGTCCGCGACGGTATAGTTGGAAATCGCGTTCACGTTCTCCATAAGGCGTATTTTTGCGTTTTGCCACAATCGGCAGATACGCTGCGATATAGCCCTCCCCGACTGCCTTGATAAAATTCAAGCAGGTATCGAAATCCCAGCGGTTTAAATCGTCAAAAAACAGGCCGCCCACGCCGCGTGTTTCGTTACGGTGTTTCAAATAGAAATATTCGTCACACCATTGTTTGAATTCAGGATAAACCGATTCGCCAAATGGCGCACATACATTACGCGCCACTGTGTGCCAATGCACGATATCTTCTTCAAAAGGATAAAACGGCGTCAAATCAAAGCCGCCGCCAAACCACCAAACCGGCTCGGCATTTTCAGGATAGGCAATAAAAAAGCGCACATTGGCATGGCTGGTCGGAACATAAGGATTTTTCGGATGAATGACCAGCGACACGCCCATGGCTTCAAACGCCGCGCCTGCTAATTCCGGACGATGGGCCGTGGCAGAAGCCGGCATTTTTGTTCCCTTTACATGCGAAAAATTCACACCTGCCTGCTCGAATACTGCGCCGTTTTTCAATACGCGGGTTTCGCCGATGCCCAGTTTCCCAGTCCATGCTTCATGCACAAATTTGGCTTCGCCATCTTCTTGCTCCAGCGTGGCGCAGATTTGGTTTTGCAGGGTTTTGAGGAGGGTTAGAACGGATTCTGTGTGCATGATATATCCTTGATGGTTTCGTATTTGTAAAATGACAGGGCGGAAGATGATTTAAGTTGTTGAAACTAATTGTTATTTTTCTGTTGCTTTATTGTGGGTAAATTTTTGCATGGGCGTATCTTGCAATCAAGCGTTACTCATCGGCAATAGATTGAAAGGTATTACGGGGTTAAAAATACAGTTGCTACTCTTGCTGCATGATATTGGCAAGATTTAATTTAAATGTTTGTTGAATCTTGTTTACATCCTTAGCAAAAATATGATAGTCACTCGAAGAATAGATAGATTTTATTCTATCCAAATTAGTTTGTTGATAACATTTTTTCATTTCCGCGATGAAAAAATTATCTTTTCCTCTTTCATTGAGACAGTTATTTTCTAACAGATAGATTGCCCATGCTGTAAAAATAAATGTACTATCTTCCGGATATTCAGATAAATAAATTTCGAATTCAATTATAGAATATTCAGCTGCTTCAATTAATGTTATATCTAAATCTCTGACAAATTTTTCCGTTATATTTTTAAATAATTTCTTGAATTCTATATAATTTTTTATTTTTTCCATGATTCTATTTTCCTGTAAAAATATTTAATTGAATATTTGGATAGCGATTTCTAAACTCTAAAATAACATTGCTGCAAGATTGACAGGCCTTTAATGATGATATTGCGATACCTTTCAGACGGCCTTGATTTATTCAGTAAAAAAGGTATGTGCGCCCAAATAGTTTTTGGCGTAAAACGGAGTGGAAAGTTTTTCGGTTTTGATGGTTTTGCCGCTGCTGGGGGCGTGGATAAATTCGCCGTTGCCGATGTAGAGGCCGACATGGGAATATTTGTGTGCGCCGCCGGTATTGAAGAAGACAAGATCGCCGGCTTTTAATTTGCCGTCGGGAATTTTTCGGCTGGCTGCGGCCATATCGCGCGCGGTGCGTGGCAGATTGACGTTGAGGGCGTTTTTATAGACAAATTGGATCATGCCGCTGCAGTCAAAGCCTGTGGATGTCGTGCTGCCGCCCCATTTATAAGGTGTACCGATCAGACTTAGGCTGTGAAGCATCAATTCCTGTGAACCTTGGGTGCGGTCGATATGGGAAATACGGACAGGTTGGACTTTTCTGGCGGTTGTTTGCGGCTTGTGGGATTTGTGTTTGCCGGTGGTGCCGCAGGAGGCCAACAATAGGCCGGTGGTACAAACAAATAGGGTTTTACAGATGAGTCGGGACATGGTGAATTCCTCCGGCCGCATGATTTCTGTTTTCAGACGGCCTCTATAATAATCCTTCTATGGGCAGGATGGACAGGATTTTTGAAGTCATCCGTTTCCAGAACTTGGCTTCGGGTTCGTGTGCGTAAGTTCGTTTTTCGCTTGGGTCATACCAGTATAGTTTGTTGTAATTGCCAAGCGTTACCTGATAGGCGTAGCTTGGGGTGGTCGTTACGAGGGTGCGCTGCATTTGGCCTGCGATTTCGGGGCTTTCGATGACGACACCCATTTCGGTATTGAGGCGTGCGGAACGTGGGTCGAGATTGAATGAGCCGATGAAAATACGTTTTTCGTCCACGATGAATGTTTTGGCGTGCAAGCTGGTGGCGGAGCTACCGGTCAAGCCGCGGTCTTTGGAGGTCGGAACGGCGTGGTTGGGCTGGAGTTCGTAAAGTTTGACCCCGGCTTTAAGCAAGGGCTTGCGGTATTTAACGTAGCCGGAATGGACGGCGGCAACGTCGGTCGCCTGGAGGGAATTGGTCAGGACGGTAACATCCACGCCGTTATGAATCAGTTTTTCTATGGCTTTAACGCCCGATTTTGTGGGTACAAAATAAGGGGAGACAAGATAAACGCTTTTTTCGGGTTGCTTGAGGGCGTCTTGCAGGCGTTCGGAAATAGGCGGTTTGTGCCGGTCGCGGTCTAAGCCTTTGGCCGGGTCATCGCTGATCAGGCGTGTGCTGACGCTTTGCCACTCCATAAGGTTGCTCTGCATTTTTTGATAGAGGTTGGAGTGTTCGATGCTTTGACGGTAGCGGATGAGCGTTTGATTTTTATCTTGGTCGGTGTAATCGAGCTCTGCCAATCCTTTTTTCAGGTTTCCCCGTTTGATGATGCTGGTCGCGTTATAGGCGGAATGGCTTGCCCAATAGCGGTCGAAGTCTTGGGATACTTCGGTTACGACGCGGCCTGTGGCGAGGATATCGAGGTCGGCAAAGATGGTATCGTCGTTAACCTTAAAATATTCGTCGCCGATATTGCGCCCGCCTAAAATGGTGGCGCGGTTGTCGGCGGTAAACGATTTGTTGTGCATTCGGCGGTTAAGTCGCGGAAAGTCGGCAACGTAGCCGAGTGCACGCCATTTTCTGAAAATAAAGGGATTAAACAGGCGGACTTCGATATTGGGATGATTGTCGAGTGCCAGCAGGAGATCATCCATGCCGTTGGTGTTGTTGTCGTCCAGAAGCAAACGCACACGGACGCCGCGTTCGGCCGCGCGATGAATCAGGTTGAACAGAAGCTTGCCGGAGATGTCGTTGTGCCAGATATAGTATTGCAAATCGAGGGTATGGTCGGCGGATTCAATCAGGGCTGCACGGGCGACAAAGGCTTCATGGGCATCGTTCAGCAGATAGATATGGGAAACATCGGTCTTGGAGGATGTAGAAGGAATGCCTAATGCGCTGTCCAGCCGCGGTGTTGCAGGTATGTCAAGATAACTGCTTTGGGTGCGTTCGTCCAATGATGGCAAAAACGCGGCGCAACCGCCCAATAGCAGGGTATAAAGAAAGGGAAGATGAAATTTCATGGGAAACCGGTACAAACAATCCCTACCTAAATGACATTTAGGCAGGGATTGAATTGAAATTAGGTTGCTTGAATCAGCTTAGAAGGCAACATAATTTGCCGGATTGACCGGTTTGCCGTTTTGACGGATTTCAAAGTGCAACTGGGTACGAGATGCATCGGTATTACCCATGTGCGCAATGGTTTGACCGCGTTTAACGGTTTGGTTTTCATTAACCAGCAGGCGTTGGTTGTGGCCGTATGCGCTCAAGAATGAGGAGTTGTGTTGGATGATGACCAAGTTGCCGTAACCGCGCAAGCCTGAGCCTGCGTAAACGACTTTACCGTCTGCCGCTGCAACAACAGGCTGGCCTTGCGTACCGGCGATATCCACACCTTTGTTGCTGCCGCCGAAGTTGGCGATAACGTTACCGGTAGTCGGACGCTGCCATGTGATGCCGCTGACGTTGCGGCTGCTGCCGGTAGACACGGTTGGTGTATTGGCAGGAGTGCTTGGAGCCGGAGCAGTGGTTGTCGTTGTTGGCGTAGAAGATTTGCTTGCAGAAGCTGCAGGTGCAACGTAGCCTTCAGGTTTTACGCGCAGGGTTTGACCAATGCTGATGGTGTTGTCGGCCAGGTTATTCCATGCACGCAGATTGTCTTGGGTAATGTTGTAGCGTTTGGAGATGTTGTAAACGGTATCACCACGAACAACAGTATGTGTCGCTGCATTAATATCAACAGGCGCATAAGAAGGCGTGTAAGTGCCGGTGCTGCCGCTGTTGTACGTTGGAGCAGGTGTACTTGCCGGCGGAGTATATGGAGCATCTGCCGCTGGGCTGGTGTTGGTATTGTAAGGCGCTGCACCGTAAGGATTGTCAGCGGTAGAGCTTGTTGTTGAACCACCGCTTTGTGTGCCGACGACTACAGGAGCCGGTTGTTGGCTGGCACAGGCTGCAAGTAATAAAACCAAAGCTGCCGATCCGGCATAAGATACACTTTTTTTCAACATGTTAATGACTTTCGTATTCGGGTAATTGTTCTCGTCGGAGCATATCATAATAAAAATATGCTTGTTTCTCAAGTGTTCGGCTGTTAGGGACTGTTAAGGCGCAGGGATTTCTGACCAAAAGGAAGCGGTTTGCTCCATTTGTCCGTAGGCAGTCAAATCGACTTGCAGGGGGGTAATCGTGATGAAGCCGGACGCGCATTCGCCAAAGTCGGTACCTTCTTCGCTGTCGGAAACATCGCCGACCGGCCCAATCCAATAAATTTGTTCGCCACGTGGATTATACATGGGAACAATGCTTTGTTCATGATGACGGCGGCCGAGCCGTGTAATTTTTATGCCTTGGATATCCTCAGGTGCGACGGCAGGGATATTGATGTTCCATAAGATGGGTTCGGAAATAGGGCGTTTGAGAAAGTAGGAAAGCAGTATCCAAGCGGCTTTTTCCGCGGTTTCCCAATAACGGCCACTGGAATCGGCAAGCGAGAAAGCAATGGCGGGAATGCCCATCAGGTAGGCTTCCGTTGCGGCGGCAACCGTACCGGAATAAAGCGTATCGTCGCCCATGTTTGCGCCGTTGTTAATGCCGGACAAGACTAAGTCGGGTTTGAAATCGGCAAGGGCGTGTTGGCCGACATGAATGCAGTCGGTGGGCGTACCATTCACATAGTAAAACCCGTTTTCCGCCTGTTTCAGTTGTAAAGGACGGTCTAAAGTCAGGGAATTGCTGACGCCGCTGCGATCGCGTTCGGGCGCAACCACCCTGACATTGGCAAATTCTGCGCACACTCTTGCCAAAACTGCCAAACCGGGCGCAAGATAACCATCGTCGTTTGAGATTAATATGTTCATGTGACAATATTGTGTCTATCGGTAAGATGGGCGGTATTGTACTGGTTTGCTTGAGCGATTGTCCATGAATCGGCAACGTTTGGGCGGAAAGGATAATAATGAAACATTATGAGTTAGACCCCAAAGCTTTATTGGGCGGCGTGATTGCTTCAGACGGCAATCAGGAGATTGTTCAGCTTTCACTGCAGAAGGATAATGAAATTCCGGCCTATGAGGCGGATGCGATTATTTTGCTTTTGGTTTTAAACGGCAAAGCCGAAATCAAAACGGTGGACGAAGTTTTGCAAACCGAAGGCTTGCAAGTTATCCGTCTTGAGCCGATGGAAGCACACAGTATTCGCGCGTTGGCCGATAACACCAATATTTTGGTTATCAAACAATTAATTCACGAAACCGGTCTCAGCAAACGTTTGAGATTTGGAAGTTGCTGCCTGTAATACAATAAAGGCCGTCTGAAAAGTTTCAGACGGCCTTTTTTAGTTTCGCAAGAACTATTCTTCGCTTTGATTTTTATCTTTTTTGCGCCATAAGCCTTTAAATAGTGCGCCTACCGCAACCACTCCGACAAAAATCAGTTTGCCGAATTTGGCGAGCAATGCGCCGATAACTGCCAATAATCCCAGTTTCTTTGCCGCCAATCCGCCGACCAAAGCAGCTAATCCATATTCGGCCACTTTGTCAGTCGCGGCATTGAAATCGCTGTAACGCTTGCCTTCGTTGAATTCGATGTTGCCTAACAACTCCCGTGCTACGGGTTTGTATGCCTCTATGCTTTTCAAATCGCTGACCATGGTCAGTTCGATATAACCCTCGCGGCCGAGCTGGAAGGTATTGTAATTGATGGATGGGTTCTGGTTAGGTTCGTTTTTGTGGTAAACGTCAATCGACCAAATGAGCCGGTGGTTGGCGGCATCATATTGCGGTTTTTCCACCCAGCCGCGCGTTTCCAATTCGGGCAGGTTGCGGGCGGCACGTTCTTTGTTTTGTTCGGTTGTGCCTTCTTTCAATTGTTCAAGCATGGCTTCGACATCCCATTCTTTGGCATCATCGTCTTTGATGTAACCAGAATCGGTAAAGGTCAGATCCACCAGCCAGGGAGTATCGCTTTCATCATTCTCTTGTTCCGGCAGAATCAGCCCGTAACGGTTGGGGTCTGTACCGTTGCCGGCCTCCTCCATCATGGTGTTGGCGGCTTCTTTTTTGATAAAGACCATTTTAGCGGGCAGTTTCAGTTTTGCCTGGTTGCCCAAATCGATAACTGCCGGGCCGATCACCATTTGTTCGGCGAGGTCGGTGGGAAGTCCGGCATCTGCAGGAGCAGGATTGTTCTGTGAGGGTGTTCCTACAGTTGAAGCGGTATCAGGTTTGGCGGCAGATGCCGGCAGGGTTTGGATAGACAGCAAAGCGGCTAAAACGGCGCAGGCAAGGCGGTTGTTTTTCATGATAGAATTTTCCGTAAAGTAAAATGGGTGAGTAAAAAACGGATGCGGTCGGCAGCAATACCGTATGCCCCGATGCGG
>ERZ773070.570-NODE-570-length-26829-cov-7.283110_pt1 | contig 26829 bp, 23 predicted proteins | sample MGYA00580618_ERZ773070 | MGnify/ENA primary metagenome ERZ773070 (study PRJEB29015, sample SAMEA2738023) | human oral metagenome | biome: human oral; feature: human-associated habitat; material: dental | place: China | collected 2019 ... | reverse complement strand
TCGTCAGTACCTGCTCGGCGGAGCATACCTCGCCTACGACCCGACCACGCAGCATGCACCGACGGGATGGGAGGATGCAGACTACCATCACAAGTCAGAGATGATCGCAAAGTTCTACGATTACGTTCAGCAGAATCATGAAAGCGGCTATGCCGTGCCGTGGAGTACGTGGCTGAAGAAGAATCCATAAGGACATAGGAAGGCCCGCACACATTGCATTCGATGTGCGGGCCTTCTTATTCTTCCTTATTTCTTTACTGTGGCTTAATATGTCCCGTTTGATAGGCGCGCAGGAGAGCATGAAGATCAGCGATCTTGCTCTCGATCGCCGCGCCGCGATCCGTGTCGCGCACGAGTGAGTGCCGTGCCTGCAGCTCAACCGTCTGGGAGACGGACTCAATGTCGCGGTTCTCACGCAGCGCGTCGCGCACACTCGCTACGCGCTGATGCTGCAGGAGGCGCAGCCCACGTGAGTTGTAGATGAGCGTATAGCCCGAGATGCCCGTTTTGGCGCGGAACGGTGCGGCAAATCCGCCGTCGATGATGAGAGCGCGCCCGCTGCCGCGCAGGGGGCTCTCCCCCTTCTGCACCTTGACGGGGACGTGTCCGTTGATGATGTGCCCGCGCTTCGGATCGAGCCCAAACTCCTCCAGGATTTTCTCGCAGACCGCCTCTTCGTTCACGAGGCGGAAATACGGATCGGACGGCTCCTTCCACGTACTCTCATCGGAGAGGAAGGAGCGCTCGAACGTCGTGAAGGAGCGCCCCGACACGGGAGAATTGTAGCCGCACCAGAGGAAGTACATGAAGTCCAGCCCCTCCTGCGTGTGCTCATTCCATCCCTCGCGCGCCTTCTCCTCGCAGAAGTCCATCCACGCACGTCCGCGATATGACTTGCCGTTATACGTGATTGAACGGAACTCCCCCGACTCTTCCATCGGAACACAGGCATGAAAGAGCAAATTTCCGTTGTAGCACGTATAGATGCTGCCGCGCTCATAGAGATAGTCCACATGGCGCTGGAGTGCCTTGCTCTCGAGAAAATACGAGCGCAGATCGGCGATGATATTCTTTTCATCCTCCGTGAGCGCCCAACAGTCAGCAGGATCGTCAATCGTCGGAAAGTACGCGCTCTCGAGCTCCACACGGCGCCCGCTGCCGAGCGTCACGCAGGAGAGATCGAAGTCGATCTTGTCCAGCAGCAGGCGATCCTCCATCTGAAAGTCCGGATTACGGCGGATCAGCGCCCCCTCGAGCTTGAACATCATCATCGTAACGGCACGCTCTGCCGCCTTGATGGGGTTCTCATCGGGGTAGATGCGCGAGGCAAAGGTCGTGAGCGGACGCAGGCTGATGCCGTAGCCACGCTCCAATACATCGGTATTGCGGTAGCGGAGACTGTTGCGGATGACCGCCGCGATGCAGACTTCGCTGCCGAGTGCCGCGCCCATCCAGAGCACATCGTGGTTGCCCCACTGGATATCGACGGACGGATGCTCCATGAGGAGATCGAGAATGCCGTCAGGACGGTCGCCGCGGTCATAGAAATCGCCGACGATGTGGATGCGCTCCACAGAGAGCCGCTTGACCAGCGTGCTGAATGCCTCGATATAGTCTGCCCCGCCGCCGATCTCCACGATGGTCTCAATCAGCTGGCGGTAGTACGAAAGCTGTGCCTCATCGTGCTCGGGACGCGTGCTCAGCAGCTCCACGATGACCGACTCATAGCGTTTCGGGATGTAGTTGCGCATCTTGCTCGCGGGGAATTTCCAGCTCATGAGCTTCGTCAGTTCAAGGAGATTCGCGAGATTCTGCTGATACCAGAGTGCAGAGGTCTTCCCCTCCGCCGTCAGCTGCTCCATCTTCTCGCGCGGGTAGTAGATGAGCGTACAGAACTCCGCGCGCTCCTCCACCGTCATGCGGGTCTCAAAGCAATAGTCCACCTTTTCCTTGATGACGCCCGAGCAGTTGTTGAGAATATGGAAAAAGGAATCGTATGCACCGTGCAGATCGCTCATAAAGTGCTCCGTGCCCTTCGGCAGTATGAGCTGCGACTTCAGGTAGATGATCTTCTCGTAGACAATCTCCTTCGTCGGATATTTTTCCGCCATCAGGCGAAGAACCTTATCCTCCGCTGCTGCCGCTGTCGTCATGCCGGATCCTCCTGTACTCCCATTACGAAATTTATTGTTTCTATACTTTTCTGTATTTTATCATTAAATTGTATTTACTTCAATTCAATATTCCTTTTTTGCGCAAGAACTCCTCAGCGACCGCACGTGGCTCCCTGCCCTCGCTCTCAACGGCATGGTTCATCGCCGCCATCTCCTCATCCGAAATGCTGCCTTCAAGGGAGAGAAGTGCGGTACTCAACTCGGGATGGCGCGTCAGCACATCCTCGCGTACGACGTTGCCGCAGCGATAGGATGGAAAGAAGTGCTGATCGTCCGTGAGGACGATGGCATCTGCCGCAGAGAGCTGTCCGTCGGTTGTAAACACGGTCATCACATCCACCTGCCCATCCGCGAGTGCCGCATATTTCAGCCCGATGTCGAGATCAACCGTCCGCGCGAAGGAAAGCCCGTATGCAGCACATAGCGCAGAATAGCCGTCCTCCCGCTCGTAGAAATCGTACTCCGCACCAAAGGTCAGACGCGGTGCTGCGCGTCGCAGATCGGAGTAGGTGTGCAGATCGTACTGCTCCGCGACGGCACGGCGCACGGCGATGCCAAAGGTATCGTTGAATCCGTACATGCCGACCCAGTGCATACGAAATTTCTTCTCATAGCCCGCGGTCAGCTGCGGGAACATCTCCTCGCTGTACTTCGAGTCCTCCTTGAGCACCATATTCCAGCCCGTCCCTGTATACTCTGGATAAATGTCGAATGCTCCGCTCTCCATCCCTGGCTGGATGTTCGATGTGCCGCCACCGACGCCCGCCGTAATGCGCGCCTCCAATCCCGTATTCTGCTCAATGACCATCTTCAGCATCTCACCCATGATAAGCTGCTCCGTCATGGGCTTCGTCGCGATGTGAATGACATCCGCTCTGCCGAAAAATCCATACGTCACGCCGCTCGCGGCGATGAGAACAGCTGCCGCCGTGCCCGCATAGGCAACGCGTCTCTTTCCTGCCATCCGCGGGGGATGCTTCAGCCATGCCTCCGCACGCCCCAAGACAGCATCTGCTGAGAGCGCGAGAACGGCGATGAGCAGGCTGCCCGCGATGGTGAGGGCGGGGTTGTTCGTCGTAATGCCGCGATAGATCGCGACACCGAGTCCGCCCGCACCGATGAACGAGGCGATGCCCGCGAGGGCGATCGTCATCGTCGCCATATTGCGGATGCCCGCCATGATGATGGGCATGGCGAGCGGCAGCTGGACGCGCGTCATCACATAGAAATCCGACCCGCCAAGACTCGCTCCTGCCTCGGAGAGCGACGCAGGGATCTGTACCAGTCCCGTATGCGTCGCACGCACCATCGGCAGAAGGGCGTAAATCGTGAGCGCAATGATTGCCGCCGTATTGCCGATGCCGAAAAACGGGATGAGAAAGCCGAGCATCGAGATCGACGGGATGGTATAGAGGAAGTTGACCACGCCAAGCGTCGGTGCCGCCGCACGCTCATAACGATAAATGAGAATGCCCGCCGTACCGCCCAAGATGACGGCAATACCGATCGCCGCGCCCGAAATCCAAAGATGCTCGATCATCAGCTGCAAAAAGAACGTACTTCGCTCCGTCATAATCGAAAGCACTGCATGCAGCAACGTCATGGTATTCCCCTCCCGTATTGTATTGGAATCACGAATCAAAAACCCGTTGATCTTCTCCGCCGAAGCATGGACAAAATAGATGCGCCGCGACGGCGCGAATGCGTTTTCTTTATACCATATCATTATAAAAAGGACAATGTCCCCTATCTATGATAAATGTTACGGTATAAGATGACTGCATATCCCCCCAATGAACGCATCGCGTTTGTTTCTTCTCTCTTCCTATGGTATAATGCCCGTGTAATAATCGTATGACAGGAGCTGAGCATCCTTGAAAAAATTTCTTTCTTCCACAGTTCATTTTGTCCTCAGTGTCATTGCCGCAGCGGCGGCTGCGGGCTACTGGTACATGACGGGAAATGTGACCGTTGAGACGGCCTCCGAGATCTTCCTCGGCGTATTCCTTGCCGCATCACCGATTCCATGGCTCGTGTCACGCTGGCTGATTGCCCTGCGGATCAAGCGTCATCTGCGTGCGGACGGCATCTCATGCAGCCGCATGAGTGCGCTCACTGAACTCATGCACGTGAACACGATTGCCTTCAACCGCAATGGTACGCTGACCGAGGGGAATATATTTATCTCGGCACTCGTTCCCGAGGGCATGACGCAGGGTTCACTGCTTGCACTCGCTGCAAGCGCCGAACGCGATGCAGTCCACCCCTATGCCCAGGCACTCTACCGCACGGCACTTGAGCGCGGGCTGCACCTCACGCGGCACTCCGCTGCACGCGAGGAGGAGAGCTTCGGCGTGGAGGCACTGATCGTGCGTACACCCGTGCGCGTCGGCAAGAAAGAGTGGCTGCAGGAGGAAAACATCGAGATCAGTGCCGCACTCCTGACGCGTGCCGATCAGCTTGCGACAAGCGGACAATCGCCGCTCTTTGTCAGCTCGAGCAAGTATGCGCGCGGCATCATCGCCGTACGCGACGACCTGCGCATGGAGGCAAAACGCGCACTGAGCGATCTGCGCCAACGCGGGTTCTCCCTTGTTCTCCTTACGGGAGAGACGAAGCGTCTTGCCAACGCCACGGGCAAGGAACTGCGCATCCCCGACGTGCGTTCCGATCTCACGGAGATGGACAAGGCACGCGAGATCCGGCTGCTGCAGTCGCGCGGCGCCATCGTCGCCATGGCAGGCGACCCGATTGCCGACCAGGCCGCCCTGCGCACGGCAGATATCAGCATCGGCTGCCCATCCACACTCGTGAAAGTACCAAATGAGCCAAAGGAGGAGACGGAGGCCGATCCACTGCATGCCGAACTGCTGAAAGGCCCGGACGGCACCGAGGCTGCCGCCGAGGTGGTCGAGCCGCTCATCCCGCCCGAGGATGCCGCTTACTTCAAGGCACAGACGCGGCGCAATCAGGGCAAAATCGAAAACTACGTTCCCGACATTACACTGGACAGCGTGGGGCTGCCGCGTCTCGTCACGCTGCTCGACGCAGGAGAGGCGGCACGTGTACGTGCGCGCCAAAACACATGGCTTACTGCTCTTTTCATCGCCCTGTTCACCCCGACGGCAGCGGGATTTCTGCCGCTCCTCGATGTGCCGCTTCCCTACCCGTGGGTCGGCGGTGCGCTTATCCTAACACTCGGACTGCAGGCAGCAAACGCTCTGCGAAAATAATTACGATTTATTCCTAGATAGTTTATTTTATCAATCTAACTTGTATTTCATTTTGACCTATGATATAATGCAGGGAATCGAAGGGCTTTTGTCACATTTTGCGGACAAAAGCCGTCGCTGTCATTATCGTAGGTTTTGTTTTTTAGGAGGGATTTGGACATGGAAGCAGTGCTGCTGTCCCGATGGCAGTTTGCAATCACCACCATCTATCACTTTCTCTTCGTCCCTGTCACGCTCGGTATGGCGATCTTTGTCGCTCTGCTCGAAACGTGCTACGTCAAGACGAAGAGACCGGAGTGGAAAAAGACCTGCCGGAAGCTTCTGCATTTCTTCGGCACACTCTTTCTCATCAACTTCGCGATGGGTGTCGTCACCGGTCTGGTGCAGGAGTTCCAGTTCGGCATGAACTGGTCGGAGTACTCACGCTTCATGGGTGACATCTTCGGTGCGCCGCTCGCACTCGAGGCACTCACGGCGTTCTTCCTTGAGTCCACCTTCCTCGGCATCTGGATGTTCGGTTGGGACAAACTCTCGGAGAAGGCACACTGCGCCTGCATCTGGCTCGTCGCACTCGGCAGCAATCTGTCCGCCTTCTGGATTCTTGTCGCGAACTCCTTCATGCAGCATCCCGTCGGCTACGTACTCGCCAACGGACGCGCCGAGATGGCGAGCTTCGCCGAGCTCGTAACGAACCATTACATCCTCGGCGAGCAGTCCCACACGCTCTTTGCGGGCATCACGACCGCCGGCTTTGTCGTCATGGCGGTCTCGGCATGGAAGCTAATGCACGACACGGAGTCGCGCTATGCGTTCACGCAGGCGATCAAGGCGGGTGCCATCTACACGCTTGTCGGTGTGGTCGGCGTCATCGCGAGCGGACATTTCCACACACAGTACCTCGCACAGGCAAACCCGATGAAGCTCGCCTCCATGGAGGCACTCTGGGAGACGGAGGACCCCGCGCCGTTTGCCGTTCTCGCTTACCCCAACATGGAAAAGGGACAGAACGATTTCGAAATCACCATTCCCTACATGTTCACGATCATGGTACATGACGGCCCCTCGGGCGAGGTGCGCGGCATCAACGATCTCCAGAAAGAAGCTGTTCAAAAATACGGCGAGGGCGACTACCGTCCGCACGTCACGATGCTCTTCTACGCTTTCCGTGCGATGGTCGGCGCTGGCTTCTTCATGGTGCTCGTCTCGCTCGTCGTGCTCTATCTGACGAAAAAAGAGAAGCTTCTTTCGGCAAAGAAGCTTCTCTATGCCCTGCCGTGGCTGGTCGTCATTCCGTTTATCGCCAATTCCTGCGGCTGGATCGTCGCCGAGATGGGACGTCAGCCGTGGCTCGTGGTGGGACTGCAAAAGACAGTGAACGGCGTGTCGCCGAATCTCACAGCAGGTGAGATCTGGTTCACGATGATCGGCTTCACGGTGCTCTACCTGCTGCTGATCATCACCGCACTCTATCTTGCCTTCCGCTTCATCCGCCGCACGCAGATTACCCCTGCCATCGAAGGAGGGAAGTAAGAATGGACTACAATATTCTCTGGTTCGTACTGATCGTCATCCTCTTCACAGGATTCTTCTTCCTCGAAGGATTTGACTACGGTGTCGGCACGCTGCTCACACTCATCTCCGACAAGGAGAGTGACCGCTCCCAGCTCATCCGCACCATCGGTCCTGTCTGGGACGGTAACGAGGTCTGGATGATTACGGCGGGCGGTGCCACGTTCGCAGCATTCCCGCACGTCTATGCGACGATGTTCAGCACCTTCTACATTGCGCTCTTCCTCATGCTGGTTGCGCTCATCCTGCGCGGCGTCGCATTCGAGTTCCGCCATCATCGCGAGGATGAAGTATGGCAGCGCCGCTGGTCGTACGCCATTGCTTTCGGCAGCGTTGTTCCTGCATTTCTCTGGGGCGTTGCGGTCACGAATTTAATCGCAGGTCTGCCCATCGGTGCAGATAAGGTCTATCGAGGCGGATTCTTTGATCTCCTGACGCCCTACACGATTGTCGGCGGCATCACATTCGTCTGCGTCTTTGCGTTCCACGGTGCGGCATTCTTGAAGCTGCGGCTGACCGACACCTACCTCATGGGCCGCGCACGTAGGCTTGGTCTGAAGTTCGGTGTCGCCGCGGCGGTCCTTTACGTGATCTGCATGATCCTTACCTACGTTGAGACCGATCTCTACCAAAGCACCGTTGCTTCGGCGGCACTCTTCCTCTCGGCAGTTTCCTTTGTGCTCGCCATCGGTGCACTCTACGGACGTTCTCAGAAGGGTGCGTTCATCCTCGGCGCCCTCGCCATCGTCGGCACGACGGTCGGCTTCTTCGCCGGACTGTTCCCGCGTCTCATGGTCTCGAGCCTGAATCCCGGATACAGTCTGACGATCTACAATTCGTCCTCGACGGAGTACACACTCTCCATCATGACCATTGCCGCCGCCATTCTTGTCCCCGTCGTCCTCTGCTATCAGATCTGGACGTATTACATCTTCCGCAAGCGCGTTTCTCCGAACGATTCGGGACATCAGGCATACTAAAGGAAACAATGAAAAAAAGAAAGTCCATCCTGTTTCAAATGCTGCATTCGCAGCGGCGTGTCCTCTCCATCCGCGTCGCGGTCGAACTCCTGCACGGAGGGCTGACCATCCTCGCGGCATGGAAGACCGCCGCCATCGTGAACGCTGTATTTCTCCGGCATGGCGGACTTGCCGAAACAGCATCAGATCTTCTGATGCTGTTTTTGTGCGTTTTCGCCATGGCTCTCCTGCGTCTGCCGAAGAGCCGGATCGAGTCGCAGCTATCCGATGATCTGCGGCTCTCCTGCCGGCGTGCTCTCCACAGGGAAATGCTTGCACATGGGCAGAGCGGTGCAGGTGTACTGACGCTTACGCTTGAGCGCGTCGATGCGCTCGATCCATGGTTTCGCACGCTCCTGCCCACCATGATCGCAGGAGTCGTCATCATCCCGCTCGTTCTGCTCGTGACTGCCGTCGTCGATCCGCTGTCGGCGCTGCTCTTTCTGGTCACGCTGCCGATCGCCCCCTTTCTCCTCTATCTCATCGGCAAGGCGACGCGCCGCGCCAGTGAGCGTCAATGGGATGAGATGCGCGCGCTGACCGACGGCTTCGGTGATCTGGTGCGTGCTGCGGCGACGCTTAAAATCTTTCGCCGCGTCGATGCGGAGGGGCTTCATCTCGCGCAGATGAGCCATGCGTTTTCCGAGGCATCGCTTGCCGTACTGCGGCTTGCCTTTGTCTCCTCCTTTGCACTGGAACTGATTACAACGCTGTCGATTGCCCTCATTGCTGTCTCCATCGGTCTGCGTCTCATGGACGGCGGCATGACCTTTCAGGCGGCGTTCTTCGTGCTCATCCTCGCACCGCAGTTCTATCAGCCGCTGCGCGAAGGCGGCATTGCCTTTCATGCGGCGATGGATGCCGCGACGGCAGAGAAGGCGCTTGCTCCCTGCCTCGATGCACCGCCGTCCATCACGGGAACGCACGATCAGATTCTCTCCCCTCCCTCCGTACGCACGAAGGCGCTCACCTATCGCTACCCACTGACCAACGAGGCCGTTCTGACAGATCTCACGCTCTCCTTTTCCGCAGGGAAGTCCACCGTAATCACGGGAGACAGCGGCAGTGGAAAATCGACGCTGCTCCTCCTCCTTGCGGGGCAGCTCTCTCCTTCAGAGGGAAGGATTACCCTCGCGGACGGTGCGGGAACAGAGCACAGCTATAACTTCGCACGTCTCACGGAGGAGACACGCACCGCGCTCATCACGTACGTTCCGCAGGAGCCGCATATCTTCGGTGCGAGCCTTGCAGAAAACGTAACGCTGTGGACGCGGGACGCGGCGGATGCCGAAATCACGGCGGCACTGGAGGCGGCGGCACTCGACGGCTTTTTGCGCGCGCTGCCCGAGGGGCTGCATACACGCCTCGGCATGGGCGGTCATCCGCTCTCGGCAGGGGAACGTCATCGCCTCGGTCTGGCACGTGCCCTCTTTCAGGATCGGCCCATCGTTCTTCTGGACGAGGTGACGGCGGGGCTGGATGAGAAGACAGAGCGGTGCGTGATCGATGCTCTGACGGCATTTTCACATCACCGCACGATGATTCTGACGGCGCACCGTCCTGCGCTCATCACATGGGCAGATCAGGTTGTGACACTGGGAGGTGAGGCATGATGACCGCAATGCTATTTCGGCTGCTCTCCATTGCCGCACCTGCGGCGGCTCTCCCCGCCCTCCTCGCGGGATTTCTCGCGGCTGCGGCGGGCATTGCCCTCATTGCCTCTGCGGCATGGATCATCGCCAGTGCGGCGCTCGCGCCGCCCCTCTCGTCACTTGCCCTCGCGATTACCTGCGTACGGGCGTGCGGCATCGGACGTGCCGTCTTTCGCTATCTTGAGCGCCTGCTCTCCCACCGTCTCGCCTTCGGCTGCTACGAGGCGCTGCAGCAGGCTACCTACCGCCGCTCCGCCGCCGTCATTCCCATGCGTGAGGGCAACGTATGCGAAGGTGAGTTCCTCCATGATCTGCTGATGGGCTGTGAGACCCTGCGCGACTTCTACCTGCGCGCCGTCCCACCGCCGCTGATCGCCCTCGCCTTGGTGCTGCTCACCTGTGCGGCTCTCCTGCCGCTCAGCATCCCTGCGGCCGCTGCCGTATTCCTGCTCTTTCTGCTCCATCTCTCGCTCCCCCTGTTCCTCTGCGAAACGGAACTGCGCGTGCAAAGTACCGACTATCGCAACAGTCTCCTCGATCAGCTCGACGGGCGCACAGAACTGCGCGCTGCCGGCAGTACGCAGCATGCACAGGCAGTGCTGGATGAGGCGGCGGCTACGTTTCAGCGTGAGCGAACAGCACGAGGGCGGCGGCGCGAGCAGCTCTTCACCCTGCTCGACGTCCTGCGGATCATTGTCTGGATCGCAGCCATCATTCTGCTCATCCCCCGCGTGACCGAGGGGATGCTCACGGGCATCCAGTACGCAGTCTGGGTTCTCGCCCTCGAGGCAGTACTCGCCGAGCTCCGCCCGATCCCCCCCGCTGTTCTCGGCGCACAGGAATCAGCACGTGCCGCACGGCACATTCTCCCATCATCCGGAGAGCGCACACAGCCCGTCCCCATTGCACCGCCTTCCGAAACGCCGGCAAACACACCTCTGATCGAGGCGAAACACCTCGTCTTCGGCTATCATACGGACATCCCCATTGTGCAGAACCTCAGCCTTACGATCCGCCGCGGTGAGCACACGGCCATCATCGGTGAGAGCGGTGCGGGCAAAACGACGCTGGCGAGCCTTCTGCTCCGTCTCTGGGAACCGGATGCAGGCACGATCTCCTACGACGGCGTTCCCCATACGAAACTCTCCCCCGAAGCGTCGCGCGCCTATTTCGGTGCTGCTTTGCAGGGCAGCTGGCTCTTCTCCGCCTCGATACGGGACAACTTCCTGCGTCTGCGCGGCGATATCTCCGAGGCGGCAATATGGCACGCACTCGAAACGGCGCAGCTCGCGGACGTTGTGCGGGCGCTGCCCGCAGGGCTCGACGAGCCGCTCGGAATGAACGCCTCACGTCTTTCAGGCGGACAGCGCAGCCGCCTGCTCACCGCACTTGCACTCGCGGGCAATGCGCCGATCCTGCTCCTCGATGAGCCGACGGCAGGGCTCGATGCCGCCTGCGGTGCGCGCCTCATCACATCCGTCCTGACAGATGCCGATGCACGCGGCGCAACGCTCATCGTCATCACACACGATCTTCCCCTTTTGAATAAAATGAAACAGGTGATAAAACTATGACGCCAGAAACATTTCATGAACACATCCATCTCGTCATCGACCGTCTCGGGAAAAATGCTCCGCCCCACGAACTCTTTGCCGGCGGTGTGGCGGACTGGCACGCACGGGCGCGGCTCGCCCATTTTCTCGCGCAGATGCCGGAGCAGCGTGCGGAGGCCGTCGAACTCTTTCAAAGCGTCATGGATGCCGAGGTGAACGAGGAACTCGCGCAGGACGTGGAGGAAAAAGTCTACGCCATGCAGGGGCTCTCTGCCCTTGAGGCGGAAGAAAAGGAAACACAGGAAGCGGCACTCGAGCACATCAATCTTGCGATCGAGTGCGCCGAGGGGACAGACTTCCTCTACAAGTACATTCTGCGCGGTGAACTGTGGGCGGATCGGTGGAACCTCATGCACAAACTCGGCATGACCAAGGATGCCGAGGCGGAGGCCGATGAGCGCATTTCCGCCTTTGAGGGACTGGAGGATGCCGTCCCGCACAACAGCTACCTGTACTACGGCTACCGATTCAAGGCACATCTCGCCGCCGAGCGCGGTGTTGTCCTCATCGCAAAGGACTACATGCACATGGCGATTCACGCGATGGAGATCCCGCCTGCCTACGAGCAGCCACTTGCTGAGGCGTTTGCACAGACACACGAAAACGCCTCATGGATTCTGCGCGAGATCGACCGCGCCACTCCCGATCCTGCACAGCTTCACTGGGACATATAAAAATGTATTGCTATCGCTTCTCTTCTGCATTGCAACAAAACAAAAGGAGGTACTGCCATGCCCAAAACAGCAAGCATCAATATGCGCATTGCCCCTGTCATCAAAACACAGGCAGAAGACGTATTTGCGCGTTTCGGTATCTCCGTGACGGATGCCGTCAATATCTTTCTCCATGCATCCATCATGGAAGGCGGCTTTCCCTTTCAGCCCAAGCAACCGCGCTGTAACGCAGAAACGCTGCGCGCCATGGAGGAAGCGCGTGACATCATGAGTGGAAAAGTCAAGGCAAAGCATTATACATCCCTGTCCGAACTGATTGATGAAATGGACGCGGAGAGACAAAATGCTTGACCTCGTCTTCACCACACAGTTTCGCAGAGATCTGAAACGTCTCTATGCCATCGATCACGGGCAGCTCATATTGACTGCATCACGCACAGGATCACATGCCGAACTATTCTAAAACAGAACACAAGGAGCTATTGCACAAAGATAAATTCGCCTTCGTGCAATAGCACCTTCTGTTTTTTTTCACAAAATTGAGACTGCAGCACATTTGTTTCGTGCAACAGCCCCCATTTATTTCAAAGGTTTTATCACTTTTTCTTCCTACAGATTGTCGCAAGAAGCGTATCAAACATCCAGTCCCCTAATACAAAGATTATTAAACGGAAGCCTTATGGCACTCATGCCGAAAGCATTCCTGTGCAGTATAGTAGCCGAGTTTCTTTCGTGGCAGGTCTCTGAGCCTTTGTTGTATCGCAATGATCTCATCAGCCGTACAATCCTCTAAACGCTTTCCATTTGGGATAAAACGTCGTATGATATCAAGAATAGGGGATGGAGTATTGATTCTATAAAAGATGTTACTGAACGTACATATACAACTAGAAAGTACAATCCAATATTCCTATAAGCCACATGATTAAGGTGTAAATATGGAGATTTTTATGATTAAGCTCTCGGAAGAAAAATACCAGAAGGAAGTTATCATTTACGATGACATGTATCTATTTTTCAATAGTGTTGCAAAAGATTTTATTAGCACCTGCAAAAATTATAATATACATATAGATTCCCTCGATGCATTTTCTATTACAGGAAGAGGAATTCGGCCTGCTATAAGCAACAGTATATCATTTCCTAAAACGAGTAACTGTTGGGAGGAAGCAATATTATTCTTATCAAAAGAGGAAAATTTAGATTTTTTATATGAGATATGGTATGCAGGATACTAATATCAATTATATTACGCATGATGGAAAAAAGAGAACGACAAGAATACAGGAGGTAATTCAAGAACGTGGAACTAGAAAATTTTAAAAGGCATATCCGAATATTAGGCAAAGAAGAAGCGGAAAGGTATCGAGATTTATATATAAGAGTGTGTGAAAGAAATTCTGTAAAAACTTCCGACTCGAAGGAATAAGGACTTCTATGGTAAAATCAAATCATGGGAGGTCTTTGTTTATAGCAAAACAACAAAAAGAAGTTCACAAAGTCAAAATGACCGATGGGAAAAGAGCGATCATTCAGCAGCTCTTTCAAGAGTATGACATTGAGAGCACATCCGACATCCAAGACGCACTAAAAGACCTGCTGGGCGGAACCATCAAGGAAATGATGGAGGCGGAAATGAACAGCCATTTAGGCTACGAAAAATCCCAACGCTCCGCCAATGAGAACGCTCGCAATGGGTACAAATCCAAGACATTAAACAGCAGCTATGGAAGCGTTCGGATTGAAGTCCCCCAAGACCGACAGTCTTCTTTTGAACCACAGGTGGTAAAAAAGCGGCAGAAGAATATCTCTGCGATTGATCAGAAAATCATATCCATGTATGCCAAGGGAATGACTACGAGACAGATTTCCGAAACGATCAATGACATCTACGGTTTTGAAGCATCGGAAGGATTTGTATCCGACGTAACCGATAAGATTCTGCCCCACATTGAGGAATGGCAGAACCGCTGCCTTGTCAGCGTTTACCCGATCGTTTTCATTGATGCCATCCATTTTTCCGTGCGCCAGGACAGCATCGTAAGCAAACTTGCGGCCTACGTCGTTGTCGGGATTAACGATGCCGGGCGAAAAGAAGTCTTAACCATCGAAATTGGTGAAAATGAGAGCAGCAAATATTGGCTTGGCGTTCTTAACAGCCTAAAAGATCGAGGGGTTCAAGATGTTCTTATCCTTTGCTCTGACGGGCTCAGCGGGCTCAAGGAAGCGGTAGAGGCGGCCTTTCCGGAAACGGAGCATCAGCGCTGCATCGTACACATGGTACGCAATACCCTGAAATATGTGGCGCATAAGGACATGAAATTCTTTGCCAAGGATCTTCGCAGCATATACACGGCTCCTGATGAAAAGACCGCCCTCAAAAGACTGGAAGAGGCAGATAAAAAATGGAGTCCCCATTATCCGGCGGTCATGCAGAGATGGTATGATCATTGGGACGTCATAACACCGATATTCAAGTTCTCTATGGGTGTTCGCACCGCATTTTATACCACGAATATCATAGAGAGTCTTAACGCATCGTACCGCAGATTAAACCGGCAGCGGAGTGTATTTCCAAGTGCTCAGGCGTTATTAAAGGTTCTTTATTTGGCGACGTATGAAGCCGCTAAGAAATGGTCGATGCCGATAAAGAACTGGGGTAAAATCCGAGGCGAACTGGCGATTATGTATCCTGGCAGATTGCCTGATTAACACTTACACACATCATAGAAGATCCGATTTACAGACTTTTCTTCACAGACTCGACGCCAACGGGGATACGAAGATAGAAACGCTTCGTTCCTTCTCCAAGCCCACATTCAGCGGATATTGGAACAAAGGAAATATCGCCTTCCACTATCGCAGTGCACGCGATCATGCAGGCTTCTTTGCTGAGAGCAGAGCCTGAACTTGTAGATGTACTCGATCCCAGCTAATCATTTATGTTCGTTATGGACAGTTTTTTAGATTATATTTCGTTTATGATTAATAGAAGAGTACAGAACTGTTCCTTTCGTTTTATCTGTGAATCCCAACACTAATAAAAGCTAAGGATGATATACATGGTTACAAAAAAGAATCTTATAGAAAAAGGAAATATACCATCAATAGAATCGGTTTGCTTCCCGACAGCACCATTTATTATGCTTAGATATTCCGCCTTAGCAGATTTTTACACGGAAGAACCAAGATATATTCTTGCACGGTGTTCAAATAATATAGATTTATCATTTGAACAAATTCTGAGAATCCGTTTGTGGATTCCAAACCGACGAACAAGTAGCTGGCTCATATATGCAACGTCAAGAGATGTAACAGATACCAACAGCTTATCCAACGGAATATTTCTGCGACACATCTTATGGGATAAGAGACAAGATATTACACTTATTCGGTCTAAACGAGATATAAACAGCACAGAGTATCCATATCCCCGCATGATGGCAGAAACACTGTATATTCTTCCATCTGACCACATTACACTCATAGAAAAAATGATAGCATTGGATAAAACAATAAAATCAGGAATATCATTAGAAGAAAAAGAAGCAGCGTTGAATATCCCATGGAGTGACATGGAAGTTTATAGGATGTATGATGCAGGATATTGGGGTGTCAATTTTAGCTTGCATCAAAGAAATCTTTGTTTAGAGAAAAAAGTTCAAGAATTAATAGCGTGTCTTCATCGTACAAAAAGAACAAGCAGATATTCTGAGAATATCAAATCCATACAGTTGAATTATTCCTATCCAATAGAATCCTATAAAAATCATATTTGGGGAGTAAATCTATAGGTCTTGCACCGAATCTCTCCATGCCCGTCAGGGCAGATGAAAGCAGTACAACGAAAGCTGCTGTTGCCGCAGTCCTCGGTGAGGAGGACATATGATATTACTTATCATACATCAGACATCTTCCATGAATAGGAGAATCATAAAGATGAAAGTGATCTTTATCAAGTATATATTCATAGGTGTTGTATGGATAAGTTTTATTCTTTACTCATGGCTTCTTGTGTATTCCTATATTACTCCTGTTTATTTAATGGAAGCAACAAATATAGCCGGATTCCGCTACCAAATGTATTTTCATGATCAAGTGTTATCTGATACTCATAAACAACTTGCGCTGGAGATGAATTGCTACGCATACGAGTATAAATTCCCATATTTATATTCGTATGGAGAATCAGGGTATACAAAAACATGTGTCATCCCACTCTTTACAAAGATCATAAAAATTGAAAACTATGCGAGCGATGCTCGTATGTCATGGGATGGACCTAGCAATTTGGTAAGTAATTTAAAAGATTTACAGGAGGCATATGGATCGAGCTTGATTTTGATAGAAGATTTGGATGATATTTCCATAGAAGATAAAAAAATCTTTTTAGAGCTAAAACGACGAGGAGAAGGCAGAAAAAATAGAAGCCTCGAAAAAGCAAAAAATGACCAGGAAAAAGAGATCATTAAAGACCTAGATAAAATATCAGACTCAATAGAAGAAAGTCTAAAAAAACAGGAGTCCCTCTATTAGGGAGAAAATATGTGTCAACGCCTTCTTTGAAAGTATACGGTGATGTTACTTGATACAACTCAAGCGCCCCTCTTTATTACTACTCCTCATCCCCTCCTCTCCCTCTCATCCACCACAACTATCGCTGCACCTGTCCAGCAGGAGCAGCTCGACCAGTCACGGGCGGCAGGAGGCAGAGCGGCAGGAGCGAATTAGTGAGAAGCGTGTGGAGGCGGTTGTCTCCTCTCTCCCATCTGCTGATCTTCCCGCAGATGAGCGCATTCGATGCCACATCTCTCATATCACAATTGAGAACCAATAAGTATATAATATTGTGAATGTCTCAACCCCCATTACATTGTATTGTTATCGACGTTACTTCGTTCATCGCTGTTATCAAAATGATACTAGAGGGATTGCGTTGGCACGCGACACGCTAATCTGGCGATCTTCAATCGTGCAACAGCCCTTCTGGTTTTTTTGCACAAAATTGAGGCTGCTGCACGTTTGTTTCGTGCAACAGCCTCTTTCTTATCACAAAATTTCTACCGCATAAAGGTATAGACGGCGATATTGCTGAAGATCGAGAGTGGTTCTGCCCAGACGCCGATGACGAGGGTAAAGGCGACAGCAATGACGCCCATGGCTCCTGCCGAGAACGGGAGGCGCAGCGGCGTGTCGATCATCGGCTCATCTGTCTCGACATCGCGGAACATCTCCTTGATGACAAGGAGGTAGTAGTAGACGGACATCATCGACACGACAAAGCCCAGCCCTGCGAGCCAGAGGTAGCCCGCATCAATCGCTGCGGAGAAGATATAGATCTTGCCGACAAAGCCTGCCGTCGGCGGGATGCCAGCCATCGTCAGGAGCGCAACCATCAGGATGCCCGCCGGGAGAAGAGAGTCATGCGCCAGCCCGCGCACGCTGCGGAAGTCCGCACCGCCGCGCTCCGTCTCCAGATAGGAGACCGTCACGAACGCCCCGACGTTCGCCAAGACGTAGACCATCGCGTAGAAGAGCACTGCCTTGATGCCCGCCGCGTTCGTCGCAACCATCGCCGTCATCATGTATCCCGCCTGCGCAATCGAGGAGTAGGCGAGCATCCGCTTGATGTTCGTCTGACGGAACGCCATGATGTTGCCCCCGACCATGGAGACACACGCAAGTGCCGCCATCAGATGCGTCCAGTACGCCGAGAGTGCAGGGAACGCGACGAAAAGCACGCGCAGGAGGATCGCCACACCCGCCGCCTTGGAACACATGGCGAGGAGTGCCGTTACAGGCGCAGGTGCGCCCTCATACACATCGGGGGCCCAGAGATGGAACGGGATGATCGAGAGCTTGAAGAAGAAGCCCGCGAGGATAAAGACCACGCCGATGAGCCCAAGGGAAAGCACGAGGCCAAGGCCCTGAGCGATGCCCTGGAACACCATCGTCCCCGTCATCCCGTAGACAAGGCTCATGCCGTAGAGGAGCACAGCCGTCGAGCCCGACCCGAACACCAGATACTTGATGCCTGCCTCTGCCGAGAGCGGCGCATCCGTACGGACCGCAACGAGTGTATAGAACGAGATCGTCATGAGCTCCAGCCCGACAAACGCCGTCATGAGGTCGTTCGCCGAGGCGAGAGCGCACATGCCGAGCAGGGCGGACAGGAGGAGCAGATAGAACTCGCCCCTGTGGCGGATCATCTTCTCCACATAGCTCTCTGCAAAAAGCACAGTGGCGAGGACGCCGACGATAAAGAGAATCTTGAAGAACACGGAATAGCCGTCAACGATATAGAGCCCCGCAAAGAACGCCGTCGCTCCCCCATCCGGCGGATACATCCGCACGGCGAGAGCGAGTACACCGAGCAGTCCGAGTGCAGTCACGCGGGCGAGGGCACGGCGCGATGTCCCACGCGCCATACAGAGGTCGATCAGGAGCACGGCCGCCATGAGTACGGCGATGCCCAGCTCGATGGAGATTGCGGCAAGATTCATTTCCTGCATCATCACTGCCCACCTCCCAGAATCGTCGGAGCATCCTGAATCATCTCAAGAAGCGGTGCCAGCGGCGCAGTTCCCGCGTCCACCATGCCCATGAGGAGTCCCGGGAATACGCCGAAGCCGACAAGGAAAACGCCGAGAACGACAAGCGGGACGATGTCGATCTTCCGCTCATCGGGGTACTTCGCGAAGCGTTCCACCTTTGGGCCGAAGAGCACGCGCGCGAGCATGCGCAGGACGTAGAACGCGGTAAAGATGATGCCGGAGACCGCAATCACCGTGAGGATAGGATATGCCTCCACCGTCCCCACAAAGATGGTAAACTCCGGCACGAAGCCGATCAGCCCGGGCAGGCCGAGCGAGCACAGCCCTGCGAGCATAAATCCGACCGTGATATGCGGCATATAGTGCGCCAAGCCCCAGAGATCGCCCACACGGCGCAGCTCCGTCTTTTCGTAGACGTAGCCGACCTGCGAGAAGAAGAGTGCGAGCATGATGCCGTGCGCCACCATATAGGCGACGGCGCCGCCGACGCTCACGACATTGAGTGCCGCGAAGCCGAGGAGAACGTAACCCATGTGAGAAATGGAGGAGTAGGCGATCATGTACTTGATGTCGCGCTGCGCGAGTGCGATATAGGACGCGTAGATCACATTGATCGTGGCGAGGATCGCAATCAGCGGCGCCCAGAACTTTGCCCCGAGCGGCAGGATAAAGAGGCCGACGCGGATGAGCGCGTAGCCGCCGATCTTTTTCAGCACCCCCGCATTGATCATCGAGATCGCCGTCGGTGCACCTGCATAGCCGTCGGGCGACCATATATGCATCGGGAACATCGAGAGATGCGAGCCGAACCCGACGAGCAGGAGGAGGAATGCCGTCACCTGCACCTCCCACGAGATATGTCCCGCGAGGGCAGCGGCGGCGAGCGCCTCAAAGTCGAACGTCCGCATCCCGGACTCGTACGCACTCACGTAGAGAAGGAGCACACCGACGAGCATGAACGCCGAGCCGACGAGGAGGAAAATGGTCATCTTCATCGCCGCGTGTTCCTTCGTCACGCGCTCGGACGAGCCCCAGATCATCACCATCAGATACGCGGGGATGACGACCATCTCACAGAGGACGAGGAAGAAGAAGAGGTCACGCACGAGGAATGCCCCCGAGACACCCGCGATCACGATGAGCAGGAGAACGAAGTACTCCTTGACCCGCTTCTCCACATGCCATGAGCTGTAGACGGCCGCGAGCCCCACGACGCTCGACAGGAGGAGCATCGGCAGGGAGATCCCATCTACGCCGAGCGAGTAGGCAACGCCGAGATCCGTGATCCACGGCATGTACTCCGTGTACTGCATCCCGCCGAGCGCCATATCGTAGTCCGCGTAAACAAAGAGCGTCAGCAGCGTCACAATGATCATCGCCAGTGCCGAGAGCTGACGTATTGTATCGTGCAGGCGTCCCGGCAGCAGGGCGAGGATGAGCGCGGCCACAAGCGGTGTGAGGAGAATGACCGAGAGAATCGGAAATGTCATCGCAGAAGACCTCCTCCCAGATACATCAGAACCTGTACCGCCCAGTACAGCGCATAGCACAGGAGAATCACGACGCCCGTGTAGAACACGACGACATACCGCTGTGCCTGCCCGTTGACGTTCTCCGTCAGCACCTCGCTCATCGCCAGACCATAGGCGCCGAGTCCATTCATGATACCGTCGAAAATCTTTTCATCGACCCACTTGAGGACCACCGCCGTGCCGTAGACGAAGCGCTCGCGGAAGTAGCCGTACAGCTCATCCACATAGAACTTGTTGTAGACGACGCGATAGAGGAAGCCGAAGCTCCGCTGCTGCATCGCCGCGCGCAGACGATGGCGTCCATAGACCTGATACGCCGCCGCAAAGGCGAGGAGGGCGAGCACGGTACTCGTCCCCGCCACCGTCCAGTCAATCGCCTCATGATGCGGTGCATCCGCGTAGATCCACAGGGAGAACCCGCCGAAGTAGCCCCACAGGCCGCTCACAATCGTGAGCAGCGCGAGCATAATCATCGGCCAGCGCATGAAGGCATCGACCTCATGCGCCTCGTATTCACTGCGGCTCTCGCCGAGAAAGGCGACAATGAGGAGGCGCGCCATGTAGAATGCCGTGAGGAAGGAGGTGAACGTCGCCATGAGATAGAGCGGCGTACTCGCGTGCATCGCCGCGGCGAGGATCTCATCCTTTGAGAAGAACCCCGAGAACGGTGGGATACCGGAGATTGCAAGGACACCGATCAGCATCGTCACGAAGGTGAGCGGCATCTTTTTCCAGAGCCCGCCCATCTTGGTGATGTCCGTCTCATCGTGGAGTGCGTGCATCACCGCGCCCGCGCAGAGGAAGAGCATCGCCTTGAAGAAGGCGTGCGTCATGAGATGGAACATCGAGGCGGAGAATGCGCCGATCCCGACCGCGAGCATCATGTAGCCGAGCTGGCTGATGGTCGAGTAGGCAAGCACCGCCTTGAACCGCCGCTGTGTCACGGCGATAACCGCCGCAAAGAGCGCTGTGAATGCCCCGAGCCCTGCGATGAAATCCATCACGAGTGGACACTCACTGAAGATGAAGAAGGCACGCGCAACGAGGAAGACACCTGCCGCGACCATCGTCGCCGCATGGATGAGCGCCGAGGTTGGCGTCGGGCCTTCCATCGCATCGAGCAGCCAGACGTGGAGCGGGAACTGACCGGACTTTCCGATCGGCCCCATGAAGAGCAGCAGACCGATCACCGTCAAGTAGCCCGTCCCCGCGACGAGGACATACTCAGGCATCATCAGCCGCAGCTCGATGAAGTCCATCGTCCCGAACGACACCTGCACGAGCAGGATGCCGACCAGCATTCCAAAGTCGCCGATACGCGTCGTGATAAACGCCTTCTTCGCCGCCTCGCGCGCCGAGACCTTATCGTAGTAGAATCCGATCAGGAGGTAGGAGCAGAGCCCGACGCCCTCCCAGAACACATAGAGCTGGAGAAAGTTGACCGAGACGACCAGCCCGAGCATCGCGGCCGAAAACAGCGAGATGAACGCAAAGAAGCGCCCCATCCCCTCATCGTGCTCCATATAGCTGACAGAGTAGATGTAGACGAGCAGCGAGACCAGCGTCACGATGACGAGCATGAGTGCCGTCAGCGGGTCGATCAGGACACCCATCGACAGCTCCACCGCACCGATGTGCGCCCAGACCGTCTTCATCACGTAGGGATCGCCCATCGTGATCTGATAGTTTACCGCGGCGAGTGCGACAAAGACGGAGAACGCAAGGGCCAGAGCCATCATCACAATCGCAATCGTCGCCGAGAGGTTCTTCTCCCGCCGCGTAAAGGGCGCGATGATGAGGAACGCGAGCGCAGGGAACAGGGGAATCAGATACGCATGCGTCAGAGCAAAGGTAAACATAGCACTCCCCTCCCCTAGTCTTTCAGCGTATCCAGCTCATCGACATTCGTCGTGAACCGAATCTGATACAGGCGGAATGCGAGAGCCAGCCCGACGGCGATCTCGGATGCAGCGACCGCAATCGAGAAGAGTGCCATTAGCTGTCCCTCCGCGTTGTGCGCGTAAAAACGGTCAAAGGCAACGAGATTGATGTTGACCGCATTGAGCATCAGCTCCACGCACATGAGAATTGGGATGATGCCGCGCCGCGTGAGGAGCCCATAGAGCCCAATGCAGAACAGCAGTGCCGACAAAAAGAGCAGATCAGGAAGACCAATCATGCCGCATCCCCTCCTCTCGCCAAGAGCAGTGCGCCGACCATCGCCGCGAGGAGCAGTACCGCCGTCACTTCAAACGGCACGAGATACGTGCCGAGCATCAGCTGGGCGATCTCGTCTGCCCCCGTCGATGCAGCAAATTCGCCCGCAGGAAGTGGAGCAAGGACAATGCCGCATCCGATGAGGAAGAAGATACTGCCTGCCAGCAGCCCCGTCACGACGCGACGAAAGAGCTTCTGCGAGGGATTGGACTGCGCCATCGAGTCACGCCGCGTCAGCATGATCGCCATGACGATGAGGACAGCGACTGCGCCGCTGTAGACCATGAGCTGCACCGCGCCGAGGAACTCTGCGCCGATGTAGAAATAGATCGCCGCCACACCGATGAATGAGAGCACGAGAAAGAGTGCACTGTGCACGACATTCGGTGAGAGGACGACACCGAGCGCGCCGATGATCGTCACGGCAGCGAGAAAGTAAAAGATAAAGCTCATGTCGCCCCTCCTTCCGTCGTCTGCGCATCCTTTGCCGTGCCGTTTTCCGTGGCGGATGTGTCCGCCGCAGCTTTTTCTTCAGCGGTTTTTTCCTCAGCGGCTTTTTCCTTTGCGGCAGCCTCCGCTTCGGCTTTCGCCTCTGCCTCCGCCTTTGCCTTGGCAGCGGCTTCTTTCTTCGCCTTTTCCTCTGCCGCCTCGACCTCTGCCTGTGCGAGGAACTCCGCGAGATCAGCACGGTCCTCGTCCGTCATGGCATCGTGCGTCATCGTCTCCTTGCTCCACGTGGCGATGGCGTAGTCCTTATCCCAGACGAGCGTATGGACCGGACACGCCTCCACACAGAGATTGCAGTAGAGACAGCGCCCCGAGTGATGAATGTAGGACTTCATGTGGCGCTTCTTCTTCGCATCAGGGACAATTGTCAGATCAAGCGCCTTGTTCGGGCACGCATTGGCGCACATCGAGCAGCCGATGCAGACGCGCCAGTCCATCGCGAGATTGCCGCCGCGAAAATTATCCGTCATGGGCAGCTTCTCCTCAGGGTAGCAGACCGTCTCCTTCTTGCCCCAAAGATGCTTCCATGTGACACTCATGCCGGTCAAAAGGCCTTTTCCAAACATGTGCGTCCCCCCTTAAACGATACCGAACCAGAACATCAGTGCACCCGTCAGAACAACGTTCAGAATCGAGAGCGGGACGAGCACCTTCCAGCCGAACGTCAGAATCTGATCCACGCGCGTGCGCGGGAACGTCCAGCGGAACCACATGATGAGCAGCACCATGAGCACCGCCTTGATGCCGAACCAGACGAATCCCGGCAGGAACGACGGCCCGCTGTAGCCGCCGAGGAAGAACGTCGTCGCGAGGATCGCCGCCGTCAGGAGGTTCGCGTACTCTGCGAGGAAGAACAGCGCCCAGCGCATCCCCGAGTACTCCGTAAACGGTCCTGCGATAATCTCTGACTCGCCCTCCACGAGGTCAAACGGCGTACGGTTCGTCTCGGCGACCGCTGCGATCAGGAAGATGATGAACGCGAGCGGCTGCATGAAGATAAACCAGTAGTTCTGCGCCTGCATCTGGACGATATCGTCGAGGCGCAGTGAGCCCGTCAGCATGATGATGCCGAGCAGGGAGAAGAGGAGCGGCGCCTCATAGCTGAGCATCTGCCCAACGATGCGCATGCCGCCGATAAACGAATACTTATTGTTTGATGCATAGCCGCCCATGAGGAACGGCAGCACTGCCTGCCCCGAGATGGCAAAGAGGAGGAACACACCGACGTTGACATCGGCGAGCACCGCCCCCGCATCGAACGGGAAAAGTGCGTAGACGAGCGCTGCGGGGACAAAGAGCAGCGCGGGCGAGAGTGCCCAGACCACCTTGTCCGCACCGGCGGGCATAATGTCCTCCTTGCTCATCAGCTTCAGCATATCCGCAACGGGCTGCAGCAGCCCGAATCTTCCGCCCACGCGGTTCGGCCCGATGCGCACTTGGATGAACGCGCAGATCTTGCGCTCCGTGTAGGTAAAGACAATCGCCGCCATCGAGATGATACCGAGCAGGATGGCAATACCGACGAAGGTCATCACGAGATCCACCACGAACGGAATCGGGATCAGGCGGTAGATGAACCCATCCAGCCCCACCGCAATCGCAGAAAGAAAAGAGCTCTCCATCATTCGTCTCCTTTCTCAGCAGTCCACTTCACCCATGATCGGGTCAATGGACGAGTAGGCGGCGACCGAGTCGCCGATGAGCATGCCGCGGCACATTGGATCGAGCCCCTGCATATTTACGAACGAGGGGCGGCGGATGTGGATGCGGTACGGTTTCGTCGTACCGTCGCTGACGATGTAGAAGCCGAGTTCCCCGCGCGTCCCCTCCGTCCGGCTGAACACCTCACCCTTGGGCGGCTTGATGACCTTGGGTACCTTCTTTGCCATGAAGTCACCCTCGGGCAGTCCGTCGATTGCCTGCCGCACGATCTTCGCGCTTTCCGCGATCTCGGCGAGCTTTACCATGTAGCGGTCCCAGTTATCGCCATGCTCACCCACGGGGATATCGAAGTCAAAATCATCATAGACGCTGTAGCCGTCCACCTTGCGCAGATCAAAGGCGAGCCCCGTCGCGCGCAGGTTTGGCCCAGTCATACTGCACGCGAGTGCCTCCTCCGTCGTCATGGGCGACGTGCCGCGGATGCGGCGGACAAAAATCTCGTTGCCCGTGAGGAGACGGTTGTACTCCGCGAGGAAGTCAGGCACGCTGTCGACAAAGGCGCGGATCATCTCCGCCGCCTCGGGCGAGAGATCCTCCTTTACCCCGCCGATGCGGATATAGTGAAAGGTCTGACGTGCCCCGCAGACGAGATTGAAAATATCGAGGATCTTCTCACGGTCGCGGAAACAATAGAGCATTCCCGTCGACGCGCCGAGATCATTTGCAAGCGTCCCGATGAAGATCAGGTGACTGTTGATGCGGTTCAGCTCCGCCATGATGACGCGGATGTACTCTGCGCGCGGCGTCGTCTCGATCCCCGCCAGCTCCTCCACCGCACGCGCATAGCCGAAGTTGTTGTTCATGGCAGAGATGTAGTCGAGGCGGTCGGTATAGGGAAGCCCCTGCGCATACGTCCGCGCCTCAAGCAGCTTCTCAATCCCGCGATGGAGATAGCCCATGATCGGCGTCGCCTTCACGATGCGCTCGCCGTCCAGCTCGAGCTGCACCTGCAGCACGCCGTGCGTCGACGGATGCTGGGGACCCATGTTGAGCGTATAGGTCTCGGTACGCAGCATCAGGACTCCTCCTTCCGAAAGGATGGGACAGCGGGCGGCGGCGGCGGGACAAAGTCCTTGCGCAGCGGATACCCGACAAAATCGTCCGCATGGAAGACACGCCGCAGATCGGGGTGACCCGTGAACACAATGCCCATGAGATCATACACCTCGCGCTCCTCGAACTCTGCGCCGGGGAACACGGGCGTCACCGAGGGGAGCACGGGCACATCATGTGGCAGTGTCACCTTCAGCGTCAGCCAGTGCAGCTCCGTCGGTGAAAAGAGATGGTAGACCATCTCGAAGCGGTCTTTCCAGTCCACCGCCGTCACATTTTCCAGCCGCGTCAGCTGCAGTGTCCCGTCGTCACGCAGGACGCGCAGCAGGCCGAGGAGCTCCTCGGCAGCAATATAGAGTGCGGGACGCTCTGCCTCCACATCGTACTCCGCCGACGAAAAGGCGACCTTGAGTGCCTCCAGCATTGCAGGCGTCACATACTTGTTCCTCATGCGTTCACCGCCCTCTCTGCCGCCCGCTCTGCCCAGTAGGCACGCTCCGCGCGGACGCGCTCGGGATGGAGGATCTTCTCGCGCAGCTTCAGCATGCCGTCGATCAGTGCCTCGGGGCGCGGCGGACAGCCCGGGATGTAGACATCCACAGGCAGGAGCTCATCGACCCCCGAGACGACCGAGTATGAATCCGCAAAGGGACCGCCCGCAATCGCGCATGCCCCCATCGCAATCACATACTTCGGCTCGGGCATCTCCTCATAGAGACGCACAACCGCCGGTGCCATCTTCCACGTCAGCGTCCCCGCGACGATGAAGAGATCCGCCTGACGCGGACAGGGGCGGAACACCTCATAGCCGAACCGTGCGAGGTCGAACCGTGCCGTCGCTGTGGTCATCATCTCAATGGCGCAGCACGCGAGCCCAGAGGACAGCGGCCAGATCGAGTTTGCATGCGCCCAGCGCAGCAGCTCATCCAGCTTGACGACAAAGACATTTTCCCGCAGGCTCTCCGGAACACGCTCCGCTATTTCCATGTGAGATCCCCCTTTCGCCACGCATAGGCAAGGCCGAGCACCAGAATCCCGACAAAGACGAACATCTCAATGAGTGCAAATACACCGAGCATGCGGAACTCTACTGCCCACGGGTAGAGGAACACCGTCTCAATGTCAAAGACGATGAACAGCAGCGCATAGAGGAAATACCCCGCACGAAACTGGACGTAGGGCGACCCGATCGAATCGACACCGCACTCGTAGGGAATGTACTTCTGCGGCGACGGCTGTTTCGGCTGCAAAAGGAATGCAGGACCGAGCGCCATGACGGGGAAAAACAGCGCCACCAGCAAAAAAATTCC
>ERZ773070.567-NODE-567-length-26896-cov-8.238329_pt1 | contig 26896 bp, 20 predicted proteins | sample MGYA00580618_ERZ773070 | MGnify/ENA primary metagenome ERZ773070 (study PRJEB29015, sample SAMEA2738023) | human oral metagenome | biome: human oral; feature: human-associated habitat; material: dental | place: China | collected 2019 ... | reverse complement strand
GTGACCTTCGGGTTATGAGCCCGACGAGCTACCGACTGCTCCACCCCGCGATATGTTTATCTGCGCATTGCGCTAACAAGACGATATTATACGGCAAAGACAGCGTCTCGTCAATACCCAAAATGAAAATGGAGCAGAAAATTTCTGCCCCATAATTCTCTCTATGTGAATGTTACTCTGCGGCCTCACCGTCGAAGAGGTAGGCATAACGCTCCTTGAACTCATCGTGTGTCATGCGGTAGGCATTCGCAAGCCCCGGATCGTCGAGGTCGCCCTTTTCGAGACGCATCATAAAGCCGCGCGCGATCTGATAGTGCACGGAGTTGATGTTGACCTTGCGCACCTTTGTCTTACCGGTCTCGGGGTCACGGATCTCATCGAAGCGCATGGGCACCGCTTGGTTGTCCTGGATCGTGATGATCGCACCCGAGTCACCGCTCATGAGGAACTTCACCGCCGAGTAGCCGAGCGAACGGCAGTAATCGATGTCGTATGCAATCGGCGCCGTGCAGCGGAGCTCGTAGCCGATCTCCTTGTCGATGACGGAGATGCCGATGCCGAGCTTCTTCGTCTCGGCGAGCACCGCCTGCTTCAGGATTTCACCGAAGTCGAGTTCGCTGTAGCGGATGTGTCCGTGCTCGTCCGTGACGACATTGCCAAGTTTCGCGAAGTCCTCTTCGGCGATCTTCTCAATGACGCCCTCTGCGATGACGGCGACGCCGTAGTTGCGCCCTGTGAGATAGCGCTTCACGATCGAACCGACGATGACATCGACGACCTGCTGAAGCGGAATCTTATCCTGTGCGAACTCCTCGGGGATGATCGTGATCGCCGCGCCCGCGCTGCGTCCCATGCCGAGTGCGAGATGTCCCGCCGTACGCCCCATCGCGATGGTGAAATACCAGCGGTTGTTTGTCGTGCTCGCGTCCTCCATGAGGTTCTCGATCTCCATCGTACCGAATGCACGCGCTGTCTCAAAGCCAAACGTCGGAACGCCCTCGGGCAGCGGGAGGTCGTTGTCGATGGTCTTGGGAACATGGACGACGTTGATTGTACGCCCCATCTTGCGCGCATACTCGGAGACTGCCATCGAGCTGAACGCCGTGTCGTCGCCGCCGATGGTGACAACGTGGGTCACGCCGAGCTCGGTCAGCGTCTCGACGACCGTACGCAGGTCGGATTCCTTCTTTGTCGGGTTGAAGCGCGACATCTTGAGGATACAGCCGCCCGTCAAATGGATGCGGCTGATGCTCGCGGGCTCGAGGCGCACATAGTTCTTCTCGCCGCGCGCAAGACGTGAGAAGCCGTCATAGATGCCGAGTACGTCCCAACCGTGACGCGTTGCCTCGCTGACCACCGCCGAGATAACGCTGTTGATGCCGGGTGCGGGGCCACCCCCGCAGATGATCGCAATGACATTCTTGATCCCAATCATGAATATGCCTCCTCTTTGAAATTGTCCGTACGTTGTATCAATTCGACGAAATGAATTGTTTTCCTTCTGTATAGAAACTTTTGATTCAGCGGCGTTTTCGACTGCGCCGCCCAATGTTCGTGACGGTCTTGCCCGCCTTCCTGCTGCGCGGCTTTGGCTTTGTGTGTTTCGATGCAGACCGTCTGCGCTCCCCCTTTTGCGCTGTCTGCGTTTTCTCCATCTCATCAGGGCGGGACGAACGCGGCTTCTTCTTTGCGACGGCGCGGCGCAGACGCTCCTTGAGCGCGGATTCCATCTTGCGCAGCTTCTCGTGCTGATGCGCCGCGACAAGCGTGATCGCCTTTCCCTGCGAGCCTGCGCGTCCCGTGCGGCCGATGCGGTGAATGTAGTCGGTGACGGTCGGCGGCAGATCGTAGTTGTAGACGTGAGTCACGCCCTCGATGTCAAGCCCGCGTGCGGCGATGTCCGTGGCGCACAGAATTTGCAGTTTCGCCTCACGGAACTGCCGCAGGACAAAGGCGCGCTGTGTCTGCGTAAGATCGCCGCTGAGTGCGTCCACGAGGTAGCCGCGCCGCGCCAGCTCCATCATGAGCGCACGCGTGCGCTCCTTCGTTGCGCAGAACACCATCGCGAGATAGGGCGCTTCCTCGTTGATGGATGCACAGAGACGGTCGAGCTTCGTCCCCTCGCTCACGGAGAGAACAATCTGCTCGATATTTTCGAGCGTCGTCCGTTCCCCCTCGATGCGGATGTGCGCGGGATTCGTCATAAAGCGCTTCGTCAGACGCACGATGCGCTCCGGCATGGTCGCGGAAAAGAGGGCAAGCTGATAGTCCTGTGCTGTCTTGGTGAGCAGCGTTTCCACATCCTCGATGAAGCCCATCTTGAGCATTTCGTCCGCCTCATCGAGGACGATCTTGTTGACGCTGCCGAGCGCGAGCGTTCCGCGCCGCACATGGTCAAGCAGTCGTCCCGGTGTGCCGATGATGAGCTGCGGCCGGCGCCGCAGTTTCTCCTTCTGTCGCTCGATGTCCGCACCACCGTAGATGACGATCGTTCCGATACCGAGCTCCGCGCCCAAGGGCTCCGCCACACGCGCGATCTGGAGGGCAAGCTCGCGCGTGGGCGCAATGACGAGCGCCTGTGCTGCCGCTCCCTGCGGCTTGATCTTCGCAAGCAGAGGCAGGAGGAAGGCAATGGTCTTGCCCGTGCCCGTCTGTGCCTGTGCGATGACATCGCGTCCCGCACGCATGGGCGGGATCGCCTGCTCCTGCACGGGGGTAGGCTCAATGATGCCCTGCTTCTTCAGCAGTGTGACGAGTGCCTCCGAGACGCCGAGCTGGTCAAAATGCGTCATGATGAAAGCACCTCTGCCCCCGTCTCCGTGATGAGAATGGTCTTCTCCCACTGCGCCGAGAGCGTGTGATCCTTCGTCCGCACCGTCCACCCATCGTCTGCATCCACCGTCACATCATATTTGCCCGCGTTGATCATCGGCTCGACCGTGAAGACCATGCCCGGTACCATGAGCATGCCCGTGCCCGCCTCGCCCTCATGCGCAACGAACGGCTCCATGTGGAAGTCCTTGCCGACACCATGCCCGCCGAGTGCCGTGACGACAGAGTAGCCGTTCGCGTGCGCCCAGTCACCGCAGGCAGCGCTCACATCGCCGAGGAAATGCCACGGCTGCGCCGCCGCGATGCCACGCTCCATACACTCCTTCGTCACCTGTACGAGCCGTTCTGCCGCTGCGGGCACCTTGCCCACGAGGTACATGCGCGAGGCATCCGCATAGTAACCACCGAGAATGACCGTGGAGTCGACGTTCAGGATGTCGCCCTCCTTGAGCACATCCTTCTTCGACGGAATGCCATGGCAGACCACATTGTTGATCGAGGTGCAGATGCTCTTCGGGAACCCCTCGAAGCCGAGGCATGCGGGAATCCCGCCGCGCTCCACGATGTAGTCATGTGCCGCGCGATCGAGCGTCTCCGTATCGACGCCGGGACGCACCATCGTCTCCATCAGATCGAGCACGCCGTCGTTAATGACTGCCGCCTTGCGGATCCCCTCAATGTCCGCCGCATTATTGATAATCTTGCGCGGTGGGCGTACCTGTCCCTTGAGCACATCGTAGCGGATGGACGCAACATGTTCATCAAAATCGGCATGGCATTTCTTGTATTTCTTTCCGCTGCCACACCAGCACAAATCGTTTCGATTCATTCCTTCGCCCCTTTATGAATAGATATTACCTCTGCATTATAGACCGCAAGCGTATCATATGTAAAGAGGAGGATACAGCAAGTTGCTTGACACTCCCCCATGCCTAAAGGCAGGGGATTCTTGGTTCGACAACCACTGCGCCGCCTCCAAAGAATTGGCGTCTTACACGATTTCCCCAAGCGTGAATTTCCGTGTGCCCCACGGTATTTTCTGTATGTTCTCAGGCCGTCCCGGCTTTGCTTGCCAAGGCGTGCCGCAGGATATTCCTTGCCGCGTTATGGTCGCGGTCGTGGTACTCGCCGCAGACGGGGCAAACCCAATCGCGGACGTTCAAGTCCTTTACCAGCTTGTTCTGGCAGCCACAGGCAAAACAGGTCTGGCTCGACGGATAGAACGTCTCGACTTCCAGGAGTTCCCCACCGTGCAATTCTGTCTTGTAGGCAAGCTGGCGGAAGAACTCTGACCAGCCTACATCCGAGATTGCCTGCGCGAGCCTGTGGTTCTTGAGCATTCCCTTCACATTCAGGTGCTCCACGGCTACCGTTTGGTTCTCACGGGCTAGCCGTGTCGTCTGCTTGTGCAGGAAATCCTTGCGGATATTTGCAATGCGCTCATGCACGCGGGCAAGGCGGATACGCGCCTTGTCTCTGTTCTGAGACTTTGACATTTTGCGTGACAGGCGGCATTGCTCGCGCTTTAGCTTCACAAGGAGCTTTTTCAGCGTATGCGGGTTCTCTACGGTATTCCCGCTGCTGTCCGTGTAGAACGCCTTGAGGCCGACATCAATGCCAATCTGCCCGCCTTTGTTCGGGTGCACGAGCTTTTCCTTGTCCTGCTCCACGCAGAGCGAGACATAGTATTTCCCTGACGCGGCGCGGCTCACTGTGGCAAAGAGAACCCTACCGTCGAAAGCGCGGCTCTGCTTGACTTTCACAAAGCCGATTTTCGGCAGCTTGATTCTATTGCCGACAATGCGGACACAGTTCGACTGGTTGCGCGTCCTGTACGACTGGCTGTGGCTGTGCTTCGACTTGAAGTGCGGGTAGCCGGTGTGCAGCTTGAAGAAGTTCTGGAACGCGCGGTCAAGGTTGCGCAGGGATTCCTGCAAAGCCATGCTGTCCACTTCCTTCAGCCAGGAAGTTTCCTCGCGCTTCTTCAGATCCGTCAGGAGACGCGCTGTCTCAAGATAGCCTATGGACTTGTGGTTGGCCTGCCACTGGTCACGACGGACAGCGAGAAAATGATTGTAGACAAAACGACAGCAACCGAGCGTGCGGTTGATGAGCTCCGTCTGTTCCTTGTCCGGATAGATACGGAACTTGTAGCCCAGTGTATACGTCTCCATTTCCTCACTTCCTTTGCGAAGTTTTTTGGCTTTCAATGTACTGCTTGACGATTTCCAGTGGCGCGTCTCCTACCGTCGAGCAGAAATACGAGTTTGTCCAAAGCGTTGGCAGCTTTGTTGTCAGCCAGTGAAATTCCTGTCGAAGTATTCTTGAGGTCTTGCCCTTTATGGTCTTTACCGCCTTGTGGATCCCGAACTGCGGGTCTACCTCCAAAAGCAAATGCACATGGTCTGGCATGATTTCCATCTCAATGACTTCAAAACGGTTTTCGTCAGCGATGGATTGCACAAGTTCCTTCAGTCTCGTGTCCACGCCATTGACCAGCACTTTGCGACGGTATTTCGGGCAAAACACAATATGATACTTACAGGAATACACAATGTTATGGTTTGAATGATATACTCTGTCCATAGATGCATTATATTGCATTTTTATAGCTAATACAATGGCTAGAGCAGTCGTCCGCCTTCAATTGCTTACGCAAATTCGGCGGACGCGCCTTATATTCCCATAGCTGAAGCGAGGGGGGGTACGGCGCATCTCGATAACAAAAAGCGCAGGAATTTACCTTCCTACGCTTTCAGGTCTAAAGAAGCACTGATAACCCTAACTTTTTAGAGTCACTACAGGAAACTTCGTGAACAGCCCCTTCATGAGAGAGCATTCAAATTGCGGTCATCCCAACACAATCTTACTGTAGTTTGCTGTCCGGAGCAGATAGTTGTCAATCGCCTTGAGGAGCGCCAGACGGTTCGCGCGGACGCGTTCATCCTTGTCCATGACCATAACCGCATCAAAGAATGCGTCGATTGCCTTTGCAAGTGCCTGCTCCGCCGCAAGCGGATCTGCGCCCTCGGCGCGTGCCGTAACCGCATTCTCATACGCCGAGAGGAGCTCTCCCTCCTCCTGTGCCGCAAAGAGCGCAGAGTCAACGATGCCGGTCTCTGCCGCGCGCGCGATATTTCCGACACGAACGAAGGACTGCACGAGTGCATCCGCTCCGTCCGATGCAAGCAGACGCTCCACATAGGCGGCGCGCACGGGCACGTCCGCAACGCAGTCCACATCCGTAAGCACAGCCTCTTGCACATCGTAGCGCACACCGCGCTCCGTGAGGACGTTCTTCAACCGCAGGCGGATAAAGTCTGCGACATAGACCTGCATTTTCTGGCACAGAGACATATCGAGATCATAGAGATCGCATGCCTCCTCGACGAGATCGCCGAGGAGCAGCCCGCTCTCCCGTTCAATCAGCATGAGCACCAGACCGAGTGCCTGACGGCGCAGAGCAAACGGATCCTGCGACCCCGTCGGGATCCTGCCTTGGCTAAAGGTGCCTACAATATTATCCACCTTGTCCGCCACGCTGAGCGCAAAGCCGAGATCACTCTGCGGGAGTTCATCGCCCGCGAAGCGCGGCATATACTGCTCGTCGATGGCACGCGCGACCTCCGGCTTCTCGCCGTCAAGCAGGGCGTATTCACGCCCCATAATCCCCTGCAGCTCCGTAAACTCCGTCACCATGCCCGTCACGAGATCCGCCTTTGACAATTCCGCCGCACGCCGCGCATCCGGCTCCATCGCCTCATATGCAGCCGCGTCCGGCGCAAGATCTTCGACAATCGCCGTAACAAGTTCCATGAGACGCTCGGTCTTCTCATACATCGAGCCAAGCCCCTGCTGAAACACAACCGTCCTCAGCTTTTCGCGGTGCTCCGCAAGCGACTTCTTCCGATCCTCGTCAAAGAAGAACTGCGCATCTGCAAGGCGCGCACGCAGAACGCGCTCGTTGCCGTGCGCCACGACATCCAGATGCTCTTTCCCGCCGTTGCGCACGGTAATGAATACGGGCAGGAGACTGCCGTCCGCCGCCTTGACGGGGAAGTAACGCTGATGGTCGCGCATCGGCGTGATGACCGTCTCCGCCGGCAGCGCGAGATATTTCTCCTCGAACGCGCCGCTGAGGGCGGTCGGGTACTCGACGAGATAAAGCACCTCTTCGAGCAGGTCCGGCGTGATCTCCGCCGTTCCGCCGCATTCCTGTGCAACGGCGACAATCTGCTCGCAGATCATCGCGCGGCGGCGCTCGGGATCGACGATGATGTACGCCTTTTCACACGCCGCCTCATAGTCTGCGGGCGATGCGATGACAAAGTCCTGCGGAGCAAGCGTCCGATGTCCGCGCGACGTGTTCCCGCTCGTGACATTTGCAAGTGTAAAGGGCACGACATCCGTCCCATAGAGCGCGACAAGCCAGCGAATCGGGCGGATAAAGCGAAAGTCCAGATCACCCCAGCGCATACTGTTCGGCAGGGGAATCGCGCGGATGAGTTCGGGCAGCATCTCCGTGAGGAGCTGCGCCGTCTCAGCGCCCTTCTCGTGCACAGCGGCATAGACATAGCCGTCACGCTGAATGAGTGCAGACGGTTCGATGCCCTGCCCGCGTGCAAAGCCCGCGCCTGCCTTCGTCGGATTCCCCTCCGCATCAAAGGCAATGGCGACCGAGGGACCGCGCGTCTCTGTACTCACATCCTCCTGCCGCTCGGCAAGCCCCGTCACGAGGAGCGCAGAACGGCGCGGCGTACCGATCGTTCGCAGACTCTCATAGGCTATACGGCGTGCCGCCAGCATGTCCCCCGCGAGACGTTTCAGATCAGCGAGGAGATGCGGCATGACGTGTGCCGGAACTTCCTCCGTCCCAATTTCAAGAAGCAGATCCTTGCTCATGCCTTCCCCTCCTTCTTCAGCATCGGATAGCCGAGTGCCTCGCGCTGCGCGAGGTACGCCTCCGCGCAGAGACGCGCGAGTTTCCGCACGCGCCCGATGAACGCCGTACGCTGCGAGACACTGATCGCACCGCGCGCATCGAGCAGGTTGAACGTGTGCGAGCACTTCAGCACATAGTCATGTGCGGGATGCACATGCCCCGCGCCGATGACGCGCACCGCCTCCGCCTCGTATTTGTCAAAGAGATCAAAGAGCAGTGCCTCATCCGAGAGATCAAACGCATAGGTCGATTGCTCGAATTCGTTCTGATGAAACACATCACCATAGGTCACATCGTCCGTCCACGCGATGTCATAGACATTCTCCACGCCCTGAATATACATCGCAAGCCGCTCAAGACCGTAGGTGATCTCGACGGACACAGGCTTTACATCGTGACTGCCGACCTGCTGGAAATACGTGAACTGCGTAATCTCCATACCGTCGAGCCAGACCTCCCAGCCCAGTCCCCATGCGCCGAGCGTCGGCGACTCCCAGTTGTCTTCGACGAAGCGGATGTCGTGCTCCTCGGCACGGATCCCAAGGCGCGCAAGACTCTGCAGATAAAGCTCCTGAATATTGTCCGGCGAGGGCTTCATGATGACCTGAAATTGGTGATGCTGATAGAGACGATTGGGGTTGTCCCCATAACGCCCATCGGCGGGACGACGCGACGGCTCGACATAGGCAACGTTCCACGGCTCAGGTCCGAGGACACGCAGGAACGTCCACGGGCTCATCGTACCCGCGCCCTTCTCCACATCGTAGGGCTGGGCGAGAATACAGCCCTGATCCGACCAGAACTCCTGCAGTGCGAGGATGACCTCCTGGAATTTCATGCAAACAACTCCTTAACTAAAAAACCGCGTTCCTATATAGAATACGCGGTTTTTTGAAAATGGCAAGTACCTACTTAAAATTATCCTGCAAGCTTTGTAAAATACGCGATTGACGCGAGTTCATATCCTTGTTCCACTTATCGCCATAAGCTGCCGGATCATCGCTGGGCAAGAGGGCACATAGAATGATGAGAATGATGAAGAAAATAAGCGCCGTACCAATAATCTTACGCTGATAGGAGGCGCGCTTTTTCCTCACGCGTTCCAGCCCCCGCTCCATCTCCCTTTTCTTGCGTTCCCGTATGGATTCCGCAGGGCTTGGGGTGGTGCTTCCATATGGTTTCTTTGCCATAACAGCGTCCCCTCCTCTCTATGTTAAAACAGACTCTGCTCCTCGTATACCGGCTGCTGCATCTTTTGATAGCAGTAGAGCGTCGCCAATGTATCCGCGAGTGCCCCATGTGCCTCGCTCGTTCCCCAATCATAGCGGTAATAGTCCGCACACTCCGTCAGCTTCCACCAGCGATATCCACCGCGCCGTGCATCCGGAACCTTGCGAAACTCCGAAAACGCGAGCATGACATCGTGACGATTCGGATTCGTAATACGGATCCCCGACTGGGCTAAGAGCCGAATATCAAACTCAATATTGTAACCAACGAGCAGCACCTCAGGATCGTTGAACATCTGCTCAAGCAGTTTCTGCTGCGAGAGAATCGGCGGACACTCCGCCACCATTTTCGGCGAGATCCGGTTGATCTTCTCCGCATCCGGCCACGTACTCTTTCGCACGGGCGCATACATCCCGTCCACCAGTGCCTTGCCTGCGCCATTCACAACAGCGAGTGTCAATACTTCATCGTCACTACGAAAACCCGTCGTCTCGGTATCAAAGACCAGAATTTTTCCTGCCATGAAAGTCCTTCCTTTTCTAGTCGTTTTCTCCTAGTTTCATGTGGCTTTCGTTGTAAATATTATATCGTATGAAAAATAATCTGTCAAGAAATCGCCCATATCCGGTCCTTTTTACGGGAAAAAATGCGCTGAAATACCTGTTGCAAAAGATTTGGAATTAAGCTAGAATACTTCTATAAATAGCATTCTCATTTATAGAAAGAACCTATAAGTTGTATAAATGATTCTGCCACTGAAAGGAGTACACTCATGAACGCTATCAAAATTCGGGATGACATCTACTGGGTCGGAGCGATCGACTGGTCGATGCGCAGCTTTCACGGCTACGATACGCAGCGCGGCTCATCCTACAACGCCTATCTCATCATCGACGATAAGATCACGCTCATTGATACGGTGAAGCACGGCTTCGAGGAGGAAATGCTCGCGCGCATATCCTCCGTCATCGATCCGTCGCAGATCGATTACATCATCTCGAATCACGTCGAGCCGGATCACTCGTATGGAGTCCCGCTCGTCTCCTCCCTCGCGCCAAACGCAAAGGTCGTCACGAGCGCCCCGAACGGGCTCAAAGGACTGCGTGCCTACTATGGGGAGCTGCCCTATGAGACCGTCAAGGCGGGCGATACGCTCTCTATTGGCAAGCGCACGCTCGCCTTCGTCCCAACGCCGATGCTCCACTGGCCGGACAGCATGGTAACCTACTGCCCCGAGGAGAAGATCCTCTTCTCAAATGATGCATTTGGTCAGCACCTCGCCTCCGGCAAACGCTACGACGATGAAAATGATTTCTCCATTGTCATCGAGGAGGCGAAGAAATACTATGCGAACATCCTCTTCCTCTACGGAAAACAGGCGCAGACGGCACTCAAGGCACTCCACGGGCTTGACATCGATCTGATTGCCACGGGACACGGCATCCTCTGGCGCTCGCATATCCCCGAGATCATCGACCTCTACAACAAGTGGTCGCTCGGTGAAACCGAAGACCGCGCCGTCATCGTCTTTGACAGTATGTGGCACTCCACGGAGAAGATGGCGCACACGATCGCCGAGGCATTCATCGACAAGGGATTCTCCGTCGGCTACTATGATATCAAACACAATACACATGCCGATATCATGACCGATATCCTCACGAGCCGTTATCTCGCCGTCGGTTCACCGACACTCAACAACCAGATGCTTCCGACCATTGCCGGCTTCCTCTGCTATATGAAGGGGCTTGCCCCGATCGGGCGCAAGGCGTTCGCGTTCGGCTCGTACGGCTGGGGCGGACAAAGCATTCAGCAGATCGAGGACGAACTCAAGGCGGGCGGCTGTGAGATCGTCATGGACAAGGTGCGCATGCTCTACGTCCCCTCCAAGGAGCAGCTCGCAGGGCTGCACGATCAGATTCTCGCACTGTAAGCAAACAAGGGCTGTTGCACGAAGCTAAAAAGTTCGTACAACAGCCCCATTTTTTGCCCGATTTTCGCCTTCATTATACAATCTTCCATTGCCCGCAGGGACAACAGAACACTTGACATGGAGCGCGCGATGGGCTACACTTGTCGCGGCATTGATTTTAGGCATTAGTGATGCCTTCAAAAAGAGGTAATTCCTGTGAAGTTATTGCGCAAACGTCTCTTGTTTTCTCTATTCCTGATCTTTGGACTGCCTGTCATCATCGGGTTTGCAATGATGCGCTCCGCACCCGGTGTTCCTGTCCTCAACTATCATCAGATCGAAGAGAAGGACGGCAATCCTCTCACGCTCTGGCCCGATCAGTTCGAGGCACAGATGGCATATCTCTCATCCGAGGGCTATACGACAATCACGATCGACGAGATGATGGATGCGTTCGAAAACGGGACACCGCTGCCGGAGAAACCCGTCATTATCACGTTCGACGACGGTTATGCGGACAACTACCAGTATGCCTACCCCATCCTGAAAAAGTACGGGTTCAAGGCAACGATCTTTCTCATCTATGATTTTACGAATACCTACCCAAACTACCTGACGTGGGATCAGATTGCAGAGATGAAGGAGTCCGGTCTTATCCGGTTCGAAAGTCACACGATGACGCACGCCAATCTCGCAGAGCTGACATCGGCGGACGAACTCCGCCATGAGATTGCTGACTCGCATGAGCTTCTCTCAGAGAAGCTCGGCTACGACATGCACTATATCGCCTATCCGGGCGGACGCGTCAACGAAGAGATCGAGGAGATCACACGCGCTACCGGATACCGCGGTGCATTCACCGTCCACTACGGGCTCTCCACCCCCACAGAGGGACGCTACCAGATGGATCGCATTCCCATCTTCGGCGCGAACATGCACACACTGACCCGCTTCAAGATGCGCCTCGCCTTTGCGCCGCTCATCGCACCTCTTGAGGATCTGCGTCTGCAGCTGCGTGCATGGGGACTTTCCTGGGCAGCAAACAGTATGCCGATCCCCTAATCCGTTTTCTTTTAGGAATCACTGATGCATCAAAGCCCGAGATCCCCCATCTTGATTTCTTCCACGCGTCCGTGCTCGATCTCGAAAGCGAGTCCGATGGTCGGATCTTCCTCTGAAAAATAGATGTAATCCTCCCCGTAGATCATACTCGGTTCGCCGTATACGCGGCGCAGCTCCTCCACGGGGGTTCCAATGCGGACGCCCTTGCCCGAGGCAAGTGAACTGCGCTCCGATATTTTGACGAGGCGCACAAGACCATCGACGAAATCCAACGACAGGCTGTCCGTGTACTCGTATTCGACGACTGCTTTTCCCGCATAGCGCATGGAGCGCTCCGACTCCTTTTTGTAGGGAGCACCATAGCGGGCACGCACCTCTTCCTCAGAGCTGCCGTAGGCGATATCACCGAGCACAAGAGCCTCGCGGGCAATGCGCGCCGCAGACTTTTGCTCCTCCGCACGGTGCTGACGCAACGTCTCTGCTTCACGCTTTGCCGCATCGTCCGCAGAGAGCGTTTTCTCAACGGAATCCCGCGCAATACTGATCCTCGTCCCCGCATCTGCACCCGGCGGCGCTGTCACCGCAGAGCGAAACATATCCAAGGCAATGCTTGCAGCAGCACCGGCAATGACGGCAATTCCAATAAAAGCCGCGCACATCCGCATATTCAAAGATTCTCTCTCCCCCGAGTCACTGTCTTATGAATTTTGCACATACTGTGAGCATCAACGGATCAGCCCCATCTTGATCTCGTCCACGCGATCGCGCTCAATTTCAAAGATGAATCCGATCGATGAATCACCGTCCACAAAATAGATATACTTATCGCCGTGAATGGCATCCGGCTGCCCATAGGCTGCAATCAGCGTGTTCACATCCGTACCGACGGCAATATCGTCCTTCGTCTGCACGCCGTTCGGCATACCAACCTCGACCTGACGAACCGCACCGTCCACAAAGACGATATCAAAGTCATTGCCGTATTCCCATTCAACTGCCTGCCCGCCGGCGTAAATGGGATTGAACTTCGTCTCGACCTCGCGCGGTGCACCGTAGATGCTGCGGACATAGGACTCCGACGCACCGTATTCGATACCGCCGACCACGAGCGCATCCGGCGGAACAGCCGCCTCTGCCGCGCCAATACCGAGAAGGCTGACCCCCAAAGCAACCCCCGCAATCTTCCTGCCAAATTTGACCATGATACACATCTCCTTTGTCGAAAACATTCGTGATGAACTTCCAGTATTACAAGGAATTATAGAACAACACGCTGAAAAGCCTCTGAAGGATTTCCTTCAGAGGCTTTTCAGTATAGATCGACAAATGACGATTAGGAAAGTTTTCTTGTTTTTAGCAGCTCATCAATCTGCTCAAGATGCTTACGAATCTCCGTTTCTATTTCATCGGCTTCACACACATCGGAACCTTCGTTTTCCGCCGCAGCGTCGCGCTGTTTTCGTTTGACTGCTTCCGAAATGGTGCCGACTGCCTCCACCACGATACCCACCATGACATTCAGCAGCGTAATGGCAGTAAGAAGGATGAACACCAAGAAGAATATCCATGCATAGGGGTATACCGCCATGATCGGTCTTGCCACGGCGGTTGCCCATGATTCAAACGTCATCACCTGGAACAGGGTAAACATGGAGCCTCCGATATCCCCGAACAGTTCCGGGAACGTCTCTCCAAACAGCGTACTGCCGAAGACCCCAAAGATATAGAAGATGATAAAGAGCAGGAGCAGCGCCCATGACATACTTGGTATTGCCTTTAACATGGACGATACCAAAATCTGCAGCTCCGGAAACTCAGTCAGAGCCTTTAGCAGGCGGAAGATGCGGAAGGCTCGTATGACCGAGATACTGGAGGAAATAAAGATAATGGAGCTGAGGACGATGACGAAATCAAAGATATTCCAGCCCTCCGACCAGAAATTTCGCCGATAAACCAATAACTTGGTGATCAACTCGATTGTAAAAATCACCAAACAGGCTTTATCGATTGCTTCCAGAAATAAAACCTCTTCGGCGGACAGCGTTTGATCCGTCAATACACCCAATACTGCGGCATTGAGAATAATGACAGCGGTGATAATTTTTTGTGTATGCTTCCAATGAAGCACTTTTTGCAGAACGTCCATAACAAACTCCATTCCATCGCTTGTAATCCCCCTCCCCCGTGTCATACGGGAGGAGGGGGATTTTGCATGTCAAGCTTAGTCGAGGCGCAGCCCCTCGATGCCGAGGTCACGCGCGGGGGTGAAGCGATAGAATCCAAGTGTCGCTGCGGGGATGGGACGCGGCAAGCCGAACACATAGACCTCCTGATCGAAGCCCGTATCAAAGCGCGGCGCGGCGTCCTGCACGAGTGCGGCGAGGATGCCGCTCGGCAGAGCCGCGTGGACGGTGAACGCAGTCGCGTTGCCCGCTGCCTGCATGATACGGTAGTTGCCGAGGACACCGCCTGTGATGCTGCCGATGCGCCCTGTAATGTCGTAGCTGCCCGGCGTGTCGGTATTCGCCGCCGCCGTACCAAAGGCGATGCCATCCGCACCGAATACGGATGCGTCCTCACCATCGGCAAAACCGTCTGCACGTCCCGTAAAGGAGGGCAGCGCCTCGCCCTGCACGACGCTCTGCGGCGCGGCGGTGAGCGTCAGCGTCCGATGCGTGATGCTGCCCGCGCCCTGTGCGGTTGTGGCGGCAAGACTATAGTTCGCCGCATCCGCACCTCGGAGTGCAACGCCCGTGTAGCCCACCGTGCTTGCCCCGGCGACATTCTTATTGTTATAGGTCGCGCCCGTGGCGGCTGCTGTGACACTGTCGCCCGCGACGGCACCCGCGAGTGCCGCGCGGAACTGCGCTGCGTCTGCGGCTCTCGTACCGTCGTAGGTCTTTGTCTGCGCCGCGACGGTATCAACAGTCAGCGTGCGCCGCGTGATCGTGCCTGCGCCCTGTGCCGTCGTCGCAGCAAGACTGTAATTGCCCGCATCCGCACCCGCGAGGGCGACGCCTGTATAGTCAATGCGATTCGCCGCAGCGACGTTCTTGTCGTTGTACGCCGCGCCCGCAGCGGCTGCCGTTACGTTGTCCCCTGCGATGGCACCCGCGAGCGCCGCGCGGAACTGCGATGCGTCGGCGGCTCTCGTGCCGTCGTAGGTCTTTGTCTGCGATTCGACTGCGCCGAGCGTCAGCGCACGCTGCGTGATTGTACCTGCGCCCTGCGCGGTGTCGGCGATGGCATAGTTCGCCGCGCCTGTGCCTGTAAGCGCAACACCCGTATAGCTCACGGCATTTGCCCCCGCGACGTTCTTGTCGTTGTATGCTGCGCCCGCGGCGGTCGCCGTGACGCTGTTTTCCTCACCCGTGACGACATTATCGAGTGTTGCGCGGAACTGCGATGCGTCCGCGGCGGTCGTGCCGTCGTAGGTCTTTGTCTGCGCCGCGACTGCACTGGCGGTTAGCGTGCGCTTTGTGATCGACCCTGCCCCCTGCGCCGTCGTCGCGGCAAGGCTGTAGTTGTCCGCTGCCGCACCTCGGAGCGCCAGCCCTGTGTAGCCCACCGCATTTGCTCCGGCGACGTTCTTATCGTTGTACGACGCACCTGCGGCGGCGGCTGTCACATCGTCGCCCGCGACGACATTGCCGAGCGCCGCATGGAACTGCGATGCGTCTGCGGCGGTTGTACCGTCGTAGGTCTTCGTCTGTGCCGCGACTGCGCCAAGCGTCAGCGCACGTCGCGCAATCGTGCCGATGCCCGTGAGCGCATTCGTGTCGAGCGTGTAGTTGCCCGCGCCCGTGCCCGTGAGCGTGAGGTTCTTAAACGTCACTTCCTTGTCTGTCCCCGCGTCTTTGCCCGCCGTATACGTACCCGTGGCGGCGGCGAGTGCGAGATGGTCGCCCTCCGTGCCGACAAAGCCTGTGAGGGTATAGTTCCCGCCCTTCGCGAGTGCCTGCGTCACGTTTGCCGTGCCGTCATAGGTCTTGTCAAAGCGTGCGCCGCCCGCAAGCGCGAGATTCAGCTCCTTCGGCGTGATCGCCCCCGCCCCCTCGGCGGTATTGGCGACGGTATAGTTCCCCGCGCCCGTGCCTGTAAGCGCAAGCCCTGTATAGCTCACCTTGTTTGCCGCAGCGACGTTCTTGTCGTTGTACGTCGCGCCCGTGGCGGTTGCCGCTACGCTGCCTTCCTCGCCCGCGACGAAATTACCAAGAGTCGCTTGGAACTTCGACGTGTCTGCGGCGGTCGTGCCGTCGTAGGTCTTGCTCTGCGCCGCGACGGTATCAACGGTCAGCGCGCGCCGCGTGATCGTGCCCGCCCCCTGTGCCGTGGTCGCGGCGAGCGTGTAGTTCCCCGCGCCCGTGCCTGTGAGGGCAACGCCCGTATAGCCCACTGTGCCTGCCGTCGCGACATCCTTGCTGTTATACGTCGCGCCGCTCGCAGTCGCCTTCACAAGATTTTCCTCGCCCGCAACAACATTATTCAGCACCGCGCCGAACTTCGCTGCGTCTGCGTCGGTCGTACCGTCGTAGGTCTTCGTCTGCCCTGCGACTGCGCCGAGCGTCAGCGCACGCCGCGCGATCGTGCCTGTGCCCGTGAGCGTGGTCTTGTTCAGCGTGTAGTTGCCCGCGCCCGTGCCCGTGAGCGTCAGCCCGTCAAAGGTGACGGCTTTGTCTGCGGCGGCATTCTTGTTCGCATAGCTGCCCGTGCCCGTGACCGTGATGCCCGTGCCCTCGCTGCCGACAAAGCCCGTGAGGGTGTAGTTCGTCCCCTTCGCGAGCGACTGCGTGACGTTTGCATTGCCGTCGTAGGTCTTATCAAAGCGCGTACTGCCCACGAGGTCGAGCGTCAGCTCTTTCGGCGTGATTGTCCCTACGCCCTGCGCCTTTTTGATGGTATAGTTCTTCGCGCCCGTGCCCGTGAGCGCGAGGTTTTGGAACGTCACTTCCTTATCCTTGCCTGCGTTCTTGTCCGCATACTTGCCCGTGACGTCATCCGCCAGTTCGACATCCGAGCCCTCGCTGCCGACAAAGCCCGTGAGACGATAGTGCAGCCCCTGCGTGAGCGTCCGCGTGGCGGTATCGCTCCCGTCGTAGGTCTTGTTAAAGCGCGCGTAGCTCGTAAAGCTGAGCGTCAGCTCCTTCGGCGTGATCTTGTACGCGCCGCCGATGATGTCATACTGCTCGCTGTAGGCATGATATGTGCCGACGTTTTTCTCTGCATCGAGGGAAATATGGTCGCCGCCCGCAATCGTCGGAGCCGTGCCGTCGTAGACCTTCTCGCGGTTTGCAAGATGCTTTGTCCGGAGGAATGCCGTGAGGAGCGGCATGGTCTTGCCGTCGTAGATGCGCCACGGCGTGCCCTTGCCGCCCTCGGTGGCAACGAGAGCCTTGCCGCTCCCGTCCTTCCAGTCCTTATACGTCTCTGCCAGCTTCATCTGCGCCTCGCTGCGCTTCTCAACATCGGTCGCTGTACTATTTCCCGACACTTTGCCGACGCCGTTCTCGATCGGAGCACCGTTCCCATCCTTTACACTGCCCTCCTTCCATACGGCATGGGTGAGCGTGCTGCCGTCGTCCAAAAGTCCCACAACGCCGCCGACGCTCGAATCCCCCTGTCCCGATCTTTGCTCCACGATTCCCGTCTGCAGGGCGTTCCGAATATTGGTGTCATACTGTACCGCTCCCACAATGCCGCCGATGTTCTGATTTCCTACGACCTTGCCCGCATTCCGGACGTTCTGAATGGTGTCCTGTTGATACGCAAAGCCCACAATGCCGCCGACAAAAGAGTTCCCTTCGACCGTGCCCTCATGGTAGGCGTTCTCAAGGGTACTTTGTTTTAGCTTTCCCACAATGCCGCCGATCGAGGTACCAGCGGTATTTCCAGTACCGGGTCCCTGGACCTTACCGCTGAAGGAGACGTTCCGTATGACAGAGCCCTCTTCTGCAGCTCCCACAATGCCGCCGACTTGCTGCGTTCCCGACACGGAGGCATCCTTCAGGGAGACATTCTCGATGACCGCCTGCTTGGTGTATCCGAACATCCCGCGAGAATACCTCCCGGCATCATCGGTCGGTGCCGGTTGCTTAATGGTCAGCCCCGTGATCGTGTGCCCTGCGCCGTCAAATTGTCCCCGAAAGATCGTGCTCGCATCGCCAATCGGCTGAAAGCCCCCTGTCCAGTCCTTTGTCTCGCTTGCCGCGATATCATTCGCGAGCATATATCTGCCGATCGTCCTCCTCTTAGTGGGATCCCCGGGATCGGGATCAATCCGATTCGCATCCATATTCTGCAGCTCGTAGACGTTATGCACGCGCATATAGTCATAGTCCGTATGCGCATCGGTGCCGTTCAACTTTTTGACATCCCATCCGCGCGATTTTGCAGATGCGGCATGATGCGCAACATTCGTGCTCGCATAGTCGGAGACCGTCTTCGAGACCGTTGCGCCGTTTACGGTAAAGTTCCGCGTCGTGGTATTGGCGACATCGTAGCCGATGTGCGGCGTTTCTTCGCTGCGAATCGTGACCGCGCTGCCCGTGAGCGCCGTGCCGTTTGCATCCGTTACAGCATCCGTGTTGAGGACTTTGACGTTCTTGCCCTCGATGTAGAGTTTGCTTGCCTTTACCGTACCAAGGTTCAGCACGTCGCCCATCTGTGCGCTCGCGGAGAGCGGACTTGTGCCGTTTGTCTTGAATGTGCTCGTCGCTGCGGCAATGTCAGCGGGATTTGCCGTCGAGAGGTAGAGTGCACCCGTATTGACCTGCGAGCCCTTCGCGAAGAGGATGCCGTGCGGGTTGACGAGGTAGACGTTCCTGCCGCCCTCGATCGTGCCGTAGATGTTCGACGCGCCCTCGCCCGTGACGAGGTTCAGATAGTCGCGCGTCTGGCTGCCGCCGTCAAAGCGTACCTTTTCGCCCGAGTCGATGGAGAAGTCCTCCCATTTGAGGATATTGTGCGCAGTCTTGCCCGTGATGTCCATGACTGCGCCGCTCGTGGAGATGTCTGCCTCGGTCTTGTTCGCCGCAGCGTTCGCGCCCTCGATGGGCAGAGCATAGGCGTGCGGCGCGGCAAACGGCGCGGCAATCACGCCTGCAAAGAGCGCATAGGCGACAACGCGATGAATATGTTTGCTTGCTTTCGATGATGATTTCATTTCCCTTCGTCCTTTCTCTACGATATTGTTACGGCATTTCGCTTCCACTCAAATGCCCCTTCCACCGCTTACGCGGTTCCCCTCCCCCGTAAACGGGGGAGGCTTTTTAGGTTACAGCAATTACGCCATATTAGCTTCCCCCGCCAGTGCGGGGGAAGTGGCGAACGCAGTAAGCCGATAGGGGCGCCGGTGGCTCATGCGACGCAGTACGGTATTACCATACTTTACCAACCATAAACCAGAGGCGGTTCTTTGCCTGTGCCTCCGCGCTCGCGTTCCGTGCAAGTCCAATGCGCCGCGCCCAGTCGAGCCGCAGGAAGTAGTCGCCGGGGCGGCTGTAGCTGACGCCAACGCCCCATCCCTTTAGCGTCGTGCCGCCATCCGCGCCGTCATGCGCATACTGCACATGACCTGTGTCGTAGTAGGTGCTGAGTTCGAGATGCGGGATGCCCGTCCGATAGACGAGCTCCGCACTCGCGAGATAGCCGCTGTCGCCCGAACCCTCGCCCTGCGGGTAGGCGCGTACGCCATTCGCCCCACCGAGATAGATCTCCTCGGAGCTGTCGAGGTTGTCCCCCGCTGCCTGCAGCTGCGTCCTCACGTTCAGATGAAAACGCCCGCCGAGTTCCTGCCGTACGCCGAGATTCAGGACGCCCTTGGTAAAGCTGCCCTCGGTCCTCGCACGCCGCATCTGCCGCTCTGCCATCCGCGAGTCTGCCGCAATCGTTCCATGATAGGCGGTGATGTCATAGGTGAGCCGTGTGCGCGGGCGGTTCATCTCGCCGCGCACGCCGATATGACCGGCGCTGCTGTGCTTTTCAAGGGTCATGCCGACGTTCTTGTATTCGTCCTCGAGTTTTCGGTAGTCCCATCCGTAGGTGAGGCTGACGCTGTCCCGTGCGGTGCGCAGGAGCGGCGTCGTGCCGAAGAGGCTGACGGTGTCGGCGCGTCCCTGCGCACCGAGGCGGCGGAACTCTCCCGCAAGCTCGTAGTTCATGCGGCTGACACCGAGTCCGAGCACGGTGCCGTCCACGCCGACGGGGCGGGTATAGGTGAGGCTGTAGTTCCTAAGATCTGCGTTCGAGATCATCGTGGCGAGGTTCAGGCGGTCGCCGCTCTTCGTGAGGTTCGAGAGACCAATCTGTGCGCCGTAGCGGTAGCGTCCCGAGGTCTTGTTCCCGTAGTTCTCGCTGTAGAGGACGAAGCTCTGCCGCCTTCCATCTTTGACGCGGATGGTGAGGTCGCTCGTGCCGAAGTCTGCACCCGGCGAGAGGAGCCCTGCCGCCTCCACGCCACCGAGGGCGGCGATGTTATACAGTGCCTTCTCCAGACGTCGTCCCTCGATGGGTGCGCCCGTGTGGAGCGCGTGCGCAAGGCGGCGGATCTGCCCATCATCCACGGCGGCACTGTTCTCGATATTGATATTGCCATAGCGTCCTGCGAGAATACGGATCTCAAGTGCGCCGTCCGCATTCGTCTGCGGCGGGAGATAGACGGCTGCGGCGGGGTAGCCGTGGCTGCGTGCGTACTGTGTGAGATCGCCGAGGAGTGCGTTCAGCTCCGCCTCGGAGATCGTGCGCTCCGCATAGCCTGCCGCGCGGCGGTTCAGCTCGTCCGCGCTCAGCTGCGTACCGTCCTGCGTGACGGTGATGCGTGCGAGACGGAATGTGGCACTCTCCGCACCGCCCTCCGTTACGGGCAGATGACTCTTGAGTGCATTCTGCTGCGCCGTCTCTCCGATCTGCCCCGCATCGGGCGGCGGCAGATTCGTCGCCGCCAGAGCGACGGACGGGAGGAGAAATGCGGCTGCGAGCGGCAGAGCGCAACGCAATGTGTTGTGGGAAAGCAGTTTCGTTTTCATAAGGACTTCTCTCCTAAATTCATTGACTTCTATTAATATTTATTTTAACAAGTCAATCAATTTATGACAACGAAATTGCAAAAAGTGACGAAATCATACACGAAAGTGATGTGTTTTTTGAGAAGAAGATAAAAAAGGGCTGCTCTCCGAAGTAAAACTTCGGAGAACAGCCCCTCTGTCTTTATGCTAAGGAAGTACTGATAAATTCAGCGATTCCTTACGCCTTTCCTGCGAGTTTCTTGTAGTTGTTGTAGCGCATCTCAGCGTCCTTCTGCGTCTTCTCGAAGAGTACTTCCGCCGCCTCGGGGAAGTTGCTCTTGAGGCTGATGTAGCGGTTCTCGCCGAGCAGGAATTCCTGGAACTTCGAGAAGTCCGGCTCCTTGGAGTCGAGCGTGAACGGATTCTTGCCCGCCTCGATGAGCTGCGGGTTGTAGCGATAGTTCGCCCAGTAGCCGCACTCGACCGCGAGCTTGCCCTCAAGCTGTGCACAGCCCATGCCCTTGCGGATCCCGTGGTTGATACACGGCGAGTAGGCAATGATAAGGGACGGTCCCGGATATGCCTCCGCCTCGCTGATCGCCTTCAAGACCTGATTCTGGTCGGAACCCATGTCGATCTGCGCCACATAGATGTAGCCGTAGGACATCGCCATCATGCCGAGATCCTTCTTCTTCGTCTTCTTGCCCGTTGCCGCGAACTCTGCAATCGCCGCCGCAGGGGTCGACTTCGATGCCTGTCCGCCCGTGTTCGAGTAGACCTCGGTATCAAAGACCATGACGTTGACATCCTCGCCCGACGCAAGCACGTGATCCACGCCGCCGAAGCCGATGTCGTATGCCCAGCCGTCGCCGCCGAACACCCACTGCGAACGCTTGACGAAGTAGTCGTTGTCCTTGTAGATGCGGCAGAGAAGTTCGTCCGTGCCCTTCTCCTTCTCAAGGAGCTCGCGCAGGAGGTCGGCACGGTCACGCGTACCCTCGCCGCTGTCGCGCTTTTCGAGCCAGAGCTGCATCGCTGCCTGAAGCTCGGCAGAGCCCTTCTTCTCCTCGATTGCCTGCGTCACCGCAGCCGCGATGGACTCGCGCACTGCCTTTGTGCCGAGCAGCATGCCAAGACCGTACTCTGCATTGTCCTCGAACAGCGAGTTTGCCCATGCGGGACCGTAGCCCTTCGGGTTCTTCGTATACGGGATTGCAGGTGCGCTCGCGCCCCAGATGGAGGAGCAGCCCGTCGCATTTGCGATCATCATGCGGTCGCCAAAGAGCTGGGTGATGAGCTTCGCATACGGCGTTTCACCGCAGCCTGCGCACGCACCCGAGAACTCGAAGAGCGGCTGCTCGAACTGCGAGCCGATGACCGTCGTCTTCTTCATCGGGACGTTCTTGACCGAAACCTTCTCCGTGTCCACACCGTAGTCAAAGTACTTCTGCGCTTCGCGGAGGTTGTCGTCGAGCAGGGTCATGTCGAGCGCCTTGCCCGGGCAGACCTGCGCACAGTTGCCGCAGCCGAGGCAGTCGAGCGTCGAGACGGCGATCGTGAGGTTCATCCCCTTCGCCGGACGCGACTTTACGGACTGCATCCCCTCGGGCGCTGCAGCAAGCTCCTCGTCCGTCGTCAGCACAGGACGAATCGTTGCGTGCGGGCAGACGAATGCGCACTGGTTGCACTGGATACACTTCTCCGGACGCCATACGGGTACGGAGATCGCCGTGCCGCGCTTCTCAAACGCCGTACCGCCGACGGGGAACGTGCCGTCCTCCATGCTGAGCAGCTCGGAGATTTTGAGCTTGTCGCCCTCCTGCCGATTCATGACGTTCTGAATCTTCGTGATGAACTCCGGCGTCTTTGCGTTGACCGGAACCTCCTCATCCACGGCATCCTTCCATTCGGCAGGAACATTCACACGGTGGAGCGACTCGATGCCGTGATCGATCGCACCGTTGTTCATGTTGACAACCTTTTCGCCCTTGCTGCCGTAGGATGTGACAACCGCGTCCTTGAGATACTTGACCGCGTCGTCGATGGGAATGATGTTCGCGAGCTTGAAGAACGCCGACTGCATGACCATGTTGAAGCGTCCGCCAAGGCCGAGTTCGCGCGCGATGTGAACCGCATCCACCGTGTAGAACTGAATGTCGTTGGAGGCGATGTAGCGGCGCATCGATGCGGGCAGGTGCGTGTTCAGCTCCTCATCCGACCAGAACGTATTGAGGAGGAACGTGCCGCCCTTCTTGAGACCTGCGAGGAGGTCGTACTGACGGACATAGGACTGCTGCGAGCAGGAGATGAAGTCCGCCTTGTTGATGAGGTACGGGCTGATGATGGGCGACTTGCCGAAGCGCAGGTGGCTCATCGTGATGCCGCCCGACTTCTTCGAGTCGTATGCAAAGTATGCCTGCGCATACATATCCGTCTTGTCACCGATGATCTTGATCGCGCTCTTGTTCGCGCCGACCGTGCCGTCCGAGCCGAGACCCCAGAACTTGCACGCCGTCGTCCCCTCTTTCGTGAGGTTGACATCGCCGTGGATCGGTGTGAGGCTGCGGTGCGTGACATCGTCAACGATGCCGAGCGTAAAGCCGTGCATCGGCTCGTCCTTTTTCAGCTCCTCGTAGACCGCGAAGATCTGATCCGGTGTCGTATCCTTACCGCCGAGACCATAGCGTCCGCCGACAATGACGGGGTTCATCCCCGAGCTGTAGTACGCCGCCTTGACATCGAGGTAAAGCGGCTCGCCGAGCGATCCCGGCTCCTTCGTGCGGTCGAGGACGGCGACCTTCTGCACCGTCTTCGGGAGATATTTGAAGAAGTGCTCGACCGAGAACGGACGATAGAGATGAACGGAGAGCAGACCGACTTTCTCGCCCTGTGCGTTGAGGTATTCGGCGACCTCCTCCGCCGTCTGGCAAACCGAACCCATTGCGATGATGATGCGCTCCGCATCGGGCGCGCCGTAGTAGTCGAAGAGATGGTGCTCGCGCCCCGTGATCTTCGTCATCTGCGCCATTGCCTCTTCGACAAGCTCAGGGATAGCGTCATAGTAGCGGTTGACCGCCTCGCGTCCCTGGAAGTAGATGTCGGGGTTCTGTGCCGTACCGCGTACCACCGGATGATCCGGGTTGAGTGCACGGCGGCGGAACTCATTGACTGCATCCCAGTCGAGGATCTTCGCGAGATCGGCATAGTCCACGACCTCGATCTTCTGAATCTCATGCGAGGTACGGAAGCCATCGAAGAAGTTGATGAACGGAATGCGTCCCTTGATCGCGACGAGATGCGCCACGGCAGCGAGATCCATGACCTCCTGTACGCTCGACTCTGCGAGCATGGCAACGCCCGTCTGACGTGCCGCCATGACATCCTGATGATCGCCGAAGATGTTCAGCGAGGACGCTGCGATCGCACGTGCGCTGACATGGAACACACCCGGCAGAAGTTCGCCCGCGATCTTATACATATTCGGAATCATGAGCAGGAGTCCCTGCGATGCTGTATAGGTCGTCGTGAGTGCACCGGCTTGGAGTGATCCATGCACTGCACCGGCAGCGCCAGCCTCCGACTGCATTTCGATGAGACGTACCTTCTGTCCGAAGATATTCTTCATTCCCTTTGCAGCAAGGCTGTCGACGTGCTCTGCCATCGGCGAGGACGGTGTGATCGGATAGATCGCCGCCACATCCGTGAAGGCATAGGAGATGTAGCCGGCAGCGGTGTTGCCGTCCATCGTCTTCATTTTCTTGGCCATGTTACTGCTCCCCTCTCATTGAAAATGCCCACGCATTCTCAAAGATATTAAAATATAACCACATAAGCAAAGAACATATCCCTGCGATTCTTTTTGATAAAAAGAATATCTATGGAGAAACAGGGATTCAATACTTTCCATTTATTATACAACGGAAAAACAGGCTTGTAAACAAGATAGACTTTCTCAAGAGTTGAAACCATTGACTTTTCTCATTGTTTTTTATGATGAAAACATCTAACCGCCCTATCAAAAAACGAGCTGCACTCAGCAGCTCGTCCGTCCAAGAAGAGGATGTATCGTTGGTCTGAGGTCGCGCACGCGTATGAGATGAAGTGCCTCGGCGAGCTCGATGTCACGGCGGCGGCTGCCCTCCTCGTACACGTAGAGCGGATGCTCCACGCCGATCTCACTCGCCGGCATATAGACATACTCATCGGTCGTCCGATCACCGAAGATAATGCCGCGCAGCAGCTGCGCCTCGCGTATCAAAACATATCCCTCCGCCAGAGCATATAGACAACGGTCGTAGACACACAGACAGCGATGACGACCACGCGCATAAAACCGAGTGGATCGCCTTCGTACGGCACAGGCACATTCATGCCGAAGAAACTCGAGATCACCGTTGGAATCGCGAGGATGATCGTGATTGCCGTCAGGAATTTCATCACGAGGTTCAGATTGTTCGAGACGATCGAGGAGAAGGTATCCGCGAGCCGCGCGAGGATCGTGCTGTACATCTCCACCATCTCGCGTGCCTGTTTGTTCTCAATGATAACATCCTCGAGGAGATCCTCATCCTCCTCGTACATCTTGAAGATGTGATGCACCGCCGTATTGGTCCGCAGACGCATGAGACGGTCCAGCACCGCACCATTCGAGCGCAGGGCGGCATTGAAATACGTCAATCCCTTTTGCAGCTGAAGGAGGCGCAAGACCTCGCTGTTCTTCATATCGTGGCGCAGGCGATCCTCGATCTCTTCGGAGAGTTTGCTGATCTGGCGCAGATAACGCAGATAGAACACATCGGACTTGTAGAGGATCTGAAAGAGGAAGCGCGTGCGTTTATAGGTACGGAAGAGCTTCGCCGTACGTTCGTTGAACTCCGCCATCACAGGCGTTTCCTCGAGGCAGACCGTAATGATGTGCTCATCTGTAAGGATGATCGCAAGCGGCAGCGTATCGTAGCTGTCCTCACCGCGATAGACGGGCACATTCGTCAGGATCATGACCGAGTCGTCCTCGACATCCGTATGCGACCGCTCCTCATCGTCGAGTGCGGAGCGCAGGAAGTCGGGGTCAACCTCCGTCAGCGTACTCACGACCTTCAGCTCGTACGGCGTCGGATTGACAATGTTGATCCATGCGCCCTTCGTGAGCGTCTTGAGGGACAGCTCCTGAAGGGGGCCGGATTCCATGGATTTATAGATTTGCAGCAAGGGAGGACGCTCCTTTCAGGCCTTTCCTCCCCTGTCAGCGCTACATACGGAAACGAAGAGAGGACGGCATACATATGTGAGGTTCAGGCTGCAAAGGTGTATCGTCCATGCTCTTCACTTCCTTTCGATAATCGTTCACAAAATAACCGAATGAATTGTAACGCAAAAAGCGCCGCTTGTCCAGAGCGGCGCAGAAAATGTTATACATTAAAGCGGAAGTTCACCACATCGCCGTCGCGCATGACGTAGTCCTTGCCCTCAAGTCGCACCAGCCCTTTGTCACGCGCTGCTGCCACGCTGCCGAGAGAAACGAGGTCATCATAGTTTACGATCTCCGCGCGGATGAAGCCGCGCTCGAAGTCCGTGTGAATCTTGCCCGCCGCCTTTGGCGCCGTTGTCCCGCGCGTAATCGTCCACGCGCGGCACTCGTCCTCACCCGCCGTGAGGAAGGTCTGAAGCCCGAGCAGGGAAAATGCGCCGTGAATCAGTCGATCCAGCCCGCTCTCGGAGAGCCCGAGATCCTCGAGGAAGATCGCCGCCTCCTCGGCATCCAGCTCCGCAATCTCCTCTTCGAGGCGCGCCGATACCGTCACTACTTCCGCGCCCGTACGCGCGGCATACTCCTTGACGGTCTGCACATGCGGATTCTCCGCGTCTGCCGTCGCTGCCTCATCCTCGCCGACATTCGCGATGTAGAGGATCGGCTTG
>ERZ773070.562-NODE-562-length-27038-cov-43.517511_pt1 | contig 27038 bp, 12 predicted proteins | sample MGYA00580618_ERZ773070 | MGnify/ENA primary metagenome ERZ773070 (study PRJEB29015, sample SAMEA2738023) | human oral metagenome | biome: human oral; feature: human-associated habitat; material: dental | place: China | collected 2019 ... | reverse complement strand
GGCATATACCTATTGCATGATAATAAGCTATTCCTTCATTACATGTGGGATAATGCATTGGCAACGTATCAGTACTATGATTCATTAGTATTACCTCTGTATGCAATTTTTGTAGTGGCGCTCATTTTTGTCGTCGGTATGACCGTAGACTATGTGCGGTTAGCTTTCATAGAAAAACCTGTGATGAAAGCAATTACGCCAAGCCTCGACCGGATTCAGTCAAGGGTTGAGAAAGTACTGCCATTATAATGCGATTATCGGTGTTTTTTGGTATAATATATAAGTATTCTTACCATAAAACGGGAGGTAATTATAATGCGTAAATTCTTGTATATGTTAGCGGTATTGCTTGTATTAATTGGCATTAGCACAAACGATGTAGAAGCTCGTCAAGATGTGTATGCTACGACATATCTCGGTAATAACTGGTATGTAGATCAAGACTCTGTAAAGCGAGTGGGGGATATACTCAACTTTACGGTGTACACAACAGCAGGTCTTAGCTATAAAGTGACATCTAGCGATGATAACTATTACAATGCAGACGTGTTTTACGATAATAATAAACTCGTATCGGATAATGGCCAATCCGTCTGGAAATCTCCAGGCATGATGGCAGCTATGCGCGTGGCGCGTAGATAAACAAGAAGGCAGAAACAAAGTGTTTCTGCCTTCTTATTGGTTTTGGAAAAAGCAAATAGCCCTTCGTTACCGCTTGGTAGCTAGATAAAACGAAAAGGCCATTTCCTAATTTCTATTAAGTTTCGAGATGAGCCCGACGCAACTACTCGTCTGGCTATCTAGTTAGATTATAGAGATAATCACATATATCGTCAAACTCGAATGAACGATAATATAGCTTTCAATAGATTATTTATAATTATGGGCAGGAACTTAGGTATACTATCATTTTTTTTTGTTATTTATTTTTTTTGTGATAAAACAGTTTTCTTATGTTTACAATAATAGGCTTATAAATTATAATTAAAAATGTTTAATTATAATTTATAGTGTGAATGAGAGAGGGTTCTTATGAAACGCGTGTGTAAAGCGAACTTATCCTTAGCGATTGCTCTGACGATTGCTAGCTCTGTAATGCCTCATGTAATGGCAGAAGATACTATTATTAGTGCTGTTAAGGGTGAAACCTTAAACTTGGGAAAGGTACAAGGGACACTGTATGGTATTGATGCAGATAATAAGAGTACTATTAATGCAGATTACGTATCTGGTAGACTAACTAATGGACGAAAGACTATCATTACTAGCCAAAATGGTAGTACTGTGAATATTAAAAATGGTGATCTTCAAGTTGGTCGTGACAGCAATCCACTTGTAATTGCTAAAGGAGGCACTGTAAATCTCGGCGTAGATGGTAATAAGGGTAATTTTACTGGTCATGATATGTCCATTGAAGGTGATGTACGCATCGATGGCAGCACAACACATCCATCTGAAATTAATATTGGTGTAGAGAGTGATGAAGTACTATGGACTGGTTTTGCTCTCAATTTAGCAGATAAAAATGCAAAACAACCAAATCATATTAATGTGTTTCTTGGTGAGCGAGGTTATTGGGACCACATGTATCAAGGCGGTTTGAATGGTACTAGTTATAGTGCAATGACAACTCCAAGTCGGGTACATCGTTTGGTAGGTTCAAAAAATCGTAATTTTGAATCCATAGTAACTCAAAGTGAGCATAACGAAATTCACATTGATAAGTTAGAAGGTCATGTAAACTTTGTGTATGATCCAAATGGCGAGTACGATGATACGGAAAATCCAGAATATACGCCACGAACTAATATTGTAAATGGATTGACTCCAGAATCCTTCTGGGGTGGTGATATCCATATTACAAGTGCGGCACCTAATTCCGGTGCTCATATGTATACGAGTCGTAAGGGATTAGACTTGTCTAGTGAAGATAATGTAAATAAAATTTTAGATAACTTGGCACATAAGGTGTACTACCATAACTATGTAAATGGTGAAAGAAATCTTCAAGGCACAGTTGCTATTGCCTCTGCAGGTGCTGAATCTGCACGTTTTAAAGTATTAACCGAAGGTTATGCTAAGGAAGGTGCTATTACATGGCAAGCAGATAAAAATGGTCAAGGCAAATATGAGTATAGTAAGGTGAAACCGACACCAAAACCAACTCCAGCGCCAATACCTAAGCCAGAGGTGAAACCAACACCGAAACCGACTCCGAAGCCTGAGGTGAAACCAACACCGCAACCGGCTCCGAAACCTGAGGTGAAACCAACACCGGTTCCAACGCCTAAGCCAGAAGTAAAACCGACACCACAACCGACTCCGAAGCCTGAGGTGAAACCGGCACCGGCTCCAACTCCTAAGCCAGAAGTAAAACCGACACCGCAACCGACTCCGAAACCTGAGGTAAAACCGGTTCCGGCACCAACACCTAAGCCGGAGGTGAAACCGACACCGCAACCAGCGCCAAAAGCTGAAGAAAATCAAAAACCAGCTCTTGAGCAGAATCCTCAGATGCATGTGAATATGGGTGCGTTTGATACGCCACATATGCGCGGCGCTCGTTCCGCCATTATGAGTAATATTAATGGCTGGAGAACGTTGACAGATAATATGTATCGTTCACGTGTATTACAACAAGGCGAACCAACAGGTATTTGGGCTCGCGTTGGTGGAGGTAAATATAGCTTTGATGGAAACGGAATCGATACAGATACAACATACACTCGTATCCAAGGTGGTTACGATGCTAAAACTGGTAGCGGTTGGACCGTAGGAGGACAAGTTTCTTATCTTCGTGGTAACGATGATTACGTTTTCAACGGCTCTGGTAAGGAGAAAGCCTTTGCTGTTGGTGCGTATGGCTTAAAAGATCTTGGTAACAACCAATATATTCACATCGAGTCTCAAGTAGGTCGTGCATCTAATGATTTCACTGTTCGTAATGAGATTGGTGAAAAACTCTCTGGTGAGACTGAAGCTAATGCATATACAATTGGTGCACGTTATGGTAAAACCGTGAAACTTTCAAATGGTACATATATCGAGCCACAAGCCCAATTGAGTTATACTCACTTTGGTGGTGATAGTTTCAATGCTGGCAGTATGCATGTAGATCAAGCTGGCGTGAGCAGTACAGTAGGTGGTCTTGGCCTTGAAGTTGGTAAACACTTTGGTGCTGGTAACATCTATACTCGTCTTGGTGTTAACCATGCATTCTCTGGTACAGTAAAAACTACATATACTAGTGGTGCTACTATTAAACACACTTCCGAGGACATTAAAGGCACTTGGACAGATTTAGCCTTTGGCGGTAGCTACGGTTTCAATGCAAATAACAGCATCTTTGCGGATATTAGTACAGGTCTATCTGGTGATTATAAAGCTGGTTGGTCTGTAAATGCAGGATTTACACATAAATTCTAAGCGAATCATTAATAGATACGAGCGATTTTGGTACATCGACAATTGCATGATAGGTAAAGTCGCTTATTGATTCATTCATATATTTCTTTAAAACGTTGCTTATTGTATCGAGCATTAGTTCGAATTATAATGGGACTAGGATAGTTGGACGAGGTTGGGCCTCTCTTCGTTAATGAAGGGAGGGGTGTCTATGAGTGATTATGAACTAATCATGCTCCTACTTCAAGTAATGGCTGTTGTCATCGCTTTCGGAGCACTAGTAGCACTTATTTGCTTTGGAAAAAGCAAATAGCCCTTCGTTACCAGTAACTGGATAACTGAAAGGCCATTTCATCACGTATTTATTTCTTGAGATGAGCCCGACGGAACCACTCGTTTGGCTATCTGCTTATATTATAGAGATAATCACATATATCGTCAAATTGAGATGAAATACTTTATAACAATGTACTCATATTTGATAATGAATGAATGCTAATTAAATAGTTATAAAACTGCGTATGACTAAAACTACATATTAATAATAACTACATATAAATAATCATAAAAAGCTGTACATACATAGATTGAACGGCTTTGATGTCAAAACCAATTTAACATCAAAGGTGGTTCAAATCGACTATGTGTGTACAGCTTTTGTATTTCTGTGTTTTTGTGTGTTAGTGTATTTGTGTGAAAGCAGTCATTAGACTACCATAAAATCTTGCTTTACTATTTTTCTAGTGTATCTACTAAGCGTTTTACCGTTTCTTGGAAATCTTTATTTTGTGTTTCTAATGTTTGTACTCGTTGTTCCAATGCATTATAAGAGGCAGGAGACATGGTAGTAGGCAAAGATTTTCCAGGTTTGTAGGTGATGCCTACATTGCCCATGACATGATTGTTCATGGTAAGTCCTGTGGTGAGTAGAAGATTATCTTTGTGATAATAGCCTATACCTAAGGCTACTGCATTAGCATTTTTATAATGACCGTAGCCTGCCATGTATTGAACGCGATTATCTGGATCATATGGTAACGGATGCAATGCGGCTAACGCAGCGGCGCTAGCATCGCCTTTATTGGATTCCGATTCGACACGCTGTACCTCTTGAGATACATGTTGCACGGAATTTTCTACATTCTGAACTTTAGTGTTTACTTGTTGTATAGACTTTTCAATAGTGCTGATGGAAGTATTGAGTTGTTGACTTGTGCTTTTACCAAGGGCATCAATCATTTGATGAACGCCGTGGAGCTGAGAGCCATTGATCGCATCTGTAGAGGTAGCGCTCACGCGACCTGCAGCGAGATTAGTGATGGTTCGTTCTTTGTCTTTAGCCCCAACCGATACCGTTGATACAGGAGACGTGCCGGCATAGTTGACTGTAGTACCATTTTCAAATGTATGGCTTGCGGTGCCGACTACATCGCCGTCTGTGGAATCATTGCCGAGGATAACACCGTTTTTTAGAGAGGTGGTTACGTTGTTACCGAGGACAAAGGTATTTTCTCCCGAAATGTGGTTATAATTACCTACACTGTATGAATTGACCGCATCAATAGCCGTTTTGCCGTATTCGCCCTGGCCGAATACACCGGATGCGGTCGCTTTTTCAGATAGTGTATTATAAGAGCCTACGGCCAAACCTTTAGCGGCTTTTACGTTCACATAATGCCCCACAGCAAGGTCAAACTGACCGTTTACCGTCGAATTCGAGCCGATGGCTACGGAATTGCTGGCTTTACTGTTGGCACCCTGAAAGTTCCCAATCCACACGTTTTTATCACCTACGGATTTTTCGCCCGATTGCGTCCCCATGACGATGAAGTTCGTCAACTGGCTCGTATTGCCTGCGACAAAACCAACGGTTATGTTAAAATCGCCGGTACTGTCTCGGAAGGACTTCGCCCCGATGTTGATATTGCCGCCACCTGTTGAGCCTGCTCCAGCAACTGTACCCAAGGCTATATTGTTGCCTTGGGCATTGATACCCTTGCCCTTGCCGTTCGTCGCGCCGGCACCGTTGCCGAGGGTAATGTTGCCGCCTGTTCCGGCGGTGAAAGTTTGGCCTTCCTTGCCGATGTTACCGTTGTCATCAACGATATTGATCGGGGCCGCATAATAAAAGACTTACATGGCTACTATAATACCAAGTGAGTGTGTTGTAGATAGAATATTCACATATTACCGATAAATATACAATATATTCTATAGGGGTTTATAATTGGTAAGAAATCTATGTGACATAATTGAGACATAATTTTAAAGTTTGAATAGTTATATATGGCTAATATTGTATCTTATTTGCATTGACAATTATCTATATATTTATATAAAATAGAAATGATTTCATGTTTTGTTCATGATGTGAGAATGAACAATTAACGTATATTATTATGTACGTAATCAGATGTGATTGTAAGTAAGAGTGTGTAATGAAATATATAATAGTGTTGTTGGCGGTTGCTTTTGGCATATCTGTCATGCCTGTGGAGGGTGAGCAGGTACATAAGACGGCGCAGTCTATGCAGACGACCACTGTAAAACAAGTTCATAGTTCTATAAAATTAGATGATACATTTCATGTTAATTCGTCTCATACACCGAATCATGTCATCGGGCAGGGCGGATTAGAAATGCCGGAATCCACGGACAAAAAGACGACCCGTTATTCCGACACGGATGCGGTTAACTCTGCGTTACAGGCGGTGGTTATGACTGGTGTTCATTCTGCGATGCATGGGTCGAAGGCGAAGCCGTGGATGCAGCGAACCGTTTTGTCATTGCGCTTTCAGAAAAATTGGAAGCCCTTGTACGGTGTAGAAACCTTGCAGCCACTAGGTCATTATGATGAGACATCTCGTCATGTTTGGTTTACTCAGGAGCGATTGGCGAATGCAGCGGATACAGGAACGACGGCGAATGTGGGCATCGGTTATCGTCGAATTGCGGCGAACGATGACCACTATTACGGCGGCAATCTGTTTTATGACCATCGGTTTAGAGGTAATCACGGTCGTATGAGCGTCGGGTTGGAGTATGTATCGGGCATCGGTGCATTCCGTGTGAACTGGTATCGCGGTGTATCTGGCGAGCGTTCCCTTGATGGTGCGACGCATCTGGAAAATGTGTCTAATGGGTATACTGCGGAATATGGTACTAGCTTCAAGAATGCTCGTTGGGCTCGCGTGTACATGGAGGCTTATCGTTGGCAGTTGCGACGCGGTGTGGATAAGCACGGTTTGCGGATTGGTACGGAGTTGCAGCTCACACCGAGGATTTCCGTTGATATGGGCTATAATAAACCGGAGCATAAGCACGGTAGCCCTTACGGTAAGGTTATGTTCCGTCTAGCAGGCGTCGATACAGCGTGGTTCGGTGGTAACCATCGGTTGGATGCAAAAGTATCAGTTCGTGCGAATATGTTGGAAAATGTGCGCCGTCACCATACGGTGCACGTTGATTGATAGATTAGTATATATATATTTATTATTTTGATAAAAGCCGCATAAGAATCTATATTTATTTTTAGATAAAAGCAATAGCTTAATTGTAGAATGAAATTGAACACATAAAAAGTCCATAGTGAACCTTGTGTCATGATTTAAGTGACCAAACATAATCTAACCGAGGTAATCACTATGGACTATACTAATCATAACACGACATTACGTACAAACAAACACTTAAATCTTGAAGAACGCTTTTATGTAGAAAAGAGAATCGCCGCAGGTGATTCTGTTACCGCTATTGCAACCGTATTAGGACGCTCTAGAACCACTATTTATACAGAACTAAAACGTGGTTTAGTTGTCCAAATTCGACAAGGTAAAGCCTGTATTGTATATGTAGCAGATTCAGGGTAATTAACATATGAACAACAACGTCTTGGCTCATTTAATACAATGAAGTTAGGTTCCATAGAGTCCTTCATACTTTGGGTTGAAGAAAAAGTATTTAAAGAACATTGGTCTTTTGATGCTGCTGTCGGATATGCTAAACGTCAGTGTATATTTGCACGTAATGAAATGGTTTGTACAAAAACTTTGTATAACTATATTCATCAAGGTTTACTTGGGGTAAAAGCCATTGATCTGCCTTTGGTAGTACGTCGTTCTATGAAAAAATCCATTGTTACGTTGTCCGTCAGCACGTGCCTGTGATGTAAAAGAGACATTAGAAGCGTGGTTAACTACCTTTAGGCAGAATGTTGAATTAGGCACAATATGTAAGACAATAACCGCTGATAATGGATTAGAATTTGCGGACATATCTGAACTTGAAGATGAAATACTATCTATCTATTTTGCGCATCCCTATTCGGCTTGGGAATGAGGTTCTAATGAACGGCATAATGGTCTATTTCGCCGCTTTATTCCAAAAGGGCAGTGAATAGAAAATGTCTCAGCTGATACACTTCAACGGGCCCTTCACTGGTGTAATAATTTGCCACGAAAAATATTACATTACAAAACACCACAAGAGGCCTTTTTAGAAGAAGTTAATAAAATAGTGGATTTAAGTACTGTTCAATTTCATATTGCAATTTAAGAGAGAAAAAGGTTGTTAAATCTATTCCAAAAAGCAAGTGGAAACCAGATCTAGTAACATATCCAGGAGAAAAGGTTCAGATTGATATAAAATACGTACCTCGTGAGAGTTTAGATTTTTCAACACAAGGAAAATCTTACTATCAACTTACAGCTATTGATGAGTTTTCTAGAAAGAGAATTCTAAAAATTATAGATGAAAAAAGTGTTACTAATACAAGTCGGTTCTTATTAAATTTAGAAGGCAAAATGGGATTTCCTATTCATACAATACAAACAGATAATGGTCGTGAATTTACAAACTATGGAGTAAAAGATCGAGAGTGTTTATTTGATATTGTATTAAAAAGATTAGGAATAGAGCATAAGACGACAAGGCCATTTTCTCCGTGGCAGAATGGAAAAGTAGAGCGCAGTAATCGAATTGATGGTGAAAGATTCTATTCTCGTAAGTTTAATAGTATGGAGAGTTTTCTAAAAGCACATAGTCGATATGCTAATATATATAACAACATTGCACAGAAAGTCTTAAACTTTAAATCACCGAACCAAGTTGTAACAGAGTACTTTATGAATCAAAAGGCATAGGTATTTGTCACAAATGTTTGATTACTCTAAATTAATTGTGAAAACAAGATGAAAAAAGTATTGATTTCGATAAAAAATAATGGTAGTATGAACCTGATTATCATTAGTGTATGTTATAAATGTATAATTAAAAGTTTTTAGTGTGTTTCAAATTATTATGTTGTTAAAATAGGAGTGATGTAATGAATCGAGTCTATAAGGTCGTGTATAATCGCACAAAAGGTCAATATGAAGTAGTGTCAGAATTAGCAAAAAATGGGGGTAAGGCGAATGGCAACCCTCTATTAAAGTCTATTTCGACTTCAGCTAAAGGCTTAAGCAGAGCGTTGTTGGTAGGTATGTTCCTCATGGGAGGAATCTGCGGTGTGCAGGCGGAAACGATTAATGACGGTGATAAAATTGTTGCTGGTCCTAATATTTCTGTAACTAAGGATGCGACAACTAATACGATTACCGTTGCTGCGACAGGTGTTGCTACTACCGCTGAAATGGCAACAGCTACAACAAATATTACCCAAAATAAGACAGATATTGGGACTAATAAAGCAGCAATCGAAACGAATAAGACAGCTATTGCTGCAAATAAAACTGCGACTGAAACCAATAAGACAGAAATCGCTAAAAACAAGGCGGCTATAGATACTAATAAAAATACCATTGCAGCTAATACTGGTTCTATTAATACTAATAAGACCAATATTCAAGCAAATACTAATGCTATCAATACAAATAAGACTGCAATTGGAACCAATAAGACAAATATCGATAAAAATAAAGTCGCCATTGATAAATTGGAAGACCTCAACACTAAATTGGGTTTAGATCCAACTAAACCGGGCATGAAATATTTCAGAGCCAAATCTACAGGTGATGATGCACAGGCACTAGGTGATGATGCAATTGCTGTAGGTGTTAAGTCTTATGCGGGTGCTCAGGATTCATTAGCTATCGGTAATGATGCTCGAGCTTCCGGTACTGCTAGCAGAAGTGTTGCTATAGGTAATAATGCAACTAGCGGGTCCTTTGCGGGCATGACAGCTGATGGCAACAGCTCCGTTGTCGTTCTTGGCGGTGGGCAGTCCAGCGTATCCATTGGTGATAAAGCCAATGCACGTGGCAATACTTCTATCGCTATGGGTAAAAGGGCCACAGTTTACAATGATGGTGCTAATACTCAACTTGTGAGCAATAGCATGGCAATCGGCACCGATGCTAAAACTATTGCATCAAACAATGCCATAGCTATCGGTAACACTACTACTGTTGAAAAGAACAGCAATAGTGCGATTGCTATCGGTGATGGGACAAAAGTTAAAAGTGAAGCCGGTGTTGCTATCGGTAAGGAGACCGTTGCGTCCGGACAAGACAGCTTATCTCTCGGTACGGAAGCGAAAGCTGGCGATGTAGGCGCAGTTGCGATGGGTAAAAAAGCTTCGGCAGGTCAAGCAGATTCCGTTGCCATTGGTACTGAAGCACTAGCTAATGCAGTTGCAGGTATCGCTATTGGTAATAAGGCTGAATCTACCGCTATAGGCTCTGTTGTTGTCGGTAATAATGCCGGTAAAGGTATGGTTGGTGACTTGTTGGGGGCTAAAGGTTCTCATGTTGTCATCGGTGACAATGCCGGTCATGATATAGATGGTCAACAAAACATCGCTATCGGTTACAAAACTGGCAAAGCCGTTAAAAGTGATCATAATGTGGCTATCGGTTCCGAAGCCGGTACAAATATAGGTTCTACCGGTAATACATCAGAAGGCAAAAACGTATCCATCGGTTATCATGCTAATAAAAATAATGCACCTGTATCTAGAATTCAATCTACTGCTATTGGTAGTGAAACTATAGCGGCTGATGATGCAGTAGCTATCGGCTATCAAGCTAGTGCTAATGATAATGGCGCTACCGCAATCGGTTTTAACGCAAGAGCAACAGGTGCTGCCAGTGTTGCAATCGGTCAAGGTGCTCGCTCTGAAGATGGCAATATCGCTCTTGGGAATAGTTCAGTAGCGACCGCTGCTATGAATACGGGTACCGGATATTTAACCGGTCAAGCAAAACCAAGAAATGTGGTTTCCGTAGGTGACACCGGTGCATTGCGTCGTATCGTAAATGTAGCCGATGGTTCTGCGGATCAAGATGCAGTTACAGTAGCACAATTGAAAAGATCCATTGATGATACAGTGGCTCGTGTAACGAATGCCGGAGCTGGTGGTGCCGGCAATACCGGGATATTCTACGATACCGTAACCACAGGCCCTGCCGATAATAGCATTACTCTTCGCAACACGAGCGGTAAAGGTACTATTGTCCGCAATGTGGCACCAGGTGTATTAGATACCGATGCTACTAACGTAAAACAAGTTAAAGAATTGGTAGATACTTCAAAAACGCATTATTACTCTGTAAAATCATCGAATAATAATAACTTTAACAATGATTTGGCTTCCGGTGTAGATTCCATGGCTGCTGGTGTGAGTATTAAGGCATTAGGCGAACGAAGCGTTGCTATTGGTAATAACAATGAAGCTCAAAGTACGGGCAGTATCACTCTTGGTGTAGGATATTCTGACGGCAATGCTGCAAATGGTCTAAAACAAACACTTGCCGTTACCGGTTATGAATACAACATGGCTATCGGTGCCGGTGCTCAATCCGCAGGTAATAGTTCTATTGCTATGGGTACACTGGCTACATCATCCATTAAAAACAAAGGCGATGCGGTAGATAAAGCGATTGCCATCGGTTATTCCGCAGGCGTATCCGACAGCAAGGCGATTGCTATCGGTAGCGATGCTAAAAGTAATAGTAAGAGTGCGAGTGCATTAGGTGATACAGCACAAGCTTTAGCTAATGATGCTCTTGCTATCGGTACACAAGCACAAGCATCCGGAAGTACATCCGCTGCAATTGGTGCAAGAAGTGCCGTATCCGGTGCCAATACATATGTGGTAGGTAGTGATAACAGCAACAATCCGGCAGGGACTGGAGCTACTATTACAGCTACTAATTCCGGTGTATTCGGTAATCAAAACCGTTTAGAAGGTAATAAGAATAGACTTGTCGGTAATAGTAATACCGTTAAATTGGAATCCATGGCGTTATTGACAACACCTAAGAAAATCGAAGATGTGATGATCACCGGTAATGATAATACTGTTTCCGGTGATCCTGATGCGTCTACTCAAGGCGATGCAGGCAATATCCTCGGTATTTCTGTAACAGGTTCCAAGAATACTATTCAAGCCAAAAACAGTGGCAACAAAGATCTTAAAAATATCGGTATTGTAGGTAATAACAATACCATCGACACATCCAATACAGCACGTAATCTCTCCGATACTCAAATATTGGGTAGCGATGTGACGGCAACATTGGGTAATTCCGTATACTTAGGTAGTAAATCCGCTTATGTAGTAGCCGGTGCCAGTACAAAAGGCATGGATGCATACACAGGTAACGGTACCTATAACTATGCAGGCGGTACACCTGCAGGCGTAGTCACTGTCGGCTCCGTAGGCAAGGAAAGACGAATTCAAAATGTAGCAGCTGGTTTGGTAAGTACCACCAGTACAGATGCTATCAATGGTAGCCAATTGTATAACCATACATTACCATTGCGCTTTGGCTCCGACAATTCTACAATCGGTGCTACCGCGGCGGCTGACAATAATGTGATACACCGTGGTTCCAATCAAGCTATGTCTATCCTTGGTGGTGCGAACGGAAATAATTTAACTGATAATAATATCGGTGTCGTTACAGAAGCCACAAATAATAAGATGACCGTAAAATTGGCGAAGGATCTTAATGGTCTTAATACCGTGAATGCTAATACGGTTAAAACTGGCGATACTACGATGACAACGAATGGTGTGACTATCAACAACGGTCCTAAGATCGTTAAGACCGGCATCGACGCAGGCGGTAAGAAGATTACTAATGTAGCTAATGGTACTGATAACAGTGATGCAGTTAACTTCGGTCAATTAAAATCTCAAAGCGATGCATTGACTGCCAAAGGTTTCGGTATCAAAGCGGAAGACGGCAACAAGGTTCATAAGGCTCTTGGTGAAGATGTTGACGTAATCGGCGATGGCAAAAATATCTCTACAAAGGTAGACGGCACATCCGTTCGTGTCGCTATGAAAGACGATATTACCGTGACTAGCGTAACAGCTCAAGATGGAAATGGTAACAAAACCGTTACTAATGCAAACGGTGTAACGACTGAAGATAATGCTGGAAACAAGACCGTTGTTAATAAAGACGGTATTACCATCAATAAGGTAGACCCAACAGGTAATAAGACCGTATCTTTAACAGGTGCTGGTCTAAATAATGGCGGTAACCAAATTAAGAATGTAGCTAAGGGTACAGATTTAACAGATGCTGTCAACCTTGCTCAATTACGTGACGAAATCGGTTCCAATGCGACTAAACTTGTGGACGGTAAAAACACAACCGTTGAAGGCGACGGTTCCGCTAATAATCCGTATAAAGTCAATGTAAGCGACGACTTAGTGCTTGGTAAGAAGGGTGCTAACGGCAAAGACGGCTCTATCGGCGTTAACGGTAAAGACGGCTCCGCTGTAGTGATCAACGGCAAAGACGGCTCCATCGGATTGAACGGCAAGGACGGTGCTAACGGCATCTCCATCAAGGGTGGCGAGGGCAAAGCTGGTGTTGACGGCACTAGCATCACACGCCTCGTTGTGGAAGAAAAGAATGGTACTAAACATGACGTAGCTACATTGGATGACGGCATGAAGTACGGTGGTGACACAGGAAATGTCATCAATAAGAAACTTAATGAACAAGTAAACGTAGTTGGTGGCATTACGGATGAAGGTAAATTGACTACCGATGACAATATCGGTGTTGTATCTGACGGTACGAACAATCTGAAAGTACGGTTAGCTAAAAAACTTACCGGCTTAGAATCCGTTACGACCGGTGATACGACTATAGATACCAATGGTATTACCATCAATAACGGTCCTTCTATGACGACAAATGGTATCAATGCTAATAGCACAAGAATCCAAAATGTTGCCAATGGCACCAGCGATACTGATGCAGTAAATCTTGGTCAATTAAAATCTCAAAGCGATGCATTGATTGCAAAAGGCTTCGGTATCAAAGCGGAAGACGGTAACAAGGTTCATAAACCTCTTGGTGAAGATGTTGATGTGATCGGCGATGGTAAAAATATCTCTACAAAGGTAGACGGCACATCTGTTCGTGTCGCTATGAAAGACGATATTACCGTGACCAGCGTAACAGCTCAAGATGGCAATGGTAACAAAACCGTTACTAATGCAAACGGTGTAACGACTGAAGATAATGCAGGCAACAAGACCGTTGTTAATAAAGACGGTATTACCATCAATAAAGCAGACCCAACAGGTAATAAGACCGTATCCTTAACAGGTGATGGCCTAAATAATGGGGGCAATAAGATTACCAATGTAGCTGACGGTGTTGATGATAAAGATGCAGTTAATAAATCTCAATTGGATAAAGCGACTGCAGCTGCGACTACTACCGTAAGTGCCGGCAATAATATTACTGTTACAAAAACTACAAATCAAAATGGTTCCACGAACTATGAAGTTGCTCTTAAAGATCAAGTGACATTGGGTTCAGATCCTACGAAACAAATCGCGCTTGATGGTACTACAGGTACGATCAAGGCCGGCGATAAGGTAACAATCGATGGCAACAAAGGTAATATTACTGCAGGTAAAGTGGCGATCGATGGTGAAAATGGTATCATCAAGGCCGGAGATAAGGTGACTATCGACGGTAAAGACGGTAAGATTGATGCAGGTAAAATCGCTGTGGACGGTAAAGACGGCTATGTTACCGGATTGGAAAATAAAACATTTGATCCTGCTAATATCGTTAGCGGCCGAGCTGCCACGGAAGATCAATTAAAAGCATCTCATGACTCTTTAAATCAAAAGATTACCAATATGGGTGATGAAATCACGAAGAAAGGCATGGATTTTGCAGGTAATACAGGCGAGTTCCACCGTGATTTAGGTCAAAAGGTTACTATTAAAGGCGAAGGTACCGAAGCGGATGATAAATATTCCGGTGAAAATATCAAAACCGTAGCTGATCAAGCGGGTAACATCACCATCAAGATGGCGAAGAACATCAAAACCGATAGCGTAACTACTGATAAGGTGAAGGTCGGTAAAGATGGTCAAGACGGTGTTTCCATTACGGGTCCTAACGGTGCTGACGGTACAGATGGAAAGGTAGGCATTTCCGGTAAAGACGGTAAAGATGCTGTATCTATGTCCGGTAAAAACGGCATTGGTCATATCGGATTAAACGGTAAAGATGGACGCAGTGCTGATATCACCGTTGAAAAAGGCGATCCTAACCTTGATGATAAAGAAATCACTCGCATCAAGTATAAAGATGAAGATGGTACGACTCATCAAGTGGCAACCAAAGACGACGGCATGAAATACGGTGGTGACAGCGGTAACGTTATCAAGAAGAAGCTTAACACTCAAGTCAATGTTAAGGGTGGCATTTCCGATGAAAGTAAATTAGTGGATGAGGCTAATATCGGTGTTGTTTCCGATGGCACAGATACCTTGAAATTGCGCTTGGCAAAAGACTTGCAAGGTCTTAACACTGTAAATGCTAATACAGTCAATGCTACAAATGTTAATGCGACAACAGTAAAAACAGGTGACAGCAGCTTAACTAACAACGGTTTGACTATCGAAAACGGTACAGCCGGCAAGCCTGTTTCTGTTACTAAAGACGGTTTAGACAACGGTGGCAACAAGATTGTAAACGTAGCACCTGGCGAAGTTTCCGCAAACAGCACAGATGCTGTAAACGGCAGCCAATTATATGGTTTAAGTGGTCGCGTTTCTAAATTAGGTACACAAATTAACCGTGTAGGCGCTAGTGCCGCTGCGTTAGCCGGTTTACATCCGCTAGACTTCGATCCTGATGATAAATGGGATTTCGCGGCTTCCTATGGTAATTACAAAGGCACAAATGCCGTTGCTATTGGTGCATACTATCGTCCTAATGAAGACACTATGGTCAGCGTAGGCGGTTCTTTCAGTGGCGGCGAAAACATGCTTAACGTAGGGGTAAGCTGGAAATTTAGTCAAAATAATACGGTATCTCGTTCACGCGTTTCCGTAGCAAAAGACGTGTTGGGCTTGAAACAACAAGTAGAAATGTTGACTAAGAAATTAGAAGCTTATGAATCCGGTCAAGCTCCGGTTCCTGGAAACGGCTCTCGTCATGCCATGGTATTCCCTGATGTTCCTGAAAATCACTGGGCATATCAATATGTTAAGACATTGGGAGAACGTGGATACTTACAAGGTTATCCTGATGGAGAATTCAAAGGCGATCGTACGTTAACACGTTATGAATATGCGGCTATTATCTATAGAGCATTACAAAATGGTGCACCTGCAGATGGAAATATGGCACGTTCTGTTGATGAATTTGGCTCCGAACTCGAATCTATTAGAAATATCGATAGATTCCGTGTGGATCGTGTGTCCGGCGGCGATAATGATCGCAATAAGGTAGAACGTGTTCGCATCAACGATAAAGACGATGTTGACCAAAACGACTACAGAGATAACTATGGATCTCGCATTGAAAAAACAAAATAATCGATGTATCATAGCATATTATTAGGGAAATGAAATACTATTTCTCATTAAGAAAAAGGAAATGACATAGCATTTCTCACTAAAAAAGAGATGGCTGATCAAAGGAGATTGGCCATCTCTTTTTGTATTCATATGGAAAGTTTATGAAGTAAAATTAATAAATGGATATATGTTATATTAGACGTTTTGTCCTCTTTGTTAAAACGGTTTAGCCTATATTTATGAGGTTTTGCAACGAGTTATGTAAAACGTTTACAGATTTTTTCAATGTGCTATAATATTCATGTAATTATCATGATTTTGTGATAAAAGTTTCGCCGATGGAGACGAAGTTAATGTTTATGAAATGGGGATTGAACGATATGAACAAACGGAAACGTTTATTAACACTGTTGATTAACGGTGTATTAATGTCTAGTCTTTGCATTGCCTATGCGGCACCGGATAATAACCCGGGTTCCGGTAACGGTGTGGCTATTGGTACAGGTAGTAATGCACCAAAAGCGGAAAACGTGGCTATTGGTAAGGGTGCCCTTATTAAGTATTCCAATGGTGCGAGTGATGCTACAGGTGATGTTGCTGTAGGTAATGGTGCTTATATCGACAACTATGCCAGCCAAGGCGGTAGTGTTGCCATCGGTAAAAATGCAAAAATTGAAAACATGACAGGTGGTGTAGAAGCAAGCTTTGCCCTAGGCCAAACGACTTTCAGCGGAAGCTGGTTTTCACCTGCTAGAATTCCTGCAGATCCTACGAAGGTTGTGGGCAGTGTTGCTATCGGTGATAATACATTTGCACGTACCGGTAGCACCATGATCGGTTCTCATAATTACAAAGGTAAGTTGGGTGATATCGATGTAGATAGTGCTACGACTAGAACCTATGCTCTTAATGCATATGCTACAACCATTGGTGCTAACAGCTTCAGTAATGGTGCTTTCACTACGAATACAGGTACATATAATATCATCTCTAGTGAATATAATGGTGGCCGTATGGCTAATCCGCTAAAGAATTTTGGTGCTACGATTACCGGTTCATTAAACAGCATTGAATCGCAAACTTCTAATAACCGGTATGCAGGTATTGCGAACAGTATCGTAGGTACAGCGAATAGAACATTTAATTCCAACGGTTCCATCGTAATGGGTGCTGGCAATGAGATTACAAATTCCATTACTACTATTTCGGCTCCAAATGATGGTGGTAATTCTGCTAAGGCATTAGCTGATAACTTGCGTGGTGCTATTAAAAACTCTAAGAGTGGAGGCGCTACCATGGCTCTCGGCGGTGGTAATAAGGCCGACTATACATGGCGTACATCCATAATCGGTGTCAACAACACGATCACGGGTGCTAAGGGTGATGAAAGCACCAATAACCTTTCCATGGGTGTTGATAATACAGCGGATAAGGTTAAAAATACAACCGTAATCGGTACGGAAAATAATATAACTAACTCTACAGGGACGCTCGTTCTTGGCGATAAACGTACCGTGACGGACGCTAACCATGCGGTTATCATGGGCTCCAGCGATAACGGCACAACGATGAAGGTCGATGATGCCGTAGCCGTAGGCCATAATACAGATGTTTCCGTAGCAGGTGGTGCCGCTATCGCTAGTGAAGCAAAGGCCGGCGTTGATAAAGGTGAAGTTGGATATGATCCAAGTACAAAGGCTGCATCCACTGAAACGAACGCTACATGGAAATCGACGCGTGCTGCAGTATCTGTCGGCGATGTGGACAATGGTGTGACTAGACAAATCACGTCTGTAGCAGCAGGTTCCAAAGATACAGATGCTGTTAACGTGGCACAACTTAAACAATTACAAAACCAAGTAAATTCCGTTGGTTCAACAACTGTTAGCGCAGGTAATCACATCAAAGTAGATGCTACGACAAACGGCAATGTTAAGGACTACAAGGTTAGCTTGGCTGATGATATTACTAATCAAATCAACAATAACACAACGAATATCACGAACATCCAAGGTGATGTTAATAACATTAAACAAGATGTAACTAACATTCAAAATAATATTACAAATATCGGTCAAAATATTTCTCGTTTCGATAGAAAAATCAATCGAGGTGTAGCAGGTGCTGCCGCTCTTGCCGCTTTACATCCATTGGATTTCGATCCTGATGCAAAATGGGATTTCGCAGCCGGTTATGGTCATTTCCACGATGGTAATGCCGCTGCATTGGGTGCTTTCTATCGCCCTAATGAGGATGTACAACTCAGCATCGGCTCCACATTGGGTAATGGTGAAACCGTTGTTAATGCCGGTCTTTCCGTGAAAGTCGGCGCTCATAGCAATGTATCCCGTTCCCGCGTAGCTGTTGGCAAGGAAGTGTTGGAACTTAAGAAAACCGTAGCCGTACAAAATGCACAAATTCAAAAATTGACTGCCATCATCAATAGCTTGGCAGGCATGAATATGAAGGCGGATCGCACAACATTGTTCCCGGATGTACCTAGCAATCACTGGGCTTATGATGCAGTATATGCACTTTCTGAACGTGGATTGGTAGAAGGGTATCCTGACGGTACATTCGGCGGAGACCGCATGATGACTCGTTATGAATTCGCTCAAATCGTATACCGTGCTATTCAGAACGGTGTAAGCGTAGATGAACGTCTCGTAACGGAATTTGGTCCTGAAATGGCGTTGTTCCGCGTGGACACAGTTGCAAAAGACGCTAACGGTCAACCAACTATCGAACGTGTCAGAGTTAACAAAAAATAATTAATCAGATACCGTATTGAGTTTTATTTATATTGATTGATGTATCGCATATTGATTAATAGGTATAAATTATATTAGGAATAATATAATTAAAGACTTATATACTACCATACTATCTGATTAAAATAGACAATAAATAGGGTAGTAACTGTCGAAGTTGCTACCCCATTTTATTATTGTCTTTAGACTGGTTCGAGACGTAGTCGCGAATCATAAAACCACCCGCTATGCGGGTGCGGCAACGAAAGTTATACAAAAAAATCACCTTGCTTAAGTATAGTGTAGGTGTTCAAGCCGCATTATATGCAAAAGAAAGGTTGAACTTCGCTGGTGATACCGGTGCAGACATCAATAAGCAATTGGGCGAGAAGTTATCCATCAAGGGCAGTGCTTCTGCGGACTTGACAGATAACAATATCGGTGTAATATCTGATGGTGCTCAACTAAATGTTAAGCTTAAAAAAGATGTTAACCTAGGTCCTAACGGTAGCTTGACTATCAACGGAAAAACTTATGTCAATAAAGACGGTTTGAATGCGGGTGGTCAAAAAATTACTAACGTAGCACCTGGTACTGCTGGAACGGATGCTGTCAATGTGGATCAATTAAATGCTGCTATTGGCGGTACATCCAAAGCGACAACCGTAAAAGCTAAGGATGCTAACGTAACCGTTACAGAAGGCGTTAACGCTGCTGGTGGTAAAGAATATACAGTTGGATTAGGTGATAAGGTTACTCTTGGTTCAGATGCTGATAAGAAAGTTGTTATAGATGGCACTACTGGTACGATTACGGCCGGAGATAAGGTGACTATTAACGGTGCAACAGGCGATATTAAGGCCGGAACAGTTAAAATAACCGGCGCAGGTACGGTAAACGAATTGACTAACCGTACATGGGATATCGATAATCCTACAGTTGTACATGGTCAAGCGGCAACAGAAGACCAATTGAAACATGTTAGTGACGGTGTAAAAAATAACAAAACCGATATTACAAACATCAATAACACCATTGCAAAAGGCTTGAACTTCAAGGGCGATGATACAACTGTTATCAATAAACAATTAGGCGAACAGTTAGATATCAAAGGTGGTGCTGATGCAAATAAATTGTCTGATGACAATATTGGCGTAGTATCTGCAAATGGTGCGCTTAATGTTAAATTGTCAAAAGAATTGAAAAATTTAACTAGCGTAACTACCGGTAATACTGTTATGAACACTGATGGTTTGACTATCAATGGCGGTCCTAAGATTGTTAAGGACGGCATCGATGCAGGCAGTAAGAAGATTACTAATGTAGCAGCCGGTACTGAAAACACGGATGCAGTAAACTTTGGTCAATTGAAAGACGCTATTGCAGCAGGTAAAACTATCCTTAAAGACGGTAAAAATACAACCGTTGAAGGCGATGGTTCCGCTAATAATCCATACAAAGTTAACGTAAATGACGATTTGGTGCTTGGTAAGAAGGGTGCTGACGGCAAAGACGGCTCCATCGGAGTTAACGGTAAAGACGGCTCCGCTGTTGTTATCAATGGTAAAGACGGCTCTATCGGCTTGAATGGTAAAGATGGTGCTAACGGCATCTCCATTAAAGGTGGTGACGGTAAACCTGGCGTTGACGGTACAAACATCACTCGTCTCGTTATCGAAGAAAAGAACGGCGAAAAACATGATGTTGCAACATTGGATGATGGCATGAAATATGGCGGTGATACAGGTGCTGTTATCAAGAAAAAACTTAATGAACAAGTTAATGTAGTCGGTGGCATTACTGATGTAAATAAATTGACTACTGATGACAATATCGGTGTTGTATCCGATGGTGCTAACAACTTGAAAGTTCGTCTTGCTAAGGACTTGAAAGGCTTGAACAGTGTAACTACTGGTAATACTGTTATGAACAGTGATGGCTTGACTATCAATGGCGGTCCCAAGATTGTTAAGGACGGTATCGATGCCGGCGGTAAGAAGATTACTAATGTTGCTGAAGGTACCGATGGCACTGATGCAGTAAATGTTAACCAATTGAGTAAAGCGGTAGCTGGTGCTACAACTAAACTAGAGAATGGCAAAAATACAACAGTGACCTCCACAACTAATAATGATGGATCTAAGACATATAAAGTAAATCTCAATGATGATATTACTCTTGGAACAGATCCTGATAAGCAAATTTCCATTAAAGGTTCTGAAGGCACAATCCAAGCAGGTAAAGTAACTGTTAACGGTACAGGCGGTACAGTGAATAACTTGACTAATAAGACTTGGGATCCTGCTCATATCACTAGTGGACAAGCGGCAACCGAAGATCAATTGAAATTGGTTTCCAACGAAGCTGGTAAACATTCTTCTGTATCGGAAGGTAGCAATATTAGCGTAACTAAAGGACCAAATGCAAATGGTGGTGTAGACTACAAAGTATCTGTAATCGATACACCGACATTTAAATCGGTAACAACTGGTAACACTGTGATGAACAATAGTGGCTTGACAATTAAGAACGGTCCTAGCATCACAGAAACCGGTATCGATGCAGGTAATAAGAAGATTACTAATGTTGCAGCAGGTACAGCTGATACGGATGCCGTTAACGTTAGCCAATTGAAACAAATTGGCGGCAATATCAAGAACATTGATAGCCGTGTGAACAGAGTTGGCGCAGGTGCAGCGGCATTGGCAGCACTTCATCCTCTAGACTTCGATCCTGATGATAAATGGGATATCGCTGCAGGCTATGGTAACTATAAAGACGCTCACGCAGCTTCAATCGGTGCATTCTACCGTCCAAACGAAGATACTCTATTTAGTGTAGGTGGTTCCTTCGGCGGTGGCGAAAACATGTTGAATGCTGGCGTTAGCTTGAAACTTGGTCAAGGCAATCACGTATCTACTTCCAGAGTAGCTATGGCGAAAGAACTTAAGGATCTTCGTGCGGAACTTGAAAATATGAAGGGCGCACTCATGAAAGTATCCGAAGGTAAACAGCTTAACTCCTTGGATTTGGATAAGATGCAATTCTTCCCAGATGTGCCTGAAAACCACTGGGCATATGACTATGTGGCAACATTGGCAGGTAATGGCATCATCGTTGGCTACCCAGATGGTAAGTTTGGTGGAGACCGCATGATGACTCGTTATGAAATGGCTGCTTTGATTTACAGAGCTATTCAAAACGGTGCTGTTGCCGATGAACAAATGGCTAGAGCTCTTAAAGAATTCCAACCAGAACTTGAACGTATCAGAGTGGATACTATTTCTAAACATAAAGATGGTACTCCTGATATTCAACGTGTTTGCGTTATCAAAGGTCGCGGTTAATCGAAGCGAAAGGCTTTCATATGAAAAAATTGTGTTTTCTTGTGATTGGAATGTTATCAATACTATTGCTGTCGGGGTCTATGGCCTCGGCGGCAGATGGTATTACCGTAAGAGGTCAGTTTGAAGGGGCCTATGCGGAAAATGTATATCGTTTTGTCACTCCTGAGGGACAAGAAATTCCTGCCATGATGGAAAATGGAGGCAAGATAATGAGTTACACGCCTTTTCAGGCGTCAGGTTATATAGCCCATAATCAGGCTCAACAACCTATACTGATTATTCGAAAAGTGGCTTATGAAGATCGTATTCCAAATCAACCCATGGTGAGCTACAGAAAAGATGTTGAAGATTCTTCTTCAAAGATAATGACACGGAAACCTTCTAAGGTTGAGATAACTCGTGATGCAGGCTATTTTCAAGGCTCTGTAAAGAGCGATCTTAACAATTGGTATCAAGTCAATCCTGGCGCTTTACGCATAGATCAGCTAGATGGTTATCAAGTTGCGTGGAATTTATCCGGGATTCCAATGAGGACTAAAATCTGTACCGTTGGTAGAATTATATCCTCTGCGGAAGGCGGACTCATGAATTTCCGTACGGCTCAAGGGACTACTATTCTTGTAGATCTCAATGGTGCAGTTGTTCCTATGGGACAACGGGTAACCATTTTGGGGATTATCTCCTCTCCGTCGGTATTGATGATTCAGTTCGTACACAGCATTGGCAGCGAATGAGATAAAGGATCTTTTTAAAAATAAAACCAAATAAACTTTTCTCCGGAAAGAGCTTTTATCAATACGATGCCTTGGAATAGGGCTGGACGGTCAATGACAGAACGTCAATATATCATTTACAACCTATAATTTTATAAAATCTTTGTAAAAAACTTTGAGTTATGTCTCCTTGAATGTATAATAGTAGTATTGAGGAGACATAGCTCATTTTGTTTTTTTAGGGAGTGTGTTTTTCAATCCAAAGGGAGGAAAATTATGAATCACATTTATAAGGTTATTTGGAGTCGAGTGAAGCATTGCTACGTAGTGGTTTCCGAAATCGCTACTAATGGTGGAAAAAGCAGAACCGTTTCTGAAAAGAAAAATGCATCATTCGGTGCACTTTTATGCGCTTTTGCCTTGGTAGGATGTTTAATGCCGGGTGTGGCAGAAGCATCATTTAATGCGGGAATTGGGTCTTCTGTATTTCATAAAAACAGTATTGCTGTAGGGGATACTGCTAAGACTACACAAGAATATACGGTGGCTCTCGGTAGCAGAACACAGGCAACTGATATATATGCTATCGCTATCGGTGACCAAGCAAAAGCTACAGGTCAAGGGGCGACGGCTATAGGTTCTTTATCTCTATCTACGGCACTACATTCTCTTGCTGTTGGTGATCAAGCTCATGCTACGGGTCAAGACAGTTCGGCATATGGTCTTAAATCTCAAGCTACCGGATTGGCCAGTGTAGCAGTGGGAGCCGATGCTAAGGCAAAGAGTCAAAATGCAATCGCCATGGGTAACACATCTACTGTAACAGGATTAAATGCTATAGGGATTGGTTCCTTAGCAAATGCGGAAGGTACTCAAACGGTCGTAGTAGGACGTCAGGCCCATTCCGATGCAAACTCTGAAAACAGTGTTGCTATAGGTCAAGGCGCTCATGCAGGGGGACAAAAAAGAGCAAACGATTCTTATTCTGCAAGTACTATTGCCATTGGTAATGTAGCACATGCAATGGAAAATGGCGATATTACTATTGGTCGTCAAGCTACAAGCTCGGTATCCAAATATCATAATCAAGAAGGATCTGGTGCAGTTGTCATGGGGGCGGAAGCTCATTCTTACGGCTCTCGTGGTGATGTGGTTATTGGTTCCGGAGCGGAAGCCAGCATCATTAGAAAGGGCGTTACCAATCCTGATGATAATCCTGAATACTCTCAAGGCACGGCTATCGGTAGTATGGCAAAGGTGTATGGCACTCAATCTATAGGTATCGGTGGAGATGTAAGAGCTATTGGTCATTCCTCTATTGCCATCGGTGGGGATGATATTGAAACGGCGAAGCCTGATTTGAATACAGTAGTGCCTGATATGGCGGTTGCTGGGACACAAAAAAACTTTAATCGTGAACTGGCCGCTCTATACCCTGGAACTACATTGGGATCTGGTGCACTTAATGATAGTAAAAAGTATGTAAATACCGCTTCTATCGGTCATGGCAGTATGGCTATCGGTATGATGACGCAGTCTCTTGGTACGGGTTCCACGGCAATCGGTGTTAACTCATTGACAAAAGGTGTTGCCAGTACTGGTATCGGCGTCATGGCACGAAGCTGGGGTAAAAACTCTCTTGCCGTAGGTAGCCAGGTAGGTGCGTATGGTGATAAAGCCATTTCCATTGGTGATACGAATACGGTCGGTTTTGATATGACCGATGGCGCTACATCCGGTACTAAATCTGCTGCTCTCGGTGTAGAAAATAAAGTGTATGGAAGCAATTCCTATGCTATCGGTGATGGCAATACGATTGGTGCCGCGACTATTACGGAAACTACAGAAGCTAATGGCGATAAGATTAAAAAGGTTACTGCCGGTACGGTTAAAGGTAATACGGCAGGAGCTTTCGGTAATAAGAATACCATCACAACGGATAATGCATATGCGGTAGGTAATAATTCCACAGCTTCTGCTGATGGTGCCATGATTGTAGGGAGCAGTGCATCCGTAACAGGAAAGAATGGTGTGGCTCTCGGTAACAATACAAAGGTAGCGAATGAAAATGCTGTAGCTATCGGCAATGGTTCTGAAACAGCGGCAGCAGTGGCGACACAATCCGCAACGATTAATGGGGTAGCTCATAATTTTGCTGGCGTAAATCCGACTTCCACCGTGAGTGTAGGCAAGGCGGGTGTAGAACGGACCATCACTAATGTGGCGGCAGGCCGCATTTCTGCTACATCGACCGATGCTATCAATGGTAGCCAATTATATGCGGTGACTACGGAAGTAGATAAGGGCGTAGTTTATGCAGGTGATGTAAAAGCTGCTGCGGCTCCGGATAATAAGTTTACCCAAAAATTAGGTTCTCAAACTAATATTGTCGGAGGCGTGACCGATGAGTCTAAATTGAGTGATAACAATATCGGTGTGGTATCTAACGGCACGGATACGTTGAATGTCAAATTGGCTAAAGATCTAAATGTAGAGAGTGTAACAACAGGTACTACGGTAATCAATAATAATGGATTGACCGTTGGTGGAAAGAGCTTTATTACTCCGAACGGTATCAATGCCAATAATGCGCCTATTACGAATGTTGCCGACGGCAACGTAGCCCTTAACTCCAAAGATGCAGTTAATGGTGGTCAATTGAACGAAGTAAAAGAATTAGCCGGCAAACATACCATTGTGAAGGTAGATGGACAAGAAAACAGAACTGACGGAAACTTGCTCATCGCTAAGACTGACAATAATGGTCAAGCTACTTATGATTTGAAGTTAAATGATAATCTAGCAATCGGTAAGGAAGGTCCAACAGGTAAAGATGGTTCCATCGGAGTCAAGGGTAAAGATGGTTCTGCTGTTGCTATCAACGGTAAAGACGGTTCCATCGATCTTAACGGTGCAAATGGTGCAAACGGTCTTACTATGAAGAGCGGTGACGCGAAACCGGCTGTAGATGGTACCGGTATTACTCGTCTCGTTCTTGAAGAAAACGGAGTGAAACACGACGTAGCAACCTTGGATGATGGTTTGCAATTCACAGGTAACAATGAAAACACCGTTAATAAACACAAATTAAATACCTTGGTAAAAGTACAAGGTGAAGGTGTGACACAGGCAGATTCTGATAATTTTGCAAGTGCGTCCGGCAACATCAACGTAAAGGCGAACGGTACAGACAAATTAGAACTTCAATTGGCAAAAGATCTTAAGAATCTCGACTCCGTAACTGCAGCTAAGACTGTGAAAGCAGGCGATGCTGTTATGGGCGGCCAAACAGTGACTAATGCAGGCGGAGATAATGAAACCGGTAATTATGTAACAGGTTTAGATAATAAGACTTGGAATCCGGATAAAATTGTATCCGGTCGTGCTGCCACAGAAGATCAAGTGAAAGATGCTATAGCGGCTCAAACGGCTACGGGCCTTAAGTTTGATGCCAATGTGGGTGGTGTGAAAACTAATAAATTAGGCTCCACTGTGCTTGTGAAAGGTGAAGGCACCGCAGCCGATAATGATTACAGCGGTGAAAATATCAAGACTTTCATCACCCAAGATAATGATGGTAATACTACTATTAACGTGAAGATGAATAGAAGTCTTCTAGCTGATTCCATCAAGGTCAATAAAAAAGGTAAAGATGCCAAAGATGGCGTTACCCTTACAGGCCCTGACGGAGCAAACGGTACAGATGGCAAGGTAGGTATTTCCGGTAAAGACGGTAAAGATGCGGTATCCATGTCCGGTAAGGATGGTGTCGGTCACATCGGCTTGGCAGGCCCTGCCGGGACGAACGGTGTAAACGGTTCAAACGGTATCGATATGTCTGTGAAGAACGGCTATGATGATCCTGCTAAAGGTGTGAAAGGTGAAAAAGGGGTAGACGGCGTTAATGCTATTACTCGCATCGTATATCAAGATGCAAATGGTGAGCACCAAGTAGCAACCTTGGATGATGGCTTACAATTCACAGGTAACAATGAAAACACCGTTAATAAACACAAATTAAATACCTTGG
>ERZ773070.558-NODE-558-length-27135-cov-8.324114_pt1 | contig 27135 bp, 23 predicted proteins | sample MGYA00580618_ERZ773070 | MGnify/ENA primary metagenome ERZ773070 (study PRJEB29015, sample SAMEA2738023) | human oral metagenome | biome: human oral; feature: human-associated habitat; material: dental | place: China | collected 2019 ... | reverse complement strand
TCCTCGTGATCGAGAACGTGGGCAACCTCGTCTGCCCCGCCGAGTTCGCGCTCGGTGAGGATGCGAAGGCGGTGGCTCTCAGCATCACGGAGGGCGATGACAAGCCGCTGAAGTATCCGCTCATTTTCAAGGAGTCGGCAGTCGCGCTCCTGAACAAGGTTGACATCCTGCCCTATACAAATTTCGATATGGCGGCGGCGGAGCGCGACATCACGGCACTCCATCCCGGCATCGAGGTGCTGCCTGTCTCGTGCCGTACGGGCGAGGGACTCTCGGCGTGGTACGATTGGCTGCGTGCGGCGGTTCGGGCGAAGAAAGAACGCACATGAGCATAGGAGGAAGGCGATGAGAATGATCCATGATGATCTGGTTGCGGTAACGCCCGTCACGGTGCTTGGGATCGGCAATATCATTTTGCGCGATGAGGGCTTCGGCGTGCGTGCGATGGAGTATCTGGACGAGCACTATCGCTTTTCGCACGATGTCCGCCTGCTCGACGGTGGGACGCTCGGTCCCGAACTGCTGCATTTCATCACGGGCACGGAGAAGCTGCTCATCCTCGATGCAGTGGCGGGCGACGCGCCTGCGGGTACGATCTACCGCTTTGAGGACGACGCGGTCATGGCACATTTTCAGGAAAAGATGTCCTCGCACGAGATCGGGATTCAGGATGTGCTCGCGTGGCTGACGGTGACGGATCGCGCGATTCCGAACGTCGTCGTGCTCGGGATGCAGCCGTACGAGGTGACGGCGGGGCTCTCGCTCAGCCCCGAGATGGCGGCGGCGCTGCCGCTCTTTGCACACCGCGCGGTGGAGGAGCTTGTCCACTGGGGCATCGTTCCTGTCGAGCGGCGGCAAAAAAAGCTGCGGAGCGCCTGAGTTGCGGCACGTTGCCGATACGATCGGTCAAGGAGGAGGCGCGCGGGAACGGCGCGCCTTTCGTGTTTCCGGCATTGTGCAGGGGGTGGGCTTTCGCCCCTTTGTCTATCGGCTTGCGGAGAGATTCGGACTCAGCGGATGGGTACGGAACGACAGTGCGGGTGTCGGCATTGAGGCGGAGGGAGCGGCGGCGCTGCTGGATGCGTTCGCGGCGGCTCTGCGCACGGAGGCTCCGCGCGCCGCAGCCGTTTCCTCTGTGACGTTTGCGGAACTGCCGCCGACGGGCGCGGAGGGCTTTCACATCCTGCCGAGTCCTGCGGGGACGGTCGCGCGGACGCTCGTCTCGCCCGATCTCGCCGTCTGTGCGGACTGCCGCCGTGAGATTCTGTCCGCAGAAAACAGGCGGCATGGCTACGCCTTTACGAACTGTACGAACTGCGGACCGCGCTATTCGATCATTCGCGGTGTGCCCTATGACCGTCCGCTGACCTCGATGGCTTCGTTTCAGATGTGTCCCGCGTGTCAGCGGGAGTACGACGATCCTGCCGACCGCCGCTTTCACGCGGAGCCGAATGCGTGTGCGGACTGCGGTCCCTCCTATCGTCTTCTCGTCGATGGGGTGGCATGGACGGGCGATCCGATCCTGCGCGCGCGGGAGCTCATTGCGGCGGGCGGCATTGTCGCCGTAAAGGGCATCGGCGGCTATCATCTCGCGTGTGATGCGCGGAGTGACGCGGCGGTGCGCCGCCTGCGGGAGCGAAAGCATCGTGAGGCAAAGGCGCTCGCCGTGATGGCGGGCGGTATGGCGCTTGTGCGGTCGCTTTGTACGATTTCCGAGGAGGAGGCGCGCTGGCTGACCTCACCCGCCGCGCCGATCGTGCTGCTGCGACGGCGTGCGGAGGCGGATGTCGCACAGAGCGTCGCGCCCGGGAATGCGTACCTCGGCGTGCTGCTGCCGTATGCGCCCGTGCATCTGCTTCTGCTCGATGAGGGTGATCTCTGGGTCATGACGAGCGCGAACCTCAGCGGTGCGCCGATCCTCTACGAGGACGATGTTGCCGTGCGTGCGCTTGCGGGGATTGCGGATGCGATTCTCATGCACAACCGCACGATCGTGCACCGCGTCGACGACTCCGTGCTACGTATGACGGCGGGCGGGCGCCAGATGGTGCGCCGCAGTCGAGGCTTTGCACCGATGCCGCTGGCACTTCCGACTGCAAAGGAGCGGGCGGTGCTTGCGGGCGGGGCGGAGCTGAAGAATACGTTCTGCCTGACGCGCGGAGCGGAGGCGTTTCTGAGCGAGCACATCGGCGATCTGATGGAGCGCAGCGTGCTTGCATCGTATGAGGCGACGATCGCGCATTACGAGCAGTTTTTCGAGGTGCGGCCGCAGATTCTCGCCGCCGATCTGCATCCTGCCTATCTCTCGGGGCAGTATCTCGCATCGCGTGCCGCGCGGGAGGGGCTGCCGCTCGTGCGTGTGCAGCACCATCATGCGCATATCGCTGCGGTGCTCGCGGAGCACGGATATGAGGGGCGTGTGCTTGGCGCCGCGCTCGATGGAACGGGATACGGCACGGATGGGGCTGCGTGGGGCGGGGAGTTTATGGTCGCCGATCTGCGCGGCTATGAGCGGCTCGCACATTTTGCGTACCTGCCGCTCCCAGGCGGCGACCGCGCGGCAGCAGAGCCGTGGCGGCTCGCGCTGTGGGTGCTTCATGGGATGTACGGGGCGGAACTGGCGGCGCATGCACCGAAGTTTGCTGCCGCGCTTCCCGCAGGGTGGGAGCTGCTCGTGCAGGCGACGGCGGCGGGGGTGAATGCACCGCCCACGTCGAGCGCGGGGCGGCTTTTTGATGCGGCGGCGGCACTGCTCGGGGGGTGCCGCGTGAATGCATACGAGGGGCAGGCGGCGATCGGGCTCGAATTGCTCGCGCGGAATGCGCGGCGGGCGGGTGTCATGCTGCCGTATGTGCTGAATCGTGTGTGTGCGCCGATGACGGTGGATTTTCTGCCCGTGCTGCGTGCGCTCGCGGACGGCGCGGAGGGGCTTTCGGAGGAGGAGCGTGCGGGGCGTGCGCTGGACTTCCATGTGACGATGGCGGCGGCGGTCGCGGAGGTCCTCTCTGTGCTTGCGGATGCGACGGGGCTTCGGACGGTGGCGCTCTCGGGGGGCGTGTTCCAGAATGCGCTGCTCCTTGAGCAGGTGCTCCTGCGCCTTAGGGATTTCCGCGTCCTCCTGCCGCATATTGCCCCGCCGAACGACGGCGGCATTGCGTACGGACAGGCGGCGGTGGCGCTCGCGCGGATGGAAGGGTAGAGGGGGCATCGCACTGCGGGGAGCTCACACCGATTGCCGTAAATCAAAAGCCTCCCCTGCCACAGCGGGGGAGGTGGCACGCGTTAGCGTGACGGTGGGGGCGCTTTGAACGCACAGGGATATGCTTTGATTGAGATGGAATCAAACGATTTACATATTACATAATATAGAGGAGAAACTATGTGTTTGGCAGTTCCGGCGAAAGTCGTTGAGATAAAGGACCAGCTTGCCTCGGTCGAACTGAATGGGGTGCGCCGCGCGGCGAGCCTGATGCTGCTGCCCGAGGCGAAGCTCGGCGACTATGTGCTCGTTCATGCGGGCTTTGCGATGCAGATTGTGGAGGCGGAGGAGGCGGAGCGCATCGAGGCTCTGCGGGCGGAGATGCACGGCGCGCCGCGTACGGTGGAGAGTATCCCATGACGCGCGCACAGGAGACACAGCGACGGGCGGCTGAGATGGTCGCGGAGATGCGCCGCATTCTCGCCGCACAGGGGAAGAAGATCCGCATCATGGAGGTCTGCGGCACGCATACGGTCGCGATCTTTCGCGCGGGTCTGCGGCAGATTCTCCCCGAGGGCGTCGAGCTCGTCTCGGGGCCCGGCTGCCCCGTCTGCGTGACGGCGGACGACTACATCGACGCGGCGATTGCGTACGCAGGGATGGAGGATGTCATCATCACGACGTTCGGCGATATGCTGAAAGTCCCCGGGACGCATTCAAGCCTTGCCGAGGCGCAGGCGCAGGGTGCGGATGTCCACATCGTCTACTCGCCGCTCGACGCGCTGACGGTCGCGGCGGAAAACCCGAGCAAGCAGGTTGTATTCCTCGCCGTCGGGTTTGAAACCACTGCGCCGACGGAGGCGGCTGCGGTGCTCGCGGCAGAGGCACAAGGACTCCGGAACTTCTTTTTGCTGTCCGCGCAGAAGCTCGTCCCGCCCGTGATGCGCGCGCTCCTCGATGGCAGGGAGACGTGCGTCGACGGCTTCCTCCTGCCGGGGCACGTTGCCGTCGTGACGGGGACGGCGACGTTTGATTTCCTTGCGCAGGAGTATCACATCCCGGGCGTGGTCGGGGGCTTTGAGCCGCTTGAGATCCTGCGCGCGATTCACATGCTCGTGCGGCAGATCGGGATGGATGAGGCACGCATTGAGAACGCCTATGAGACGGTCGTGCGGCGGGAGGGCAATCCCGTCGCGCGCGCGGCAATCGACCGCGTTTACGAACCTGCGACCGTGCGCTGGCGCGGGCTCGGTGAGATTCCCGCCTCGGGGCTTTCGATGCGCGAGGAGTACGCGCAGTATGACTTTGCCCGTGTGCGCCCACTTGCGGCGGGAGCAGTCGGCGACGGGCGGCATGGCTGCCGCTGCGGTGAGGTGCTGCGTGGCGCGATTGTGCCGCGCGACTGCAATCTCTTCGGGAGGGCGTGTGTGCCGGAGCACGCCGTTGGTCCCTGCATGGTGTCGGTCGAGGGAACGTGTGCCGCATGGTACAAATACGGGGGAGGGAGGTTCCGCTATGGAGCATGAGGTCATCACACTCGCGCACGGCGCGGGGGGACAGCTTTCCCATGCGCTGATGGAGGAGGTCGTGCTGCCCGAGCTGGGGAACACGATCCTGAATATGCTGCATGACGGTGCGGTTCTGCCAACGGCGGGGCGCGCGGCATTTACGACGGACTCCTACGTTGTGCAGCCGCATTTCTTCCCCGGCGGGAGCATCGGGCGGCTCGCGGTCTGCGGGACGGTCAACGATCTCGCGATGACGGGGGCGGTGCCGCGCTGGCTCTCGCTCGCCGTGATCCTGGAGGAGGGCTTTCCGATCGCCACGCTGCGCCGCATCGTGCGCGATATCCGCGCAGCGGCGGAGGAGGCGGGCGTTCTCATCGTGACGGGCGATACGAAGGTTGTGCCGCGCGGCTGCGGCGACGGCATCTACATCAATACGGCGGGCGTCGGGGAGATGATCGAGGGCGTGAACATCGCGCCGACGAATATCAAGGTGGGCATGGATATCATCGTCTCGGGCACGCTCGGCGACCATGCGGCGACCGTCATGGCGGCGCGGCATGACCTGACGCTGCCGCCCGAAATACAGAGCGACAGTGCGCCGCTCTGCCATCTGACGGCGGCGATGCTCGCGGCGGCACCGTCGATTGCCGTGCTGCGCGATCCGACGCGCGGCGGCGTGGCGGCATCGCTGAACGAACTTGCGGCGGCGGCGCATGTCGGCATCCTGCTGGACGAGACGGCGATCCCCGTACGTCCTGCCGTGCAGGGCGTCTGTGACATCCTCGGCTTCGATCCGCTGACACTTGCGAACGAGGGCAAACTCCTCGCCTTTGTCCCGCCGGCAGATACCGCGCACGTGCTTGCGGTGATGCACGAAGATCCCCACGGACGTGAGGCGTGCGTTATCGGGCAGACGACTGCAGAGGAGCCGGGGACGGTCGGGCTGCGCACCGCACTCGGCGGCATCCGCATCGTGGATCTGCCGCTCGGGGAGCTGGTGCCAAGGATTTGCTGAAAAGCGCACGAAAAAGCGGGCAGTGGTCAGCCGCCCGCTTTTTCGGTAGAGTCGGAACCCCGACACTCCTTTTTATCTATCTGTAGTAGGATGATAGAAGGTTATTTTGTGAGGTGCACGTCCGGGATCTCGACATCGTGGTGCGTGTCAGGATCGACGTTGGAATACACGCCCGGCTTCGTTTCAAACGCTTTCAGATTGTCCGCGTTCGCCTCAAGCATATCCGCGACGAAACGCTCCACCGCATCTGCAAAATACACTGCCATTTCCGTTCCCCATTTCTATCTATGTCCTGCGCGTACGCGTTCTTTCAACTGAATTTAATTTAGCACTTTTTGCCTCGTGTGAAAAATATTTCTTCCCGATAAAACAATAGGGCGAGACTATGAAAAATTTTTATTATATGTGATATTTGCCCTGTTCAGCGAGAAAAATATATAGTAAACTAATTACGGAATAGTTTTTACAAATAAGAATAGGGCGAAGAGGTATGAATTGGGAGATGATCGGATGACGTTGGTACAGATGCGTTACTTCTATGAGGTCTGCCAGTGGCAGAACATCACAAAGGCAGCGGAGCACCTGCACGTTTCTCAGCCGACGGTCACGGTTGCCATGCAGGCACTTGAGGCGGAGACGGGGCTGAATCTCTTTCATCGCGAGGGGCGCAAGATCACGGTCACGGCGGACGGCGCGAAGCTCCTCGGCAAGGTCTCCTACATCCTCACCGAGGTCGCGCGGCTCGACGACGAGATCCGCGATATGGCGCACCGTCATGCAAAGGTGCGGATCGCGATGCCTCTGCAGCTCGGCGTCGTCTTTCTGCCGCACATCCTCGGCAACTTCCGCCGCGAACACCCCGAGATCGACCTCGAGATCATCGAGACGGGCGGCGTGAGCGCGCTGCAGATGGTCGAGGAGGAAAAGCTGGACTTTGCGCTGACGAATTACACCGTTGATTTCAGCTCGCGCCTCACGTATGCGAAACTCTTCGACTGCGAGTGCACCTTTGTCACGCGTCCCGATCATCCGTTTGCGCAGCGTCATTCGCTCAGCGTGACGGAACTGCGGGACGAGCCGCTCATCATGCTCGACAGCAACTTCTTTGTTGACCGCCTTGTGCAGGACGCCTACGGACGTGCCGGTGAAAAGCCGAATGTCGTGCACTACTCGCCCTACCTCCACACCGTCAAGAATCTCGTGCATGCAGGGATCGGTTCGACCTTCCTCGCGCGCCCGTCCGTGCTCCCCACGGACAACTTCGTCCAGATCCCGCTCATTGATCCCATCTTTATCAACAGCGGACTCGTGACGAAGAAGGGGCGCCAGACGTTTGACGACGTGCGTATCGTCATGAACTATCTGCGCAGACTGACGAAGGAGCTGCTCGGCGGGGGGAAGAAGGGATGATCTTTACATTCCGGCGGTGAGGGGCTATGATGGAGAAAAGCAGATAATGAGGCAGACAAAACGCACATATAAGGACTCCCTCTTTCGGGATATATTCAATAATGAAAAGCGACTGTCGGATATCTACACCGCGCTTACTTACGAACGGACAGAACCGGATGATATTCGGATTACCACGATGAATGAGACGTTTTTTGCGAGTGAAAAGAACGACGTGAGTTTTCTCGTACGAGATCGGCACATTATTCTGCTCGAACATCAGAGTACGGTCAACGGCAATATGCCGCTGCGATTGCTCTGGTACGTTGCCGAACTCTACCGTCAATACGTCGATTCGAAAGCGCCCTATCGAGCAAAGCGGATTGCCCTGCCCGGGCCAAGATTCTACGTTTTTTACAATGGCACGGCAGCGATGCCGAAAGGCTGGCAGCTGCGCCTCTCGGACGCCTTTGCCGGAGCGACGGACGCGCTTGAACTTGTCGTGGAAGTTCTCAACATCAACGAGGCATCGGAGCATGAAATCCTCGCACGATGCGCTTCTCTGAAGGCGTACAGCGCCTTTGTCGCGCAGGTGCGTGCTGCGGTTCGGGAGGGGGCTGCGCTTGCCGCCGCCGTACCCGCAGCGATCCGCTATTGTATTGCACACAATTACTTGCCGGAATACTTCACAGAAAAGCAGGAAAAGGAGGTCTTTGACATGGTGAATTTCGAGTGGGACGAAGAACTGGCACGTCAGGTGCGTGCCGAGGAAGCGTGGGAGGATGGCATGGAGCGTGGAATGCAGCAAGGAATGCAACAGGGGATGCAGCAGGGAATGCAGCAGGGAATGCAACAGGGAATGCAACAGGGAATGCAGCAAGCCCTTGCCTCCTCCATTCGTAATCTGATGAAGAGCATGAATCTCTCCGTGGAAAAGGCGATGGAGGCGTTGCAGATTCCCGCGGCAGAGCGTGCAAAGTATGCGGCGCTTGTCCGAGGGTAAGCGAATGTTTGGAGTAACAAATGATTCTTTAGGAGGGATTTTTTATGGCGGACAATGGACGCAGACTTCCGGTGTATCTTCTTCTGGATTGTTCCGGATCGATGGCAGGGGAACCGATTGAGGCGGTGCGTCAGGGGATCAAGGCGCTTCTCTCGGAACTTCGAGGCGACCCGCAGGCACTTGAGACGGCGTATCTGTCGGTCATCACCTTCGCGAGCCGCGTGCAGCAGACGACGAAGCTGACGGAGCTGATGCTCTTCAAGGAGCCGCGCCTTGAGGCGGAGGGCTGCACGCTCATGGGCGGCGCGCTGAAGCTGCTCGCCGAATGCGTGCAGACGGAGGTGCGCAAGAATACGGAGACGCAGAAGGGCGACTGGCGGCCGCTCGTGTTCCTACTGACGGACGGCAGCCCGACGGATGTAGAGGATTTCCGCACGGCAGCGGCCGAGGTGAAGGAACTGAAGCTGGGCAACATCATCGCCTGTGCGGCGGGCGCGGATGCCGACACGAGCTATCTGAAGCAGGTGACGGACAATGTTCTGATGATGAACAATCTGTCCTCCGGTGATATGGCGAAGTTCTTCGCATGGGTGTCCGGCTCGATCAAGATGTCCTCGAAGAGTCTGGACGCGAAACCCGGCGCGCCGATCGAGCTGCCGCCTCCGCCGCAGGGCTTCACGGTCGTTCCCTGACGGGATGTGCTGCGGACATAGGAAGGGGGCAGCGAGGTCTTGATGGACACGCAGGAAACGCAGAAGGAGCCCGTCGCGGCGCAGACGAAGCCGTGGACGGATCTTTCGGATGCAGTGAAAACCGAAACGGCAGAACCGTCGGCAGATATCCCCGCCGTACAGGAAACGGCAGAGGAAGACGCGGCTGCAGAGATGTCGGCAGCGGAGACTGCCGCAGCACCGCCGCCGCAGGAAGCGGCGACACCACCGGAAACGGAGGAACAGGTCGCAGAAGTGCCGACGGACGGCTCTGCCGCAGCGGAATCGGCAGTAGCGGAAACGGCCGCAGAGCCGCCCGGTGCGGAGGAGGCAGCCCCCCTCAGCGATGAGGAGGTGCTGGCACATACGGCGGCGCTTTGGGAGTATCATCCCGTCCCCGCAGATGAGCCGGATGCCGCGCCGGAATATCGTTCCGCAGCGATGCAGATCGGTGCGGCGGAGATGATCGCGGCGCGCGTGCGCGGCAAGAAGCACAAGCACGACGGCTCGAACTGCGACGACTGGTTTGCCGCCGTCCACGCAGAGGACATCGCCATCCTTGCCGTCTCCGACGGCGCGGGCTCGAAGCGTCTCTCGCGCGTCGGCGCACGTGCGGCGTCCGAGGCAGCCGTCGGCGCGGTTTATGCCGGTCTGCAGAGACTCCTGACGGCGCACGCGGAGCTGCGTACCGCCTGCGCCCTGCCGATGGAGGAGGCGGCGTTCGGGGATGCGTGCGCGCAGCTTGCCGGCATCCTGCACGAGGGCGTGTGCGCCGCGCGCGTCGCTGTCGAGTCGGCGTTCTATGAGCGCTGTGGCAGGGCGGCTTACAGAGACCTCCTCGGCAGGGATCCCGTCCTTGCGGATTTTGCGGCGACACTCCTCGTGACGCTCGCCGTGCCCGTTCCGGAGCGCGCGGAACTGCTCGTCCTCTCCTGCCAGATCGGGGACGGCATGACCGCCGCCGTGAACACGCACGCGGCATATGGCAGCGCGGTGAAGCTCCTCGGCAGACCCGACAGCGGCGACTATGTGGGAGAGACGGATTTTCTCACGAGCGACGGCATGACGGACAGCGCCGCACTGCAGAACAGGACGCTCGTCTCGCGCGGGGCGTACGATCTCCTGCTCACGATGACGGACGGCGTGGCGGACGACTATTTCAATGAACAGGAGCTGCACCGCCTGTACCTCGACCTGGCGCTGAACGGCATTCTCCCCGCAGCATCGGAGCAGACGATGTTCACGCGGGCGGAGGCCTGCCTCCTGCGCAGTCTGCCGAAGCCGACGGCGTTCCCGTGGGTCAACGACAAGACGGAGCAGGTCGCGCTGCAGTCCGCACAGCGTTGCTGCACCGGTGCGGGCTGCACGGTGGAAACGCTCTGGCAAAGTGCGCATGTGCTCCCCCTTGCCGCCGCAGATACGACGCTCGCGCGCGTTTCTGCGCCCGCGCAGCGCCTTGAGATCTGGCTGGACAACTACATGGCGCGCGGCTCGTTCGACGATCGGACGCTTGTGCTGCTCTCCATGGGTGCGGCGCATGTCTAGGCGTGCCGAGGCCGTCCTCAAGGACGGCAGGAGGCTCCCCTACATCATCACGGACAATCCGCCGCAGGGCGGGATGAAATACACCTACTTCGCGCCGGACCGCTCCTATGTCGTGCAGTTCTTCCACGATCCCGACGTGGTCGATGCGGCACTGCACGACCGCCTCACGGCGATCATCGGCCGCTACAATCCGACGCTTTCGGAGGAGGAGGGCGGTGCGCGCGGCAATACGCAGGAGGCGGCGGCGTACTTTTCGGAGCTGTTCTGTTGGCCGGTGGCAGTTGTTACTGACCCGGAGTTCGGCATTGTCTGCCCCACCTATCCGAAGAAGTTTTTCTTCGGCGCGGGCGCGTCGTCTGCGCTCGACCTTGCGGGCAAGGACAAGAAGGGGAACTGGTTCACGGGGCGTGTGCGTCGGTATCTTGCACCGCAGGAACTTGGAAATTTTCAGACGATGCTGCGCCTGTCCATCTCGCTTGCGCGCGCCGTGCGCCGCATGCATCAGGCGGGGCTGGCACACTCTGACCTCTCGTGCAACAATGTCCTCATCGACCCTGTGAGCGGCAGCTGCGTTGTCATCGACATCGACTCGCTCGTCGTGCCGGGGCTGTATCCGCCCGAGGTGGCGGGAACAAGGGGCTATATCGCGCCCGAGGTGCTCGCCGCGCTGGATCTCCCCCCGGGCGATGCACGCCGTGCCGCGCCGGGGCTTTTGACCGATCTCTTTGCACTGCCCGTACTGCTCTATCAGTATCTCCTGAAGCGTCACCCGCTTGAGGGCCCGAAGAACTACGATCTGCCCGCCGAGGAGGCGGATTTCCTGATCTACGGGCCAAAGGCACTCTTTGCCGAACACCCGACCGACCACAGCAATCGTCCTGCCGATCTGCGCGTGACGATCCGCGATCTCGGTCCATATCTCGAAAAGCTTTTCCTGCGCGCCTTTGTGGACGGGCTGCACGACCCGGAGGCACGCCCCTCGGCGCTCGAGTGGGAAAAGGCGCTCGTGCGGACGTGGGATCTCCTGCAGCCGTGTGCGGCGGACTGCAAGGAGAAGTTCTTCGTCCTGCACGACACGGCGCATCCGTGCTGCCCCTTCTGCGGTACGTCCGTCCCCGATCGCCGCGTCCTGCACCTCACGCGTATGCGCCGCGTGCGCGGCAAGGCGGGGCAGTGGATCGCGGCGGGGACGCTGAACGTCTACGATGGGCTGCCGCTCTTTTCGTGGCATTTCTCCGACCACGTATTCCCCGATGAAAAGGCGCAGGACCGCACGGTGCAGGCATATCTCTCGCGGAAAAACGGTACGTGGCATCTCGTGAACAGCGCGATGGATACGCTGTCCAGCGGCACGGGGGAGCGTATCCTGCGCGGCAGCGCGCTGCCCCTTGCGCCCGGCACGCTCTTCGGCACATGGACCGAGGATACAGGCGTGCTTTGGACGTGCGAATGAGGGCTTGACCGCACGGAATTTCATGGTACAATGAAAAGGCTTTTGAAGAAAATTAGACAAAAGGAGAACGCGTATGAAGATTCAAGGCCTGTCAGAGGAGGCAGTGCGCGCCGCGCGTGAGCAGTACGGCACGAACGCGCTCACGGAGCAGACGAGCGAGGGGTTCTGGGAGAAGCTCAAGGGGAATTTCAACGATCCCATCATCAAGATCCTCTGCGTCGCGCTCGGCATCAACGTGATCTTTGCCTTCATGGGGCAGGTCGCGTGGTACGAGTCCGTGGGCATCGCACTCGCGGTCATCCTCGCCACATCCGTTGCGACGTACTCCGAATACCAGAACGAGAACGCCTTTCAGAAATTGCAGGAGGAGGCCTCGCTCATCAAATGCAAGGTCTACCGCAGCGGCGTGCTGACGGAGATCCCCATTGACGAGATCGTCATGGGCGACTACGTCCTTCTGCAGACGGGCGACAAGATCCCGGCGGACGGCGTCATCTGCGAGGGAACGATCCAAGTCGACCAATCCGTTCTGAACGGGGAGGCGAAGGAGGCGACCAAGACCCCTGCGGCGGAGGGCGATACGGAGGCGGAGCAGAGTGCAGACTTCCTCCATCCGCACAAGGCGTTCCGCGGCTCTGTCGTCTGCGACGGAAATGCCGTGATGCGGACGACGACGCTCGGCGACAAGACCTTCTACGGGCAGATCGCGGGCGAGCTGCAGGGGGATGACGACCGCGACACGCCGCTCAAGCTCAAGCTCTCGACGCTCGCGGGGCAGATCAGCAATTTCGGCTACATCGGCGGCGTCGCGATCGCGATTGCCTTTATGTTCCAGCGCCTCGTGATCCACAACGGCTTCGAGATGGCGCGCATCATGGCGTACTGCTCGAACTGGCTGGTCGTCATCAACGACCTCGTGGAGGCGGTTATGCTCGCCGTCATCATCATCGTGGTCGCCGTGCCCGAGGGGCTGCCGCTGATGATCGCGATTGTCTCGGCGCAGAACATGGGCAAGATGCTGAAGGACAACGTCCTCGTTCGCAAGATCTCGGGGATTGAGACGGCGGGCAGCCTGAACATCCTCTTCAGTGACAAGACGGGCACGATCACGAAGGGGCAGCTTGAGGCGGTCGCCTTCATTGACGGCACGGGCAGGGAGTATGCTGCCTATACGGAGCTGGGCGCGGGGCTGCAGAACCTTGTCAATCTGAGCGTGCGCTACAACACGAGCGCCGTCATCAACGGCGCTCAGGCGGTCGGCGGCAATGAGACGGAGCGCGCGATCTTCGGCTTCGTCGCGGGCGCCAGCACGGAGATGGACGCGACGGTCCGTCAGACGGTGCCCTTCAACAGCAAGAACAAATACTCCCTGACCGAGGTCACGGGCACATACGATGTGACGCTCGCCAAGGGCGCGCCGGAAAAGCTCCTCGCGCTCTGCGATGCCTACTACGATGAGAGCGGCAGGAAGAAGCCGCTGACGGATACCGCGCCGATCACGGCGACGATCGACCGCCTTGCCGCGCGTGCCATCCGCGTTCTGGCGCTCGCCGTCTACGAGGGGGCGATTCCCGCAGACGGGACGCTGCCGACGGGCGGGCTTGTCTTCGTCGGCGCGGTCGGGATCCGCGACGAGGTGCGCCCCGAGTCCGTCGAGGCGATCGCGCGCGTGCACAGCGCGGGCGTGCAGGTCGTCATGATCACGGGCGACCGACAGGATACGGCGACGGCGATTGCGCGCGAGGCAAAGCTCCTGGAACGTTCCGATGATGTCGTCATGACCTCGGACGAGCTGGCAACGCTCAGCGACGAGGAGGTCAAGGCGCTCCTGCCGCGTCTGCGCGTCGTGGCGCGCGCCCTGCCGACGGACAAGAGCCGCCTCGTGCGCCTCGCGCAGGAGATGAACCTCGTCGTCGGCATGACGGGCGACGGCGTGAACGACTCGCCCGCGCTGCGGCGTGCCGATGTCGGCTTCGCGATGGGCGGCGGCACGGAGGTTGCGAAGGAGGCGAGCGAGATCGTCATCCTCGACGACAACTTCAAGTCGATCGGTCGCGCCATCCTCTATGGCCGCACGATCTACAACAGCATCCGCAAGTTCATCATCTTCCAGCTGACGATCAACGTCGCCGCCGTCCTCATCTCCTTTGCCTCGCCGCTGCTCGGCATGGAGAACCCGCTCTCCATCACGCAGTTCCTCTGGATCAACCTCGTCATGGATACGCTGGCGGCACTCGCCTTTGGCGGTGAGCCGGCACTGCGCCGCTATATGGATGAGAAACCGAAACGGCGCGATGAGAACATCATCAGCCGCTATATGGTGTCCTCGATCGGTGTCGGTTCACTCTGGTGCTTCGGCACGAGCCTCTTCTTCCTCATGAGCGGCACGGCACACAGCTATTTCCGCCCCGATGCCGACAATCTCTATCTCCTGACGGGCTACTTCGCCTTCTTCATCTTTATGGCGGTATTCAACGCGTTCAACGCGCGTACGGATGAAAAGAATCTCTTCGACAATATTTCTGAGAACAAGGGCTTTTTGCGCGTGATGGGTCTCATCGTCGTCGTGCAGGTGCTCATGATCTACTTTGGCGGCGTGATCCTGCGCTGCTACGGCCTGACGCTGACGGAGTGGGGCTTCGTGCTCGCCCTCGCGTTCACCATCGTGCCGGTCGATCTCGTCCGCAAGGCGATCGTCGGTAAAGCATGATTTTTAGAAGCGCTGATAAAGTGGTTTTATCAGCGCTTCCTTTGTAGGGAGCGGCATTCCGCCGCCGGATAGGAGGATTTGGATGGAACGCATCAACAAGGGACAGAAGGTCGACCTGACGAGGATCCGCCCGGGGCTTCGCCGCGTGCGTGTCGGCATGGGATGGCAGACGGGCGCAGCCCCCGAGGTCGATACCGCCGTCTTCCTGCTTGGCGCAGACGGCAGAGCGGCGGGCGATGAGGACTTCGTATTCTACGGGAATCCGCGCCATCGGACGGGCGCAGTCGAGCATCGGGACGGCACTGCGGGCGGCGATCGGCAGGAGGTGGAGGTCGATCTTGCCGCCCTGCCGGCGGAGATTCAGAAACTCGCGTTCACAGCGACGATCTACGAGGCGGAGCAGAGGCGGCAGAACTTCGGGCAGGTCGCGGGCGCGTACATTCGCCTCGTCGATGCGGAAAGCGGCACGGAGCTGCTGCGCTATGAGCTGGGCAGCGATTTCTCCGTGGAGACGGCGATCGTCGTCGGGGAGATCTACCGCTACAAGGGGGACTGGAAGTTCAATGCCGTCGGCGCGGGCTTTCGTGGAGGACTCGCCGCACTCTGCGGGAACTTCGGCATCGAGGTGAGCGCGGGAGAGGGCGCAGCTGCTCCGCCGCATCCCGCACCGCCGCGCCCTGCGCCCGTGCCGACACCTGCGCCCCCACCGCCGCCCCCGGCACCGCCCAAGAAGGTGGAGCTGCGCAAGGGGCAGAAGGTCAGCCTCACGAAGGGCAGCAGCGGCCTCGGAGAGATCTCCATCAACCTCAACTGGAACCAGCATCCGAGAAAGAAGAGCGGCGGCTTCCTCTCCTCCCTCTTCGGCAGCGACGGCATCGACCTCGACCTCGGCTGCCTGTATGAGCTGCAGGACGGGGACAGCGGCTGCGTGCAGGCGCTCGGCAATGCGTTCGGCAGCCTCTCGCATCGGCCATGGATCGCGCTCGACGGCGACGACCGCACGGGCGCGAGCGCGGGCGGCGAGACGCTGCGCGTCAATGGGCAGATGGTGCCGAAGATCCGCCGCATCCTCGTCTACACCTTCATCTACGAGGGCGTTGCGAACTGGCAGGAGGCGGACGGCGTCGTCACGGTACGGTGCCCGGGCAGCCCCGACATCATCGTGCGCATGGACGAGTACGGCTCTGCGCAGGGGATGTGCGCCATCGCCATGTTCGAGAGCCATGGCGGCACGCTGAGCGTCGAGAAGCTCGTGCGCTTCTTCCCCGGGCACGAACATTTGGATCGGGCATACAACTGGGGGCTGCGCTGGACGGCGGGATCGAAGGACTGACCTTGCAGTGTTTTACAAAAAGTCAAAATTTTTCTTTATGCGATGCAGGAAAAACACGCGATTAAGTCGAAAAATAATCATATTATGAAACTTGTCCCGCAGAAAGCGGGCACAGAGGAGGAACGGTATGGGCGTAAATTTGCAAAAGGGACAGAAGGTCAGCCTCAAGAAGGAGAACGGGCAGGCGCTCACGCGCATCTGCGTCGGACTGGGCTGGGACCCCGCCGTGCAGGAGAAGAAGAGCGGCGGTTTTTTCGGCTCCCTTTTCGGCGGCAGCACGGAGGACATCGACTGCGATGCGAGCGTATTCGTCTGCCGCGCGGGGCATCTGAGTTCCGTCGACGACATCGTCTATTTCGGCAATCTCACGCATAGTTCCGGCGCTATCCGGCATACGGGCGATAATCTGACGGGCGAGGGTGAGGGGGATGACGAGCAGATCCTCGTCGATCTGCCGAGCGTACCCGAGGCGTATGACAAGCTCGTCTTCGTCGTCAACATCTACGATGCCGTATCGCGCAAGCAGGATTTCGGCATGATCGCGAACGCCTTCATCCGCATCTGCGATGACCACGGCGAGTTCTGCCGCTACAACCTGTCCGACAGCTATGCCGGCATGACGGCGCTGATCTTCGGCGAGATCTACCGGCATAACGGGGAGTGGAAGTTTAACGCCATCGGACAGGGAACGAAGGATCCGGGGCTGCGCGAGCTGGCAAAGCGCTTCCAGTGAGAGATCATGCCCTGCGGGGCTGATATAGCATGGACATCGTTCAGAGTATAGGAGGATCAGCATGGCAATCAGTTTGAAAAAGGGACAGAAGGTCGACCTGACGAAGGGCAATCCGGGACTCTCGAAGCTCCTGATCGGACTCGGCTGGGACACGAACAAGTATGACGGCGGCGCGGACTTCGACCTCGATGCCTCGGCGTTCCTGCTCGGACCTGACGAGAAGGTGACGTCGGATGAGGACTTTATCTTCTACGGCAACCTCAAGCATTCCTCGGGCAGTGTTGAGCATACGGGTGACAATCTCACGGGCGAGGGCGAGGGCGACGACGAGCAGATCAAGGTCGATCTCTCGAAGGTGCCTGCCTCGATCGACAAGATCGACTTCACGGTCACGATCTACGAGCCGGAGGAGCGCAAGCAGAACTTCGGTCAGGTCTCGAATGCGTTCATCCGTGTGGTAAACGAGGCAGACGGCAAGGAACTCATCCGCTTCGATCTCGGCGAGGACTTCTCGATCGAGACGGCGGTCGTCGTCGGCAGACTCTACCGTCAGGGCGCGGAGTGGAAGTTCAACGCGATCGGCTCCGGCTACAGCGGCGGACTCGCGGCACTCGGCAAGGCATACGGCGTCAATATCTGACTTATTTCTCCGACGTGCGCCTCGGGGCAGATGCCCCGAGGCTTTTTCAGAGTTTCAGACAGGAGGTAGGAGATGGAATATCGGATCCTGTACCCGGAGGCATTCCCCGTGGTGGAGTGCTCTTTGGCGCGCGGTGAGGCGATCAAGGCGGAGTCGGATGCGATGATTGCGATGGATGCGACCATCGATGTCGAGGGAAAGATGGAGGGCGGCATCTTGGGCGGACTCGTGCGCCGTGTCTTCACCGACGAGAGCTTCTTCATGCAGCGTCTGGTCGCTTCGCGCGGTGCGGGCAAGGTGCTCTTTGGACACCCACTGCCGGGCGGCATCATGGACGTGGAGCTGGACGGCTCGTACGGCATGATCGTGCAGAAGGGCGGCTTCCTCGCTGCCGAGGAGAGCATCAATGTCGACTCGAAGATGCAGGGGCTGATGCAGGGTCTGTTCTCGCAGGAGGGATTCTTCCTCCTCAAGCTCACGGGCCGTGGCGTCGCGTTCCTGAGCAGCTATGGCGTTATCCATGTGCTGAATCTCGAACAGGGCGAAGAGGTCATCGTCGACAACGGGCATCTCGTCGCGTGGCCGGACTATATGGACTATAAAGTGGAGAAGGCATCGAACGGCTGGGTGTCGAGCATTATGTCGGGCGAGTGCCTTGTCTGTCGGTTCAGGGGCCCCGGACCTGTCCTGATTCAGACGCGGAATCCCTCCGGTTTCGAGGGATGGATTCAGTCGATTGTGAAGAAAGGAAGCTGACATGGCGGTAAATCTTTCCAAAGGGCAGCGCGTGAGCCTCGACAAGGGGATGAAGATGGCGCTGATCGGTCTCGGCTGGGATGTGAACCAATACGACGGCGGTGCGGATTTCGACCTCGACGCCTCGGCATTTCTGCTCGGAGCGAATGGCAAGGTTCGGAAGGATGAGGATTTCATCTTCTACGGCAATCTTGACAGTACGGACGGCTCGGTGCACCACACGGGCGACAACCTCACGGGCGAGGGCGAGGGCGACGACGAGGTACTCGTCATCGACTTTACGAAGGTTCCGCCCGATATCGACAAGATTGCCATCACCGTGACGATCTATGAGGCTTCCGTGCGGAAGCAGAACTTCGGGCAGGTCTCGAACGCCTATGTGCGTGTCGCACGCATGGCGAACGCGCAGGATATGCAGGGGACGGAGGTGCTGCGCTTCGATCTCGTGGAGGAGTTCTCCGTCGAGACGGCGCTCGTCGTCTGCGAGATCTACCGTCATAACGGCGAGTGGAAGTTCAACGCGGTGGGCGCGGGCTACCAAGGCGGACTTGAGGCACTCTGCCGCGCGTACGGCGTGAATGTCTGATTGAGGAAGGGGCTGTCGCACGAAGGCATTTCTCCGCAGGGACGATGCGGAGGGATGAGGCGGTGCGGCAGCTTTTTTGCGGAGATGCAGATATGAAGAGAGAGCAGGGAAGAGGTGCCGCCGCAGCCGAGATGCTGCCGCCGCTCGTCGATCTTGGCACGTTCGCAGCGGAGCGGGAAAACACATTCATGCTTCCCGTGTCGGAGGCGGTGCAGGCGTGGACGGAGATCGACGGCATGGCGGTGCGGACGGAGGTGTCGGCTGCGGGAGAGCATATCCTTCGCCTGACACTGCCCGCGATGCGCACGGGCGTCCTCCTCTATGGTGCACTCATCCTTCGCGGACCGCAGGGAGAGCGCACCGTCCATCTCACGGGGCGGGCGGCGGAGGGCGCACAGGAGCACTGCGGCGCGCCGGTCGGGAGTGCGCTGCCCGCCCTCGTGCGCGGGGAGCGGCTGGTGGTCGAGGCAGATGAGACGATCGGCTTCTTCTATGAGGATATGGGGCACGCGGCGGGCGTCGATGTGGATGCCTATGTGTTCCGCCTCTATGCGGATGGGCATGTGCGCGGCGATGCGGATCTTGTGTTCTTCGGCAACCCGATCGCGGACGACGGCAGCATCCGCGTGGAGAAGGGTGCGCGGATCGGCGCGGTCGTCGACGTAGCAGCGCTTGCGGCAGAGGCTGAGCGCCTTGTCATCTGCTTTTCCGTCTATGAGGACGGCGCGGGGCGGGACTTCTCGCATGTCCGCAGCCCGCTGGTCACGCTCTCTGCGGGCGGCGTGACGCAGTACCGCTTCCCGCTCGATGCGCTCCATCGGGAGAAGACGGTGAATGCGGCGGAGCTGTATCGCTATCGGGGCGCGTGGAAGCTGCGGCTCGTCGGCGCGGGCTATGAGGCGGGGCTAGCGCGCCTGTGCGAGGACTATGGGCTGAGTGTGGAGTGAGGTCATCCGATGGAAGACAGGGAAATATTGCAGTACAGGGTGGGGGGACTACTCTACATGCCCGCCTATCAGGACAATATTGTGGAGAAGATCTGCGCCGGTCGGGAGCCGTATCTGACGGCGATCTGCTTCTGCCTCGAGGACGCGATCAACGATACGGCGGTCGCGGACGCGGAACGCGCCCTGCGGGAGACGCTGCGCGCGCTGAAGGAGCTGTATGCACAGGAGGACCGCACGAAACCGCTCCTGTTTGTGCGCGTGCGGACGGCGGATCACATGCAGCATTTCATCGACTACGTCGGCGATGTGGGCGCGGTGCTGACGGGCTATGTCCTGCCGAAGGTGAACCTCGGCAACGTGGAGGCGTACATGGAGATCATGCGCGATCTGGGCACGGATCCCGTGCGGCGCTGCGCGATCATGCCCGTCCTCGAAAGCCCGTCCATCGCGGGCATCAAGAGCCGCAGCGCGGTGCTCGGGGAGCTGAAGGCGATCTTTGACGCCCACCGGGAGTACGTGCTGAATGTGCGCGTCGGCGGCAACGATTTCAGCAACCTCTACGGCGTGCGCCGTTCGATTGCACACACGATCTACGATGTCGGCGTCGTGCGCGACATCCTCGTTGACATCCTGAACATCTTTGCGCGGGACTATGTGGTCTCAGGCCCCGTCTGGAACTACTTCGGAGAGGATCCTGCGGGGCTGTGGGCAAAGGGGCTGCAAAAGGAGCTGGAATACGACCGCCTGAACGGCTTTATCGGCAAGACGGTCATCCATCCCGCGCAGCTGCCCTTTGTGTATGGCAGTCTGCGCGTGCAGCGTGCGGACTATGAGGATGCGCGCATGATCCTGGACTGGCGGGACGAGCGTGCGGGCGTGCGGAAGAGCTGGGACGGCACGCGCATGAACGAGGTCAAGACGCATCAGAAATGGGCGGCGCGCGTCATGGCGCTCGCGGAGATCTACGGGGTGAAGGAGGAAGGGGAATAGCCATGCGTGTGTGGTTCAACCAGTGGTTCAGCACGGCATATCATCTGATCGCGCTGATGCGGGCGGGCTCGCCCGACAGATTCACCTTCGTTGGGTCGAGCGCGAACCCGAACATGCTCTACCGTCTTGTCTGTGACGCGTGGGAGACGGAGCCTGTGCTGCCCGTCGGCACGGCGTATGTCGAATACGCGCTGCGTTTTTGTCGGGCGCAGGGCATTGACGTGTTCTTTCCACGGCGCGCGCTGACGCTCCTCGCGCAGCATCAGGATGCGTTTCGCGTACAGGGGACGATTCTCGCTGCGGGTGCTGCGGACACGATGGCGCTCCTCGATGACAAGGCGGCGACGTACGCCTTCTTTGCGGAGCATCTGCCCGAGATCGTGCCCGCGTACCGTGTGGCGCGCAGCTATGAGGCGTTTGTGGCGGCGTATGAGGAGCTGCGCCCCTGCTGTGCACGCGTCTGCTACAAGCTGACAGAGGACGAGGGGGCGACGACGTTCCGCGTGATCGACGAGAGCGTTGCGGCGCCGGGTGCAATCGCGCGCAAGCCCGGTACGAAGCTGACGTGGGCGATGGCGCAGCAGATCCTGCGCGGCTATGATTTCTCCGTGCCCTTCCTCCTGATGCCGTATCTGGACGGGCAGGAGGTCAGCGTGGACTGTCTGCAGACCGCGCGCGGGGCGATTGTCATTCCGCGGTTCAAGACGGATCACCGCTACTCCGAGATCCGCTTCGATGCGGATATCATGGCGCTCTGTGAGCGCATCATGACGCTCCTGCAGATCCCTGTGCCGATCAACATCCAGCTGCGGAGCGACGGGACGCACTACTACCTGCTTGAGATCAATCCGCGTATGTCGGGCGGGCTGCAGCTGTCCTGCCTCGCGGCGGGAATCAATGTGCCCGACATCGCCGTCAACCGGCTTGTCGGCACGGAAAAGCCGTGGGCGTATCCCGACCGCAGCCGCGTGCGGCGCGTGGCAAATCTCGAAACGCCGCAGCTGCTGGAAGGATGAGGGGGACATGGATGGACTATACGGCGGACACGGTGCTGCGTGTGGCGCAGCGGTACAACAATGAGAAACGCACCTATTTGCTCGTCAACCCCTTGCAGGGAAAGCACATGCCCGTTGCCCCGCACGCGGCACTTGCCATGATGGCGGCACTCGGCAGACGGGTCGCGGCGGCGTATCCCACGGCGCGTCTGGTCATCGGCTTTGCCGAGACGGCGACCGCGATCGGCGGCATCGTCGCGCAGGAACTGGATCCCTCCTGCACCTACGTCCAGACGACGCGGGAGCAGTCGCGGGGCAGGCGCCGGATCGAATTCCTGGAGGAGCACAGCCATGCGCCCGAGCAGTGGATCGCCGCCGAGGCGGTGGAGGCGGCGCTCGCGCGCACAGATACCGTCGTCTTTGTCGACGATGAACTCTCGACGGGCAGGACGCTCTGCAACATCATCCGCCGGATGCAGGAGGCGCTGCCCGCCCTGCGGGAGAAAAAGCTCGTCGCCGCCTCGCTCCTGAACCGACTGACGGCGGCGGATACAGCGCGGCTGCGCGCGCACGGGGCGGAGAGCATCGCGCTCGTGCAGCTGCCTGCGGGGGACTATGCGGCGCAGGTGGAACGGATCGCCGTGCGTGCGCCCGAGGACACTGTGCCCTCTGCGGAAACGCCCGCACCTCACATGCTCCTCGCCCCGGCATATCCCTCGCCGCGCGGGGGCGTCGGGATCGGGGACTATGCGGCGCACTGGCAGACACTGGGGCGCCGCCTCACCGCGCAGCTGCCGTGGACGGCAGAGGAGCGCGTGCTCGTGCTCGGGACGGAGGAGTGCATGCTGCCGGGGCTTCTGGTCGGCAGGGCGCTCGCGGATGCGGGCTGCACCGCAGTGTTCTTCCACGCGACGACGCGCAGCCCCATCGGCATTGCGGATGCGGCGGACTATCCGATCCGCATGGGGCAGCGTCTGCAGAGCCTTTACGAGACGGAGCGCACGACGTATATCTACAACCTCGCGGCGTACGATCATGTGCTCATCGTGACGGACGCGCCGCAGGGGCAGGAGCTGGAAGCGGGGCTTCGGAGCCTCTGCGCCGCCCTCGGGGAGAGTGGCTGCACGGATGTCGTCTGCATGGCGGCAGGTGGTGCATGAGCGGATGAAACGAAGGGAGCGGGCGATGTTCAGCAGCTATCGGGCGGAGGATGTGACGATCCTCCTCAAGGACATCACGGGACTGGTACCGCCGATGGCGACGGCGGAGCGGGAGCGCCTCATACAGGCGGGGCGGCACTACTCGGAGATGCTGCCGCTCGAATACGAGCCGACGGAAAAGTATATGGAGGCGTACCGCGACGCGCTCACGCGCTACGCGGAGATCACGGCGCGGGCGACGGCGTGCCTCGCGGAGGAGATCTATGCCGAAAAGGGCGCAGATGCCGTTCTCGTTTCGCTCGCGCGCGCGGGCACGCCCATCGGCATCCTCCTCAAGCGCTACCTGCGGAAACGCTTTGGCGCGGACGTGGCGCACTATACGATCTCCATCATCCGCGGCAGGGGCATCGACGCGAATGCGATGGCGTACATCCTCGCGCGCCACGCGCCCGCCGCGCTGCAGTTCGTCGACGGCTGGACGGGCAAGGGGGCGATCGCGCGCACGCTGGCAGCGGATGCGGCGGCATTCCCCGGGGTCGGTGCGGGGCTTGCCGTGCTCTCCGATCCCGCCTATGTCGCGGAGAAATGCGGAACGCACGAGGACTTCCTCATCGCCAGCTCCTGCCTGAACGCGACCGTGTCGGGGCTCCTCAGTCGGACGGTGCTGCGTTCCGATATCATCGGGGCGGACGACTTTCACGGCGCGGCGTTCTATGAGGAACTGCGCGCAAGGGATCTGACCTATGACTTCATCGACGCGGTGGAGGCGCATTTTCCTACAGCGGCACCGCCGAAGCCCGTCGCGGCGGCACATCCGTCGGGGCTTTCGGAGGTGCGGCGCATCGCGGCGGACTTCGGCATCGCCGACATCAACCTCGTGAAGCCCGGCATCGGGGAGGCGACGCGCGTCCTCCTGCGCCGCCTGCCGTGGAAGCTGCTCGTCCACAGCACGGCGGACGAGGCGCGGCTCGGGCATCTCTATCAGCTGGCAAAGGAGAAGGGTGTGGAGGTCGTTTCGTATCCGCTGCGAAACTATCTCGCGTGCGGGCTCATCCGTGCGCTCGCCGACAACTGACATGGATATCCTGTTTGCATCCGATCTGGACAATACGCTGCTCTATTCGCGCCGACACCGACGTGCGGGCGATCTCTGCGTGGAGCGCCTTGCGGGCGCGGAGCAGGGCTTTATGACACCGCCTGCCGTCGAGCTTCTGCGGCGCGTTCGGGCGGCGATGCACTTTATCCCCGTGACGACGCGCTCGGTCGAGCAGTATCGGCGCATCGCGTGGCCGGCGGGCACCGAGCCGGCGTACGCCGTGACGACGAACGGCGCCGTCCTCCTCTATCGTGGCGCGGAGGATGCGGCGTGGCGCGCCGAAGTCGCCCCCGTCGTGGCAGCGGCGCAGGAAGAACTGATGCGCCTTCATGCACTGCACGCGGAAAATCCCGCCTTCCTCCGCTGTCGCATCGTGGACGGTGCCTATCTCTTCGTCTACTGCGCCGACCATGTGGACGCAGAGGCGTGCGCGGCGGCGTACCGCGCGGAGACGCACCTCGCCGTCCTCTGTTCGGGGCGCAAGATCTACTTCTTCCCGCAGGGACTCGACAAGGGGGCTGCCCTCTGCGCCCTGCGGCAGCGCTTCGCCCCCGCCCGCGTCTATGCCGCCGGTGACAGCATCATTGACCTGCCGCTCCTCGCGGCGGCGGATCGCGCCTTCGCCCCCCGCGATCTCCCCTTTGTGGACAGCCCGCACATACGCCGGCACACGGGTGCGGAGCCGTTCTCGGAGTGGCTGCTCGGCCGTCTGATGGACAAAATTTAGGGTATATGTCAAGTGTTACAGACTGCGATGCTCCACGCAAACGCCTCGTTCGCAAGCGTTCGTGCGCTTGTACGCTTAAATACCGGCGAATTTCTAAACGCCCTTCGGTTGAACGACGAAATCCGCCGGGGCGTACCGCGCACTTTTCCCGCTTGCTCCACTAGGGTTTGCTTTGGAACATCGCATCCGCATTCTTCCGTAACAATTATCATAGAACCCACACGCCCGTCCCCGTCTTTGCAACATTTATTATGCAAAGATGGGGGCTTTGTGTTATAATGAAACGAATACTGTCTTTCCATCGACTCTGATCGGCACAGACTAGGAGAGTGAAACTACTTGTTCGGAATATCTTCGATACTCAAACGCTTCCTTGGCGACAACAATGACAAGGAGATCGCGCGCTATACGGCGATCGTCGAGCAGATCAACGCGCTCGAACCCACGATGAAGAACCTCACAGACGACAAGCTGACGGGCTACACGCGCCGCTTCCGCGAGCAGCTGGCAGAGGGCGTGACGATGGAGGAGATCCTGCCCGAGGCGTTCGCCGTCGTGCGCGAGACCTCGCGCCGCGTGCTCGGCATGCGCCACTTCGACGTGCAGCTCATCGGCGGCATCTGCCTCCACGAGGGGCGCATCGCCGAGATGCGCACGGGCGAGGGCAAGACCCTCGTCGCGACCACGGCGGTCTACCTCAACGCGCTGGAGGGCAAGGGCGTCCACATGGTCACGGTCAACGACTACCTCGCGCGCCGCGACAGCGAGTGGATGGGCAAACTCTACCGCTACCTCGGGCTGTCCGTCGGACTGATCGCACACAACATGGACTTCCCCGAGCGCAAGGCGGCGTATGCGGCGGACGTGACGTTCGGCACGAACAACGAGTTCGGCTTCGACTACCTGCGCGACAACATGGTGCTCTCCGAGGGGCAGATGGTGCAGCGACCGCTGCACTACGCCATCGTTGACGAGGTGGACTCCATCCTCATCGACGAGGCGCGCACGCCGCTCATCATCTCGGGACCGGGCACGAAATCCACGGACAACTACCGCGTCATGGCAGAGGCGGTGCGCCACCTGAAGGAGGGCGAGGACTACACGGTCGACGAGAAGCAGAAGACCGTCGCGCCCGCCGACTCTGCCGTGCCGAAGATCGAGAAGATCGTCGGCATCACGAATCTGTATGCCCCCGAGAACATCGAGCTGTCCCACTGCTTCACGGCGGCACTGCGCGCAAAGGCGCTGATGCACCGCGACCGCGACTATGTGGTGAAGGGCGACGAGATCGTCATCGTCGACGAGTTCACGGGACGCCTGATGGAGGGGCGCCGCTACTCCGACGGGCTTCATCAGGCGATCGAGGCGAAGGAGGGCGTCAAGATTCAGCGCGAGTCGCAGACGCTCGCGAGTATCACCTTCCAGAACTATTTCCGTATGTATGACAAGCTCGCGGGCATGACGGGCACGGCAAAGACCGAGGAGAACGAATTCCTGAAAATTTACAACCTGCCCGTCATCGTCATCCCGACGAACAAGCCGATTCAGCGTATTGATGAAGCAGATGTCATCTACAAGACGAAGGCGGCGAAGTATCGCGCCGTCGGGAACGCCGTCAAGGAAATCCACGAGACGGGGCAGCCCATCCTCATCGGCACAACCTCGATCACGCAGTCCGAGGAGATGTCGCATGTCCTCAAGAAGAACGGCATCCCGCACGTCGTCCTCAACGCCAAGTTCCACGAGAAGGAAGCCGAGATCGTCGCGAACGCGGGGCAAAAGGGCGCGGTCACGATCGCAACGAATATGGCGGGGCGCGGCACGGACATCAAGCTCGGCGAGGGCGTGGAGGCGCTCGGCGGACTCTACATCGTCGGCACGGAGCGGCACGAGTCGCGGCGCATCGACAACCAGCTGCGCGGACGCTCGGGCCGCCAGGGCGACCCCGGCGCGTCGAAGTTCTTCCTCTCGCTCGAGGACGATCTCATGCGCCTCTTTGCCTCCGACCGCATCGCGGGCATCATGGACCGCCTCGGCATGGAGGAGGACGAGCCGATCGAGCACGCCATCATCACGCGCTCGATCGAACACGCGCAGAAGAAAGTCGAGGCGCGCAACTTCGACATCCGCAAGCACGTCCTCGAGTATGACGACGTGATGAACCAGCAGCGCGAAGTCATCTACGGCGAGCGCAGGAAGATCCTCAAGGGCGAGAATCTGCGCGAGAACATCCTCGCGATGGTAAAACACATCATCAAGGACGAGATGACGCAGTACGCGAACGAGAAACTGTACCCCGAGGAGTGGCAGCTCGACGCGCTCATCGAGGATGCGGAGAAGGTGTATGCGCCGCAGGGGCGCCTCAAAAAGGCGGAGCTTGAGCAGCTCGCGCGCGACGAGATCCAAGAGGAACTCGAGAAGGTCGCCGAGGAGGGCTACGCGGCGCGTGAGCAGATGTTTGGCGCGGAGAATATGCGCGAGCTGGAGAAGGTCGTCATGCTCCGCGTCGTCGATCAGAAATGGATGGATCACCTCGACCACATGGATATGCTGCGCGAGGGCATCAACCTGCGTGCGTATGGACAGCGCAACCCCCTTGTCGAGTACAAGATCGAGGCTCTCACGATGTTCGAGGAGATG
>ERZ773070.557-NODE-557-length-27208-cov-9.857253_pt1 | contig 27208 bp, 23 predicted proteins | sample MGYA00580618_ERZ773070 | MGnify/ENA primary metagenome ERZ773070 (study PRJEB29015, sample SAMEA2738023) | human oral metagenome | biome: human oral; feature: human-associated habitat; material: dental | place: China | collected 2019 ... | reverse complement strand
AGAGCATCACCTTGCCAAGGTGAGGGTCGCGGGTTCGAGTCCCGTCATCCGCTCGCAAACGGGAATCCATCGTTCTCGTGCGTAGCGCGGTGGGTTGGCCGAGAGGCGAGGCAGCGGCCTGCAAAGCCGTACACACGGGTTCGAGTCCCGTACCCACCTCGGGCGATTGGCGCAGGGGTAGCGCGCTTCCTTCACACGGAAGAGGTCACTGGTTCGATCCCAGTATCGCCCACCACGCAGGTCTTCGGCGTCGGCCCTCAAAGGGGTCGGCGCTTCGTCGTCCCCGCCCGCGGCCCAGGGTCGGCCTGGGGCAGCGCGCCGCGTGGGCGCCGACCACCCGGGGCGGGCGCCCTGCGCGGTCGGTCGTCGTCCAGGCGCGCCCATGGCCGTGCGCAGCGTCCGCGCGGCGGGCCCTCCCGGTAGGGCGTCGATCGACGGATCCACGAGGTGCGCACCGCGTCCGCGCGACCGGTCCGGCGCGGCGCTGCCGTTGGGGCGGTCGTCCAGCGCCGCGAGTGACCGCATGCTGAGCACCTCTATCCAGTAAATGGACAGGTCGTAACGTATCTCGTAGATCACTTAAATCTGAATCTGGGCATAAATTCCCCAGAATACCAGGGGTTTGTGCCCGCATCGAGGCGATTATCGGGTACTTACGTGCCCCGCGAGGGCGGGAAACCCTTGGTTTCCTACCGAATAAGAGAAGTTTGGCCTATGCTTGTTGCTGCTAGGCCTGAAATATGGCGGGAAGAGAACGACAGGAGTATGGAGAATGGCTACCTGGAGCTCCAGGCGCTGGGTCGCATTGGCCGCAGCGCTCGCAGTGTTCGCCACGATCATCGGATTGGGGCAAGTGGTCCTCGGGCAGCGCGCCGCCCACGCGGACGACACCTGCCCGGCGCCGGAGAAAGACATCACGAGCGCGGTTTCGGTCGACTACGACAACTCCGACCTGGTCGATGACCGCGGCAAGTCGGTGCGGACCTTCGTGAACTGGCAGACCGTCGGCGTGAAGATGCCGTGGTCGACCTCGGCGCCGGTCAAGGCGGGCGACTACTTCACGTACGACGCCACGGTCACGGACAAGGCGAACGGCGCCAAGCCCATCTCGCCGACGGCCGCGAAGAACTTCCCCGTCCAGTCCTCTGACGGCACGGTGGTCGGTTGCGGCACTTGGGGCACCGACGGCAAGGTCACCGTCGTGTTCACCAAGAGCGCGGAGCAGGCGGCCTCGTGGACGGGCACCGTCTCCAGCTGGGGCCAGATGCGCTACGACGGCGATTCCATCACCACCCCGACTTACCTGATCGGCGGCAAGAAGGAGATCAAGACCGAGCGCGTCGGCAGTCTCACGCCCCCCGGGAACGCGACCTCCTTCCGCAAGGACGGCTGGATGTCCATCCAGTACTCGCACAACGAGGACCAGGCCATCACCTACCGCCTGATCGTCCCCGGCGGTGAGTCCGGCGTGCGCGGGGCCACCATCGTCGACTCCACCGTCGGCGGCAACTGGGACTTCACCTGCGACAAGGTCCAGTCCTTCGTTCCCACCCACTCCTACCTGGTCGAGGGCACCGCCACCGGTGCCCAGATGGAGAAGGACACGACGGCCGGGTCCTTCGCCAAGGGCGTGGGCGTGACCTGCGAGGGCAGCAAGGTCACCCTCAAGCTCCCCGACATCCCCGCTGGCAAGTTCGGTGTCGTCATGCTGCCCGCCCACGTCGCGGGAGCCTCGGCGGACAACCCGCTGAGCGGCACCTTCGAGAACTCCGCGGTCCTGTCGGTCCCCGGCAAGGAGGACCAGAAGGCCACTAGGTTCATGCGCTACGGCGCCCTGGGCGACGCCGAGGCCCACCAGAAGTTCTCGGTCACCAAGAAGCTCGAGGGCACTGCCGACGCCTCCCTGGAGTACACCCTGAACATCACCGTGAGCAATGAGGCGGATCCGACCGTCGACCGGACGTACACGGCCACGCTCAAGGCGGGGGAGACCTTCACCAGCGCGGACTCGCTGCCCCTGGGCACCAAGGTCACCATCAAGGAGGGCGACCTGCCCGGGACTGTCACATGGGACACCGCGCGCTCCGGGATCTTCGAGGCCGCTGACGGCGTGACCCTGTCGGCTGACGCCCGCGAGGCCACCTTCACCCTCGCGCAGGACCGCGTCTTCTCCCTGACCCTGGTGAACGCGACGACCCCCGCCCCCGGCGAGTCCACCACGCCGACCCCGCAGGAGTCGACTACCACGCCCGCCGCCACCGCGACGACGACCACCCCGGCCCCGGCCGCCCAGCCGAAGCCGAAGCTGGCGAACACCGGTGCGGGCACCATCGCCATCGGCGCGCTGGCGGGTCTGCTGGCGATCGCGGGAGTGGCCACCCTGGTGGCGCGCCGCCGCCAGAAGTGATCCGGGCGCCCCGGGCGCTGAACAACCGCTGAAGAGGCGGGCGGGGGAATCCCCGCCCGCCTTTCGCGTGCCCGCTCCGGACGCTCAGTCGGCTCAGCCGGCGAGCAGGTGGACCCGCGCCTCCCATGGGCCCAGCGGTCCCTCGCCGTCGCCGTTGGACAGCACGAGGGGCGCTGCGGCGGGGACCACGCCGGAACGGGGCACGATGGTCTGGGAGGAGAGGTTGACGACGACCACCAGCCCGGACTCCCCTTCAAGGCGGCGCTCGTAGGCGAAGACCCGGGCGTCCCCGGTGGCGGTGCGGTTGAACGAGCCGAGGGCGACGACGGGCATGCGGTGGCGCAGTTCGGCCAGCGCCCGGTAGTAGGAGTAGATGGAATCGGGGTCGTCCACCTGCGCTTCCGCCGTGGCGCGGGCCTCCCCGGACGCCCAGGACCGTGAGAGCCCGATCCACGGAGTTCCGGTGGTGAAGCCGGCGTTGGGCGAGGTGTCCCACTGCATGGGGGTGCGGGCGTTGTCCCGCGACATGCGCGCCAGGCCGGACAGGACGGTCCGCTCGTCGGCACCGGCGGCGAGGGCCTGCGCGTAGTAGTTGAGCGACTCGACGTCGCGGTACTGGTCGATCGAGGTGAAGCCCGCGTTCGTCATCCCCAGTTCCTGGCCCTGGTAGACGAAGGGGGTGCCCCGCTGCAACTGCAGCATCGTCGCCAGCGCGGTCGCCGAGGCGCGCCAGTGCTCCGGATCCCCGAATCGGGAGGCGGAGCGGGGCTGGTCGTGGCTGTCGAGGTACAGGCAGTTCCAGCCCCGTTCGCCCACTCCGTCCTGCCAGCGGCACAAGGAGTCGACGAGCTCGCCGTCGCGCAGGGCACGGGGGGAGAACTTGCCCGCCTCGGTCCCCAGGTTGACGTGCTCGAACTGGATGAGCGAATTGAACTCGCGGCGGGCGGGATCGCAGAACAGCAGGGCGCTGTCCGGGCTGGCGCTGGAGGTCTCGCCCACGGTGAACACGGCGGGGCGGCCCGCGAGGACCTCGCGGTGCATCTCCTGGAGGAAGTCGTGCAGGCGGGGGCGGCCCGCGAAGCGCTCGTAGCCGACGCCGAAGGGCGGGCGCGCCGGTCCGCCGTCGGGCAGGCCCTCCTCCTTCGCGATCATGTCGATCGCGTCCACGCGGAAGCCGTCGACTCCCAGGTCGAGCCACCAGTTCATCATGTCGTAGACGGCCCGGCGCACCCGGGGGTTCTCCCAGTTGAGGTCCGCCTGCCCGGGGGCGAAAAGGTGGAGGTAGTACTCGCCTGACTCCTCGTCGAAGCACCAGGCCGGACCGGAGAAGAAGGACTCCCAGTTGTTGGGCTCGGATCCGGGCGCGCCGGGGCAGTGGCCGGGGCGGGCGGGCCGCCAGTAGTACCAGTCGCGCTTGGGGCTGGAGGGGGAGCGGGACTCGCGGAACCACTCGTGCTGGGTGGAGGTGTGGTTGACGACGAGGTCCATGATGAGCCTCATGCCCCGGGCGTGGACGTCGTCCAGAAGGGCAATGAAGTCCTCCATCGTCCCGAACAGGGGGTCTATGGCCCGGTAGTCGCTGATGTCGTAGCCGTTGTCCTCCTGGGGCGAGGCGTAGACGGGGGAGAGCCAGATCGCATCGACTCCGAGGCGCTGCAGGTAGTCGAGGCGCGAGCGCACGCCCCGCAGATCGCCGACGCCGTCGGAATCGGAGTCCTGGAAGCTGCGCGGGTACACCTGGTAGACGATGCCGGACAGCCACCACTGGCCGCCGGGCGGCTCGTAGCGCTGCGACGGTATCAGCGCGCCGTTGAATCGCATGGCGTCCCCTGGTAGTGCGGCGGCCTCAGCGGACGGGGGTCGTGTCCACGGAGGACCAGGCGTCGACGAGGCCGGTCTTGTCGAAATAGGTCGCCGTGCAAGTCCACTGGAAGGTGCCGATCTTGCCCGCGGTGTTGGTCCCCGTGACCCTGCCACTGACGGTCCAATGCTGGTCGCCGCTGGAGTCGGTGCGCTCGTAAGTCGCGGAATCGCGGGTGAACAGGGGGTTTCGGACCGTCTGCTTGACCGCGTTGTGGCACTCCTCGGTGACCTGCGTCTCGATGACGCTGCTGGCAGGCGCCCGGTTGGTGGCCGTCGGTCTGGGGCTGCGCGTGGTGGAAACGGGCCCGGGGGTGTAGGCGGGGGCGGGGGTGCGCGGGACCCGCCATCGTGTGAACCACAGGACGCCCACGATGACGAGGACCACGACCAGTGCGCCGACGACGAGGCCGACGATGAGGGGCGTGTTCGACGTCGGCGGGGGCAGCGGCGCGGGGCCGGCAGGCGTTCGGGGTTGTCCGGGCGCCCCCGGGGCGGGCGGCACCGGGCCCGCGGGACGCATTTGCCCCCCGTAGCCGCCGTTTTGGAGGCCTGTGTTCGGTTGCCCCCCGTAGCCTCCGCCTTGGGGACCTGTGTTCTGTGTGTATGGGTTGGTCATCGTCGTTCCACCTGGATTCCGGTTGAGGGCATTGCGGGGGACTCGATGGTCGGGCCCCCGGCGCTCCACCCCATTGTAGGGGGAGCCTCCCCCGCCTGGGAGCGCTGGGACGATCGGTCCCGGAGGGCGGACTAGCCGATCAGGTTGAGGATGCCGACGATCGCCGCGATGCACACGACCATGATCGCCCCGGAGGCGATCAGCATCTTGCGCTGGTGGGCGTACTGCTCGGGTGTGAGCTCGCTCTTCTTACGGACCAGAGAGGAGGGGTGGTGTCATGGGGTGGTGGCGATGAGTTGGGTGAATGCTTCTTGTGGGGTGAGGTAGTCGAGGGTGGTGCGGGGGCGGTTGCCCGGTTCGTCGGCGATGGCGTCCGGGTAGGGGTTGGTGGCTGGTGATGGGGGTGTCTTTGGGCAGGTAGCGGCCCGCGGTGGCGGTTGGTGTTCTCGTTCGCTGTGCCTTTCCCAAGGGCTGTGGGGGTGGGCGAAGGAGCACGTCCGGTCCCTGTGGTGGCGCCCCTGGCGCTGGTGGCGGGCCGTTTCGCTCCCCTGGTCCCAGGTCAGGGTGCTCATCGCGCCGTCGGGCAGTGCGCGGATGCGGTGGGTGAGGGCGCCCGCACCAGGCCGCGCCCTCCCGGCCCCTGGGGAAGGCCCACCAGGACGAGGTAGCGCGTGGCGCGCTCGACCAGGGTCGCCCATCGCGCTGGCCCCGCTTCTTGCCGATGATCAGGTCGCCCTCCCAGTTCCCCGGTACCGCCCGGTCGTCAATTGTCAGGGCGCCCGCCCGGTCAACCGCATGCCCACGACCTGGGGGCTCACAACCCGCCGGCGGGGCCCTCTGCGCGCCCAACGCCGTGAGGGCAGCACGATCCCGTGCTCCTACGAGGCCCCTCCTCCGATGGCGTGTGGATCCACGTGTAGATCGCCTCGTGGCTGATCGTGCGCCCATCGGCTGCTGGGGAGTCGGCACATGGCGCCTTGCCCCCGTCACGCGCTCCGGGCCTTGAGGCGCCCGCTGATCCAGCGGGGCGCGCGCACCCCGGGGACCGGGCCAGGCACGGGCCCGCAGAAGCAGGGTCGGCATCGAGGGCGCGCTCCTTGGGACGGGCGCGCCGGCGTGCGGCCATGCGCCCCGCCTCCCCGCCCCTGTAGCACCCGTCGGCGCCCGCGTTGCGCTTGATCCCGCCCTTGATCACCGACGGGGACCGGCCGAGCATCCTGGCGATGCGCGCCTCACAACCCAGACTCCAGCCCAGCACCGATCGCAGCACGGTCCCACGTACTCAAAGACCGACGACAACCCACACCCAACCCCTCTCAACCAGGAAAATTGCTTACACCCTATGACACCACCAGGTGCGGTCCTCGTCGTAGGGGTTGGGCATTGCGGTCCTCCGGGTAGTGGGGTGATGAGGTGTAGCACAGTGAGTTGCAGCATGACGGTATGATGCAGTTATAGTGCAGAACTATCGTGCTTCAGTATTCGAGACGCGCATACCTATAGTCGGCAAGTAATTTTGTAGTCGATAAATTATCTGACTAAGTGACGAGTTCTGATTGCAATCTTGTAAGCGTCGTGGCAGTCGTTGAAAATCTTTGGCCAGAATTCCAATACACAGTTCTTGTCGGCCCGGGTGATCAACGAAGTGACTACCGAATCAAGGTCTCTCGGGGACGATGTCACCCCATGATGGTCGTTGGGACTGTAATGTTCGCCAAGGTGTACGAGGCAGTGGTAAAGAAGACTTGAGTCGTGAATGGAAATAAACGAAGGGTCAGGTTCGAATGCGTCAAGATACAAACTAATGTTATCAAGAACTCGTTTCACTGACATTGTGAGACACGCGTCTCGCTCTTCTCTACTTGTGAGATCGTTGGGTACCGATACGGGGCCGCGGAAAATGAATGAATCGAGAGAAGGGAATATGTGTTCGTTATCGTAGTGTCTGGCGACAAGCTGGAGATTAGGACGATTAATCGCAAAGTATCCGCGCTCTATGATAGCGGCTCGGTAGTCCTCGCGTATTTTATGAAGGTCTTTGAATTCGAGGCGTTGAATCGCATCTTGTGTGATCTGTTCAAGCCAAGAAAAGACATGATCGGCGCGTACCCGATAGTAAAATGGCAACGGGCTGTCAGAAACTGACCGAAAATACTCACACTGCGTGATGCAACCGATTAGCGCGTCAGCATATTGAAGTGGCTTGTTATTGTGCATAAAAGGAAAGGAATCGTCGTCATCATCGAACGCGAATAGATAACAGTCAATCTGCTCGCGTAAACGAATCTCATCTCGTGTTGAACTGTACGCGTCTAAAATTCTCTGTAATAGAAGATTGTCGATCTTGGCGAGCTCTTGCACGAGTTCGGACGAGTGGTCCGAGTGGATCAGGTATCTACGCAAGACGTGGGCGACAGAACTGGTGGCGTCGTCGGTTCTCATAGCGATGGTGTCGAGTATCTGCTTGAGAGCATGTGTAGCATTACTATCACAGCGGTTTTCAAAACAGTAATCAAGGATACTCGGATGAACTGCAGCAGGGTTAGAAGTAAAATAAGTGGACTTGTGGTCAACAATGGCCTTCGCGGATTCGGTGCTCAGAATATGCTCTTCGCTTGAATCAACGCATACGTATTTCTGTAGATGGCTGTAAAAATAGTAACGTGCGCTTGCAGATAGATAATCGTCTCTATAGGTGGAAAGATACATCGGGTAATGTGAGTTGATGTATCCTGCGTATAGTAACTTTACGAGAGGCGAGTTGGTTGAAGTCAAAGCGTTCAGTTGAAAGCTCTCGGCGCGGACACTGGGATGCCTGCGTTTTGCGCCTTTCCATAATTCGATTGGATCAGACTGCTGAACTTCAGTAATAGCCTCTTGTGTTGCGCTTATGCATTCCTCAACTGCGGCCACTAGCAGTCTGTCGAGGCTGTCGTGCCGTGCGATGGAATGGGCGCGTTTACCGTTGGTGACATTTTGTCTGTATCTGTTATTCGGCATGTCAATTTCTTTGACTATTCTGCCTAGAGGCCCGGACCAAGATATGTCCATTATGTCGAACCTGCTTTCGTCTGATTCTTTAGCCGCATAAGTGCGCAAAATGGAGCGTACTCTTTCATTAATGTAATGTCTGGACTCAGAATCTTTGATCGCAGCGGCGCGTTGCCCGCATCCTTGCGCCCGTATAGTATAGAGGTATTCCAGATCGTGTTCGTGTGCGTCTATTAGACGGTTCTTGTAGAGTTTTGCATCGTCGAGTATTTTGTCGAGAGTGGAGTAGCCGCACAGGGATTTCTCGTAGTCCAATGGCATTAACTGTTTGTACAGCATGACGGCGAAGAGAGTGGTCGCGTCGAGGTGAAGATCGTATTGCTCGCGGTTCACCTGCGAGCCGTTGGAGTAGACTGTTGGCAGCGCGGGACTCGTTGGACCGTTATTTTTGGCGACCAACGAAGCACCACTATCGGGTAGGATTTCAAGCTTGTTCGCGTATACAAGGAAGTCGTTAATCAAACTAATTGCCGCCCGAGTGTCGTAAAGGGCGTGCGACGCGATGTCGAGCAGTTCCGCGGGCATCGTGTAGCCCCGCTTCGACAGTTCGCCCTTCATAAAGGAACTGATATTTTCACTGTTGGCGAATGGGACTACAGATAATGTGAAGTCTGCAAACTTCGCAGAGTACGCGTGATCGTAGTCAATCGTGTCTTCGGTTTCTCCGCGCTGCCTCCCCGAGGCATCTCGCTCTTGTTTTGGACGGAGTACGGAGGGCCGGATTGCGTATATGAATCGAATCGGCTGTCTTGGCTTGTCGCTGTTGTTGCCGTACCTGCGGCTGATGTTGACGAGGTGGTTGATGTTCCGCAGGTCATCCAGTGTTTCCGGAGAGTCCCACCGATCAAGGTCCTCGAACACCACGGTGCGCACTGATGTGGTGGAGAAAAAGTACTCGATTTCGTCGAAGTACTTGTTGAATACGGACTCGGAGCGCTCGCTATCGTTGCCTGCCTTGATGTAAGGGAGCTCCACGTAGTTTATTCTCCATGGAATGATGAAACGGCGCGATATAATCAATACGAAAAATAGGATACTCACCAGTGTCAGGATGGCAAGCAAGGTTGATGTTCCCAAAGTGGTGCGGGGCGCGAACAGTGGCAATTGGAATTCGATGACGATTTTGGAGTACGCGCCCATTATGGATAATATGGCCGTTATAAGGGTGCTTAGTGTTACCGCTACTATTGCAGACAGTTGCTTGTGGCGCCTGCTGGGCTGCTGTTGGATTCTTTTGAAGCGCGAGTCTGGCAAGCGGTCGGCTGGAAGGCTATACAGGAGTTGTTTTACAATCTCCTCCTGTAGGAAATCGATTTCCGTTTCATTGCTTTTGCTTTCAGTTCCTGAATCTGTGGCTGTGTTGGTTTGTGGGCTGCCGACAACTCTGGACACGTTGATAACAATGGTGGAACCAGGCTCCTGTGAAGCGTAAAAACCTTTAATGATCGAACTTTTGCCCGTCCCGTACGGTCCCATAAGGGCGATGTTGCAGACATCGTCTTTCGTGACGGCTTCTTGGAGAAGCTCCACGTAGAGCCCGTGTTGCGCCTGGTCGTAATGGGGAGTTGTCGTGATGAGCTCCAGGGGATGTGGTGCGAGATTATCCATGCCGTCACCGTTCCTGTTGCTTGCGCTCATATTCCCCACCTCCGGCTTAGCGTCACCTGTGCTGCTGATCAATGTTACCAGACAACGTTCCTGGTCTGGTTGGTTCGACCTGTCGCCATCGATGGTTCCGTGCGAGGTGGGGGGCGCGCCGCCCGCCCCCTGCCGGTAGGCTTGGGGCACCCGAGCGCCCACAAGGAGGGGACCAATGGCAATGTCACCGCGCACCGACATCTTTCCCGTCATCATCGGGGGGGACTTCGGCGTCTACGGCATCGGCAGGTGCTTCAACGAGGCCTTCGGCTGCAGGTGCCTGTGCGTGGGCAGTCTGCCCACCGAGTCGATCACCGGGTCGAACTTCTTCGACGTGCGCCGCATCCCGGCCCACGCCTCGGACGCCCAGCTCATGGACGCCCTCATGGGCATCGCGCGGGACCACCCCTCCAAGCGGCTCGTCCTCATGGCCAACCACGACATCTTCTCCGCGTTCGTGGCCCGCAACCACGAGGAACTGGGGCGCCACTACGCCCTGCCCTTCCCGTCGCTGGAGGCCATGGCCGCCCTCACCGACAAGGCCCGCTTCACCCGGGCGTGCGAGAAGGCGGGGATCCCCACGCCGCGCACCGTCGTGGTGGACTTCTCCGGGGCCGACGACGGGGCGTGGGCCGCCCCTGCCATCGACATCCCCTTCCCGGTGGTGGCCAAAGCGGCCAACGGGGAGCCCTACGACGTCCTCGAGTTCGAGGGGAAGCGCAAGATCTGGTTCATCGACTCCCCGGAGGAGCTCGACGGGCTGTGGCGGACCCTGCGCTCCGCGGGGTTCCGCGACTCCTTCCTGGTCCAGGAGCTCATACCCGGCGACAACACGCAGATGCGCTCCATCACCGCCTACGTCGACTCCCACGGGGAGACCACCCTGATCGGGTCGGCGCGCGTCCTGCTGGAGGACCACGCGCCCACGATGATCGGCAACCCCGTCGCGATGATCACAGAGGAGTTCCCCGAGCTGTGGGAGGGGGCCGTCGAACTGCTGGCGGGCTCGGGCTACCGGGGCTTCGCGAACTTCGACGTCAAGATCGACCCCCGCGACGGCCGGGCGGTGTTCTTCGAGGTGAACCCCAGGATCGGGCGCAACAACTGGTACATGGCGGCCGCGGGCGCGAACCCGGTGGTCCCCATGGTCGCCGACCTCATCGACGGGCAGCGCTGCGAGCAGGTGCGCGCCACGCGCGAGATCCTGTACACGATGGTGCCCGACTCCCTGCTGCTGCGCTACATCGTCGACCCCGCCCTCAAACGGAGGGTCAAGGGCATCATCCGCGACGGGCGCCGCTTCGACCTGCTCCTCAACCCCGCGGAGAAGAACCTGCGCCGCAACCTGGCCGTGTGGTTGCAGAAGCAGAACCACCGCCGCAAGTTCGCGCGCTACTACCCCGAGCCCACGCAGACCTCCTACTGACCCCGCCGCCCGGTTCCCCCGGTGGCGCCCGGGGCGCGGCCCGTCCGCCTTCATGCGGGGCCCGGGGGCGCGGCCCGTCCCGCTGCGCGGAGCGCCCCAGTCCCTTGCGGGACCGGTCCGGGCGCTGGGGCGGCCCGTGTGGAGAACAGCACGATCACCCCGCTCCCGCGGATCGGGGGAGAGCGCTTGTTAGACTCTGACCAGCCACAGCCCGTAACGCGACGAAGGACAGCCATGCCCGAAACCCAGCTCATACCCATCGGCGTCGAGGAGAAGACCGCGGCGGCCTCGGGCTTCCAGGACAGCGCGCTGCCCGTCGAGCAGGCGTGCGTGTGGGAGGCGTTCGAGGCGTCGCAGGGCCACTCGCTGTGGGGGCGCTACAAGTGGTGCGAGGACGGCAAACTCATCGCCTTCCTCACCCTGTACAACTACTCGTTGCGGGGCGTGCGCTTCCTGTGGGCGAAATGGGGGCCCGTGTGGCTGCGCGAGGCGACGCCCGAGCGCGAAGAGGCGCTGCGCGCCGACCTGCTGCGCGAGATCCGCTCCCGCGACCGCTCCGTCGCCTTCGTCCGGCTCCACGCCTGGTACCAGCACCCCGACCTGCACATGCCGATGCAGACCATCAGCTACGACCGCACCGTCGTCATCGACACCTCCGGCAAGACCGAGGAGGCGATCCTGGACACCATGCCCAAGTCGGGCAAGCGGTCGATCCGGAGCGGCCTGAAGAAGGGCAAGGCCGAGGGCATCACCTTCCACGAGGACACCGGCCGCGCCCTCGAGGTCATCGACGAGTACTACGCCGTCATGGAGGAGACCGCCGAGCGCGACGGCTTCCGCCCCCACCCCAAGCAGGTCTACCTGGACCTCCTGTCGTCCCTGGGCCCCGAGCACGCCCGCATCTTCTCGATGCGCGACTCCGAGGGCGCCGTCCTGTGCTGGGACCTCTGCCTCGTCCAGGGGATCCGCGCCCAGGCCGAGTACGGCGCCTCCACCGACAAGGCGCGCAAACTCCGCCAGCCCCCTGCCCTGGACTTCCTGGCCGCCGCCGCGCTGGCCTCCGAGGGGGTCAGGGGCTTCGACCTCATGGGCGCCCACTCGGCGCGCTGCCCCGAGCTGTTCCGCGTCGGCAAGTACAAGATCGCCTTCGCCTCGCACTTCACGGACGTGCCCGGCGGATGGGAGATGCCCGTCAAGAGGACCACCTACCGCTCCCTGCGGACGGCCATGTCCGTGAAGAGGAGGATGCGCCGCTCCTGACGCCGCCGCACTAGCGGGTAGAATCGCCATTGATCCCGAGCGCGGGGACTCCCGCGCCTTCGAACACACCGACCCGAGGAGCCACCGTGCCCACTTTCGACCTCGTCATCGACGGACAAGCGACCACCATCGAGGCGGGGACCACGGGGACGGCCTGGTACGCGGGCGACCGCTCCGTCGTCGCCATCAAAGTCGACGGGGCCCCCCGCGACCTGGACACCGAGCTCGAGGCGGGCACCCGCGTGGAGGCCATCGCCCTGGACTCCCCGGACGGCCTGGACATCCTGCGCCACAGCGCCACCCACGTGCTCGCCCAGGCCGTCCAGGATGTCTTCCCCGACGTGGACCTGGGCATCGGGCCCTTCATCACCGACGGCTTCTACTACGACTTCGGCAACATCGACGCCGTCACGCCCGAGCTGCTGCGCGAGCTGGAGAAGCGCATGAAGCGCATCGTCAAGGAGGGCCAGCGCTTCGTGCGCCGCGAGATCAGCGAGGACGAGGCCCGCCTCGAGCTGGCCGACCAGCCCTACAAGCTCGAACTGGTCACCACGAAGGGCAAGGGCGCCGAGGGGGCCTCCGTCGAGGTCGGCGGTGGCGGCCTCACCATGTACGACAACGTGCGCCGCGACGGGACGGTCGCGTGGAAGGACCTGTGCCGCGGGCCCCACCTGCCCTCCACGAAGCTGATCGGCAACGGCTTCGCCCTCACCAAGTCGTCGGCCGCCTACTGGAAGGGCGACCAGAACGGCGACCAACTGCAGCGCATCTACGGCACAGCGTGGGCCTCCAAGGACGACCTGGTCGCCTACCAGGAGCGCCTCAAGGAGGCCGAGCGCCGCGACCACCGGCGCCTCGGCGCCGAGCTGGACCTGTTCAGCTTCCCCGAGGAGATCGGCCCCGGCCTGCCCGTCTTCCACCCCAAGGGCGGCGTCCTCAAGCGCGTCATGGAGGACTACGTGCGCGAGGCGCACATCGCCAACGGCTTCCAGTACGTGGGCACGCCCCACATCTCCAAGGCGGAACTGTTCCACACCTCCGGCCACCTGCCCTACTACGCCGACGGCATGTTCCCCCCGATGGACGACGAGGGCCAGGCCTACTACCTCAAGGCCATGAACTGCCCGATGCACAACCTCATCTTCCGCTCCAGGGGCCGGTCCTACCGCGAGCTGCCGTTGCGGTTCTTCGAGTTCGGCACCGTCTACCGCAACGAGAAGTCCGGTGTGCTCCAGGGCCTCACCCGGGTGCGTTCGATCACCCAGGACGACTCCCACTCCTACTGCACGCCCGAACAGGCCCCCGGCGAGGTGCGCCACCTCCTGACCTTCGTGCTCACCCTGCTCAAGGACTTCGGCATGGAGGACTTCTACCTGGAGGTCTCCACCCGCGACGAGGACGGCGCGAAGAAGGACAAGTTCATCGGCTCCGACGAGCAGTGGGCCGACGCGACGCGGATCCTTGCCGACATCGCCGCCGAGTGCGCCCAGGAGAACGGGCTGCGGGTGGTCGACGACCCGGGCGGCGCGGCCTTCTACGGCCCGAAGATCTCCGTGCAGGCCAAGGACGCCATCGGGCGCACGTGGCAGATGTCGACCATCCAGTACGACTTCAACCAGCCCCACCGTTTCGGCCTGGAGTACACGGCAGCCGACGGGGCCCGCCACGAGCCGGTCATGATCCACTCGGCCAAGTTCGGCGCCATCGAGCGCTTCATCGGCGTGCTCACCGAGCACTACGCGGGCGCGTTCCCCGCGTGGCTCGCCCCCGTCCAGGTCAGGCTCGTGCCCGTGGCCAGCGCCTTCGACGACTACGTGGAGGAGGTCGCCGCCAAGCTGCGCGAGCGCGGCATCCGCGTGGAGACGGACCTCTCCGACGACCGCTTCGGCAAGAAGATCCGCAACGCCGCGAAGGAGAAGGTGCCCTTCACCCTCATCGCCGGCGGGGAGGACGCCGAGGCGGGGGCCGTGTCCTTCCGCCTGCGCGACGGGTCCCAGCACAACGGGATCCCCGTGGACCGCGCGGTGGAGCTCATCGCCCGCCACGTGGCCTCGCGCGCCAACCACGACGCCGTCGAGGGCATCGACCGGGCCTGACCATGAGCGAGCAGAACCCCGGATCGACCGGCGCGGGCCCCCTCGGGGCCCAGGCGCCGCTGCCCACCGAGGACTCCCGTTCCCTGGCGGGCGTCCCCGACGCCTTCAACCGCTTCTGGACGCCGTACCGGATGGCGTACATCCACGGCGAGGGCAAGCCCGCCGACGGCTCCCGCGACGAGTGCCCGTTCTGCGCCGCCCCCGGCAAGGAGGACGCCGACGGGCTCGTCGTCCACCGGGGGAGCGAGTGCTTCGTGGTCATGAACCTGTTCCCCTACAACTCCGGCCACCTGCTGGTGTGCCCGTACCGCCACGTCTCGGACTACACGGAGCTCACCGGACGGGAACGGGTGGAGCTGGGGGAGCTCACCGCCACCGCCATGCGCGTCCTGCGCGGGGTCTCGGGCCCCCACGGCTTCAACCTGGGCATGAACCAGGGCGAGGTCGCGGGCGCGGGCATCGCCGCCCACCTCCACCAGCACATCGTGCCCCGGTGGTCGGGCGACGCGAACTTCCTGCCGATCATCGCGCGCACCAAGGCCGTCCCGGAGCTGCTCGAGGACGCGCGATCGGCCCTGGCCGCCGCGTGGGACCAGGAGGACTGAGGCATGCTGGGCAACCACGGGCGCTCCATCCCGAGGGCCGTTTTCACGCCGCTGGCCCGGCTCCTCGCCAAGGCGGGCGTCACCCCCAACATGGTGACCGCCTTCGGCACCGCCGCCACGATCGCGGTCGCCTTCGGCGTCGTCGCACAGGGGTGGATCTGGCAGGGCGGGACCGCGTTGGCGGTCATCATGTTCGGGGACTCCGTCGACGGCACCCTGGCCAGGATGACGACGGGCGGCACCCGCTTCGGCGCCTTCTTCGACTCCACCCTGGACCGCCTCGGCGACGGCGCGGTCTTCGCCTCCCTCACCTACTACGCGGTCTTCCACATGGAGGAGGGGACCGCCCGCACGTGGGCCGTCATCGCGGGCCTGGCCTCAATCGTCGGGGCCGCCGCCGTCCCCTACGCGCGCGCCCGCGCCGAGTCCGTCGGGGTCACCGCGAAGCTCGGGATCGCCGAGCGCACCGACAGGCTCCTCATCGCCATGGGCTCAGCGATGATCATGGACCTGGGCGCCAGCGCGTGGGTCTTCGTCGCGGGGCTGACGTGGGTGGCCCTCGCCTCGTTCATCACCGTCGGCCAGCGCGTGTGGTACACCGCGCGCCACATCGACGAGGCGGAGGGCGCATGAGGTTCTCCGCCCTTTCGGTGGCCTTCGCCCTGGCCCCCCGCCTCCCGTTGCGGTGGGTGCTCTCCGCTGCCCGGGCGGGCGCTCGCCGGGCGGCGCGCAGGGGAGGGGCCAACGTGGACCAGTTGCGCTCCAACCTGCGCCGCCTCACCGGCGGGGAGCCGGACCAGGAACTGGTGGTGCGGGCCGTCGAATCCCACATCCGCAACTACGCCGAACAGCTCGTGCTCGGCTCCCCGAAGGGCGCGCCGCTGCTCGAGCGCGTCGTCTTCGAGGACTTCGACCGCATCGAAGAAGCCTCCGACGACGGCCCCGTGGTCCTCGCGCTCGGGCACTCCGGCTCGTGGGACCGGGCCGGGGCGTGGGTGTGCGCGCACGGGCGCACCGTCGTCACCGTCGCCGAACGGGTGGAGCCGCCCTCCCTGTTCGACTCCTTCGTGCGGCTGCGCGAGGGCCTGGGAATGGAGATCATCGGCGTGGGCAAGGGCGAGTCCGTCTTCGACACCCTGGTCGAGCGCGTCAGAGGGCGCTCGGTCCTGGTGCCGCTGCTGGCCGACCGGGACATCTCAGGAGCCGGGATCGAGGTCGACTTCGCGGGGCACCGCGCCCTCGTGGCAGCGGGGCCCGCCGCCCTCGCCCACAGGCTCTCGCGCCCCCTGTACGCCGCGTGCGTGTCCTACGCGGACGAGGACGCGCCCGTCGCCTCCGTGCGCGTCGAGCTCGCCGGCCCCATCACCGCCGCGCCCAGCGGGGGCGCGAACGAAGTCGAGGCCCTCACCCAGGCGTGGGTGGACGCCTTCACGGGGATGCTCGCCGACAAACCCGAGGACTGGCACATGATGCAGAAGGTCTACACCGAGGACCTCGACCCCGAGCGGCTCGCCCGCGCCCGCGCGGCCCACCGCAGCAGGGGGGCGGGGCAATGAGGATCGGCATCGTCAACCCCTACTCGTGGGACGTGCCCGGGGGGGTGGGCTTCCACATCCGCGACCTGGCGCTCAAGCTGCGCAGCCGCGGGCACGACGTGCGGGTGCTCAGCCCCTCCAGCGCCCCCGGCCTGCCGGAGTGGGTCACCAGCGCGGGATCGTCGGTCTCCGTCCCCTTCAACGGCTCGGTCGCCAACATCTCGATCAGTCCCGCCGCCTTCGCCCGCACCCGCAGGTGGCTGGCCGACGGGGACTTCGACGTCGTCCACGTCCACGAGCCGGTGGTCCCCTCGGTGTCCATGGCCGCCACGATCCTGTCTGGCGCCCCCCTGGTCGCCACGTTCCACGCTGCGCTCACGCGCTCGCTGTCGCGGTCGATCGCCTCGGCCCCCATGCGCCCCTACATGGAGCGGATCGCCGTGCGGATCGCCGTGTCCAGCGAGGCGCGGCGCACCCTCATCGAGCACCACGGAGGGGACGCGGTCATCATCCCCAACGGCGTCGACACGGCCTCGTTCCGCGGCGCCGAGCCCATCGAGCCGTGGCGGGCCCGCGACGGCGCCCCCGTGGTCGTCTTCCTGGGGCGCCTCGACGAGCCCCGCAAGGGCCTGCCGGTCTTCGCCGCCGCCATCCCCCGCGTGCTCGAGGCCGTTCCCGGCGCGCGGTTCCTCATCGCCGGGCGCGGCGAGGCGGACGCGATCCGCTCCGGACTCGCCCGTTTCGGGGACAGGGTCCAGTTCCTGGGCGGCATCACCGACCCCGAGAAGGAGTCGCTGCTGGCGGGCGCCAGCGCCTACGTGGCCCCCCAGACGGGCGGCGAGTCCTTCGGGATCGTCCTCGTTGAGGCGATGGCCGCCGGCACCGCCGTCGTCGCTTCCGGTATCGAGGCGTTCCGCGCTGTGCTGGGCGACGGGCGCTTCGGCGTCCTCTTCGAGACGGGCAGCGCCGCGTCGCTGGCCGATGAGCTGATCGCGCTGCTCGGCGATCCACAGCGGCTCGAGGGGATCGCCAGGGCAGGGGAGGCGGCCAGTCTCCAGTACGACTGGGAGGTCGTGGCCGACAAGGTCTACGAGGTGTACAAGCTCGCCATCGACACGGGCAGCCCGGCTGTCTCTGGGAGCCGCAGCGCCCGCAACCTCATCCGCGGCAGGGGGGAGGAGGGCCGATGATGTACTTCCAGACGCACCTCGTCGTCATCGCAGTGGTCGTGGTCGTGCTCACCGCCGTCGTGGCCTACCTGTGCGTGATGGGCGCCAGGAGGCTCGACCGCCTCCACCAGCGCATACTCGCCAATCGGGACGCCCTTTCCCGTCTGCTCGTGCGCCGCGCCTCCGAGACGCTGCTGCTCGCGCGCGAGGACGCCCTGGGCCGGCGCGCGGGCGCCTGCCTCACCGAGGTCGCCAACGCCTCGGTCGCCGACTCGGCGGACCAGCTCAGCTGCGACGGACTCGACCGGCGCTCCGGCGCCGCCCCCGCCGCCGACCCCGTCGACGTGCGCAGGTGCCTGGAGAAGGCGTCCGCGCTGTCGCGCGCGATCCGCGACACCCTGGACGACGACACCCGCCGCCAGCTGGCGGCCCGCGAGCCCGCGCGGGCGCGACTGGAGGCCCTCGACGCCACGTGCTACCGCATCCAGTTGGCGCGCTCGGCCCACAACACGGACGTCACCCAGGTCCGTTCCCTGCGCGGCACCGCACTGGTGCGCCTCTTCCACCTGGCGGGGCACGCCCCCGAGCCCGAGCCCATAGACTTCGACGATGACACCCGCTACGACGGACGAGGATACTGACATGACCGAAGCAGCCGTGAAGTGGGGCGGTCCCGGCGAGGACTACCGCCTGAGCCGGATCAACCGCACCGGCTCCCGGGCGGAGATCCACGTGGACGCGCCCTCCCCGGACAATGCCGCGCCCATCTGGCAGACGCCCAAGGCCGTCAGGGTGGTCCCGTGGTTCGAGATCGTCATGGTGGCCATCGGAGTCGCGGGCATCATCTACTTCATGGTCTACGCCATGGACGCCGACGGCCTCACCACTGCGGTGATGACCCTGGTCGCCGTGGTGCCGTTGCTCATCGTCATGTCCGCCATGGTCTTCATCGACCGGTGGGAGCCCGAGCCCGTGAAGATGAAGATCATCGCCTTCCTCTGGGGCGGGGGCGTGGCGACCGTGTCCTCCATGATCATCAACACCGCTCTGATGACGAACACCGCCCTGGTCATCGGGGACGTCCAGAAAGCGCAGGCCATCGCCGCGACGTTCGTCGCCCCCGTGGTGGAGGAGACCTTCAAGGGCGTGGGCGTGCTCGTCATCATCCTGGCGCGGCGCACGTCGATCAACTCACTGCTGGACGGCGTCGTCTACGGGGGGATCGTCGCGGCCGGCTTCATGTTCGTCGAGGACATCCAGTACTTCGTCCGCTACGGCAGCAGCGGAACGGGGTCGTTGGTGACGATCTTCGTGATGCGCGGCCTGCTCAGCCCCTTCCTCCACTCCATGGCCACCTCGCTCACGGGCTTCGCGATGGCGTGGGGGGCGATCCGCGCCAAGCGCGCCTGGTCGCGGATCCTCGTGTTCCTGGCGGGCTGGGGAGCGGCGATGTTGGTGCACGGGCTGTGGAACTCGATGGGCTCGGACGGACAGCTGGCCACTTTGCTCAAGATGTACCTGTTCATCCAGGTCCCGTTGTTCGGCACCTGGCTCACCGCCCTGATCCGCGCCTCGAACAGGGAGGCCGAGACGATCAAGAAGGGCCTGGTGCCCTACGTCCGCACCGGGTGGATCCTGCCGGCCGAGGTTTCGATGGTCACCGACCGCGGCAAGCGCAAGGCCGCCCGCAAGTGGGTGGCCCGCGGGGGGGCTCCGGCCCGCAAGGCCATGCGCAAGTTCATGAACGAACTCGCGTCGCTGGGACTCGACCAGAGCCTCATGACCCGGGTGGGGCCAGACCCGGCCCGTATCGAGGAGGACCGCAGGCTCCTCACGCAGGCCGCGGAGCACCGCGCCGAGTTCCTGCGGCTGACCGCCATCGCCTCGGAGCAGACCGCTGTCGCCGGAGCGGTGGGGCGCGCCCAGTGAGCGCCGACGGGCCCGGCGACTGGCCGCGCGACTCGGAGGGCTACCCGCACAGGCAGGCGGCCCGGGTCGTCCTCTTCGACGCGCGCGGACGCCTGCTGCTGGCCATCGGCCACGACGCGGACGACCCGGAGCGCCAGTGGTGGTTCACCATCGGCGGCGGGATCGAGGAGGGCGAGGATCCGGCCGCGGGGGCCGTCCGTGAAGTCCGCGAGGAGACGGGGATACGCCTGCGCGTCGAGGACCTGGTGGGGCCTGTCCTGTACCGCACCGCCGAGTTCGACTTCGCCGCCGTCACCGCGCGCCAGGACGAGTGGTTCTTCGTCGCCCGCACGGAGTGCGCCGAGGTGAGCCGCGAGGGGTGGACGGACCTGGAGAAAGAGGTCCTCGACGGGCTCAAGTGGTGGGACCTGGACGAGTTGGAGGCCCTGGACGGCGCTGCCGAGGTCTACCCGCGCCAGCTCGTCGGATTCGCGCGCGAATGGCGCGACGGCTGGGACGGCCGCCTCGTCTCGTTGACCGGGGCGCGCGAGCCCTGAGACCACAGGGCCGCTAGGAGAGCCCCAGGGGGGCGATCAGCGCGTCGAGCCTGGGCTCGTTCAACTGGTGGGCCACCAGTCGGCGCACGGCCGGCTTCGCGCAGAACGCGATGCCGACCCCCGCCTCGCGCATCATGGGAACGTCGTTGGCGCCGTCGCCGATCGCGACGGTCCGCGAAAGGGGGACCGAGCACTGCGCAGCCCAACGGCGCAGGCACGCGGTCTTGACCTCCGCGGTCACGATCCGGCCCACGACCCTGCCGGTGAGGACCCCGTCCGACGCCTCCAAGCGGTTCGCCGCGTGGAAGTCGATGCCCAGGGAGCGCGCCAGGGGCTCGACGACCTCGACGAACCCCCCGGACACCACGCCGAAACGGCCCCCGGCGCGGTGGACGGCGCCGATGAGCTCGCGCGCGCCCCGGGTCACGGTGACCCGCTCGGCCACACGGGCGCACACGGAGACGGGGAGCCCCGCCAGGGCCGCCACCCGCTCGCGCAGGGAGTGGGCGAAGTCGAGCTCGCCGTTCATGGCCCGCGCCGTGATCCGGGCGACGGCCTCTCGGGCCCCCGCCTCGGCCGCGAGCTCCTCGATGACCTCCTGCTCGATCAGCGTGGAGTCGACGTCGGTGACGACCAGGCCGGGGCCCCCGTCCGCGAAGAACTGGGGGAGCCCCGGCCCGGTGGCTGTCGGACTCACTTGGTGACGACCGTGCCCTTGGGGACGACGGTGATCCCCGACTCGGTGACGGTGAAGCCGCGCTCACGGTCATGGGCGAGGTCGACGCCCACGGCGGCGCCCTCCTCGACGACGACGTTCTTGTCGAGGATCGTCTTGACGACCTTCGTGTGCCGTCCGACGCGGCAGCCGTCCATAACCACCGAATCGCTGACCTCGGCCCACGAGTGCACGTACGTCCCCGGGGACAGGATCGAGCGCTCGACCGACCCGCCCGAGACGATGACGCCGGGCGAGACGAAGGAGTCGATGGCGCGGCCCACGCGCTTGCCCTCGTCCGCGTAGACGAACTTCGCGGGCGGCAGGGACCCGTTGATCAGGGTCATGGTCGGCCAGTCCCTGTTGTACAGGTTGAACACCGGGTGGACGCTGATCAGATCCATGTTCGCCTCGTAGTAGGCGTCCAGGGTGCCCACGTCGCGCCAGTAGTCGCGGTCGCGGTCGGTGGATCCGGGCACGTCGTTGTCCTGGAAGTCGTAGACGCCGCACTCGCCGCGCTCCACGAACCAGGGGATGATGTTCCCGCCCATGTCGTGCTTGGAATCGGGGTCCTTCGCGTCCTCGCGCAGGGCCGCCACCAGGTCCTTCGTGGTGAACACGTAGTTGCCCATGGAGGCCAGCACCTTGGTGGGGTCGTCGGGCAGGCCCTCGGCGTGCTTGGGCTTCTCCAGGAACTTCTTGATCCGTCCGCCCTCGCCGTCGATGACGCCCAGCGCGGGCGCCAGCTCGATGGGCTGGCGGATGCCGGCCACCGTCGCGGGCAGGCCCGAGTCGATGTGGTGCTGGACCATCTGGGAGAAGTCCATGCGGTAGATGTTGTCCGCGCCGATGATGACGATGTACTCGGGCTGCTCGTCCTCGACGATGTTCAGCGACTGGTAGATGGCGTCCGCGCTGCCCAGGAACCAGTGCGGCCCGCGCCTCTGCTGGGCGGGCACGGGGGCGATGAAGTCGCCCAGCAGGGGGATCGTGTACCAGGTCTTGGTGATGTGGCGGTCCAGCGAGTGGGACTTGTACTGCGTGAGGACGACGGTCTTGAGGTAGCCGGAGTTCACGAGGTTCGACAGGGCGAAGTCGATGAGCCGGAAGTGGCCGCCGAAGGGGACCGCGGGCTTCGCCCTCACCTCGGTCAGGGGCATGAGCCTCTTCCCCTCGCCGCCCGCCAGGACTATTGCTAGAACGTGGTTTTTCGCCATGTGGCCACCTCTATGTCGGTTGATACGGAGCCCCTTCGCATCCGTGGGGGTTCTCACATGGTAGTACACGATGTGAAGCTGTGTGCTTCTGTCTCAAAAAGGCGCCGACCAGCCCTTCGATTCGGTAGTCTGGCGTCACCACAGTGGTCACCGCCGGAAGGACATGCCATGCGCGTCGATCTGCTCACCCGCGAATACCCACCCCACGTGTACGGCGGAGCCGGCGTGCACGTGCTAGAACTGGCGAAGGTGCTGCGCCCGCTCGTGGACGACCTGCGCGTCCACGCCTTCGACGGCCCCCGCCAGCCCGGCACCGAGGGCGCCGACCCGGGCGTGACCGGGTTCGACAACCTGCCCCAGCTGGAGGGCGCGAACCCCGCCCTGGCGACGCTGGGGGTCGACCTGCAGATCGCGTCCGCGTGCACGGGGGCCGACCTGGTCCACTCCCACACCTGGTACGCGAACTTCGCGGGGCACGTCGCCTCGCTGCTGGACGATATCCCGCACGTCGTCTCGGCGCACTCGCTGGAGCCGCTGCGCCCGTGGAAGGCGGAGCAGCTGGGCGGCGGGTACCGCCTCTCGTCCTTCGTCGAGAAGTCGGCGTACGAGTCCGCCGCCGCCATCGTCGCGGTCTCCCGGGGGATGCGCGAGGACATCCTGCGCTGCTACCCGCGCGTCGAGCCCGACACCGTCCACGTCATCCACAACGGCATCGACCTGGCGAAGTGGCACGCCCCGGAGGGCGCGCAGGGCGAGGAGCTCCAGGCGCGCGTCCTCGCCGAGCACGGCATCGACCCGTCCAAGCGCACCGTCGTCTTCGTCGGGCGCATCACCCGCCAGAAGGGGCTGCCCTACTTCCTGCGCGCGGCGCGTGAACTGCCCGACGACGTGCAGCTCGTCCTGTGCGCGGGCGCCCCCGACACGAAGGAGATCGCGGCCGAGGTCGACGGCCTGGTCGCCCAGCTCAAGGAGAAGCGCTCTGGAGTGGTCCTCATCACGGAGATGCTGCCCCAGCCTGAGGTCGCCGCGATCCTGGACGCCGCCGACGTGTTCATCACGCCCTCCGTCTACGAGCCCCTCGGCATCGTCAACCTGGAGGCCATGGCGCTGGGCCTGCCCGTCGTGGGCACCGCGACCGGCGGCATCCCGGACGTCATCGTCGACGGCGAGACCGGGTACCTGGTGCCCATCGACCAGAAGACCGACGGGACCGGGACCCCGCTGGATCCGGAGGCCTTCGAGCGGGCGATGGCCGAGCGCCTCATCAAGGTCCTCGACGACCCGGCGATGGCGCGCCGCATGGGCCAGGCCGGCCTCGAACGGGCGAGGGCCCACTTCTCGTGGGAGGCCATCGGCGCGAAGACCGTGGAGCTCTACAAGAGGCTGGTCTAGGCTTACGACATGACCAACGTCCTATCGTTTGACCGTGCAACAGTAGTCCGTGGGGAGCGCCGGATCCTCGAGGACGTGACCTGGCGGACCCGCGACGGCGAGCACTGGGTGGTCCTGGGCCCCAATGGCGCGGGCAAGACCACCCTGGTGCGGGCCGCCTGCGCCCGCGTCCCGCTCACCTCCGGGTCGATCGCCCTCGACGGGGCCCCCGTCGACCGGATCGACCCCGCCGAGCTCGGGACGCGGATCAGCCTCGCCTCGTCGGCGGTCGCGTCGAGGATCCGGGGCGCCCAGAGCGCCCTCGACACGGTACGCTCCGCCGCGTGGGGCGTCCACGTCGCCCACCACGAGCACTACGAGGGCCAGGACGAGGAGCGGGCCCGCGACCTGATGGCCGCCTTCGGGGTCTCGCACCTGGCGGACCACCCCTTCGGCTCCCTGTCGGAGGGCGAGGCCCAGCGCGTGCAGCTCGCCCGCGCCCTCATGAGCGATCCGGAGGTCCTCATCCTCGACGAGCCGACGGCCGGCCTCGATCTGGGCGCCCGCGAGACGCTGGTGTCGGCCCTCGACGAGATCATCGCGGGCAAGCGCTCGCCCCAGGTCGTCCTGGTCACCCACCAGATCGAGGAGATCCCCACCGGCATCACGCACTGCGCGGTGATGCGCGGTGGCGCGCTGATCGCGCAGGGGCCCATCGCCGATACGCTGACGGGCGTCGTCCTGTCCGAGGCGTTCTCCTTGCCGCTGCTGGCCGGAATGGCGGACGGGCGCTGGTGGGCCAGGGCCGCCTCGTCCCAGGACTGAATTAGGGATCAGGAGGGATGGACATGGATCCCATATGGCTCTGGGTGGTCGCCGCGGTGGCCTGCGGCATCATCGAGGTGCTCTCCGTCAGCTTCGTGTTCCTCATGCTCGGCGTGGGGGCGCTGGCCGGGGCGGTCGTCGCCGGCGCGGGAGGCGGCGCCTACCTGCAGATCAGTGTTTTCGCTGCCGTGTCGGTCGTGCTGCTCCTGGCGGTCCGCCCCTTCCTCAAGGGCCGCCTGTACCAGTCGTCCCCGGACGTGCGCACGAATACGGACGCCCTCATCGGCGCGGGCGGCTACGCCCTGTCCACGATCACCGTCCGCGACGGGCGCGCCCGCCTGCGGGGCGCGGAGTGGAGCGCGCGGACCCAGGCGGGCACGATCGAGGAGGGCGCCCCGGTCGTCATCATCGGAATCGACGGCGCCACGGCCATCGTCGCGCCGTCGACGGAACCCCAGTGAAAGGAAGACAATGACATCGTACGGTCTGCCGGTGACGGCGTTCGTCCTGGCGCTTCTCCTCATATTCATCGTCGTCGCCCTGGTCCGCTCCGTGCGGATCGTCCCCCAGTCCCAGGCGTACGTGATCGAGCGCCTCGGGCGCTTCCAAGCGGTGTTCTACGGCGGCTTCCACTTGCTGGTGCCCTTCGTCGACCGCGTGGCCTCGCGCATCGACTTGCGCGAGCAGGTCGCCAACTTCCCGCCGCAGTCGGTCATCACCGCCGACCAGGCGATGGTCTCCATCGACTCGGTCATCTACTACCAGATCACCGACCCGCGCAACGCCACCTACGAGGTCGCGAACTTCATCCAGGCCATCGAGCAGCTCACCGCCACCACGCTGCGCAACCTGATCGGCTCCCTGGATCTGGAGCAGACCCAGACCAGCCGCGACTCCATCAACAAGCAGCTGCGCGGCGTTCTCGACGAGGCGACGGGCACCTGGGGCATCCGCGTCACCCGCGTGGAGCTGAAGTCCATCGAGCCGCCGCCGCGGGTGCTGGCCGCCATGGAGCAGCAGATCACCGCCGAGCGCACCAAGCGCGCCACCATCCTCTCCGCCGAGGCCGAGAGGGAGGCGCAGATCAAGCGCGCCGAGGGCGCCAAGCAGGCCGCCGTTCTGGCCGCCTCCGCCCAGCAGGAGGCCCAGGTCCTGCAGGCCCGTGGCGAGAAGGACGCCCAGATCCTGCGCGCCGAGGGCGCCAGGCAGTCCCAGATCCTGCGCGCCCAGGGCGAGGCGGAGGCCATCGCCGCGGTCTTCTCCGCCATCAACGCCGGCGGGGCCACCCCCGCGCTGCTCTCCTACAAGTACCTGGAGATGCTGCCGAAGATCGCCGACGGCCAGGCCTCCAAGGTGTGGGTGCTCCCCTCCGACCTCACGGGCGCCCTCGACGCCATTTCGAAGGGCTTCAGCGGCAGGTAGGCGGAGTAGACTGGGCGGGGGCAGCCCTGCGCGCGGCCCCCGCCCAGCCGTACTCACCCGCCATCGGACAGGAGCAGCGTGGACCGCTCACAAGAACACGTCCTGCAGGAAGTCGCCGAGAAGGACATCCGTTTCATCCGCCTCTGGTTCACGGATGTGGCGGGCGTCCTCAAATCCGTGTCCACCGACCCGGGTGAGCTGGAGGACGCCTTCCACGAGGGCATCGGCTTCGACGGCTCCGCGGTGCAGGGCCTGACCCGCGTCTGCGAGTCGGACATGCTGCTGCGCCCCGACGCCTCGACCTTCCAGATGCTGCCGTCGGTGGGGGGCGACGACGACCGCGTGGCCCGCATGTTCTGCGACGTGCACACGCCCGACGGGCGCCAGGCCGCCTCGGACCCCCGCGGGGTGCTGGCCCGGCAGGTGGCGCGCGCCCAGGAGCTCGGCTTCACGGTGATGGTCCACCCGGAGATCGAGTTCTACCTGCTGCGCCAGCCGGTGTCCGTCGAGCGCATGGTGCCCGTCGACAACGCCGGGTACTTCGACCACGTCGTGCGGGGCACGTCGAACAGCTTCCGCCGCCGCGCCGTGCGCATCCTGGAGGACATGGGCATCCCCGTGGAGTTCAGCCACCACGAGGGAGGCCCGGGGCAGAACGAGATCGACCTGCGCGCCGTGGACCCCGTGCGCGCGGCCGACAACATCATGACGGCCAGGACCATCATCGAGGAGGTCGCGCTGGGGGAGGACCTCATGGCGACCTTCATGCCCAAGCCGTTCACCGACCACCCCGGCTCCGGGATGCACACCCATCTGTCCCTCTTCGAGGGCGACGAGAACGCCTTCCACGCCCCGGCGGGCCGCTACCAGCTGTCGGAGACGGGACGGCGGTTCATCGCGGGCCTGCTGGCTCACGCGGGCGAGATCGCGGCGATCACCAACCAGCACGTCAACTCCTACAAGCGCTTGTGGGGCGGCGGCGAGGCCCCCTCGTACGTGTGCTGGGGGCACTTGAACCGCTCGGCGCTGGTCCGCGTCCCCCTCTACAAGCCCAACAAGCGCAGGGCCGCGCGCATCGAGTACCGCGCCCCCGACCCCAGCGCGAACCCCTACCTGGCCCTGGCGTGCCTCATCGCCGCCGGCCTGGACGGGATCGCCAAGCGCATGGAGCTGGCCCCGGAGGCCGAGGACAACGTGTGGGATCTGTCGGACCGGGAGCGCCAGGTGATGGGCATCCACGCGCTGCCGGACTCCCTGTCCCAGGCCGTCGCCGCCATGCGCTCCTCGGAGCTGGTGGCCGCAGCCCTGGGCGAGGAGGTCTTCGACTTCGTGATCCGCAACAAGCTCAACGAGTGGCGCGAGTACCGGCGCCAGATCACCGTCCAGGAGCTGCGGCAGTTCCTCAAGGTCCACTGATGCCGCTCACGGGGGCGCGCCTGCGCCGGCTCGGAGTGCGGGACCCGGAGCGGGCCTCGGCGCTCCTGGCGGGCCTGACCAACGCACCGGGCGCGTACGATCCGATCGCCT